>OJON01000196.1_pt1 | contig 39331 bp, 38 predicted proteins | sample 1598031 | NCBI WGS metagenome assembly OJON01 (sample SAMN01915216, study PRJEB22387) | human gut metagenome | isolation source: stool | host: Homo sapiens | place: USA | reverse complement strand
CCCGTGTTGCCCGCGTGAAAGGCGGGAGTCCTAGACCGCTAGACGAACGCGACTTGAACCGGTTTTTGCAACATCTTGGAGGCGGGAGCGGGAATCGAACCCGCGAATGACGATTTTGCAGACCGTTGCCTTACCACTTGGCTACCCCGCCGCTGATGCTGTGCGCGGATACTAGGAGAAAGGTCTTCCGGTGTCAATCTTGTTTTTGGAAAAGATACCTTGTTTTTTAGCGGAAAGCTTCTGAAAAAAGCCCTTCATTTTTTCATGGGCGGCATTTTTGATTCACGAATGCCTCCCAGCCCTGCGGTGAGGTCGAGGGGCATCAGCCGGATTTCCCGTTTCTGTTCATACAGGACCTTGACGCCCACATGGCTGTAATCTTCCGGAAAAGTGCAGGTAATGGGACGGGATATGGTGCCGTCGCCGAAAAAATAAACGGCATTTTCCGTCTTTACGGAAATGGACCGGTTTTTTTGGTCAAAAAATTCCATGCAGGTATAGGGAAATTCCTCAGGATAGGACAGGATGATGGTCCATTTTCCTTTCTCCACCTTGCGGGCCGCGGTAAGGGTGACGCGGTGCATGGATTCCATGTTCGCTATGTCATCGTCGTTCGTAAGAAAGGGAGGAAATGACAGGAGGATGTCGCACGATTCCCCTTCTTTCAAAGCAAGGTCTTCCGCTGGAAGGGAAGACAGGTGCGAGCACATGAGTGGCACCTCTCCTTTGATATGTATCCAGCGGGTTTCGGGAGGGAGGGGAGTTTCCAGGGAAATGCCCAGGTTGAACGTTCCGGATTCTTCCTTCCGGTTGTAGGAATCCAGAGTGATATAAATGCATCCTATATTCAAGAGCGTTCCTGAAGAATTCCGGATGTCCAGATTCCCCCCCTGCATTCTGATATCCGGAAGGTACAGCTTCTTTTTGGCGTCCAGAACAGCCGGGGCATTTTGATAGCTGATCTTTAAATTGAAAAAAAGGAACTCGCGGGAGGTGTCCAGCGGCGCCAGTTCTACCCCGCTTCCTTTCAGAACGGGGATCGGTTTTCCCCATGAAAGGGAGAAAACGGAAAAAACAATCAGTGAAAACAAGAGCTTCATGGATTCATTTTCTTTAAGGGTGAGGCACTTCCGTCAAATCCGATGTTGAAGTTGACAGGTATTTCCGTTGTTCCGCTTTCATCAAAATACGAAAGCGTCACCAGGAGGGTTCTGGTATTTGGCCGGAACAAATAGATAAGACGCAGAGGCTGTTCGTTTTCCGCATTTTGTCTGACAGGGATCTCCATCATTTTAGGGTGAAAAGGCGTTCCGTCGGGATACTGGAAAGTGATGGAATGCAGAATGACCGGACTATTGCTTCCGATATCGACGGAAAACAACGGGCTGTTCGCCTCCTGTCCGGCTGATGAAATCCTGAGATGGATGGGATTTCCGGTTTTGGGATGCCGAATGATGGACGGAGCTTCTTCAAATTCAATTTCCTGAGCCGGAAATTTCAGCACCTTACGGCCCATGGGGATGGAAATATTCCCTGAAATCCGTATCCACTCGGCTTGAACACTGGGAAGGGAATTCGTCTGGATGCTCAGCTCCGCTTTTCCTTCCGGGGCATGGAAGGAATCATTTTCGTAGGACAATTCGGGAATGACCCGCACGTTCCGGATGCCGAGCTTTTTTCCCGTGGAATCAACCACTGCCAGACCACGTGCATCTGGGGGCGTCAGGGGAACCCCTCCACCGGAGCAGGACAGCTTGAAGGACAGCGTCAGGGATTTGTCGTTTTTCTGATGGACAATCCTCATTTCCGAGAAGACGAGACTGTCCCGCGGCAAATCTTTTTCCCCGTCCCCGGCGGGGGACGAAAGGGAGGCGCAGAGAAAAAACAGGAGGAATGCGGTTGTTTTCATAGGATATTTTCGTAGGGAAGGGGCAGTTACCTGGCCGATGGCGCCTGTCTCTTGCTGAGAGTTCCCGCCAGGCCGACGGTCAGGTTGAATGGGAGGCTTTTATTTTTAAACTTATCGGGATCTATGTAAAGAATTCTGGCCTGCAGGCGTGAGTAGGCTCGCGGAAAAACGCATTCCATAGAATAACCGGCCCCTCCCCCTCCCGCAAAAGCGCTGCGGGGCCTTAAGGAAAAGAGGACATGAAGTCCCTGTTCATCAAGGAGTTCCAGACCGTAAAAACGGAAGGTAGCGATGGCACTCAAATGGATTTTCCATAATTGGGAATTATTTCTGTAGGTTTGCAGAAGTTCCGCTCCCAGGGTAACAGTTTCGCTTTTGCATATTGCCAGGTCCGCTACCGGTCCTTCCGGAACCATTTCACTGTCTATTGCGGAAAACTCTTCCTCCATGCCATCCCTCCAGAAAAGTTCTCTGGGAATTGAAGAGGAGAGGGAACAGCAGCGAAGTGGAACATTTCCGCGGATATGTATCCATTTGGCGGTTTTGGCGGGGAGTTCCTTGAAAAAAAGAATCACATGGAACTGGTTGTCCGGACAATCTTCTTCATCTACTTGGAGGAAGTTTTTTCCAACTATCATCAAATTGTCGGGAAGAAGTCTTTTCCCTGTTGAATCAACGACATTCAGCAGAAGGTAGGCTTTTGGCGGGAATTCCATGATGGATTCTTTTGCCGTGTGGGTGACGCTGCATGTAATTTTCATGCAGGGAACATCATTGTCGGTAATAATTTCAAGAGATTCAAATTCCATGTGCGCTCCCTCAAGGGCGGGAGGCGGATCGCCGAAGGAGCAGGGAAAAAGGAAAGCAATCGCCAGGTACAGTAACATTTTCATGGAGGGAGCCGGTTTGTCAATGGTTCTGGAAAATTTCCCCTCCCAGGCTGACGCGGCAATGGATGGGGAGTTTTTCCGGCTGGAGGTTTCCAAAATAGGAGAGATGGAGCTGCATAGTGGTTTCTTCCTCCGGAATGTTGAAGACGAAACATTCCGGAAGTGTCTTCTCGAAAAGACGGAGGCTGTTGAATTTTTTATAGGAGGCAGGCGGTGTATTCCCTCTTTGGGGTGCAGTCAGGGAAAGGGAATGAATGGTAAAAAAATCCGGGGCGCGAATGAAAAGCTTCCATGCCAAATGGGGACCGCCCCATGATGCCAGATAATGGCATGCCCGGATATGGACGGAGTTATCCCCGACGATCTCCTTTTTTTCCGGAAGGGAGAAATGAATCTCCTCTCCATTTACGGTAAGACCGGAAACCGGGGCCTGGCGCACTTCCGAGGCCATCAGCAAAGGAACGTGTCCGGATATTTCCACCCAGGCGGCCTGGGCGGATGGAGGGGTATCCGTTTCAATGGAAATGGCGGCTGCCCCGTTCCAGCCCATGTTGTCTTTTCTTTCCTCCTCCGAGTCCAGGACGGGATCTACAAAAATGCGTGACACCCGCAGTCTCTTCCCCTGGGAGTCCGTGATCTTCAATCCTTCCGTAGTGGATGGCGAGAAAGGTATCCTTTTCCCGGAAAAGAACGCCAGGAAATTGAAAGTAATCTTTTGGCGGCGGCCTGCTTGTTCCAGCAGAAAGCCGCAAAACTTCACAGGCTTCCCGTCCTCCGTTTTTTCTGGAGTACCGGAGGCATGGCAGGGGAAAATACCCGCAAGAATCATGAACAGCAGGATGATGGGCTTCATAAATATTCAGTTGAAAAGATGCGGTTATGTTAGGGTTCTGTTTTTCCCTTGTTGAGTGATCCCCCTATTCCCAAACTCACGTCGACGGATACGTGTCTTGTTTCAAAATTGCGCGGATCAAGATACAGAATCCGCACCTTCAGTTTTTCATGAGAGCGCGGAAGAACGAGATATTCATAGGTGGAGGTTCCTCCTCCCCCGCTGGCGCTGAACCCGCAAAGAGAGGGCGGCATGCCGACGGGGACGGGCCGTCCCTGCATGTCTTCCAGTTTCAAATCCCGGTACCGGAAATCGGTGGGGTAGGCCAGCAGGAATTCCCAGACGTCGGTACCATCCCGGCCGCCGTCCACGTCTTTCCTCTTCTTCACGGATAATGTCAGGAAACTCATCCGGGAGGGGTCGGCCACATCATCCTGCAGAGCGCTGTTTTGCGGAAGAGGTATTTTTACCTCTTCCGGGTGAAGTAGATCAACCTCTGCCGGATCCGTGGATGAATATTCCGTACAGGTGACGGGCACATCCCCCCGAATGCGCAGCCACTCCGCGTCTTCCGGGGGCCATTCGGAAAACGAGAATTGGATAATGAACTCTTTGTCCTGATTCAGTCCCTTTTCTGCCTTCATGGAAATCAGAATATTGTCCGGCGTATAGGTCTTTCCCGTGGAATCCGTAATGGAAAGGCCGGGAAATGGTTTCCCGGATGCAGGGATGATGCTGGCTTTCCCCCGGTATGTCCCGTCCAGGGTCACCATGCAGTATTTCTTCTTTTCCGTGTGGTCTGTCCCGGTCAGGAAAGATGCGAACTCCGTCCGTGAGCCTTGCAGCAGGGGAGTATTGTCAGCAGACGCGGCCACGCAGGAAAGCGGCAGAAACAGCAACAGGTATTTCATAGGGAATGGGTGTTGGATGAGAGAGGAACAGACAACGGAATCCGGTAGCTCCGCCTAAGGAAAAATCTGGATCATGGCATGTTCTCCGGGGTGTTTGGGGGAGGGCGCTTGGTGGCAAGCCGGAGGCGGGAAGAACGTTTTTATTTAGCCGCAGGGACTTTTTCCTTGTTAAGGGGGCCTCCCATTCCCACGCTGGTGTCAACAGGCACTTGCCTGATTTCAATGTAGCGGGGATCGGCATGCAAAATGCGCACTTTCAGTTGTTCATAGGGGCGGGTAAGGGTGAAATATTCGGAGCGTGTCGTTCCGCCGCCGCCGCTGCACAATCCTCCGGAAAAACGTTTGAAGGGAATGGGCCGCCCTTGCATGTCTTCCAGTTCCATGCCGCAGTAGCGGAAGCTGTCCCGGTGGCCCAGGCTGAATTTCCATTGGAAGCCTTCCTCTTCCTTACCCTCCCACTTCTCCACGAATAATATCAGGGTCTCCGTTCGTGCCGGGTCTGCAATGTCGCTCTGCGGGATGTCATTCCCCACAACGGGAATTTCCGTTTCTCCCGGGTGAATCAGATCGACCTCCACCGGATCCAGGGAGGAAGCTTTGATGCACACCACGGAGACATTCCCCCGGATGCGTAGCCATTCCGCATGTTCCGCCGGCCATTCGGAAAGAGAAAAGCGCAGATGGAACTCTTCTTCCCGATTCCACTCTTTTTCCCACGCCGGCTCAATCAGAACATGATTCAATGCATAGGTTTTTCCTGTGGAGTCCGTGACGGAAAGATCGAAAGGCCTTTCCTTGGATATGAAGACCACACTGAGGTGTTCCAGAGGCCTTCCCTTCAGGGACAATATGCAATAAGGCTCCTTGGTCGTACCGTTGACTCCCAGGGAGAAGGAGTTGAATTCCAGATGGCAGAGCGGTGGCGGAGGCGCCTTGTCCGCAGCGGCGCCCAGGCAGGAGAGAGAAAGGAACAGCAGCAGGGATTTCATGGAGTGGGAGTGTTGGAAGGTGAAGATATCGGGCCTCCGAGCCCGATTGTCTGGTCCATGAGAATGTTCATGGTTTTCTTTCCGGACAGGCAGAAAATCCGGATGAGCAGGGTCTTTTCCTGTTTGGGGATGGCATGGAACCAATTCATTTCCCATTGATGACCGGATTTGTTGCCAAAATGGCTATGATGGCGGGCGTCCGGAGGGAGCTCCTTTCCCACGTGGTCTTTCAGGGAAAGAGAATGGAAAAGAATGTCCTCATCCCCGGCAATGGTTAGCCGCCAATAGGTAAATCCTTCCACGGGAATCAGCCCTTCATGGACTTGGGCCTTGACCGTGATGCTTTTTTTCTTTCCTTCCCTGTCCCGTTCAGGCAGAGGGATGGAAACGGCGTCTCCACCCAGGGTTATTGCCTGCCAGGGAAGCGCCTGCTTTTTGTCCGCCGCCAGAACGGGAATGGCTCCTTTCAGGGAAACGGACGTGGCCCGTGCATCCGGCAGGGAATCGGATGATAAATACATGTCCACCGTATAATCTTCCGCAAAATCTTCCGTATCGGCGGGTTTCAGGTGATGTAAAAAATCAATGCCCCGGAAGGAAAGATCCTTTCCGGTACTGTCGGTGACGGTCAATGCATCGGAAGCCAGGGGAAGGAGCGGAACATGCCCCGCTTGAGGCGTGATCCGGAAGGAAAAGGAAATGCCCGGATGGCCCTTCCTCTGGGAAAGGGACATTCCCGTGAAAAGGGCCTCCCATGGTCCTGTCTCCGGCTGCGCCTGCGCCGCGGGCAGGAATGCCAAGGACAGGAGAGCCGCGCGGCAAAAGTGCCATCTGCTTTTCATGCCGGGAATTAACGGTTGGAGAGCAATTCCTTCATGTCCGGCAGGCGGAAATGCAGGGGAGGAAGTTCCGTGCCGTAGGCGGCGGACTTTTCTTTCCGCAGGTTTTCCGCTTTTTCTTCCAGAGTACGTGCGGCGTTGAGAATCTTGCGCACTTCCTGGCGTCCACGGCCTATTTTGGAAGCGGCGCGTACGGGATCGGGCGTCAGTTCGGGGCCTCCCTTGAGGTATTTTTCAAAATACTGCTGGTAGTGTTCCGCCAGTTCCCTTCCGCGGGCAAACAGTTTCCTGTCTTCCTCCACAAAGGCGACCAGGTCCGGGTCCACGTCCCTGGTGCTCAGGTCTGCAAGGTCTTCGTCCCGGTCCTTCAGTATCTTGGCCGCCTGCCGGCTGCTTTCCTCCAAGCCCGGAAGAGTCGGATTCTTCTTCAGCTTGAGTAGCCGTTCCGCCAGTGCGTCGCTTTTTTCGGAATATTCCGTATTGATATCGGCCACCTTTTTACAGTAGGAGACGGATGGGTCGCCGCAGGAAATCATCAGAAATGCCGCCAGCAGGGGAACCAGGCGGCGCATGCAGGTCAGGGGAGTCATGGTTCTCTTTTAGCATTTCCTCAAACGGAAGCAAGAAGCTTTCGTGAAAATGAACGGACTGGAACAATTGCGGAAGGAACTGACGAACAGCAGATTTTCTTCACGGCCGCTCTTTCTCTACCGGGAGCGGCAATTCCACCACGCCGCAGCTGGAGCCGGGAACCAGCAGGATTTCCACTTCCAGGGGCAGTGTGGTGTCCGCCAGGAATCCCTCCGGAATGGAAATGCCGATAGGCTTGGAGCTTTGTCCGGGGGCGACTTTCTGCGGGGCGAAAATGTCCAGCACGACACGTCCGTTTTGAAGCACATTGAGTTTGCTGAAAGAGAAGGACTGCTCCTTGCACGTATTGTGCAGGGTTACGCCTTTGAGCGTTGCGGGGGCAAAGGGGCCGGGAACCGTGAATCTCAGAATGGTGGAACTTCCCGCTTCCACAGGAAGGGGAAGCCAGCAGGCGGCAATGGCCGACTGGAGGTTCAGGCTGGACGTCAGGTAGCCGGAGCCGTTGAGCCGTTCCATCATCAGGCGGGAGAGTTCCGTGGAAACGGGCATTCCCCAGCCCTGGGAGTACATCAGGGAAAGCAGGTACGCGGCTTCCTGGTCTCTGTACTGAAGCGCCATTCTCAGAAATCGGGCGGCCTGGGCGTAATCCCTTCTGGCCAGGGAGGGTTGCTGGGGTAGCCCGGGAAAGTAGGACGGAATGTCCATGAGCATGACGCCCAGATCCTTCATGGCCTCATAACAGCCTCCCGTGGCGGCCCGGTAAAGCCATTCCACGCCGTTTTCCGGTCTGGCGCCTCCGGGAAAGTCCGGTGCCATCAGCGCCTTGGCGAGCGCATATTGGGCGACGGGGTAGCCTTCCCTGGACAGTTGTTCCACTGCCGCCATATTGTCCGCCGTCACTTTCAGGCGTTCCGCGGTTCTGTTGCGGCCGGACGCCGGGGAGGAAACCAGGCGCATCAGCTCCCGGTAGGCGGGGTCCTCCCGCAGGGACTCGTCCTGAATGGCCGGGGCCGCAATGATGCGGATTTTTGGGAAAACCTCTTCCGTCCGGGACGGGTCTCCCTTCAAACAGGCCATCTGCACGGGAACCGGTTGCTGGGCGGCCGTTTCAAAGGCATACGTGTATGTTCGGTCCGTGTACAGCAGAGGGAGGGCCGGGAAAAAAAACGTGGTGGTGGACTGGCCGGGAACCGGGAATGAGGGAATGGGGTTGAGGGAGCGGTCCACCAAAACGCCGTTGGAATCCCGGATGGTCAGGTAGAGGTCCTCCCTGCCGTCCGGGGAAGAGGAAATCTGAAGGTAAATGCAGGAAATGCGCAACTCTTCCGGCAAGGGAGAAGGCAGGCTGGAACTGCTGAGCATGCTGTCGTCCAGCCGGAGCTGGAACTGGGACGTTTTCCGCTCTTCCAGGGAAGCATCTTCCGCGATTCTCAGTTCCGGAATGCGGATGGAGGCCAGGTCCCGCGGGGGGATGGCCGGGAGTTTTTCCAGCCCGTTGGAGGCAGGCTGCTGGATGGCGTCCTTGATCGTGTTGATCGTTGTGCCCATGGGGGCCTGTTTCAGGTAATCCAGCAGGTAGAACGCCGCGGCGCCTGCCAGCAGCGTGCATGCGCTGCCCACCAGCAGGTACATCACTTGGCGGTTGCGCCTGATGGTGCGGGCTGAAAGCTTGCGAACGGCGGAGGAAGTGCCCGTGGCCCTTCCGGAAGGCGTTTTTTTGCCTGAACTTTTTATAGCGCCCAAACGGTGTGTCGGCTGGGCATTGTTGATCTCCGCGCGGGTCAGCTGAATGGTGGCGGAGGATTCTTCTCCGGAAATGGAGCAGATGTCATTGATCCACTCCCGGGCGTCCTGATAGCGGCAGTTGATCTGCGGGGCCAGCGCCTTATCCAGGGAAAGCAGGAACTGGCGGGAATACAGGCGCATCAGATGCGGATTGCTGTGCAGGGGAGGCATTGTGTCTTCCGACAGCCGTGCTTCCGCCCGTTCCGGAGGATGCCCGGTGAGCAGGGCGTAAAAGGTAGCCCCCACAGAATAAAGGTCGCTCCAGGGGCCTATGTTCGTCTTGCCCAGGGCCTGTTCCGGGGAGGAGTACCCCTGGGTGGTCAGGACGGTGGCGGTGTGCAGCTTCAGGGCGTGGCGCGCCGCGCCGAAGTCAATGAGAACGGGCGTCCCCTGTTCCGTCAGCAGGATATTGCCGGGCTTGATGTCCCGGTGGTAAATGTGGCTGGCGTGCAGGTATTCCAGGATGCGCAGAAGGCGGGTGAGCAGGCCTTTCAACTCGTCCTCCGTGTAGCGGTGGCCGGTGGTATGGAGCTTTTCCCCCAGATAATCCAGGGACAGGCCCGTGATGTGCTCCATGGCGAAGTAGGCCGTGCCGTTGGCCTCGAACACGGACAGGATTCTGACGATGCCCGGATGATTCAATTCCGCCAGGGTCTGGGCTTCGCTCAAAAAGCTCTTCAGGGCCCAGGTGTAGTTCTCCAGGTCGTGTTCGTTGTTGGGCCTGATATGGCCGGTCAGCGGGTCGCGGTAGGAACAGCTTGCGGGGAAATTCTCCTTGATCACTACATTCCTGTTCAGGAACAGGTCTTTGGCCAGATAGGTAATGCCGAAGCCTCCGCTTCCCAGGACACTGAGAACTTCATACTGCTCCAGCCGCGTGCCGGGAGCCAGCTCCCGCTGATAGACGAAAAATGCGCCCTTTTCCTCCGCATGGGGAAGAGGGGGCCTGCCGGGCAAAATCTCTTCCAGGCCTGTCGCCGGAGGGGGAGGCGGAGCTTGCCCTGTCGTCGCGGGCGCGGCGTCTGTCTGGCCTTCTTTTGCTGGCATGGGAAAAATTCCGGAAACGGAAACTGCGGATATTTTCCTATTCCGCTTCCTGCAAGTCAAGGTGAATGCCTGTTCCACCCCTGGAAGGCTGGAATGGAATTCAGGACTTGTGACGCTTGACGAATTCCCGTGCCGCCTTCAGGTAGGCCTCCGCCGCCGGGCCGGAGGGATCGTGTTCGAAAATGGTATGGCCGAAGCTGGGCGCTTCGCCGAGCCTGATGGAACGGGGAATGACCGTCTTGTACAGCATCCTGGGGAGGTGCTGTCCCACCTGTTCTATCACTTGCCGGGAAAGGTTGGTGCGGCCGTCGTACATGGTCATCAGGACACCTTCATGCTTGATGTGGGGGTTGGCTCCGCTGGCGCAAATCTGCGCGGTCACATGCAAAATCTTGGCAAGGCCTTCCAGCCCGAACCATTCGCACTGGAGGGGAGTAAGCACTTCATCGCAGGCGGCCAGGGCGGAAGTCATCAGCACGCCCAGGGAGGGGGGCGTATCCATGATGCAGTAATCATAGGAACCGGATTTGCGCAGCGGGGCGAGCGTTTCCCGGAGCCTGGTCAGATGGTCGCCGGCCCGCGCCAGCTCTATTTCCACGCCGGCCAGGTCCATGGTGGCTGGAATGATATCCAGCCGTTTTCTGCCGGAAGGCCGGATGCACTGTTCTGCAGGAATCTGGTTGAGCAGGGCCGGGTACAGGCTGGCCGTCTCCCGGGTTTCGATGCCCAGGCCGCTGGTAGCGTTGGCCTGCGGGTCCAGGTCAATGACGAGGATTTTCTTTTTCAACTGGGCCAGGGCGGCGGCCAGGTTGATAGCCGTGGTGGTTTTTCCCACTCCTCCTTTCTGGTTGGCGATGGCGATGATTTTCATGAGGAAAACGGTGCAATGGCACGGTAGCACAATGCGCTCCCCTTTCAAACATTTTCCTGAATGGGAGAAACAGTAAAGCCGCAGTCCGGGGGAAAGCCGTTCCTCGATGATGTGGCCCCGCCGCGAGAAAAGGCTTTCTTCGTCAGGGAGCCGAAGGGGCGAGCGGACGTTCCGAGGAAAGAACGAGGCGGAACCCCAGGGTGTCGTCCCGCGTGTTTTCGGGCAGCGGAGTGCGGATGCCGGTGGTGAGCTGCTTGGGGCGGAAAGACAAATAGCTGCCGCCGCGGGCCACTCCGTGGTTGCGTATGGGAAGGTTTTCAGGGCCTCCGTAATTGTCGTCCACCCACTCCATCACGTTGCCTTCCAGGTCATACAGGCCCAGGCGGTTGGGTGGGAATGACCTGACTGGGGCGGTGTAGGGCTGGCCGTCCTCGTAGTCCACGATCACGCGGGAGGAGGGAAGGTAAATCAGGGCGGACTGGTCCGCAAAATTGCCTGTTCCATTTGGCGGGGGCCAGGAGGTCCCCCACGGAAACACCTCCTTGGAATGGTCATGCGGCAGCGTTTTTTCATAGGGAGACGCTCCCTTTTCCTCCCCCAGCTGCATCCAGGCGCTCCATTCCGCGTCTTTGGGCAGGCGGTAGGAATCGTGCTGGTCAATCAGCCCCTGGGCGCGCTCCCTGTTGGTGAGCCATTTGGCAAACGCCCGCGCGTCCTGCCTGCTCACATTCACCACCGGGTGGTCCTCTTCCTGGGGGAACCCCGGCTTGGCCGGCGCTTTGCGGTCCGTGGCTTTCAGGAACTGCTGGAAATCCTTGACGCGTACTTCATGGGCCATCGCCAGCGTATTGCTCCCCGCAGGCACCAGGTCCATCCCCAGGCTGTTGGTCCAGGGGACGCCGAACACCACAGATTTATCCGGTTCAAGCTGGAGAGAAAGGTACAGATCCTGCGGATCAAGCCCTCTGCGCCGCATCGTGGCGTGCCCCGGCAGTTTGATCTCAATCACGTAAGGGACCTGGTTGACGTATTCCTCAATGGGCGTCCTGCCGATGAGCCTGTTATTGAAAAACACACTGGCTCCCGGCGGGTTGGTTGTGACGGTGATGGGAACCTGGAAAACGCGGGTGACGTTCAGGATGTACGTGTTCCGTCCGTCTGTCCGTCCGGAACCCTGTGGCCCCGGGTCCGCACTGATGGAAAACTCCTTGCCCAGCAGCCCTTCCCGTTCGCACTTCTTGTTCAGCCAAGCCAGGTACGCCGTAATGCCGTCCTGGGTTAGCAGGGCCAGATCCTTTTCCGGATGACCCGGCTGCACCTGTTGCCGCTGCATTTGAAAATTGCCCTGCTGCTTGTCTTCCTTCAGGAACTTGTTGAACAGGGCGGCCGTCAGAGGCGTCTCCGCCACGTGGCGCGTCTCCGCCGGAAGATAGGTAACGCCCTCCGTATCCTTCCAGGGCTGCCTGTCCGTGGGGGGATGGTACTCTTTCAGGATTCCTCCCAGCGCCAGCGTGGAACCTCCGGCAACGGTCCCCGTTTCCTCCTTGTCCGCAAATCCCGACTTCTTGATGGTGTACACGACGGTGGTGCCGGCAGGCAATTCGATGGGGCCGTAAGGCGTTTCATCCAGATAATTCCCGTCGGCGTCATAGACGGACGCCCCCGCCGGAGAACTGGTGACTAGCACGTACCCGTTCTTGGACTCTTCCTCCGGCGCGGATTGTTGGGAATGCGCTTCCGCCGGGGTGTCCGGTTCCTGTGCGTGCTGCTGTTCGTTGAGCCATAGGACTCCCCAGTACGCCGTCAGGCCGCCGGCTATGGCGGCCCCCAGCAACTGGAAGGTGCGTCTGAACTTACGGCGGCTTTTCTTCTGAAGCCGGAAGCGGGACGGAACTTCGTACCCCCTCAAGGCGTCTATCTTCTCCGCCAGCTCCTCCGCGGAATCGATCGTGCACTCCTCCACGCGCGGTTCCGCGGCCTGGCAGATAATGGTGTTGAACGCCTGCCACTTTTTCTGCACGGTGCCTGCCGGCAACTCATCCGGCAGTTCGGGAAAATCCATGCGGTCCTTTCCGGTGCTGATCTCATACAGCACTTTGGCTAGGGCATACACATCCGCCCTGCGGGTTCCGGGACCGTCCGGAGGAATGAACCCCTCCGTGCCGACAAAACTGCGCTGGTCCAGATGGGCCACCAAGCCGATGTCCGCCAGTTTGGGCCGCCCGTTCACGAAAATGACATTGGCGGGCTTGATATCCCGGTGCGTCAGGTTCTTGCTGTGCAGGTACAGCAGTGCGTGGGCAAGCTGGCTGCCCACCTCCAGGCAATAATCCAGGGGAAGGGGCTTGTTGCCGGAAAACTTCTTGTCCGTTTGAAGAGTGCGGGGAATATACTCGTCCGGGTTGATATGGACTCCTGTGCGGGCGTCGTCGCCCAATTCCATCACGTAATAATAGAAGGGGGAGCCTTCGTCGTGGCGGCCCACATGCAGGATGTGCACCAGTCCCGGATGGTTGCGGGCGATAGGTTCGTATTGAAGAATGCCCTCAAACTCCCGGTTGAAGGTCCGTTCGTCCTCAAAATCCTCCCTCCAGACGATTTTGACGGCCCTCCACGCGCCCGTCAGGGCTTTTGCCAGCCAGACCTCACCATACGCTCCGCTGCCGATCTGGCGAACCACTTCATGGTCAGGAATGGAAGGGGTGGGACGCACCACCCGTTTCACGGGCAGTGTCGGCAGGTTGCCGCCGGGTACGGGTGATGCGTCCGAAGTCATGAGCAGGCCGGGAAATCAGGAAATGATGCCCAGGTTCTTGCCTACTTTGCAGAAGGCTTCAATCGCCTTGTCCAGCTGTTCGCGGGTGTGGGCGGCGGAAATCTGAGTGCGGATGCGTGCCTGTCCCTTGGGGACCACGGGATAGAAGAAGCCTACGGCATACACGCCTTCGTCCAGGAGCTGTGCGGAAAACTGCTGGGACAGGACGGCATCCCCCAGCATCACCGGGGAAATCGGGTGATCCTTGCCGCCGATGGTGAAGCCGGCGCCGGTCATCGCGTCACGGAAATATTTGGTATTGGCTTCCACGCGGTCACGCGCTTCCGTGGAACCTTCCAGAAGGTCCAGCACCTTGATGGACGCGGCTACGATCGCCGGGGCCACGCTGTTGGAAAACAGGTATGGGCGCGCCTTCTGACGCAGGACGTCCACCACTTCCTTCGGGCCGGAAACGTAGCCGCCGGACGCGCCGCCCAGGGCTTTGCCGAGTGTCCCCGTCGTGATATCTATCTTGCCGAACAAGCCGCGGTACTCATGCGTCCCGCGTCCCCGCTTGCCAAGGAAGCCCGTGGCGTGGCAGTCGTCGAAATGGACGATGGCGTTGTATTTGGCCGCCAGTTCGTGAATCTTGTCAAGCTGGGCAATGATGCCGTCCATGGAAAAGACGCCGTCCGTGGAAATCAGTTTGACTCGGGCGCCGGCGGCATCCGCTTCCTGCAGCTTGGCTTCCAGGTCTGCCATGTCGTTGTTGGCGTAGCGGAAGCGCTTGGCTTTGCAGAGGCGTACCCCGTCAATGATGGAGGCATGGTTCAGGGAATCGGAAATAATGGCGTCGTCCGCAGTCAGCAGCCCTTCAAACAGGCCGCCATTGGCGTCAAAGCAGGAGGGGAACAGAATTGTGTCTTCCGTGCCCAGGAATTCGGAAAGGCGTTCCTCCAGCTGGCGGTGCAGGGTCTGAGTACCGCAGATGAAGCGGACGGACGCCATGCCGAACCCCCATTGGTCAATCGCCTTCTTGGCCGCTTCCATCACTTCCGGATTATTGGCCAGGCCAAGGTAATTATTGGCGCACATATTGATGACGGAGCGGCCGTCTTTCAGTGTTACCTGGGAATACTGCTGGGAGGCGATAAAGCGTTCTTCCTTGTACAGGCCTTCTTCGCGAAGGCCGTTCAGCGTGGTCGTCAGGATATTCTTGAACTCGGGGGTATACATGTCAGATAATGGATGAATTGAAACAGTCAGCAAATAAAAGGGCAGGAGACTGCGCCATTGCTCCCGCACCCATACCACAAACGGCCCGGAAGGAAAAGCTTAAAGAAGCGGTTCGCCGAAATGTCCGGGCAAGCGGCGGTGCGCTTGACGCATAGAGCCGTATTCCGGGCTCAACAGACTTCCCTGGAGAACATGAAAGACATGGAACTGAGGCTTCCGGGGCAGCCAGAAAGCCATTGCCGCCGTTCCTGCCGGGAAATCTCCTGCGGGAAAAAAGAGGTAAATTTTTTCTGAAAAAAGCCGGGATAAACAAAACCGTCATTTTACTGCGCTTTCCGGGTAGCAACCTTGCTGATTCGTCAAACCTGTTAAACAAAAACATTTATACCTGTCATGAAACAATCCTTCTTATATGCATGGTGTTTGAGCGCCGCCGGGTGTGCCTCCCTGCTGCACGCCCAGTCCGTCAACCAATTCCCGGACAGCGGCCCTGAAACCACTCTGGATTCCCTCTGGGCGGCTACGGGCCACATGCAGGCCTTTTCTGACGCCATCGACTCCCAGATGGGCGTGCACCGTTTTCAGGACGGCAAAAAATCGCGTTTCTGGTTCAGCGGCATGGGAAGCTTCGGAAATGCCAGTGTCAGGAACGAGCATCCCGCCTTCGACTATTCGGCCGGCGGCGGAGTCCTGGGCTATGACTACTGCGCATCCGAAAGTGGAAGGGGAAGGCTGCTCGGCCTGTCCCTGGGCTTCATGTCCGGTACCCAGAACATCAAGGAAATGGCGGACCATCCCGCCGGATTTCTGGAAGGCGACAAATTTGACCAGGATACGATGATGGTCAACATTTACGGAGCCCTGTACAGGCAGACCGGAAGAAAATCCCATCTTCTTCTGTCCATGAATATGGGATTCGGCAATACCGATAACAAATGCGCCCACCACGGCATGAACTACGAAAACTCCACATGGGATACGGAAACCTGGAACGTCGCGTTGTCGGCCGCATGGCGCTACGAAGTCTCCAGGTCCTTCAGTATCACGCCTTTCGCCAAGATGAGCTATGTGCATGCCTCTAACAAAGTGAAAAAGGACGACTATGATGACGAAGGCTATGACTCTTCCTGGTGGTGGGATGATGATGAATACTGGAGAAGGGAATCCAGGTGGGAAAACCGCGGATCGTTCGACAATCTGGCGCTTGAAGTGGGAGTGACGCTGGAACACGCCATCCGCTTCTCCAACGGCATGATGTGGACCAATGCCATTTCCGGAAGCTACTGCCCGGACATATGGCGCAACAATCCCCACCATACCTTCAACGACATCTGGTGGGACGGCGACACCGTCTATGAGTCCCGGTACAGAGGCAGAGGATACGCTCCGGCACGCCAGGCCTTCAAGGCCAAATTCCTGTCGCGCTTCGTGTGCAGCGAAAACCTCTCCATTTATGCCTCCTATCAGGCCTGTTTCCGGGAATCCTGCACGGAACACCGGGCGGCATTGGGCGTAGCCGTAGTCTTCTGACGTCTTTCGTGTCCCTCACCGTGGAGATGGAGGAGCGCGGAATACCTTTTGCTGATGCCGGGAACGTGGAGGGAAAGGAGGAAAAAACGCCGAAGTGCCGGGTGCGCCTCGTGGCAACCGCTTCTTTCCCCGTATTTCTGCGAACGGAAAGCCGGATACCCGGGAGTAATTGAAACGGGGTGGCTATTCCTCTTCCGTTTCGAGGGAATAATCCAGCATTCTATCGCCATCGAACGTGAAAAACGCCTGGAATCGCTTCCCTCCGAGCATGGCGGGAAGCCAGTACCGGTCGTCCTGCCACATGAGATCGTAGGGAATCTCCTCTACGGGAGACCAAAAAGGCTCTGCCTCCGGCGTTTCCGAAGGAGTGCCCGTGAACGACGAAGCCATGAACACATGGCAGAGGATTTCCGGAATGGTCCTGCAGGTAAAGGAAAAATGCAACACGCCCATCTCCCGCGCGTCTGTTACGTTAATCCGCAGCTCTTCCCGGACTTCCCTCAGAACGCATTGAAGAGCCGTTTCCCCCGGCTCAAACTTGCCGCCGGGGCCGTTCACTTTCCCCGCTCCTATACCCCTCTTCTTGCGTATCAGAAGAATCTTTCCCTCCTGAACCACAAACATCAGGGTAGCGAGAATATCCGGGGTCCACGGTGCGGGCCATTGAAAGCCGCTGCTTCTCTCTTGCATGGGCACATGCTACAGGATTGAAGGACCGGCATGAAGAAAAATACGGAATAAATGCATAATGAGTAGGGAAACGGTCAAATTGCCCGCGGCGTCAATCTCCGGAATACTTTGGATGAACAACCGAATCGTTCACTTCATCGACTCTGTGAGAACTCAAATTACCCATTACTCCATAATTTTTCATGCGCAGATGAGCGATGAGATGATTATTCAAATAATCTAGGAAATATTCCTTGTCGAATGCTCCTTGAAAAGTGACGGGAATTGCACTTCCATCTGGACTATGGATGAGATTAATATAATTGTTTTTAGACGTATTCAGAATAGATGACCCATTGTGCAAATCAGCCATCTGATGTTATTGATCTGATGTTTTGCGGCCGCCCTATCTGGCCCGGATCCGTCAAATTCCGGATGTCTTGTTATTAATACTGCTCAGAATTTTTTCCTGAGCAAGGGAGGAGGGGAGTTGAGCGTCCTTGTAATCAAATAAAAGGCTTGTTTTTTTTGCAAGCTGTTCAAAGGCGGCAATTTTTTGCACCAAAACGTCGATATGTGTTTTCCCTTCGGGTTCACGGTAAATATTCAAGCGTGTCACATTTTTTTGAACATTCGCAAGCGAGGATTCAAAAGCAGCGCGGATTTGCGTTTTAATCAGATAAGCCGTTTCCGTGGCTTCTTCATCAGTCAGGGGACCGCTTTTTGAAATAACTAAAAAGGAATAATCATAATCTTTCAATCTATATTTCGCCAATACTTTGGATAAACGCTGCATAGAGCATTCTTTCGGATTCGCGTTAATGACTTCCTTAAATCTCCAAGCGCGTCCAAGCGTGTCGTTAATGCCGATCATTATCGGGTTATCGACTTTTTGTACGAGCCGCATTTCTTGTAATGTAATCCGTCCTTTTCTATTATGCAGTAAAACGGGCAATTCAATGACGTAACCCCCGTATTTTCCTGCTTTGAGGTCGTTCTTATTCAAATTTGGCATTTGATAAGTATACAAAAGCGTCATAATCTGACTTAAACTATCCTGTACGTTTGATAAGGTACGTTGTGTGCGCAAAACTGTGTCTGGTATCGGGAATTCCATGTAATTTTGGATTTCTTTTGCATCTTGAAGAAAAGATTTTTGTGTTGGAACGACGGGAATATCATCTGAAATAATGTTATACGAAATTTCTGTTCCCACAGTTTTCACAATTGGGGGATTTGTTCTTTTCTCACTCTTCCTGTCTGTATTAATCGCCGTCTTGTTTTTTGATAAAATATCGTCCATAACCGTAGTATGGGCAATAGAAATCATTTGGTTTCCGCTGAAGATCCCTCCCTGGCTAAGTGCTTCATTAATCGTATTTAATTGAGCGATGAGAATGTCCAGTTCTTGCGGAGCTTCTTTATACAAAGACAATTTTTTTATTTTTTGAGGGAGTGATGAAAATTCGTGGTTTAAAATACGGGCAAAAGTGTCATTGATGGCATCTTGAATCTGTACTTGTTCCGCTTTTGTCAACGAAGTGATTTGTGCAACACTGAAAAAATCGTACGCGCGTTTACCAACACTGTAATGTGACAGTGGAGAAAACCAAAATTGGCAATAAGCTTGTGTGCCGTTCAATTCCAGGATCTGCTCTTTTGTTAAAATGCGTCCCAAAATATTATTAATTTTATCTTCGCTTTCGCTTTCATGTAAGCCTATCTTCTCTTTTTCCTTTTTTGAAAGAGATTTCGTATATAAAGCGGGAGGAGCAATGAAGCTCCCTTTTGAATTATATTGGTAAGAGTTATTTTTTGTATTCGGTTTTGTAAAAGTTACGAGATAGTGAATCTTCTGATTGATATTTTGATATAATAGATCAACATCCTTGTCCGTTCCAGTGGCTATGCCCCCTTTCGGACGCACCACATAGCCCGCAGAAATGTTATTATATTTTGGAGAAATTTCATGGTTGGGAATAAAAATATCCGGCGTAATATGAGATGTGTGAACGCGTACTATTTTGTTGGGCTTGTAAATCATGATGGTAAAATTGTCGCCCGGAACATAAATCATGCGTGGATTGGAAAAAATTTTATTTAATTGCAGACAAGTTTTCAGGAACGGCAGCATGCGTTTATAATCGTCTGTTTCTTTAAAAAAATCCCATGCTTCCCGTTGTGTTGCAGTTAAGCTTTTTTCTTGTTGCTTCAATGACATTTCAATTTTTTGCGTATCTAGAATGTCGGAATTTTTCGCATCGGTTTCAGTTGAAAAAAACAGCGATGCTGCGGCAGCAATAGGAAAAATAATATTTTTAAAGCTCATAGCCCGGCTCCTTGATGAAAAAAGTGAAGGTTATTCTAGTTTGATTGTTGTTGTATTTTCCGTCCCTGTCTTTGAAAAGTGATCAACCCATGGAAGTTACGAAGGCATGTTCCTCCGTAAAAAACGGCTTTGTTGAAGAAGGCCACCATTGTAAAGGCTTGTCGCGTTGTCAAGCACCTTGCTCCGCTTCCTGCAGGAGGACTTGAGGGGAGTTACCCGTTCCGGAATCACTCCTGTCTGGGATAATACCGTTTCACAGGAAACGTGGGTGGGATGAAAAAGATGATTCGCGACAAGTTCGCGCGAATGGGTGCTTTCCCCTTGTTCGGGAAGATACGGGTAAGGATTCCGGCAAAGGTTGAGAGTGACGCCTTTTGGCTGCAGGAGGAATATTTTGGCCATAGGAGCTTTGTACTCCTTAAGCGCAGACTTAAGGATACGTGTATTGACAGGAAGAGTCCCGAACTGCTTGGACAAAAAAAACTCCATGTAATCAAATAAAGCTAGCAGGAATTGCATGGAGAATCAATTCAAAATGAATCTCCATTGGATGAAAGGATGGCCAGAACCTGGACAGGATTGAAAGAAGAACCGCAATCCTGAACCAAAGGAAACCGCAACACATTACGGCGAAGAGTTCAAACGTAAATGCGTAGAACCCTGCCTCAGCAATAACCGGGAATTTCGATACTGATAAAAGAACTGGGAATATCCCCGGAAATGCTGAGATGCTGGTAATGAAAGAACTTGGCGTCAAAAAACTAACGAACAATACACGTCTGGCTGAAGAACCATTGAGTACAGCCACAGTATAGACCTATCTCCCGGGAATATCCGTATAATCAAGAACAGGTTGGGAGCCTCCGCCTAATGACCGCGGTTCCCTCGCGGGCCTTTCGCGGTACGTACGCGGATATCAGCCAACGGCATGCAGCAGGAGTCTCATAGGAGACAATTGACCTTTTGCCTATTTATTGCGACAACTATGCCTGTCACCCTTCCATCTAGCCTCAATAACATAGCAAATTTGAGGATTTTCAACCTTATACAACCCTTTTCAAGCATTTATGCTTGGTTGCAACGGGGAGAGGGCTTCTTTGTGCCCCAATCCACACCCTCTACCTGTAAGATAATGCCTTTAAAAACCGTTTTAATATCTTGCACTTTCAAGAAAACAAAAACCGCAATCGCTGAAAATCAACAACTTGCGGTATGAAAATGTTGGTGCTCGAGAGGGGACTCGAACCCCTACGGTTTATCACCACTAGATCCTTAGTCCTATGTATGACTATTGATTATCAATGCAAAATGATTTTTAACCCCTCTCGGCTACCAATAGGCTACCAAACGTGCAAAAGCAAGCCCTTTTTGAACGCCTTTTTGCAGGTGTAAAATCTGCCCTTTTACGTCTTTTTAAGAGATTGGAAATTTACTCTATATTCAGAATTCACTGCATTAGTAAATTTCCGAATATGGAGTAAATCAAACGAATGCAAGAAGGGGCTTGTTGGTCGAATGAGGTCGAGTATTTTCCTAGGACAACTTCACCATGTCCGCTAATTGCAGGAAGTACTCTGTCGACCAGATATTAAGCTTGTTCTGATCTTTGATGAAAGGCATGACATCGTCCTTTCCAGAAAATTCAATTCGTTCTTTTTCTTGTTCGTCTTTTCGGCACATGCCCGAATAATGGAAATATCCATCCCGGCGATCATGTCCCAGTCAGCTCTCAGGTACTCATCCAAATAAGACCGCATGGTCTTCATCGATTGAATGCGGAGATTGGACGAAGATACAATCAAATCGCACAAGGCTTTTTCGGGAGTCGCTGTCAGGTAGAAATATCCTTCTTCCGTCTTTTGCCGGGTCAGTCCAATCGGAAAATAAGCCTCAGGAACCTGAATGTATTCGTAGCGGCCTGTCGCGTTGTCAAACGTCTTGCTCCGCTTCATGCAGGAGGACTTGAGGAGAGTCACCCGTTCCGGAATTACTCCTGCCTGGGATAATACCGTTTCATGAGAAACATAGGAGGGATGAAGAAGATGATTCGCGACAAGTTCACGCGAATAGGTGCCTTCCCCATCTTCGGGAAGACACAGGTAAAGATCCCGGCGAAGGTTGAGAATGACGCCTTCTCGCTGCAGGAGGGATATCTTGGCCATAGGAGCCTTGTACTCCTTAAGCGCAGACTTAAGGGTATGTGTATTGACAGGAACAGTCCCGAACTGCTTGTACAGGAAAGAAGCCATGTGATCGAATAGAGAAAAGTTAGCGAGAATTGCAGGGAAAATCAACTTGAAATGAAATAAGTGCGCAAAAATCGCTAGAATTGATGACGAATATCAAGTGCATTCACTGGTAGCGAGGTTAATGAGAGGACAAATGCTCCCCTTTCAATCGCTCCTTCGTCGCCCAGAGGTCGACGAACCAAGTATTCCCAGACAGTGGATAAGAAGAAAAAAGCACCTGTAAGACCTCTTCCCGATACCTCGTCTTACTGAAAATTGCATCATTAACAACGTGACAAAGCCTCTGCCGCAGTCACGAGAGTTTGACGAATTTCCAGAGCCATTTCAGAAGAAACGTATGTCCCCACAAAATCGGCGGCTTTGGAGGGACCTTCGTCTTCTTCCCTGCCGAAACAGGTTTCCAGACATTGAAGTGCGTCCTGTGTTGCGGTATTGCCCGATTTCTTCTCGAATGCAAACTGTTGGAAAATATTCCAGCCATCCTGATGCTTCCCATCGTAGTAGCGCATGACGTAATACAGGTCGTAGGCATCCTTGGGTTGGCGGCGATGAAGAAACGCCCGCAACTTAAGCATGAGGAAAGCTCCTGCTTCACAAACACGCAGAGGAACCTGTATGGCCTCCCCCTCTTCATCTGGAACTTCAAACATGATTTTGCGGGAGGACTCGATAGCCCGTTTAACGCCCAGCAAATTACTGGCTCTGATTCCGGCTATTTCTATCGAACTGGTGGGGCGGACGTGCTCTGTGAGAAAGTCAATAGGGATACGAATGCCATCTATATCTGCCATAAAACGCCCTCCTTCCTTCTGATCTTCCCGATACCCCAATGCTCTCAATTTCCAATCGATAGGTGACATGTCCCCGTCTACGGCAACACTGATTCCCAAATCCACATCAAGAGTCACCGGCCTCAAGAGAGTGGTATTCATATTGCCGGAACAGATGAACCTGGGCACCAGGCCCCCTATTAAAACCATGCCATGACGATAGTTTTCCAAGGCTCCCCACAGGGAGGCAAGCACCTTTCCCGCATGATTCGTAATAACTTCGCTGTAGCTGGTATAATGATCAAATTTCATGATTCCTGCAAAAATCCGGACATTGTACAAGTGCCTCCAGGGCTTCTTCACTCCTCAGTCCCTGTCCCTTCAAATCGATATAAATTTGCGCATCCGAAACCAGAGGGACATGACGGGAACGTTGGAGTTGACGCAGGACATCCTGATCTTCAGGATAGAACAAGAGCAGATTTCCCCCTTGTTCCACTCTTCTCCCCACCAGCCCCGGAGACAATTCAGACAAATTCGGAATACGAGACACATAGGCACTACAAATGACTGGTTCCGTAAAAGCGGCGCGTTGCCAGGCCCCAACCCATTGCGTAAACCCTATCCTGACTCCGTTCTGTTCCGCCCACTGATGCACCATATCAGCCAGTTCGGCAATACCGGTCCCTACAATGGAATACCGGACAACTCTCTGATGAGCGCGCTTTTCATGCCATATGTCCAACAACTCCCGTTCATGAAGAAGAGAAACTTGCCGATAAGGATGACGATCAATAAATTGCCTATCCTCCAGCCTCTTGATGACTTTATTCACCAAGGCTGTACTCGTTCCTGTTGATGCGGCCAAATCCTTTTGGCTCCATTTTTTGGAAACATTGAAAAGAAGAGCCCGGACAATGCGTTCGCTTTTCCCGGAGAACAAGTCTCTGGCGCCCTTGTTGAATCGAAATCGTTTCAAGGGGCTTCCAGTATTGCCAAAATAAACTTTCCCTTTTTTGTAATAAAACGCTCCATTGGGATCAGCAACGGCAACATGAGCCTCCAAGGCTTTTTTCACGAACGGCCCCGCTGGAATACAGGGAAGAACGAGTAATTGATCCCTAAAGGAATCCAGATTTCGAGGCGGCATCAGCCTGTAAACCGTCGGCAGTTCAATGTATCCCTGCGGCTTCCCGGCATCATCATATTCCTCAAAATCAAGAACTGCTCTGGTTGGCTCAATGAACAGTCGCGGAAAGTCCCATGTATCGTGAAGCTTTGCGAATGCCTCACGCAATTCATTTTCTGTAGAAATAAGAGATGCCTTCTGCCTTGACTCCATAGGACTCTTCTACTTGATCTGCTTTATATGCACAACATAAATTTACTCTATATTCAAAATTCACTTTGTCAGTAAATTCTACATATAGAGTAAATTCAAGCGCTAAAGTTTTTGAGTGAATGATCAAAAAGGGGGCAACGGCAACTATGTTAATGAGAGGATGAATGTTCCCTTTGCAAGCGCTCCCTCGTCGCCCTGAGGTCGACAAATCGGCTGCTTCCCAGACACAGGATGCAAAGAATGCCTTTCTTTTCCCAGTTGTAGACTGTTCTGCGGCAGGGGCAGGACGAAGACTCGAACAAGTCGGTTCCTTTAGGGAAAAGCGATAATTTGACAAGTTGAGTTTCCTCCATGACATATCGGAACCCATTTACGCGAGCTTGTCGTTCCAGACGCTGGAATAGCGCTTTCATGTCTATAAATATCGTCTTTCCTATCCGTTTCACAGGAAGGTGTTTGTCTTCAATCCAGGCATGGACGGTTCCCCATGAGGGAGATGACCCTGAAACAAAAATTCCAGAGTTGGTCATGAATTGACCGGTGCGGCAGTATTGAGGTACAGGGATGGGAGATGCTTGTTCCAAATGCATCCCAAAGGAATTTACCCAGAGTTCGGATTCCTTTGACAACTATCGGGCTGACAGGAAATAAATTGATTTTAGTTCGTAATGCGTTGAGAGAAAACAATCAAATATTAAGCATCCCTTTGCTGCTTGCTTGAGAGAAAATCTCATCTTAATCTAAATCATGGCTACTCAAGGACGAGCTCACCTCCCTTTACTCCAATCTGAATATTGGGAGTATTCGGAGGAAGTCTCTATCGAAACACCAAAGGGAAAACAGAAGCGAATATGCTCAGCCAGAAATCGTCTCATAAGCCGATGGAGAGAAATCCTTGCAGCATCAGAGAAGAATCAAAAAGCATCTGTTGAAAAAGGCCTCAAAGAAGGAATATTGCGTAAGGAAATTGAAAAAGAACTCAGAGAAAAAGGAGGGTATCTGAGTGCCCTGAGGTATGCCCAAAATCTCCCCTTCCGTATTGATATTCATACATCTGCGTTTCAATACACGCAGACTCTTTTCCCCAGGCAGCTCCTGAAGCCAAAAATCAAGGAAGCCGGCGTCGTTGATGAATACGGAGTTTTTTCGGAAGAGTATCTGGATCTTTATTACTCTCTGCCCTGGGAATCGTATTGTGCCGAAGGTATGAGGCTCGAATCAACCGATCTTTTCGACCCGAACTGTTCTTTTGATGATGAAAAAGTATTGAGAAGTGAAAAAGTGTATGCCCAATCCATCGTCAAAACACCCCGGGAGTGCGAACAGTTGATAAAAAAACTCCGCAGAGCTGCCGACATGTTGAAAGCATTTCCCTTAGAAAAGGCCGCAAAATTTTTGGAAACGCCCGTTGAAGATTTTCAAAACGAATCCCTCCTGGATTCCAGGGATACCTTGGGATGGTCCATGGAAAATATCACTTCCGCATGGGGAAGAGAAGAAGCAGACAGAATTCTTGCCATGGATATCGCACAGCCAGCAGAACACCCCCATGGAGTCAATACCTGGCGTGCTCTCAAACTGGTTTTCATCACTCTGTGTTCGGAAAAAGGATTTAAGAATTTCACTCGCTGGGATGTGCGTGAAAAATGGATTCAATTGTTTCCGCCTTCCACCTCCTGCAAGAAAGACTCTTCTTCAATCCTGTCCATCTCTTCCAGGCTGCAGGAAGGAGGAGCCAGATGTTCATCCAATACCACGTTGGCACAACTCTTGACCCGTTGGGGATTCGGCTGGTTCCCGACTTCGTAAAAGATAAATTTCATTTTCCGGAAAATGAACCATTGAGTTTTCAAAAGTCGGCATGCAGGAGCCATATACCCTCCGCATCCGTTTCTCATGAACTTCTGATATAGGACGCACTCAATATTTGGTATATTCATTGTAAGTCGCTTGTGATTGAAAATCAGAAAGTGAAATTCCATGTACGATAGTTGATTAAATTATCCGCAGTCTGAGTAAATTCCGGAAGGATGCGGTCAGCACAGGCATCCTCCATATCGGAATCTCAATATTGTCGAATCAAAGAATTCGTAGATAATAACGATTTTTTTGCACAAGGCTCTACACCATCCCAAGTCACTCTTTATTCGTGGGTTAAAGGAAGAATTCTTCCCGTCACAAGAATAAAGGAAGAAAGGCTTATAGATTTGTCAACCTTGAAGACAAACTTGGAAGAACAGGCTTTGCAAAGAGGATTTCGGTACGAATTCGGGAAAACTACCCTTGTCAAATTGTCGCTTTTCCCGTGGGGCGTTTCTTTGTTCCTCCCTTCTGCCATGCCATGCCGCAGGACGGTCTACAATTGGGAGAAGAGCGGGCTTCTCTGTATCCTGAACATCGGGAAAAGCCGTTTTGTAGACATTCATGCAACGGAACAGCGTTTGAAGCGGGAAGGACAATCTGCTCTCATCCGTGTTGTTCGACGATGCAGATCTATCCGGAAGCCAAAGACAAAGGCTCTCTGTGAACTAGAAAATCCAAACCAAACGGAGCAGCCATTCCAAGCAGTCCCTTCTCACACCCCATGTACCTGGGATACCTTCTTGTGGGGATGTCCACTTCCTTCTCAAGAAAAAGCCCTGCCTGACAAAATCGTTCTGAACGTGAGGACAGCTCTGCATGGCATAACCGATCTAAATGGGTTCATCAGATATCTGGAAGGCAACCCTTCCAATCATGCTTTGGGTAAGAGCCTGCTGCATAACGTTCATCAAAAGACATTACGGGAAAATGAATTGAAATTGTCGACCAGGAAACTCTCTCTTTATTTGCCGGCTCCTTATCAAGGAGGAACCGGGCCTCGGAAGACTCTCACCAATCATTGTTCATTACCTGGCCACTTCAGCGCTTGTTGGCCATTTCGCTCACCAAGGGAAGTACAACCTCCTCTTGCCCATGTAAATCTTCTCATCAGTCAGCAAAAGGAAAGCGTCCAGATCACCATGTATATCATGGCCAATCTCTTGAGAACATTGAATAATCATCCCTGGCTTTTAGAAGGGCATACAGAACAGCGGTCCAAACGAGAACAGCTGGCTATGCTTTATTTCCACAACCCATCCATTCACGATCAAAAATCGGCCAACTGGATATCTGCACCTATTACCGCAGAACAACGTACCGAGATTCTTAAAAAAATGCTGACTGCCACCATTGAAATGGAATGGGAGGATATCAAGCGGGCTTATTGCCTGAGTCAGCAGAAGAAATATCCCGTGGAAAGCATTTGGAACAACGGAGTGAGCGTTACTCTTACAAGCATGGAAGTCTGCTACCATTATCTTTCCACAGGGAATGCTCCGTTCATCGTCAAACATCTGGAGCCATTTTTTAAGAGGCATTTCAAAGAGGATCTATTTAGAACACATGGAGAGCGGTCAGGCGCTATTGATTGCGGAAAGGTCAATCAGGAAAGCCTCGTATCCTGCCACGGATATCCGCGTAAGGACATGGAACTCGTCTGCTACGCCAAGACAGCAGACATCCTCAAATTTGAGCTCAGATGTAATAGAGGAGGACTTGTTGCGGATTTTCCTGAAGGCGCATGCAAAAAACGAATGTGCGGCAGTCTGGATGACTTGTGCCGCCTCATTGATCGTGTCATTAAACATTCACGGGGACGAATAGAGAACTTGGTGAACAGTTTAAGCGAACCATCGTATGCTGCCGATTCCATAGCCCCATGGTGGCTTTCCGTTCTTAATATGGATCGTAAACTGCGGTTATGGTCTGAATCCCCTGATAGTGAACTCAAACTGAGAGCAAGCCAAATCAAGATGGAATCCTTGAAAGCTCTCATTACGCCGGAGGGATGGCCCATCCGGAACCTTGGTATGGAAACGGTCAATTTCCTGCGAAGAATGGAGAGAAAAGGATACGTGCAAAGGCATGCCGGAAAATATCATGCCAGAAGAGATCATGCTTTGGAAAAAACAAGTTCAAATCATCATTTTTAAATTGAAGGAAGGGCCACCTTGGGCACGCGTGCCCAAGGTGAGGCGGAAGGTAAGCTTCCGTGTTAAATCTTGCGTCGTCGAGCGGATCCTTTTTTCTTTGAGCGAAAGCGAAAAAGAAAAAAGAGAGCCAGCGAGCGGGGGCGGAGCCGCCCCCCCCCCCAAGATTACAAAGGAAGCCTGGCTACTGGTAAAAATGAGGTATTTGATCGAAATTATCCGCCCCCTTCCTCCCTCAATTAGGATGACAATGGTGTTATATGAAGATGAGCGGAGTAGGTATCCGCCATTTCCCGGCCTCTGCACGCTGTTGTGTGCAGAGGCCTTTTCATCATCAACCATCAACATATCAAATCATCATGGCTATCAAACTCATCGCCAACTACAGCAAACGCCTCGGCCTGCCGGGGTATTCCTCCCATCAGTTCGAAGTCTCCATCGAAACGGAAATCGGAAACACGTCAGAACTCGATTTCGCCGCAGAACGTCTCTACAGCTCGCTCCAGTCCGCTGTGGATGCCCAGATCAAGCAGGTCGGATTTGTCCCCGATGCCTCCTATGGTTTGGGAGATGTATCCGGCCCTTCGCTTCCTGCCATGCGCCAAGTTCCCCGGATTTCCATGCAACCATCCGGGGATAAACGCTCTGCCACCGTTTCTTCCGATCAACAGGCATGGAATTGTTCCGAGAAACAGAAGCAGGTCATACTCTCTCTAGCCCGCAAAAACGGTATGAACGATTCCGCACTTCATGATCTGGCCGTACTCTGTTTCAGCAAAGGCGTCTCTCAGCTGAACAAGCTGGAAGCGTCTACCCTGATCAAAGAATTGATCGAAACATCAGGAGCAACATCCCGAAAGGCTTCTTCCTCCGGGAACTATGCCTGACACAAGACAAAAGTTGTGTTTGGAATACGGTGTGCATCTGCTTGTGTCCCTCTTACTTGTCCTCCTCCATGGAAGGAGGGCAAGTAAGGACTTTATTTTATCTGCTGCGTCCTTGGTTCCTATTGTGAAATGAAAATTGTCGAGAAATAGATTACCGGAATCATATTTTCCATGAAATCTGTTTCCATCGCGTACAAAAAGGAGTCGTATTCTGTCTTGGCTCAAGTCTTGTTTTATTGTCATTCTGACTTGAATGAAGTCAGAATGACAATACTTCTTTATCACGGTCAAGAATTCTTGAGCCTGGAAGTCTCCGGGATTTGGTCATCGAAACACTTCCGCGCAAGGCAAACATTTGCATGCGAGTAAGGCGCGGGGGCAAGTCCACATTCATGGAAGGCCATCATGCAGCAGTTGGCGGAGAGCGGCGTAAGCAGGGAAAATATGATTTGGATCAATTTTGCCGACGACCGGCTCTCTCGCCTGGCTATGGAAGTCTTGGGTGGGTTTCATGAATCCTATTACGGAATGTATCCTGAGGAGAGACACAAGGAGAAGGTGTATTTCTTTTCTGACGAGATCCGGATATTTCCTCAATAGGAACTTTTTGTAGAGCATCTGCGGAAGGAAGAAGAATGCGATATTTACATTACAGAGTCTTCCGCGCGCATGCTATTCCCGTGAGATTGGGACGAAAATGCGGGGACGTTCCCTTTCCTAGGCACTGTTTCCTTTCTCCTCCTGGTGCGATTTGATAACAAGCATGAAGATGAACAAAATGTAATCAATTGTTATAATTTGCCAACAATTTGTTCATTCTCTTAAGAGCGGTTTCTTTTAAAAGAGTTATTGGATTGGCTATGCTATGAGTGGCTTATCTGAGAACATGGCGGCTGGACGACAGTGTGGAGAGTTGATGACGACCTGTCTCTCCAGACAAAAATCCTCTTGGCATTGCCTGTTCCTGTATTCGGGATCTGACGGTTAGTCCTTCCATTGCGTGATTTGATTGCGCAAATACACACAAACAGTATATTTACGCAATCATTTTATGATTTTGAAACTTTTCTTTGAGAGAAAGGTTTGGAAACGATGCTGCGCCGAACAAGTTGCGGACAAGTACCGCATAAGTTCAGGATAACAGTCCCGACATCCTTCTATTCACTCAGACGGTTGGCGATAGACAGCAATTTTTAATGGCTGCCCGTTATATAGACCTGAAGGCAGGCATTCAGCTTCTGACTTCATTCCTCAACACCCGTTTTCCCTTCGCAGGGAAGCGGGTGTTTTCGTTTCAACCCATATTTCATCATCAATATGAACAATATTATCGCATTGCCTCACCATCCGGCGACAGCCCGGCACATCCTGCCTTTGGAAGATACCAGACAGGCAGCCCACCTCCAGCAGAGAAACATCATACCGGAACCGGCAGCGGCTCCGGTCGTTCCCCCAACCGTATTCCGTAAGGGGCTTCTCCTCCACTGCGGGGCCGAAGTCGTCGACAGGAGAACGCTTTCCCATGTGGAAACCCCGTCCTGCACGGAATCGTGGTTCCCGCTTCCCCATGACTTCCTGCTGAAGGAAGTGGAATCCCAGCTCGCCGCCTACGGCTTCGGCATCGGAGAAACCACCCATGCCCTCAGCCATGAAGGAAAGCGGTATTTTGGCGTACTCCAAATCCTGCGGCCCGACGACGGCCCCGGCGACTACTCGTGGATTGTCGGCATCCGCAACTCCCACGACAAAACCTTCCCGGCCTCCCTGGTCATGGGAACGCGCGTGTTCGTCTGCGACAACCTCGCGTTCAACGGAGAAGTGAAACTCTCCCGAAAACATACGAGGTTCGCCGTGCGGGATCTGCGCTTCATGACCTCCCGCGCCGTCGGCAGGCTTGGGGAACAATTCCATCGTGAAGACGAACGGATTGCCGCCTACAAAAAGCAAAGGCTGACGGACAAGGCCGCCCACGATCTCCTGATCCGCGCGGTTGATTGCCGAGCAATCACGCCGACCGTCCTGCCGGAAGTCATCCGGTACTGGCGGGAGCCGCTTCATGAAGAATTCCGATCCCGTACCGTCTGGAGCCTGTTCAACGCCTTCACGGAGCAGTTCAAGGCCGTCAACCCGCATGTGGTCGCCAAACGGAGCCAGGCTCTGCACGGCCTGTGTGATTCCGTCTGCGGACTGATTGCCTGAGCGTAGTTAAAAAACAGGAAAGGAAACATCTTATGAATCCATCCTACTCATTGACGGGAGCGCAAGCCGCAGTCCTGATCCTCACGCAATCCGTATCCGGGCAAACGAGCGATGAACTGATCGGCTCCTTCCACTCGGAAGAACGAGGGCGGGTCAGGCAAATCATTCGCTTGCTGGAACGCCGCGGGCTGCTCATCTGCCAAACGGGGGAAGACGATCCCTTTGTCTTCCCCCGCACATGGCATCCCACCTGGGACGGGCGAATAGCCCTGCTGGAATGGGCCTCCTATCTGGGCAACATCCGGCTGGCCGGCAGGAATACTCCGGCATCAACCGGCTCCCGGACAATCATCGAACAGGAAGATCATCATCACCCCTCATCCGTATGCTGACCTTTCTCCTCGTGACCGTTGCAGGCTGGTTCCTGTTCCCGTGGCTGTTCGCTCTCCTCAAATGGGGAATCGTGCTGGCCTTCGGCTTGATGACGGCAGGGCTGCTTCTGTGGTTCTGCCTCTTTTGAAAAGACATTCATCCAGACACCGGAACCATGTATCACATCGTCAAATACAAGGACACGCGCTACTGGGCGGTTCTCCATCACAATGGGAAACTGCTCGCCGTCGTCGTGTACAAAAAAGGCGCCGAGGCCATTGTCCAGGCTTTGGAGCAAATCCTCGTCGACGCCGTCACCCACTCACAACCGCCATGCCCATGATCAAAATCATCCTGTTCGAGCTCACCCGCATCCTGCTGGGCTACGCCTCCGACAAAGTCGGCGAGTTCATTCGGAACAAGCAGAGGAGCGGATCTCGTCCTCCTTCCTTTTACGAAGAAGAGGAGGAAGATCCCTGGTCTCAACATCCGCCCCGCTGATTCCATGATCCTAGCGCAATTACTCCAAGCCATTTACAACCTCATCGCCCAACGATGAGATATGCCTTCTAAGACGATATGTTGTCTGAGGAGGGCGTTCAAGAGGCAGTCCCAACAGGCTCCTCTTTTTTAGCTGTCAGATCGCATTATACGTTATATTACATCCGAAATGTAAACAATACGTCGAATGATACGATTTCTCTTTGTGGAGCTTCCTGAAAAAAAACGTACTTTTTGGGTGTATACTCTTGAAAAAGGAAAATCTACGTAGTAAAGTAGCGCAAAAATGGAAAAGTTACCTTTCACATGTTCTCATGTGACACACCTTTAATAGTATTTTTATTCACTATGAGTACCCCCTCTCAAGAACAAAACAAGCGCTCGGCCGCAGATATTTTTGTGGCATTTGAGTATCAGTGGGATTACTTCGTGTTGATGTTATTAAAGTCGTTGGACCAATCCACAACTATTAGTTTCGAATTACACGATGATGTTGGCGAACAGTCAGACCATAGGCTAATCCTTTACCAAGTCAAACATAGTGTGCAAAAAAATGCTCGTGGAGAAACAAAGTCTTTAAGTAACCGTGATATAGATTTATGGAAGACTATTTCTATTTGGATGAAGTTAATAGAGGAACAATCCGATTTTTTAGAAAATACCGAATTTCAATTAGTGACTAATAAAAAAATCTCCGAAAATGCTTTCATAAAGGCAATTGAGAATTTTAAGATAACGCATTCTATTGAGGATCTTAGGTCGGCAATAGTAGAAATACAAGCGTCCAAAAGGTCTAAAGGAGATGCTTCCGGGGTAAGTGGCTCTAAAAAGAGCCGCATTGACGTATCTAAAATAATTTCAGACCTTTTGAATAAGCCATACTTAGTTGATTTTATTGGTAAAATTTCTGTATCAACAACTTCAGATATACTTAAGGAAGACATAAAAGAACTGATGTACAGTCGATTCGCCTTAAATCGAAACCGCATAGATTGGGTTTATAATAATCTGATGAGTAGTTTAAAAGATAATGCCATTGATAACATTTTGGCAGGTAAATCCGTGTCATTTACTGGAGCTATTTTTGCAGAACAATATCAGAGCATCCTTGATATAGGGCGTAAGAAGCTTCATTTTCGAACAGACTATAGTTACCGGGATTTCGAAGGAAACCCTCGAGAACTGTTGTTCATAAAACAATTATTCGCAGTTAATGATACACAAGAAGATGATACAGATAGAATTGCGGCTTTAACAACTAGTTGGCTTCGATTCCATAACAATTTTCATGATCATTGGGATGACAATACTTTGATTTCTTATGACATTGATAAATTAACTCAAGATGTTTGCTCGGCTTGGCGTACGTTTCATCATTCTGCTCACCGTAATATCCCTCCTAATCCAAGACAAGAGGACTTATACGAAGCTGGATGTAACACCGTCGATAAATTACGAGAAAAGGATTTTAAGTTAGCTGACGCTTCTTTAGGATCTGAAGTTAGCGAAGGGTGTATTTACTACTATTCCAATTCTTCAACAGCAATTATTCCTGAGTTGCCGCTTATAGGTTGGCATCTTGATTGGGAAAATAAATTTAAGAAGAAATGAATAGAATATATAATAACGAAATGATATTCATGGCCTGTATTGTCCAATTACTTAAAACTGAAAAATTGGATATTGCGACCTTATATCTTTTTTGCACCTTGTTAATTGATGATAATCTTAGGCTTATAATACACGATTCCGTTAATTTAGAAAAATGTACTAGTCGAGTTTGCTCTCATGCTCTTCTCACTCGTAAAATCACAGCATTTGGACCATATTTTATAAATGCCCTTGTAATTCTAAAGCAGTCTGACTATATAGTTATAAATTTAAACTACATTGAATCAACGCAAAAAGAATTTCCAAAAGGGAATCTCAAAAGTAAAAGATTGCAAAGAATACTACGTGAAGCAGAGCATTTATTTGAAATATGCCATAATTTTTCGGCTAAAGATATGTATCGCAAATTTAATATACAGCTATGAATTTATATATTGCAAGCATAAGATTGTGGTTCAAGGGTTTTCTTGAAAATGAAGAGAACGCGATAACGTATCGCTTTGAGCCAGATAAAATAAATGTAATTACCGGAGATTCTTCTACTGGGAAATCATCTATACTCGGAGTTATTGATTATTGTCTTCTGTCAGATGCTCCAACAATTGTTGAAAACATAATTAATGAAAATGTTGAGTATTATGGTATAAACATTTATCTCAATGGGAAAAGTTATATTCTTATAAGGAAAGCTCCTCATTTGGGGACAGGAACTCAAGATGTGCATTGGTCGAAACAGAAAGAATACCCAATCCCGTATACTCCGACTCATTCGGTGGGTGAAATGAAAGTTTTGCTTTCCGAGATGTTTCAGGTTCCAGATCATAATAAAAAAGTGGGACGAAAGAATATCCCTATGTCATTTCGACACTTTCTTCCGCTCAACTACTTGAATGAAGATATTATTTCATCTGCAAATACATATTTCGACACTGCCTTCTTCGTTGACAAGAGTTTCGACTCTTTTCTTAATTTTGCATTGGAATACGCCAATGGAATTCGTTGTCATAATAGTAGAGAAATAGAAGACAAAATTCAAAAAGCAGAAAAAGATTTAAAGCAATATCAAGAGAATCACCTTAAGGCGCAAGTCGTTGAAAGAGAATATAAGGAAAGTCTTATTTCTATCTACAAACAGGCGTTCCAGCTTAATTTGGTTTCTCCTGATAATCTATTTCTACAAGAGGACGCAGGAGAACTTAGACGCTATATTCAGCATACCATATCTGAGTATGACCAATTAATCAAAAATGATGAAGATACTACAAAATTAGAACGTCTGAAAAATCGCAAAGACCAGATTAAAGCAACTCTGAATACCTATGACTCTCTGTTATCAGAGATGAAGAGAAATAAGAACTCAGGCGCAAAAGTACAGGACAGCTTAAAACCGATTAAGTATATAAAGAATCATATCGACGAGGTTGTAAGCTCGTCTGATACAATTGAACTTCTTAAGCTATTGGAGAAACAGCTTATTCAAATCAAGGAAGAGAATCCTATTCAGACGGAATTACCGGCAGACTTCAATTCAAGGTATGATGAATTGAATAAGGAACTTACTACTATTGAAGAGGAGTTAAGACATTTTTCCACTCTTCGTAAAACGATTGCTAACCCTAAATGGGTGAACCAAGCGGTAAGCCTTAAGTATCGTCTAAAAGATTTAAAAAAGCCTAATCCAGATACTTATCAATCAAGTGTTGAAGAAGCTAAAATTTCTAAATTAACTGCCTTAAATTCTCAGCTTGGACAAATCCACTTGATGCCACATGACGTAAAGGTGGAATTGAATAAATCTATTAACGAGTATTTTCAATCTCCAAATGGTATGGTGGACTCTTACCCAGATTCTACCATGTTGTATGACGATGAGAACCGTAGAATCTCATTATTGAAAAATGGCGAACATTACCCCATCCGTAACATTGGTAGCAAGTCTAACTATATGTTTTTGCATCTTTGTTTCTTCCTTGGACTTCATAAGTCAATAAAGTCTCATCATTCTGAACAAGTTGGTTCGTTTCTTTTCATAGACCAGCCGAGTATGCCCTACTACGCTGATAAAGATATCCTCAATAATGATGACAGGAGACAATTGACGAAGGCATTCCGATTGCTGAATGACTTTATGAATGAAATGATTGGCGAGCTCGGAGAGCATTTCCAAATCATTTTGATTGAGCATGCTGATGAATCGTATTGGAAGAACCTAGAATTTTACCATACAGCTAGGAAATTTTCCAAGACTGAAAATGGTGGATTAGTCCCTAAATATATTTACGAGAAAAAATGAATATTAGATTAGGAATTCCGAAATATGCCACCGTGCAAATGGTTGGTAATAAGGCCGACGGTGAAGGCATTACTTTTGCTACTGAAGTAGAAGATCTGTCGCTTGCAGTAGATTTCTTGACTATTTTGGTCAAGAACGTATTTAAGTTTGAGGTTTTGAGTCAGTTTGACTGCATTGATTCTTTAGATTTGAATCCGACATATCGGTTTATCAAAGCCATTTTCGAAAAGGAAGATGAGTTTGTCAAACAGTCCAATAATTTGGCTCGACACTTGTATGATCAAAGCATTCATCCCAATATAAAAAATGGTGAGTTTTATGTAATCTATTTAACAGATTGTGGCATTAATGATGATTCTGTAGATGGTATCTTGTTATTGAAAACAGAAATAAAAGACAAATTCTTAACAGTTGCCAATGAAAATGGTAACCTTTCTATTGTTCCTCAAGTGGGAATTAGTACGAAGCATATAGATAAAGGTTGTTTTATTCTCAATACAAAACCTGATGATGGTTATATCCTATCTATCGTTGATACATCAACAATTAGAATGGATGGACTTTATTGGACTAATAATTTCCTTTATGCAAAGAAACTTGTTAATGACTTTCAGTTAACGAGAGATATAACATCTTTTTGCTCATCTGCAATCCATCAAATAGCAAAACAGTATCCCGAAAAAACAGTTGAGTTAGCCAAAGCTGCTCGGAATGTTGCTTTAATGTTACAGAATGATGGTGTAATGGTTAATACTTCCGAAATGCTTTCTGCATTATCTGTAGATGCCGAAATTGCCAATCAATTATCGAACTATAGACGAGACTATGAAAATAGAAATGGAGAAATCTCAGATTCTTTTCTTTGTGTATCCAATGCAGCAAAGAGAAAAGCTATTACAAAAGCAAATCTTATAAAACTTGGCTCTGATTTCGAAGTGAAAATTTTGGATCCTTCGACCGATATAGAACAAGGATACGACAAAGAAAAAAGAAAGAACTATATTAAATTGTACTATCGCTGATATAAATAACACTTCTGACGAGTCACGGATTCTGGAACACTACCGGCGAGTTGAAGGACGGTATGCATACGGCTTGTGTGTTTATAGGTTTCCATACGATAAATAGAAGGTGTTGATTTTTTTGGATTTATATCTTTTTACCTATTTAATTTGAAGGAACTATTTTGTTGTGTCGTCATTTCCAAATCCGTCTTGCCCGAAATAGCTGGATCGCGGGGGGTGCCATCTGGATAGGTGGTTTTATAGATGCCGAAGTCCTGGGCTTTTTTCTCCAGAGTATGGGTGATTTTGCTCGAAGCGGCGTTGATACGTAGGCGGCTTTCGCTGAGGTAGGAAGGATTGTGGAGGGGATGAGGGAATATCCTTGAAAGGAGCTGAGGGGATAACGGCTGGAGGATATCGTCGGAACAGGAGGCAGGATGATTTTGCTTCCAACGCTGAAACCATGTGGGTGAAGTCAGGTGTTTATATTGCTGAGCAATGCCTTTTCCCTTGATGGCATACACGCGTTCCGCCGCCAGCAGGGTCATGTTGTCAAATTGTTGTTGTTTGCGCCATGATTGTTTGATTTGCTCCAGTTCGTCGGTACTTTTGGCTGCGGCGATGGTTTCCAGCGTTTTACGAGTTGAGGATTCCTTTTTTTGTGCCAAGTTGAGGAACATGCGACTGTAATAATCGTGGAATTCCCGAGAGGCTCGGTTGAAGTGCTCTATTTCAGGCTCCTGAAGCAATTTCTCTACAAGTATATCTTCAGGCGTTTTTTGGATTTCCTGCGTCAGGAGTCCTGTTTCATAGAGCCCCCATGTGAGGGCGCCTCCTGTGACGAGCGTTGCGCCTGCGAGGGCCAGAATTCTGTACCGAAGTTTGTGGATGCGCTCTCGATGGAGAGCATGGTTCATTCCTGACAACCACGCTTCCGGCGAGGGTGAACGGTCGTCCCGTTCTATGGAAAGGTTTTGGATGAGGTATGGTGTAATACTCGCCAGCGTCTTTTCTTTTTGAACCAATGATTTCAATAGCTCTTGAGCCTGTGCGTCGCCAATTTCTTCGGATATTGTTTTCCAGAGGCAGGTGGTCGCCAGTTCATAGAAGCACGCTGCAAGGGAGTATTGGTCAGCACGTATGTCGGGGGCAGCGTTTTCCGTAAATAATTCGGGAGCCGAGTACGCAGAGTGTGCCAGTATATTGACTGTGCCATGAGGAGGGCGCTGAGATGCGGTGCCAAAATCGGCCAGAACGGGCTGTCCTTATTTTGTGAAAAGGATATTGCCGGGCTTGATGTCCAGATGGACGATGTGATTCCGGTTCAGGCAGTCGAGAGCCGAGACCAGAGCCTGAAGCCATGAGATGATGGAGCTTGGAGGAATGCGTTTGCCCGAGTGGATAACATCCCGCAGGGTTCCACCCTCAAGAAGAGGCATCACATAAAAGCAGGTTGTGGGCGAAAGACTGAATACCCTGTGTATCTTGATGATGGAGGGATGTTCCAAGGAAGCAATCAGCCGGGCTTCCCTGATGAACTGGTTGACGGATTCGGCAAAGATGTGTTCCGTGTCTTCATCCAGGGGAATCAGGCAATGGGAGTCGGCATCTCTGGTGCAAAGCTCCTGAGGATAGTGTTCCTTGAGGACGACCTTTCTGTCCAGCGTCTTGTCATGGGCCAGATACGCAATGCCGTTCGCCCCGTGACCGAGGACACGTTCGATCACGTAGGGACCGACCTTTTGGGCGGAAGGGAGGGAAACGAGTGCTTCGTGCATGGCGGATGAACGATTCAATCATGCCCCATCAGCTTGGAGGAAATCAATCCTTGTCTTCCGAGAATTCCTCGTGCTCGATTTCATCGACAAGGGAAGAAGCAGGAGAACCTTCACGAACGATTTCATTGATTTTTGTCGCCAGAAAATCGGTCAGCGTCATTTTGCTGTCGAGAGCCTTGCGCTCCAGGGCCGCCTGGACATCCGGCGGCAGTTGAAGGATCACGCGGGACTCTGTTTCCACCTTCACGGACGGGAGCGTCACGGGCATCTCCATCATCAGGGAACGGATGATGTGCTCCTTGACCTCCGGAATCTTTTTCTTGGCCATCCAGTTGTAGACAGTCACTTCACTGACGAAGCACTGCTGTGCGAGCCACCTGTAGTCCAGTCCACGAGCCTTGAGCCAACGCTTGACGTCGGCTTTCAAATCCGTCTGTGGTTTGGAGTCTGAACTCATGATAGAGATATTAGCTTTCCTGCTATTGTTCGTCAACATCCAAGCCATGAATGCCAGAGAAATAGGCAGATAGAATAAGAGATTGAGAGCTAGATTTCTCGGATGGATAATATCTTTTCTTCCATTATAGCTATAATACTATTTGACAATACACTCTAAAACGATATAAAAAATATCCGTATGGCGAGTATGCAGTGTGATATCCCCGAATTGCTCGAGAAGCTGAGCGATGAAGCCAGACTGTATCTGTTGAAGCGTATGGCCTCCCGTAACCTTACCCTTCGGCAGGTACTTCTGGAGATTGTCATTGCGATAAGCAGAGAGAGGGCATCTATCCCGGAAAGAAGCACTGTCGTACATCCGCTCCAATCCGCATCCCGCTAATCCCACCAAAAGGAACCCACGACAATGAAAACAATCCGTATCACTCTCATGGCTCTGATAGCAGTTTCCTGCTGTGCCTTACTTGCACATGCAAGTCTGTCCATCTCGAACACCGCCCCTATTCCTCATGAAGGTCTGAAATGCCAACAAAGCAATGGAGTCAAAGTGTGTCCCACCTGCAATGGAAGCGGCAAGTTCGGCAACAACACCTGCATCAACTGCGGCGGCAAGGGCATTGTCCGCACAAACGGGCAGAGGCTGTAAATTCTTAAAAAATAGCCCTAAATT
>OJON01000174.1_pt1 | contig 41069 bp, 36 predicted proteins | sample 1598031 | NCBI WGS metagenome assembly OJON01 (sample SAMN01915216, study PRJEB22387) | human gut metagenome | isolation source: stool | host: Homo sapiens | place: USA | reverse complement strand
CGTATATACGCGCGTAAGAAATAGCATATATGGCATATATAAATAGATATAAGGGAATTTTTTGTTTCCGCTGTTTACAGGACAAATGTACACGAAAGGAGTGTTCTTGTGGAGAGAACAGAAAAAGATGTTGAACGGTATTTATGCAAACGAGTGAAAGAGCTGGGCGGTAAGGCCTATAAATTCGTGAGTCCGGGTAATGCAGGTGTGCCGGATCGGGTAATAATCATTCCGGTACAAACCGATCTAGGGATAGGGCTGACATATTTTGCTGAGGTAAAGAAGCCTGGGGAGTTACCAAGACCGTTGCAAAAAGTTGTAATGCGGCAAATGGCGCATAAAGGCGCTAATGTTTTTACTGTTGCAACATATGAGGATGTTGACGATGCGTGTGAGGATATGAAAAAGGATCGTAGGGATATTGAGGTTGCTGTAAGGTATGCGGAAAAAAGAGGGGTATTATAATGGCCGATGTATTTAAGCCGCATAGCTATCAGGAGTTTGCAATCAAAAAGATACTGGAATTACCAGCGGTGGCACTATTTTTAGATATGGGTCTTGGCAAAACGGCCTGCAGCCTTATTGCGATAACACATTTGCTATGGGATTACTTTTCGGTGTCTAAGGTTCTGATTATTGCACCGAAAAAGGTTGCAGAAAGTACGTGGGACAGCGAGATAAAAAAATGGGATATAACGCAGCAGCTTAAAATATCAAAGATATTGGGCACAGCCAGCGAACGTCAGAGGGCACTGGCAGCCGAGGCTGATATTTATATTATCAACCGCGATAATGTGGTCTGGCTTATGGAGCAGTTGCACTGGCGACCTAAGATGTTTAATATGCTTATTCTTGACGAAAGCAGCGGCTTTAAAAATCATCAGGCAAAAAGATTCAAGGCACTTCGGAAAGTGCGGCCGTATTTTGAGAAAGTGTTAGAGCTGACCGGCACACCGGGCGATAAATTAATGGATCTGTGGGCACAGATTTATTTGCTGGACGGCGGGAAAAGACTGGGTCGGACAATAACAGAATACCGTAACCGCTGGTTTGTTCCAGATAAAAGCAATGGCTACGTGGTTTATTCATATAAGCCAAAACCTGGAGCCGAGCAGGAGATATATGCAGCAATCAGTGATATTACTTTTAGTATGAGTGCTGGTGATTGGCTGGAACTGCCGGAGCGTATCGACAATGTGATCAGCATCGATATGGGTACAGGGGCAAGAGCCAGATATAAAGAGCTTGAAAGACTTTTGGTTTTAGAACTTCCGGAGGGTGATGTTACAGCTGCTACTGCGGCAACACTTTCAAACAAACTTCTGCAGATGGCTAATGGTGCTGTTTATGATGAAAACAAGGGTGTTATAGATATTCATGACGAAAAACTGGTCGCATTGAAAGAAATAGCAGAATCAGGAAATTCGATACTGGTCTTTTATGCATACAGGCATGATCGGGATAGGCTGCTTAAATGGTTCAATTATGCAAGAGAACTGAAAACGCCTGAAGATGTTAACGATTGGAACGCGGGCAAGATAAAAATGCTTATTACGCATCCGGCTTCTGCCGGCTACGGACTGAATCTGCAGGCCGGCGGCAGTACGATAGTCTGGTTCGGACTGACCTGGAGCCTGGAACAGTATAAGCAGGCTAATGCCAGACTATACAGGCAAGGCCAGCAGCAGGCTGTAATAATACACCATTTGGTTACTAAAGGAACTATGGATGAGCAGGTAATGGCGGCGTTAGCGCATAAGGATGCTGGGCAGGCAGAATTACTTGCAGCGGTTAAAGCTAGAATCGAAAAATATAGAACAGGAGTTGAGTGACTAATGACTAACGCAGAATTTGTACAAGCAGCAAAAAATAAATTGAATTATATACTGGGTATGTTTGAGGTCAAGAATGATCAGTATGCAACTGGCAAAGACCCCTTGGCGAATTTTACGGCAGGAGCAAGGCTGATGTATGGAGATAGCGATGTTTTGATGCAGTATGAAGCGTTAAAAGCATATGCCGCTAAGCATATTGCACACGTTTATAATAACGGGCTGACCGGAGCCGAAGTACAAGAGAGTATCAATGACATAATCTGCTACTTTGTAATTGCGTCAGTTCTGGCAGATCAAGAACTGAAGGAGCGTGATATTTATGGCAGGGAACAATGATAACCCTTGTGCAGTAATCGTTCACGGCAATATTACTGTTGGGGTAAATTTAATGGCTATTGAGCCACCGGATGCAGAATTTTTTTTGCGAATACCATTTACGGCTAGAGCAGGGGAAACAGAAGGTTATGCAGCTTGTGCTGACATAACGATGCCTGACGAGGAAACATTAAATAATGCTTTAACTTTTGCCAATGGTAATAATATCTTGATTTTAGATCGTAGAGATAGTAGCCTGCTGGCAAGGGTGGACTGTGATGCAGGCTATGTTTTAAACAGCATGGCGAAGCCTTTGTACTGCTGCAATAGTACACGGCAACCGACAGCGGAAGAAGTTGCTGCGGGCTGGCAAGTGGTAAATATTTAAAGGAGCTGAAACTACATGGAAAATAATTTATATATTTACACCAAAAACGGTCTTGAAGCTGATTTAAATGAACTACCATTACCAAAAGAAGATTATGTTATGAGAGTAGCTTGCCTTGCAGGTAAGGCTGAGGAGCCTAAAGAGAAAGATTATTTTGTTGTCTGTGTTGATTTAGGCTTTGCTGATCTTGACTCGCTTATAACAGCAATTACTGTCGCGTTAGGAAATAAATTAATTATATGTAATCGGGACGGAGTAGTATTAGGCGTGACTGAGCTTGAACAAGGGTATGTAATTATTCAGACTTTTGATCCCCAAATCTTTGCTAAGTTGGATGATGATTTCGTGGAAATAGAACAGAATCCAACCACGTGGAAAAATTTACAGGATCCGGAGGTGGCAACAAGTTATGGATTTAATATCTAATCCGATGTCGATAGTAGTTACAGAAAATATAGCCGTTGGGGCGCAGGTTGAGAAAGTTGTGACACCAACACGTAATAGCAAGCTTGCTTTTGGGATTGTGGGACCTTTCCGTGATATCGGTTGGATAGGCACAGTAGCTATAACAGGTAGTAAGGGTAACCAATTTTTAAAAAATCCAGTCACTGGTGCTAATAATTGGAGAGACGTAAGAATTTTGAAGATACCCAATACTAATTATGCATTATGCATGGATTATATTTATTATACTTTGGGGCAACCCGGAATCATGTACGGCGGTATTTATGACGTAACTACTAACCCGTGGACGTTGATAAGGCTGGTACAATCGAAGGGTGCGGCGGCATAGTGTTGGATTAAAGGAGCGTGATTAGATTGGCACATAAGTGTAAGGGCTGCGTGTGGAGCCGCCAAGTAAGCGAGAATAAAGTTTACTGCCGTAGGGTAAATTGTGTAAGAGAAAACCGGCTTCAAAATGTGATCGGGTTATTAGGGCAGATACAGCAAGGCTATCAGTTGAGTGAATCTGAAAGTGCTGCGATAGATGTTGCTGCAGATGTTTTACGGGCAGAGGGGTGATTTTGGTTGACAGAGCAGGAAATCAATAAATTTATCAAGCGTGCGGCAAAAGAAGCCGCATTAGAAGCTGTAAAATCAGCTTTGGCGGTTGTAAAGCCAGCGGGTAAAGGGAATTGTTATAAGCAGACAGAAGTACGATTATACGCCTATCCTACGTTGTTAGATAATATCAAACGGCATAAGCTTGATATCGAGGATCTGAAGCGGGAAAAGATTACAGAGAAGTCAAAGGATATCACATCGTTTAGCGTTGATGGTATTCGACTAACACCGGAAGAACGGCAAGCGGGGAAGATATTAGCGGTTGAAATTAAGCTGCAGCGTGATCAGAAAGAAGTTGACGAAATAGCTGCGGCCTTGAATATGATTCAGGGCGATCAATATGTTGCAGCTATCACAGGAAGATATTTTGAAAACATTTCAGATACTGATATTGCAATAAAATTAAATTGTGATGAACGTACTGTACGGCGTAATAGGAATAGGCTTGTAAAGAAAATGGCGCTGAAAATTTACGGTGCTGATGCGCTATAATTTTGTCCATTTAGCGCTGCCAAAAGATGTCCTTTTAACGTGTCCAAATAAGTGATATAATGTGTGCAGGTAGAAGTGTAAGTAAAAATAAGCCGCTGGCATAAGTGTCAGCGGCTTTTGTGGTATAATAGAACCATCTAAAATAGGATGGTGATATGGTTATGATAAAAAAAAATTTGATAGGGAACATTGAAAAAAAAGATATTGATAGTGAAGACGATAAAATTTGGCGCTATATGAGTATTGAGAAATTTTTATACTTGATTATGAATAGAAAACTTTATATGAGTCAAGCTGCAGCATTTAATGATCCATATGAGGGAGTTGTTAGTGATTCGATAAGATATTCAGAAAAATCGGGAAAAAGCGAACAAGAACAAGAAGCGATAAGAGATCAATACAATAAGTTGCAGAAAAAAGCGAAAAAATGTTATGTTAGTTGCTGGCATATAAACAAAAATGAAAATGTAGCTATGTGGAAATTGTATGCAGATGAAAAGTCTGGTGTTGCAATACAGTCTAAAATAGGGAATTTGATTAAATCAATGCCTTGTAATGATGAAAAGAAAAGCAAGAGCAGCAAGAGCAGCAAGAGCAGCATGTATTTGGGAAAAGTTAAATATATGAATTTCAACTATGAGCAAGGTCATGATTACAATGGTGATGATTTTGAAATTTCAGAAATAGTTGATGTTTTATTTTATAAAAGATTTGAGTTTGGGGGCGAGAATGAACTAAGATTGGTCAAAGAGTATGATTCTAAAACTGGGAATAACGGATATGAAGTGGATGTTAATTTAGAGGCGGTAATAGAAAAAATATATGTTTCTCCTACTGCGCCAGAATACTATAAAAACATAGTTAAAGGTATATTAGAAAAATATGATTACGAATTTGAGGTTTTACAAAGCAGCGACTTGTTAAAATATTAAACTTTCAAAGCACTCACATCCGTGAGTGCTTTTTTCATGTGTTGAAACAAACATAAATAACGAGGCGGTGGTGATCATGTGAGCGAGAAGCACGAGCAGGCTTATGAAGATTATAAATCTGGTATGAAATATCAGGCTTTGGCTGATAAATATAGTGTCAGCGTCAATACGATAAAGAGCTGGAAGCAGCGATACCTATGGGCACTAAAAGGTGTGCACACAAAAGAAAAAGTATGCACACAAAAAAAGGGCGCACCCGTTGGAAATAAAAACGCAGCAGGGAATCCGGGCGGTGGTGCTCCGGCCAGAAATCATAATGCTTTTACGCATGGGCTTTACGCGAAGTATTTACCAGCAGAAACGCTGGAGCTGGTGGAGTGCATTGAGAATAAAAGCCCGCTTGATTTGCTTTGGGAGAGTATTTGCATTAAGTATGCGGCTATTATCCGGGCGCAGCAGGTGATGTTTGTAAAAGATGCTGAGGACCATACAATTATAAAAAATGGCGAATCGGTATCTGAAAGCGGCGGTGCTGAACACTGGGCTGTAAAATCAGCTGCCGATAAACAAGCTGCATTTTTGAATGCTCAGTCACGGGCAATGTCTACGCTGACTAATTTGATTAAACAGTATGAGGATATGAAGCCTGAGGGTGAAGCTGAGCTGCGTATTAAAAAGCTTAAAGCCGAATTGAAAGATAGTGGTAAAGATGGTGCAGAATTACAAGCTATAATTTTAGAGGTTGATGAGCCGTGAAGCTATTAAGTGATGTTATAAAACCAACGCCCAGGCAGCGGGAATTTTTGAAAGCTGTAGAAAGTAATACTTATACTCTTTACGGAGGTGCGGCTGGTGGCGGTAAAAGCTATATTCTTCGATGGACGTTGATCTATCTGTTAATCAAATGGTATAAAAAATTAGGCTTACTCGGTATTCGCGTAGGCCTTTTTTGTGAAGATTATCCAGCACTACGGGAACGGCATCTGTCTAAAATAATAGTTGAGTTTCCTGAATGGCTTGGAACATATAAAGAATCGACGCATGAATTTACTTTAAAAGAAAAATTTGGCGGCGGTGTTTTGGCTTTTCGTAATTTGGATAAGGTAAGCAAATATTTATCCAGTGAATTTGCGGCGATAGCTGTGGACGAATTGACGCTTAACAATCAGACGGTTTTTGATTTTTTACGCATGCGGTTACGCTGGCCAGGGATTGACGATCCGAAATTTATTGCCGGAACTAACCCTGGTGGTGTAGGTCATACTTGGGTTAAAGCAATCTTTGTTGATGGAGAGATACCAAAAGAATTACAGGCCTATAAAGGCAGAATAGCTTTTGTCAGAGCGTTTGTTAAGGATAATCCTTATTTGCCGGCAAGCTATCTGGAAGCTTTGGCAACACTTCCGGATGAATTAAGAAAGGCATATTTAGACGGATCTTGGGATATTTTCGAGGGACAATTCTTTTCTGGCTGGAATAGGGATGTGCATGTTGTTAAACCCTTTAAAATCCCTGACGGCTGGATGCGTTTTAGGATGGGTGACTGGGGCAGTTATCATCCGTATGCGTTTTACTGGGGCGCTGTTGATTATGATGGTAAGATTTACATTTACAGGGAGCTTTATGGTTATGGCGGTAAAGCTGATGTAGGGACAAAAGAAACATCCAAGCAAGTGGCGCAAAAGGTCATTGCAGCAGAGGCGGGGGATAAGCACCTTGTGCAATATGGCGTTTTAGATAACGCCTGCTGGAATAAACAGGATCCAGGAGCGCCGAGTATAGCGGAAGAAATTAATAGAGTGATGGTTGCGAGTGGATGCCGTCCTTTTAATCCTTCAGTCAAAGGGCGGGAACAGGTTGCAGAGGAAATACGTTTGCGGCTGGAAGGTTACAGGGATAACGAGGGCAGGCAGATACCAGGTATATATTTTTTCAGTACCTGCGTGCATCTTATTCGTACTCTGCCGTCTATTACGCATGATAAATATAATCCGGAAAAATATGATACAAACTGTGAGGATCATGCTGTTGATGCTATTGGTTACGGTTTGCTCAGCAGGCCGTATAGACCGGCTCAGTCAAAAAAACCTGATCCGTATGAACTGGACGGATGGAACGATCACAAAGTTGTTAGCGTATGGGGAGTATAACAATGATTACTTATAATGCTTTGATTGATAAAGATGGTATTTACTTTTGCTGCAGAGGGCATGCGGGGTACAAAGAAAAGTATATCGACAGCGCCGGGAATAATTTGGTATGTGCTGTTGTTTCCGCTATAGCTCAAACTTGTGCTGCAGGCTGCGGAGAATATGCTAATCGCTATGAGGAAAAGGCCTGCGAAAACGGGCATTTAGAATTTATATGTTCACGTAATCCGCAGACTGAATCTATTGTACGAACAGCTCTTTTGGGATTAGATGAAGCAGTAAGACAATATCCTGAGCAGGTACAAAGAGGTGATATTGATGTTGGGTGATATGCAGTATGCAAAAGTTGGTGACAGTACAGTTATAGCCAATAATGAAAAGTTGCATAAATTTAAGCAGTGGTTCAAAGATAGTTCTTCTTGTACTTCGGAGTGGCGGCGAAAGGCACGGGAGGATTGTGGCTTTTACACTGGTAAAGATCAATGGAGCCAGGCGGATAAGAGTAGCCTGGAAGCCAAAGGTAAGCCAGCTATTACTGTTAACAGAATTAAGCCGCTGATGAATGTTCTGTCAGGGTATCAACGTTTGAATCGGTATGATATTGATTTTTTGCCGCGTACTAACGATGACATGAATCTTGCCAACGTCCGCAAAGGTGTAACTAAGTACGTTATGGATGCATCGGATTATGATAACGAGGAAAGCGATGTGTTTTTAGACGGCGCGTTAACTGGCGTGGGCTGGTTTGAGGTAGGCTACAGATTTGATTATACGACTTTAGACGGCGATGCTTTTATTCGCCGAGTTGCTCCCTTTGATATTTACCCGGACGCAGAGAGCCGGGATAAGTATTACAGGGATATGCGGTATATTATCAGGGCCCGTTGGGTAGAAAAGTCTGAACTAAAAAATATCTATCCGGATAAGGCTGACGAGATAGAGACACAGAATGATATTTACGACAAGGAAGAATCTGATACCGGTGACAGAGAGCTTTGGTATCAGGCGACTACTCATAAAGTGAGATTGTGTGAGTGCTGGTATAAGAAGTCTGTTAAAAAGCTTTTGTTTGTACTGCGTGATGGCAGCGTGACAGAAAAGGTTGAGCCAGAAATGCTTCAGGCAGGGCTTGTTGTAAAACGGATGGAGGTACCGAGCGAAGAAGTAAGGGTAATAAGTTTCTTTGACAATGTTGTTTTGGAGGATATGAAGTCACCTTATGAGCATGGTGAGCTGCCTTTTGTTCCTTTTATGGCTTACTATCTTGGGGAAGATGATATCCCCGCAGGTGTTGTGCGTGATTTGAAGGATCCGCAGCGTGAGATCAACAAGCGCCGCAGTCAGGCTATGCATATCCTTAATACGCAATCTAACAGCGGTTGGATAGCTGAGGAAGGGGCGTTAAGCCCTGAGCAAGAAAGTAATCTTAAAAACAGCGCCAGCACTCCAGGGGCTTTGATAAAGGTTGGCTCTGGTTCTTTGACTGGTGGCAGGATGCAGAGAATAGAGCCGCAGCAGGCGCCTATGAATGTTATGCAGGCATCGCAGGAAGCTGGTGCAGAGCTCACACAGATCAGTGGCATCAATGAGGCTCTTATGGGGACTGATATCAGCAATACCGCCAGCGGCCGGGCCATTGAGCTGAAACAGAAACAGGCTATAACACATATTGCTACTTTGTTTGATAATTTGCGATACGCTAAAAAACGTATCGTTTTTTTATTGTGGGGCAAGCGTAATGCGAAGGGCGTTATTCCGCAGTACTACACTGATCAAAAGACGTATCGTATTGTGGGAATTGGTGGCAAGCCGGATTTTATTACGGTCAATCAGCAGCAGAGTGCGGTTGACCCGCAGACAATGCAGATAGTGCAGACTACGCTTAATGATCTTAGCCAGGGAGAATTTGATATTGTTATCGCTGATACTCCGGCAACGGCTACGCAAAGGACGACTCAGTTCTATACTTTGGTAGATGCTTCGAGTAAGCTTGGTATTCCGGGCGATTTGATTTTTGATATTCTGCTTGATTTGTCAGATGTTGCACAGAAAGAGGAAATTAAAAAACGCTATCTTGAACGGCAGCAGTCGTCTGCTAAAGCTGCACAGGAACAGCAACAAGCTGAAATCGAAGCGATGCGACAGTATAAATTGTCTAAGTCTATGGCGTTTAAAGATTTGCCTGTTGAGATGCAGTTGCAGATGGCGGCACAGGCAGGCATGTTCCCTAAGGATGTTGCAGACCAGTTTATGCAGTTTATGATCCAGCAGTATGCCAGGCAAATGGGTATGGCTGTTGGAGCACCGGCGCAGATCACACAGCCGGCAGAAGGACAGTTATCACTGCAGCAGATGCAGGAAGCTTTGCAGGGACAGGGCTTGCCTTCCAGGCAGGGTCAGCAGGCGGGAAGCAATCCCCAAACTTTGACGGATGCAGCGGCGCGAAGCTTGATGGCAGGCGCAGCGCCGGCGCTATAAATTTAAAAAAGTGAGGTAAAGAAACATGGCTAACAGAAAAACTGAGGCACAAAAGGCCGTTGAGGCGGCAGCTTTAGCGGAAGTTGAGCAGCAAGAGAGCAGTGAGAAAGAAAATCAGGATATCACCAGTGAGCAGATTGTAGTAGAAAAAGGTCAGGTAGATATACCAGCTGTTGAAACATCAAAATGTGTGGAACAAGAGGAGTCAGTAGTGGTGCCTGAAGATGGATGTTCTTGTTTACCACAAGATATTTATTATGTGCCGACAGAGCTGAGAACAAAGCTGGAAAAGACGGCAACGAAAATGTTAGATAATCTTGTCGGTTATAGTGGTGAGTACAATGATGCGCAGTTAAGGCAAGTAAGTATGGCGCTGGACATTTATTCTCGCATTAGAGGTTAATAGGCGCTTATAGCGTTTATATATTTCGTGCCGACGACGATACGGTCGCACTTCGTCTATAAGACGTAAAAAGGAGAAGTTTACATGAAAAAACAACTTTTTGATTTCCAAATGTTTGAAGAAAAACAGGTGCTGAATATTGAAGGTATTGATCATGATGTTTTGCAGGCTTTGGCTGAAGAAGAAAATCTGACAGACCAAGAGGCTGAAACAGAGGTCGAGCCCAGCGCCGTTGGGACCGAAGATACCAAAAATGTACAGGGAGAAGCTGGTAGTGAGGATGAATCGGCAGGGAATGAAGGGAATGCTCCGGACGCTGATGCTGACAGCGATAACAAACAAGTTGAGGAACAATCACCGAAAGGTACGGCTATTCCTTACCCGCGCTTCAAACAGGAAATTGATAAGCGTAAAGCAGCGGAAGCAGAACTGGCCGCACTGAAAGCAAGAATGCAGCCACAGGTGCCGCAAGAGCCGGCCGGTCCGATTACTAAGCAGCCGCCGATGCAAAATCAAGGGCAGGAGCAAGTCCCGAATAAAGCGGAGATTATGAAAGCTGTTACGTCTGAGGCTATTCGCCGAGCGAAAAGCCAAATGGGCCTTACAGATGAAGAGCTTGCCAATATGGATTTTGCAGATAATATCGAACGCAAGAAGCAGTTTGACCTTCTTGTTCAGCAGGAATCTAATGAGATTTTAGAAGCTGGGCGTCAAATTGCGCATGAACGTGTTGAGAAGGCGAAGCGTATACAGAGCGCGACTGAGCAGTTTACTGGTTTTGTAAATGAGTTTCAGGGGAAGCCAGACGCTGCGGAGCGATGGCAGTATATTTCTGAAGAAAGGTTTTTACAGCTGCCGCCGTTGGAACAGTCTGCGATTAAGGCGGCTTTTGAGCGCCTGCAAAGGAAACAGGGCATGCCAGAAGATTATGTCCTGGCCAGGTATTATTTTGATCAGGCTTCCGCTGAATATGATGCCCAGCACAAAGCTCAGATCTCGCCGCAGCAGGAGAACATTGCTGCCAAAAACGCTGCAGTGAATGTAGCAGCAAAAATAGAAGCCGCACAAGCGTTGCCTAAGGCAACACAGGTCAGTGGTGCAGGAAAGACAACTACAATGTCAGCAGACGATGTTGCTCGGATTTTAAATGAGCCGGGGGCAGATGCGCTTGATAAGTTGCCTCCTGAAATACTGAAGAAGGTATTGGCGGGTATACCGCTGGAATGATTGCTTGTGCGCATAAATAGAAAGGGAGTTTTTAGTTATGCGTAAATTTTATTTTAATTTTCAGATGTTCGATGATACGAAGATTACTCCAGCTTTAACTAAGAAAGCATGGAGCAAGCAGCTGTGGAAAGAAGCGCAGATAGATAACTTTTTCGGACGTTTTACTGCCGAGGGGCCTAACGCCATCATTGAGAAGAAAACAGACCTGAAAAAAGAAAAGGGAGATAAGATCACTACCGGCTTAATGATGAAACTGACTGGTGACGGTGTAACCGGCGATAACATGCTAGAGGGCAACGAAGAAAAAATTATTTTTCTTGATTTCGCTGTTGAGGTCGATCAGATCCGCAATGCCGTAAGATTGGCGGGCTCGATGCAGGAGCAAAAGGCTGCTTATGATCTGCGCAGCGCAGCGAAGGAATCTCTTAAAGTATGGCTGGCAGAAAAGATTGAGAAAGATATTTTTAAAGCATTGACCGCAGATCCTACGGCTAATCGCCTGCTTTATGCTGGTGGACGTAAGGCTGAAAATCAGATTACTGCTGGCGATAAGTTCAGCGCTGAAATGATTTCCGCTGCACGTCGTAAGGCTATGCTGGCTACGCCTAAGATTCGCCCGGTGAATGTTAATGGTAAAAACTATTATGTTATGATCATCGACAGTTATCAGGCTCGCGATTTGAAGAATGACGAGAAATGGTTGAGCGCCCAAAAAGACGCTAACCAGCGTGGTTTGGACAATCCGATTTTTACTGGTGCTCTTGGTTTATATGATGGCGTTGTCGTGCATGAACACGAGAATGTTATTCGTACTGCTACCGGAGCTACTTCCGGCAGCGGCGACACAGCGACTACGGTAGAAGTAGGACACGCCCTGCTGCTTGGCGCGCAGGCTGCAGTTTTGGCGATCGCGCAGGAGCCGACATGGAAAGAAAAAAGTTTTGACTATGAGGATAAGGCTGGCTTTGCTACAGGCATGATCCGAGGCGTTGAAAAAGCTAAATTTACAGATCCTGACGGCAACACGTTTGATTTTGCTGCGGTCCAGGTTATTACGAGTTCTGTTGCTGACTAAACTATTAAAGCCCGCTGTTTTAGCGGGCTTTATTTTTTTAAGGAGCTGTTATTATGATTGCAATTTCCACAATGATAGTAAAACTGAGAAGAACTTTAAAAGATGAAGATAACAATAGCTTCACTGATGCGGAGCTGCTTGATTATATAGAGAGCGGTGTAGATTTTCTGCGTCGCATAATTATTTCTATTAATCCGGAATACATTGCCGTTCCTATTGATGATGGGGATCTGCTTGCTGGAATGAATGAAATAGAGTTGCAGAATAATGTTTATATTTTTGATGTAAGGGTTAATGGTCAAAAGCTTTTCCGCGAAAATATCAGCAGTATAAAAGATACGGAAGCAAAAGGTGTACCAAAGAAATATTGTATTTTAAACGGTAATAAAATTTTGCTTTTTCCGGTACCGAATAAGAATATCACTTATTCGGTAATTGGTGTGCCTGATGGGGGGAGATTATCTATTGAAAGTTTTACTCCATTTGGTAACGATTTAGATAATTTGATTTTTGAGTATGCCGTTATTCGTGCAGGGATTGGCGATCAATTTCAGATGAGTCAGGAAATGGAACTCATGGGGCTGATAATGCAGCAGGTAACCACGCTTGTTATTAGGTATAATCAATGTGAAAGTAGTGTAATAAAGGGGTATTACTGATGAGTATTAAGGAATTTTTAAATCAGATACCCAATGCTGTTAGCGGTGATGGCAAAACATTCGTTGCAAAGTTAAAAAAATTTTTAGAGAAGTTTGAAAAAGAAACTGATGAAAAACTTGATAACATGAGTGTTGGTGGTGCTGAACAGCTGATTGGATTATCGCTTATGGAAACCCATTCTACAGACGCAAACGGTATGCCGCAAAATAATATAGTAGTTGAATTTGATACGACGAATGTAACAAATTTTTCTACTGCTCAAATATGGGTGTCGTCTGATTCGGGAAAAACTTTTCAGCAGGTCGGAACTACAGGTGGACTTAGATACATAATTGAAAAGGTTACTGCTGGCATTACGTATATAGTAAAGGTTGTCGCTGTTAATACCAGCGGTGGCAGCAGTGACAAGGATAGAGCTCCTCAGGCTTCGATAACAATAAAAGGCAGCGTACTTATTCCAGATATGCCAAAGCAGTTTGTTTTAACATGGGATGAGGAAGGCCCGTTATGGGAGTGGCTGCACGAGGATAACGGTTATGTTGATTTCTTTGAGTTGAGGCTTGACGGCAATGCAGGTGTTTACAGTGACAAGCTGCTTGATCGTACTAGAGATTTTAAATCAAGAGCTAACCCGAAGATAAGAAGTGGTACAGCGTATTTGTTTGTACGTAATATTTTTGGTACTTACAGCTCTCCTGCTATTCACCAGTTTGGAAAACCTTTGGGATCTAAACCTGATAGGCCTGTTTTGTCTGCCCTGCTTAGCGGTGTAAATATAAAAATGCAGTCTTTGCCAGTGGAATACAAGGGCTATAAACTAATTATTAATGGTGATGATTTTACCAGTAAGAACAATGAGTTTGTTTATTTTATATTTAGCGGAAAGATAACAGTCAAATATTGTTTTGTTGATGATATTGGTGACGGCGAGTACAGCGAAGAAGTTATTGCTGATGTTAAGCTGCTTGTTGAGACAAGCGATATTGATGATGAAGCTATAACTGGTGGTAAAATTGCTGTTAATGCTGTTACTGCTGCTAAGATACAGGCTAATGCAGTTACGGCAGATAAGATAGAAGCTGGTGCGATTACTGCGGATAAGATACATTCGGATGCTATTACAGCAGATAAGATAGAAGCTGGCGCAATTACGGCAACTAAAATACATTCGGGAAGCATTATCGGCGATCACATAAGTGCAGGGGCTGTTACGGCCGAGAAACTTGCCGCTGAAACGATCTTGCTCGGGGGTGAATTAAAGGTTGTCGGTGGGGCGGTAACGCTTTCAGGCGACGGGTTAAAAGTTGCTGAGGCAGACGGCTGTTATACGCTATTCGATCAGCGGGGTATTACCTTCTATGATGAAAACGCCAAAGCCTATGCAATGGTAAAGAAGCAGATCATGGGCACGGCAATGGATGGCCAGCGGGTGACGTTTGCTAACCCGTGGAAGGAAGTGCCGAAAGTTGTTTGCACGCCTATTGATTTGCCTTCCTACGTTTTTACCTATGATGGTTTTAATACCTTGATCCAATGTTATGCATATGATATTGATAACACTGGTTTTAATGTCAGATGTCGCAGCGTTGTTGCGGCCGGTACGACAGGTGGTGAAGTACCTCTGAATTATACGCTTAATTTGAATGATGCAACGCTAAAGTATGATGGACATCCTACCAAGAGTTATTCTATTCCTTTTGCTGTACCAGCTAATGCAAACATAACTGTAACGGGAACAATGACAGCTTCGGGCGCTAATTTCATTCAGCGTTACTGGGTTGAATTGGGCGGTGGCTATTGGAGAGAAGCCCGTGTTTATAGGTCTGTAAAATGCTATGCACAGTTAATAGTAGATGGTTCAGTAGTTGCTACGACTACTGAGTTATATGGATACAGGGCTGAAGGTAAAATAAATTTTGCCCTGACTGCCAACAACATTCAGGCTAATGCAGGTATTAGTATCAGATTTGTAGGCTGGTACACTGAATATATTTTTGATGGATATTCCCAGCCTCATATTGTAAGCGGTGCTGTAGCGCCTGCTATTTGCGAAATATCTACAATCAAGTCCAGCGTAGCGATAGAGAGCGTAGCAAGTACTGGTACAGCTTCCTTCATTGCTACTGATAATAATAATGCAGGTTATACAGTTACATAGAAACGGAGGGGAAATGATGAAACTTGAAATAGAAGTAAAACAGCAGACGGTGAAGCTTCTCGGCAATAATGTTTTAATTGCCGAAAGTAAAAACTATGTTTATGCGAATTTTGATTTTACTGAAGATTGGTTAGATTTAGTGAAAACCGTATTTTTTAAGCAGGGAGAAAACACCTTTATTACTTTAGTTCTTGATCAAAATAATAGTTGTCTGATACCGAAAGAGTTGCTTGTAGCAGATGGTGAATTTACGATTCATGTTGTTGGTAGTGATAACGATGTAAGGATAACGACTAATCCGCTCCGGATATTTGTGAAGGGAAACCAGATTATTACAGGTGATAATACAGGTATCCCCACTGTAGATTTTTTAACTGAAAGTGTAACTACGGTAAAAAAGTATCGTGATGAAGCAGAAGAGTTCGCAAATAATGCAAATACAGCTAAAGATGCGGCTGTTTTAGCTGCATCGAATATTAAAGAATGTGGGACAAAGGCTTTTAAAGCGGCAGAAGCTGCTGCTAAGAGTGCAGGGGAAGCGTCTGACAGTGCTAAAGCAGCTGCCGAAAGCGCTAAGGGGATCGGTGACGCAGAGGGAAGGGCTAAAGGCTATGCCGAGGAAGCCAAGAAGCAGGCAGATAGCGCTGGTGTTTCTGCAAAATCAGTAGGGGATAGTGCAACTAAGGCGGTAGAAAGTGCGCTTTCGGCTGGCCACTCTGCAGGTGCGGCGGGTGAAGCAGCTAATGCAGCTGCAAGTGCGGCTCAGGCTTCTTTTGGTAATGCTGAAAGCGCCGCTTTAAGTGCTTCTGCGGCAGCGGCCAGCGCACAGGGTATTGGTGAAGCCGAAGGGAGAGCGGCGGCCAGCGCAAAATCAGCAGAGGGCAGTGCTACGGCGGCTGCAAATTTTGCTAAGGCAGCTGCAGGGTCGGAGAGTAAAGTTAATGCGGATAAACTTGCAGCAGAAAGAGCGGCGCAGGAAGCTAAAACTTCCGAAACTAGTGCAGAAAAGGCGGCTACAGAGGCGGTCAGTAGCAAAGTGGCAGCAGAGGGCAGTGCAAGTGATGCCCTGCAAGCTAAGACGGCGGCCGAAAGTGCCAAGGCAGCAGCATCAAATAGCGCAAACGAAGCCGAGAGTTTTAAAACTGCAGCAGTGATATGCGCTAATAATGCCAGGGATTCGGAAACGGCGGCGGGAGTGAGTGCTGCGGCAGCTAAAGATGCCGAAACGAACAGTGCCAAAAGTGCGGTTTCAGCTGATGCTTCGGCGACAGCAGCAGCTGCTGCTGTAAACAGTGTTGAGGCAGCTAAAGTTCTTGCAGCTGCAAGTGCGGCCGGTGCTAAAACTTCGGAAACGAATGCTGCAGGATCGGAAACAGCGGCTTCCGTTTCTGTGGAAACAGCGGCGTCTTCTGCGGCAGTTGCCATAGAATCTAAAATCGCGGCAGCTGAGAGCGAGAATAATGCGAATACCTTCAAGAATCTTGCCCAAGAGGCTGCAAATACGGCTTCTGGTAGTGCGAGTGTGGCTACTACTGAAGCTAACAGGGCTAAGACGGAAGCCGACAGGGCAGTAGAGGCAGCGCAGCAGGCAGCTGCAGGTGGGGTAAGATCAGTTGATGGTATCGGACCGGACGAGAATGGTAATGTCAATACAAAGAAATATGTTCATCCGACAAGTGGTGTAGCTACCGGTGCTTATACGAAAGTTGAAGTAGATACACAAGGCCATGTTGTATCAGGATCCAATCCGAATACTTTAGCCGGTTATGGAATTAGTGACGCGAAGATAACTGGTGGCGTGATTACTTTGGGCGGCAATACGATTACTCCATTGACTGCCAGTAGTGCTATTGATGCGTCTAAAATAACAGGCCTGGTAAAAATTGAGAACTTACCGGCTACAGTTATTGAACGTATTAAAACCGTAGAAAATGATGCGGCACGCTTCGCTTTAACGGCAGCTACAGTACAGAATGGCGATACTGTTAAGGTTGTAGCTACGGGCTTGATGTATTATGTGAAGGATGATACAAAGCTTAATTCTGAGGCTGGGTATGAGATATACACAGCTGGAGCTGCAGCTTCTGTTCCGTGGACTGGAATAACTGGTCTGCCTGCTACGTTTACTCCGTCGGTACATAAACATAAAAGCAGCGAGATTGCTTTAACAGGTTATACAAAGGCTGAATCTGCTGCGGCGATTACAGCGGCGGATAGTTTGAATGTGGCTATTGGAAAATTAGAAAAGGCTCTTGACGGTAAGCAGGCAGCAGGAAGTTATGCGCCGGAAAATCATGAGCATAATGTTATGATCGGTGCGACCGCTTCGGCGGCGGGTAAAGCAGGTTTTGTACCTGCACCAGTGGCGGGAAGGCAGGAGAGCTTTTTAGCCGGTGACGGTACATGGAAGGCTCCTGCGAACAATAAGGTTACGCAGACTGAGACAACAACTAATGCAGAGTATCCGCTGCTGCTGGCAATGACTGCTAATCAGACGGCGACTACTACCGAAGGCATACGTTTTGCGGACAGTGTCAGCTATAATCCTGGTACTAAAGTTTTGACTGCTGATACGTTTAAGGGTAAGCTGGATGGTAATGCTAATACGGCTACAAAGGCTACGCAGGACGGAGACGGTAATAACATTGTTATTACCTATGCAACGAAGAAAGAGCTTACGGACAAGGCCGCTAAAGCTACGACGCTGGCTGGTTATGGCATCACAGATGCCAAGATAGCTGGTGGTACAATCACTTTAGGTGGCAGTTCTGTAACTCCCCTGACGCAGCATCAGGATTTATCTGCTTATGCTAAGCTTGCCAGCCCGAATTTCACAGAGATACCTACGGCACCGACGGCTGCTACAGGAACGAATACGACTCAGCTGGCCAATACGGCTTTTGTGCAGCAGGCAGTTGGGACAAGAGTAGCAAGTACAGATGTAGCTAATGCAGCAGGCAAGATACCTAGATATACCGTAGAGGGGCATTTGCTTCTGCCAAGCGGAATAGAGATATGGTGATATTATGGCAGTTTTAGACACGAAGCTGCATATAAAAATGGATAATGCCACACAGGAATGCAGTATTTACACAGTTGAAAGTGATGGAACCCCGACTGGTGGAATTGCATGGCCGGTAAAGGTTAATGGTGCTAATGGGTTTATCGGTCTTTTCCCAGGGGATAAGGCAGGCCCTTACCCAACGTTACTGCCATATAAGCGTGATGGTGTGCTATACACAGTACAGTCGCAGGTAGTTAATAATTTAATGGTTACGATTGTACAGACAGCGCATCAAACAATAACCGTAACTTGTTGTGGTGTGGAGTATACTGAGAGTTTTATTGCGCCGCGAGGGTCTGCTTATACAGCTTCAATTACTGCTGCTGAAGGGTATACTGCAGGGACTTTATCCAGTAAAACAGGGGTAATCAACAGTTCTGTGACTATAACGGCTACTTCTGCAGTTGTTATAATGTGTACTATTACCATCAAACAGCCTGCAAACGGCAATATTGAGGCACTTTATAATGGTGTGACTTATAGTAGTAGTTTTACAGTACCGTATGGCTCTAGTGTAACCTTCACTTGTACGCCTAATAGTGGCTATCAATTTACGTCGTTTACTGTGACATAACGAGGTGCAAAATGTTTAAATTTATATTGTTTATTTTACTGAGCCTGACTAATGTAGTACAGGCTCATATTATTATGGGTGTTAATCAGGAACTGGCTGCTCGGGATATAAAAATAGTTGAAGATTATTTTTATGGAATTTACGGAATAAAACTTGAACAGGATATTGCTGTAATCAATGAACCAAATATAGAAGCATACAGGAAAAGGATTGAAGGATTTAAGGTCAATGATGCAGCGGTAAAGGCCACAAGAAGCCAGGCTATAACATCTCAGGGCAGGGCAATAGTTATTGATTGCGGAAGGTTAAGCAATCAAGAATATCTTTTCTTTCTGGCGCATGAGATGGTACACCAATATCAGTTCCAATTAAGAGGGAAGTCTGCTTTTAATGATTTAGTGATGCTAGAGGGTCTGGCGGACTTAGAGGCTGCTAAAATAAGTGATTATCGGTTGGTTATGGCAGATTATAAAATACCGTATGAAGATTTGAAATCTTACGCAGATTGTGAAAGAGCTATTGCGAAGTATGGTGGTGATAAAGTGGCAAAACAGATTCGATACTACGTAAGAAATATGGATTTTGGTGATTATATGGCAATGATGAAATGTGAGGAATGAGAAATGTATGGAATATATTGAAAATCCTATGTCGTTTGGCGTACTGAGAGATATGGTGATCAGTGCAATGGTAGCTCCTGTGAAAGGGTCCTTGTTATCTAGTGGAAACTCTTTTACAGTTCCGGCCAGTGTTAACTATGTTTCGATTTGTGCGCTTTATGAGGAATGGATTGAAGGCAGCGGGAAAAGCAGCGGTTATACTGATTATGGCTGCGCTGTAAAGAGAGTTGTTGTGACGCCAGGGATAACTTATTCTGGACTTAGTAATTACACTGGCAGAAATAATGGCTACACCTATTATGCTGGGTTTTGTACGTATTATAACCATCCGCAGCTGGGAATGGTACCATCTGCCAATAAAAGTACTTACTATAGGATTTATGTAGATGACGGCATTGGGACAGTGTATATAGATCCCGGTGTTCGCAGCAGATATAACAGTTTGACTGGAGGGAGCTTGCCGGCATGAGTAGTGAATTAGAGAAGAAAATCAATGAAGCTATCAGTATCTTGGCTGCTAATGAGTGTGCAGAAGGATTTTCGGTACGTTTCAGCGGCGGTAAAGACAGCTGTGTTTTGAAACATCTTATTAGTAGGGCCGGCTGCGTGGCTAAATATTATTACTTGGAAACTACACTTGAAAGTGATATGATGGCAAATTTTATCAAAGATAAACATCCGGAAGTGGAATGGATACATCCTGAAAAATCTGTATGTGATCTGATCAGAGAATATAAAATGATGCCTACGTTGTATAACCGTTTTTGTTGTAAGCATATCCGCAGGGGCGTTGATAGCCGGCTTACTGATGAACAGCAATGTACTGTGCTTGGAAAAAGGCAAAGCGATATTATGCTTGATAGAAAAAGTCTTGAACCGTTGCAGATTAAAGAGAATGGACATAAAGTTATCAATCCCTTATATAACTGGACAGATACAGATATTTGGGAATATATCAATGAAAATAATATCGAACTTCCTGGAACATATGCCATCTATGGAAAATCTTTTAATTGCGCATTATGCATTATGTACTATGTTGAAACTAAGAACCAGCTGGTACAAGCTCATCCTGAAATTGCGGAACGGCTTAAAAGCGCTTGTTTTTATGCTTGGGAAAATAACGAACTTTTGCACGAGAACTTTCCTGCGCCGGACGATTACTGGAACTGGTTTTTGAATTACGATATAAAAACCGAAAAGGAAAAAATGTTGCAGTGAAGAAGGTGATATAAATGCCAATTGAACGCAGTGAACAACTGACTACTATTAGTTTTGGCGATTTTACAGGCGGAATGAATACAGCGCAGCCAGGATCACAAATTGCCGAGAACGAAGCGCAGCTTATTGAAAATTACGAATATGATTATAACCGTCTGCGTACTCGCGGCGGGTTGTCGGCTCCGCTCATTACTTTAGAAGGTGATGAGATTGAGAGCTTTTTTTATGATCAGATGACTAACGGTTATCTGATTTTTGGTAAAACACCGGAAGTTGAGAAGCAGACAGCAAAGATTTATTTTGCTGATATTACCAGCGGAGTAAAGGATGTTGGTACTCTTACAGGCAGATCGCGCCCGGTGTGCTGTAAATTTGGTGGTGATATATTTATTGCCAGTGGCGGCAAACTACAGGTGTATGATTTTGAAACTTTGAAAACAATAGATGGAAGTTATCTTTGTGATAATGTTTTTGTAAGACGCGGTAGCGTTGTTACAACACATCAGGGCGATGATAATTTGTATTATTCTTCTATTGGTGATGCTAAAAGTGAGCAGGCTTGGGTTGATGATAGCGATGATGACAGCAGCTCAAAATTTGTTGAAGTTGGTTATAAAGACGATGGCGATATTATCGCCTGTAAAGCTATGTCGGGAGATTTACTAGTGTTTAAATCCAATGGAAATATTTATTCGGTTAGTGGGGAATATCCAAGCTGGGTGGTAACACAGATTGGGGAAAATTCGAGAGCTGATGCTACGCAGAAATCCATAGAGATAGTCGGAAGTAATGTAGTATTTATTACTCAGGGTGGAATTAGAGGTATAGAGTCTGTACTTAGCTATGGCAATTTTAGCCCTAGTGAACTTGGTTATAAGATCAATAAAAGCTTATCTGAGAGTGTTTATAAGCCCATGTGTTGGAATTTAATATCAAAAAGACAGCTTGTTATTGCTCCAGATTTTAGAGCGCGTAACAGGCTGTTTGTTTACCAGTATAATATGGGGGCGGGGTATATTTTGACGTTCCCGGAGGCTATTTCCGATATGGCCGATACTACAGATGGCATAAGTGTATCAATATCAAATAGAATTCATCGGTGGGGTTTTAAGGAAATTACGGATAATGGAAAGCCGATTAAGACCAGGTTAATTACACGCAAAATTCTGTCAGGTGTAAAATTCTTTACCAGAAAATATGATATCAATATTACTGGAGAAAAAGATGGCGCAGTCTTATTTAGTTGCGGAAAGCAAAGCTGGATATATCGACTTAATGACGGCCGTCATATAAAACATCTGTATGATACTTTAACTGAAATAGAGTTAGAGCTGACATCCGTTTCCAATCATGAGATTACAGGGATAGCTTTACATACAATGATGAAGTGAGGTTAGTTATGACTAAAGCAGAGTGGATTAAAAAATATGAAGAAAAGACAGGGGACATGCATGAGCTATTACCTGGATACACAGAACAGTATTTGCCTGACCGGGGGTATTGTCAATATGGCGTTGATACAAAAAATAATTCTCTAGTGATTTATGAAACCTGCGGAGACGGGAAGTTTTGGTATGATGTTGGGCTTCTTATTTGTAGTGAAAAACGACTAAACCGATTGATAACTATTGTGACAAGGGATATTCGGGCGCATTTAAGGTTTTTTGGGGGTAAGGTGGAAAAAGAAAATGTTGCTGCCGATGGTTCATACCGGATCAGTGGCATTAATCATATAGGTAGGCCGTTTTTCGTTTTCCCGGCATGGTTTGACAATAAAAAGAATAAGTATGCTTACTATTTAATTACGGAAGTGGGTGAGTGTGATGTATTTTAATTTTCAGATGTTTAAGGGGAATGTGAGTAGTACGACTACTTATCAGATGTCTCCGGAAGAAAGAGCGCTTTTGACTAAGCAAATGGGTTATTTGGATGAAATTTATCCAAATATGATCAAATTGAATACCGAGGCTGGTAACATGCTTTGGGATAGTATGGGCACCGTAAAAGCTGATTATGAAACGATGAACAAAAATGCTCAGGATCAGATAGCGCAGGCTCAGCAGGGAGTATCAGGGTTAATAAAGGGTGAGCTACCGCAGGAATATAAGGATAACATGACTGCAGCACTGCAAGGTGGGGTTCAGGGGACTGTTGGAAATATGTTAAATGGGCTGGGCGGTAGAGGAATTTTGAACAGTAGCGTTACTCAAAAAGGTATGAATGATATTGAAAAGAATGTTTCTAACACGATGGCGCAGCAATATAACAATAACATCAATACTTTAAGCGGTTTGTACGGTCAGCAGATGAGTAATGCGACACAGCCGATTATCGCAACTTCTGCAGCACAAGAAGCAGCTCAGCAGCCATCTCTTAATTTGTGGCAGGCTTCTTTAGGCTTAAACAGTGCTGGCAGCGGAACGCTGGCTAGTATTGCAGGTAAATATGGAACGACTACGACAAACCAAAGCAGCAGTGGCGGTGGGCTTGGAAGTCTGCTCGGCGGTGTTGCTACAGGTCTTGCTGGTAATGGTGGGTTTTGGAATTATTTAAAATGATAGGGCAGGTGTTGAGAAATGGCTTCTTTTATGAGTGACTATATTGATCCTTCATTTAAAATAGGTATGATGCTTGGTGGAGCCTATGGTAATATGTGGGCGGCTAATGCTAAAAACCGACAGGAGAAAAAAGCTGCGAATGTAATTGATGATTTGATGAATAATGGCATGACGAATGCGGACATAAACGCAGCAATACAAAGATCGTATGATTTAAGTAAAGGTACTATAGCAGATCCTAATTTTACATTGAGCAGGGCAACACCAGATGGCCACAGTGTACAAGAAAATGCAGCAAGTGAGGCGCTGAAGTTGAAAAATGGCAGGCAATATCCTATTGCGAATACGCAGGATTATAGTTTCAAAAACTTAGATAGGTTAAAAGAGATAGACAGTGGAGATGTAGCAGATGTACAGGAAGCTAAAGCTAATCAGACGGTCTGGAGTCCGGGCGTTACCGCAGAAGATATTAAGCTTGTATTACAAAAGCAGGGAATAAACAAGGAAGTGATCGATGGCGTTCTGCCGGATTACGATAAGAAGTTAAAGCAAGATGCATCCAGTAATTTAGTGCCTGCGATTATGGATAAGTATAAAAAAGGTGACTATGCTGGAGCACTTCAGGATACTCTGACGTTGCGGCAGTATGATCCGGAAACAGCAGGTATTTTGCTGAGTGGTTCGGTAACACCGAGGGATATGTATGCTGCCGATAAAGAGCAACGCATATATGAACGCAATAGAGGGGATCAGTTGACAGATCGTAACCAGCAGCATATTTGGCAGATGGAAGATGAAGGCAGAAAAATTACTAATGCCAAAGATTTAGCTTTATTCAATGCCAAATTGGCCCGTGCTGCAGCAAGTTGGAGTTTGGAAGATAAGGTGGCATTCGCTGAAAGAAATCCGGATTTTGCCGGGGCTGTATTTGGTGGCAGAGGAAACACCAGCAGCAATAAGAGTATTTTTGATAGCGGTGCTTTTAAGGCTGCCAATGAACAGATAAAAACACTGAATGAAAAAGTTGCGTTGGGCGGTGAACTGACGCCGGATGAACAGCAGCGGTTGGCTCGGGCAAATGCTTTGGTCAACGGCGCTTTTTCTACTCTTTTCCAGCCCACCGATCAACAACAAAGTAATCAGACAGCAGTAAATTTGAATGACTATCCTACAGCTATTCGCTTTGTTACCGAAATAAAAGAAAAAACTGCCGGGCGTATTCCTGATGTTCAGATTGCCCAGGCATTTAGACAAGAGTACGGGTTAGATCCTAATGATGACTCAAATGATTTCGTGGAAAAAATATTAAGTGATGCAGGTATTGTCGGGAAAAAGCAGGAACAATCCACGCAGCAACCTACACCGCAGGCAAAACCTTGGTGGGATAGAACAGAACGAACTGGTCTGGCTGCAATGGATTTAGATGATATAAAACAGGCGATTACGGAAAACGTGCGTAATAATCCAGTAGAATATAGGCGGTGAGAAGATGGCAGGTTTAGGAAGCCTTAATAATATTGATGACTGGCGTAAAAAGGCTGGCGAACTTTATCGTAAACCTATGGGTGAAGCGGGTAATTATGTAGATGATTTTATGGCCCGTCATGGTTTACTGCCTGAGCAGGCCGTAAATTACGAGGAAACGAAGGACAACGGATGGCTGGGATGGGCAAAAGACGCGATAGATGCAGGTGCGGCAAGTGTGCTTGCGGGTCAGGCACGTTTTGGACAGGTTAATTCCCCGCTTGGCGGCGATTCTTTTAAACAGGGCGCTGAATATTTGGAAGATGTTGTACAGAGAAATTCCCGGTCGAAGTTTCAGGAACCGGAGCTTACCAATGTAAATTATTGGTTTGATCCACAAGGTGCCTGGTATGATGTAAATAATATGCTTGGTTCCATGGGAGCCTTGGGGGCAGAAACAGCAGCAGTTGTTGGAGCTGCCTCTGCCAGCCCACTTGCAGGTGCTGCAGGAGCGGTAGCTACTAAGATACCGGCTGTTGCCAGACTGTGGAGCAGTCCTCTTGGAAAGCTGGTCATTGGTAATGTAGCTACAACTCCGTTTGAAGCTATTTCTGAAGGCGGCAATTTAGTCGGGGAAATGCTGGAAGAAGGTTACAGCGAAGATGAGATAAAATCTGCTGTGAATAAAGCAGCAGGAATGAACGTGGCTTTTTTAGGTTTATCCAATGCCCTGCAATCTTTTGGTGCGACAAAACTTTTAGGACTACTTGAAAATCCTGCAAAAGTTGGCGCGAAAGAGATAGTAAAAAAAGGCATAATGGGTGCAGCTGGTGGGGGGATCACAAATGCGGGTGAAGAAGCAGGACAAAGCGCCATTGGTTATGTGGCACAGAGCAAGCCACTTGATTTACAGGATATTATCGCTTCAGCAAAAGCTGGCTTAGTCGGCGGTCTTGTTCTTGGCGGTGCTGGCGGTGCTGCCGGTTCCGCTATAGCCGGTAATGGAAGGCAAGAAAAGCCGGCTTTAAAAGGTGTGGGCAATAATGTTATTAATAACGTGAGAGCTTTGCAGGGAGAGTTGCCTTACAGAGCTGAGGATGGCACTAATTGCATGCGAACCATGGGAATAGCCCTGCAAGGCACTCCGTTTGCAGGACAAATCAATGTGGATCAGGCAGTTAATACGGCTGAAGAAAATGGGCTATTACGAAATCCTGAAAACTATACGCCTCAACCTGGTGATATGGCAGTAGTCGAAGATGGAAATCATATTGTCATGGTAACTGAGGACGGCGGTACTATTCAAAATGGTGCTTCGCAAAATGGCATCTATGAATCACAGCAAAGCCCGGCCGAGATGTTTGGCAAGGTTAAGTATTATATTCAGTCGAGTGTTTATGCGAGTGACAGCAGGTCTGCTACAGGCTTACAGAATAAGAGTGATGCTGTTGAAAATGTTTATAAGGGTGCTGAGGATTACAGGCTTGATGATACTGCTGTCAGTAACGAGGACAGCGGTTTTTCTATTGAGCAAACTGAAAAGAAAGCTGGTGTAGAAGATGGCCAAACAAAAAATAGTGAAAATCAAAACACCAAATTTGAACAAATTGAAGCGGGCAAAGCAAAAGACGGTGAAGAAACAGATGCAAGCAAAGTCGCGGTTTTAAGCCGTCAGGAGGCGGAAAAACGTGCTGCCAGTCAGGCACAGCCTGCAGAGGCCGCGGATTTTTTTAGTAATATTGCTTACCCTAACTTGGCTAAAGAACAAGCTGAGGATAATTTGAGAAGTATTAAACGTCAAACCACAGCAACTGGTGGGTTCATGCCACCTGAATACTATACAGATAATAGCAGATTTAAGGATAAGCAGAAATTTAGAGATACCATTGATAAAATACGACAGCAGAATTTAGATCAGCGGTGGTATGGTATGGAGCGTGACAAGCTCAATTCTGGTTTAGAGGGGCTTGAACGTGACGCGGCAGATTATGTTACTGCGCTGTACCCTGATAATCCGGCGGCAGGTATAGAAATTGAACGGACAAGGTTGCAACGGCAATATGACGAAATGTTGGTACCGGTTATCGAAGAATTAAAAGGCGGCATGAAACAGGGTGTTGAAATTATTCGCCCCGGCGGTGAGGGCATGGGCTACCGTGAGAGTCGTAATGCGCCGTGGTACAGGGATTTCTACAAGCAGAATAAAAGACCGCCTACGCAGGCAGAACTGAAGCAGATTGCCTATGATGTTTTATCGGGGCAGTCTATATTGCCGGGGTGGCAGAATGATAGCGCGGAAAGTGCGGCTTATTTTTCCGAAGCTAAGGAAACACTGGATGGGTTACAGGAACAGCTTACAGCATTGGATAGTATAAAAAGTAAAATGCCTGAAAGGTTTAATGCTGTAGATGAAACCATACTTAAAGAACCGCAGTTGTTAATGCCGAAGAGTAATGATAGGGCTATTATTAAAAATGCTGAAATTAAACCGATGGCTGAGGTGGTCCATGCTGAAAGTGGGCAGGAGTTTGGGCAATCAGAGGCGAATACTTCAGCAATAGATAATGAAGGAGTGGATAAGAATGTTACTGACAGCTCCGAAAAATTGGCTGCAGGAGATGGTGAAATTATCTCCACCCAAAACGAAGTTCGGGAAAATGCTGGCGGCAGAGAACCCGCCGGAAGAAATGGACAAAGAGTGCGAGAGACTGAAAGCGGCGGGAGTGAAGGACATCTACGTGCTGATAGCATACATGACGGTCGGACCTCTGTTAGCAGAAAATCTGATGATAGAGGAGTACAAAGAGCAGAATCCGATGATACAACCGATAGCGCCGGAAGTACTGGATTACAGAGACGCATTGATGATAGCCGAGAAAGACAATCAGATGTTAACGGAGAAGCAACTGGACGAGCTGTTAAGCTTGCTGAAAACGGACAAGCTGATGCGGCCGCTAAAAGAAGAGAATTAAATGAGAATAGTAAAAATTTAAAGGCAGAATCTTTGCGTAGAGTTGCAAAGAAGCTGCCTTTTTTGACGGTTGGACAAGTAGAGGATGTTGTTTTTGCTGAAAAACGTTTGAAGGATGAGGCTAAAACAGGAGTTCTGTTTACTAATGGTACAGGTACCGGTAAAACTTTCAGCGGGTTAGGTATTGCTAAAGAGCTGGCGGAGCAGGGTAAAAACAATATTTTAGTTGTTACTCCTAATGATCAGATAAATGCGCAGTGGATATCTGCTGCTAAAGATTATTTTGATTTAATGCTTATGCCTCTTGAAAGTATTAACGATGCTGGTAAAGGGGCTACCATTACTACTTATGCTAATATGCAGCAGAATGATGCTATTGTCAGAAGAAATTGGGATTTAGTTATCGCCGATGAATCACATAACTTAATGAATAATGAAAAGGGCGAGGCGACTGGTGCACTACAGAAATTGAGGGCAATTACTTTTAATAAAAGAGGATTGCATGAACGTGCCAAGGTATTATTGCGGACAGATGAAGAAAAACGTTTAGATAAAGAACTGGACGACTTGAATCGTGAACTTCGCAAAGATAAGGATAATACGGAGTTAAATGCAAAGCGCGAAACTCTGCAATCTAAACTGCGTGAATTGTCGCAAGAGCATGCCGAAAGCGACAGAAATGCTATTGAAGAATGGAAAAAAATTCCGGATAGTGAAAAACCTAAAACGGTATTTTTGTCTGCGACTCCATTTGCTTATGATAAGGATGTTGATTATGCAGAAGGTTACCTGTTTAATTATCCTGAAAGTGACGGCAGTGGGTATAACAGCGGTAACGGACGCGAGCAGTTTATGATGCAGCATTTTGGTTATAGTATGCGGTATAACAAGCTGACAAGACCGGACGCGCAGGTGGATAACAGGGTAATGGAAGTACAGTTCCATGAATGGCTGCGAAAAGAAGGGGTGCTATCCGGCCGCCAGCTAGATATTGATAAGGATTATAACCGCGGTTTTTTGCTGGTTGGACAGGGTGTTGGTAAAAACATCGACGAAGGTTTCAATTGGCTGCAGGATAATCACGCTCGTTATAGTAGTTTGAGAGACTTTTTAACTAAGCAGTTTAATGGCAGAACGCGTAATTATATGATCGAATCTATTAAAGCGCGTGAGGTTATTCCGATTGTTAAAGAGTATTTGCATCAGGGAAAGAAAGTCGTGCTTTTTCATGACACAAACAAACCACGTGTTTTAACACATCCATTTAAAATATCTACTGAAATATTTAATAGAATGGCTCCTGAAGAACGTAGTAGAGTACTAAGGGAATATGAAGCTTTTAAAATAGAGCGCCCGGATCTGGTTAATTTGAACCTGGCTTCGTTAAATTCACCGATTGAAATTTTGCAAAGTGCTTTTGGCGATGAGCTGATGTTATTTAATGGTGATGTGCCAAAAGCAAAACGCCGCGAAAATGTCAGAGAGTTTAATGACGACGCGGGAAAAAGACGTTTGATTTTAGTACAGGCTGATGCTGGTAATGCCGGCATAAGTTTGCATGATACTACAGGCAAGTACCAGCGGGTTTTAATTAATTTGGGTATTCCTAAAAGGCCGAGTTATGCTATTCAAATTGAGGGGCGTATTTACAGGCAGGGCAGCATGAGCAATGCTATTATCCGTTATTTGAGTACGGGGATGGATGTTGAGAAACGTTTATTTGCGGGGACGATTGCCAGCCGTGCAAGTACGGCCGAAAATTTGGCGTTGGGAAATCAGGCACGAGGCCTAAGGGACAGCTTTGTAAATGCGTTTTTAGAAACTATGGACGGCGCCTGGGAACAAAGAAAGCCGGGAGCTGATGGTGAAGATGTCGGCGGGAAAGAATATGACAGAGCGACATTAAGCCCTTTGAGTGATTTTGACAGGGCTAAATCTTTATATTTTGCTAATCAGAAAAAGAATGCTGGGAATAAAGCTGCTGAAGGTAAGGACTATTTTGCTACGCCTGAACCCGTTGGTTTTAAGATGGTGGAATGGGCTGGCTTAAATGACGGTGACAAAGTTCTGGAACCTTCCGCTGGTCACGGCTCAATAAGTCGTTTCTTTAGCCCGAATACAGAGAATGTTATTATTGAGCCGAGTGGGAAACTGGCGGCTTTAGCACAGATGAACACCGATGGTGCAAAAGTTATTAACAGTAATTTTGAGGATTACAATGTAGTTAATAAATTTAATGCTGTGGTGATGAATCCGCCTTTTGGCGTTGGTGGTAAGACGGCTATGGAGCATGTGGCAAAGGCGTTTAAGCATTTGAGGGATAATGGACGTATTATTGCTATCGTTCCTGACGGTCCGAGTATGACGAAGCGCTTTGAGCGTTGGTATGATTCGGAAGAAGCGGCCAATGCTTATTTGGTAGGAGAGATAATGTTACCAGGCGAGGCATTTAAGAGAGCAGGTACTGGTATTTATACTAAAATTCTTGTTATCGATAAACATGTGTCTAAAGATCGTGTTAGTGTTGATAGCAGGCAGATCGATTTACGTGGTGCGAAGAATGTTAATGAGTTGTTTGATCGCATTGAAAATTTGAGTATGCCGGATCGGACTGCACAAGCGGGTTCCATTAAATCTGTTGAAAGTAAAACGCCTGTGGTGACAGCTGCTGAGCCTAGTCAGGATAGTGATTTGTTTGAAACAGGTATTTATACGCATACTAAGACCGGAGAAAATCTTTACCGGGCAAAGATCAAAGAGCGGGTATCGGGTGATGATTATAAAAAGTTAAGCGGGTATGCTAAAAAATACGGCGGGTACTATAGCAGGTTTGCTAAGGGATTTTTGTTTGATGAAGAAGGAAGCCGTGATAGCTTCATTGATTTTGTTAATAATAGTTCGGAGATCAAATACAGCGTTGCTGATAAGGGCGAAGAGTTGAATCCGATTGCTTTGGATGAGTGGGAGGCGCAGGCGAAAGATGCGTTCCCTAATGCGAAGAACTTTAGTCGTGACAGAAGCGTGATGGAGTTTGATTTGCCAAATGGGCAGCATATGCGAATTGATGTTGTGGAGCGGGCTGTGCTTGATGATGCGGAGTTTGAGCGGGCGCAGGAGGATTACGGCGGTAAACTGGAGCGTGATGCTGAGGTTTTGGGCAGTGTGCGGACTATTGGTAAAAATGCTTTTATGACACTCACGCAGGATAACGTGCGGGGTACGATTGACCATGAAGCGTTGCACTATGCCAGGACGCATGGTTTGACTGAACGTGAAAATACTGCTCTTGAGCGGGCGTTTAAAGGTAATGAGGAGGCTATGGCTGAGGCTTACCGGAAGTGGCGCATCAGGTGGAAAGAACTTAAAGAGGGTAGCGATTGGGGCAAGTTGTGGCGTAAGGTGAAGGATTTTGCTGCTAAGGTTGCTGACTTTTTGGGCTTTGAAACTGAGCATGATGTGTTCCGTAAGATTGAAAGTGGCGAGGTTTGGGAAAGAAATGCAAAAGACAGTGAGGCAAGTGGGCTTAAACTATTTTCTTTATTCAGTCAGAAAGAACAAGAAAAATGGGCAAATTATGGTAAGGTCTTTAGGAAAAATATACAGGACGCATTGGAAAGTAAGGTACGTGGTAATAAACCAGTAAAGGTTTGTGATACTCCCTTAATTTTACAGGAGCTTGGCGTTCCTGATCTGCCAATAAAAATGCGTATTGGTATTGCGGCGAATACTACTAAGAAAGAAGGTATTGCTGAACATGCGCATGAATTGACATTAGATATGCTGGAGCAGATTCCGCAGGCGCTGAATGAGCCGGTTTTTGTTATGAAGTCGGCGACAGTAAAGGGTGATGTAGTGATCTTTACAGATATCAAAGATAGACAAGGGCGTTCTGTTATTGTTCCGCTGGCAATACAAAAAGACATTGGTAATAAAAATATTGCCAATGTCATCAAGAGTATTTATGGAAGGAAAGCAGAGGATTTGTTTGTTACAAAACAGGTGCTTGAAAAAAATCTTCTATATGCAAATACAGAAAAGAGCCTTGAATGGTTAACAGGATTTAGGCTACAATTGCCCGACCTCATAACTAAACAAAGCTCTTTGCTTGAGAAAAGCATATCAGAAAAACTGCAAGGTGTCAATGCGAGCGGAGATGCTAAGTATTCAATTTTTGCTAAGAATGATGCTGAGAATCGGTATAGCAAGCCTCTTACCGGTGGGCAGAAGGTGGCCAGAGCGTTTAGTAATATCGAGCGCAAGGGAACTGTGCAATCGGTTAAGGACTGGCTGGCAGATAAACGGAAAAACTTGTACCGGGACTGGATAGACAAAAACGATGCCCTGCATGATGTGGATGCCGCTGTGGAGAAGGAAGTAGGGCGTAAGCTTACTGACGATGAAAAGATTTATAACAAGGCTCAGACTATGAAAGCTAATGCTTCAGGAATGGCAAATGCTTTGATCGAAGGTGACGAGAATAGCATTAAGGCTGTAAATGCACGTCTGAAGAAAAAGAAGCTGCCTCATGTTGCTACTTTAGCTATGGCGCTTGAAAAGATTGACCGCAAGTTTATGGATAGCAAGTACGGCGATTATCTAAAAAATAACGGTTTGGCGAATTGGATAGATGCTTTGGGTACTTATCTCGGCAGTATCAGGCTTTTGGAGATGAACCGGCTGCATAGAGAAGCATATCAGCAAAAGGTAAAAGAGTGGGATGATAATGGTGGCAGAGGTAAAAAGCCTATATATAAACCTTATAAAATGCCTGCTGAATTGACTGCAGCTGATCTACGAGAATTTATTAGACAGGCACCGAAAGAGTTCAAGGAAGCTGCGTCACTGTATTGGAAGTTTAACGATAATTTGCTTACCGTTATGGAAGATGCAGGAATGATCAGCGCTGAGACGCATGAGTTGTTGAACACGAAGTACAAATATTATGCGCCGCTGATGCGTGATTTTAGCGATACTGCTGCTGCCGATAGTTTTATCGGTGGGCTGCAGGGGGTAGGACGTGGCATTGCTAATATCAGCTCGACGTTGAAAACCATTTCTGTTGAGGGTAGCGAACGGGGCATAATAAATCCTTTAGAGAGTTCACTGAAAGCCGCTGCCGTTGTTTGCGCTCGTGCAGAGCGTAATAAAGTAGGGCAGATGGCGGTGCAAATGGCCGCTGATGGCTCGATGGGGAATGTGGTATGGGCAGCCGAGGGCAAGAGTGCTGATCCTAAAAACTGTATTTTTACGGTTATGGAAAATGGTAAGAAGGTTGCTTATCAAACCATTCCTGAGTTTTATGGGCCTATCGCTGGCTATAATGAAGCAAGCGCTGGATTTGTTTTAGGGCTTGCCCGTAATACGGCGAGAATGCTTCGTGCTGGTGCGACCAGCTCGCCGTCATTTATTGTTCGGAACCTGATCAGGGATACGTTTTTTGCTGGCGTTAGCAGTAAAACAGGGTTTATTCCGTTTGTCGATACTGTGCGTGGCATGTATGCCCTGGCGAAAAATCCGCAGCTTCGAGCCGAGTTTGAGGCTGCCGGCGTTAATCAGTATAATTTTTATTCCAGTGCTGAATCGGTTTCTAAAAGTTTAGACGAGATGGCGGGCGGGAAAGCTTGGAGAGAATACGGAGCCGGTGATGTATGGAATGCTTTTATGAAATACCCAGGAATGTTGTCGGAGTTTGTTGAGAGCAGCAGCCGTATGGGTGAATTTATGAGGGCCCGGAAGCAGGGTGTTAGCATCGACGAGGCTGCAAGATATGCTCGGGAGCTGACGCTTGATTTTAGCCGCAGCGGTGTGCAGGGAGAGAAGGTAAATCAAATAGTGCCGTTCTTCAATGCGTGTTTACAGGGCGGCGATAAGATGATCAGGCTGATGAAGGATGATCCGGTTGGAACTGTGACGGCCTTGGGAAAATATATTGTATTGCCCAGCGTAATTTTGTGGGCATTAAACCATGACGAGGATTGGTATAAAGAGCTGGATCCAAATATTAAAAATACTTGCTGGTGTTTGCCCGGCGGGATCAGGATACCTAAACCGCAGGAAGCTGGTGTTTTCTTTGGCAGCGGTATCGAAATGGTTTTGGATATGGCGACGAAAACGGACCCCGAGGCTATGGGGGAGTGGGCAGAAGCATTTAAGGATGCAGCATTGCCAAACTTTGTGCCTACGTTAGTGTTACCATTGCTTGAATGGAAGGCCAATTATTCGTATTTTCGTGGCCAACCGATCACCGGTAAACGCTTGGAGCGGCTACCTGACGAAATGCAATTTAATCCGGGAACATCAGAAGTAGCTAAAGCCGTGGGGCAGGTGCTGAAGGTTTCGCCGGTGAAAGTTGATAATACTATTCGGGGATACACGGGGACTATGGGTATGTTTTTAGCGCAGAGCTTGGACCCGCTGGTTGCTGAAAAAAGAAATATGCCGACGAAGAAGTTTTCGGAGTTGACATTTGTTAGAGATTTTATGCTGAACGACAATATTAAAAATCGTTCAGTAAATGATTTTTATGATATGTTGGATACGGCGAACAAGCAGCATGCAGGCTATGGCGTAAAGGGCAAACCGGTAACTGCAGTTAAGTTAGTGCGCAAGGCTGGCCAGCTGATCAGCAATGCAAATAAGGATATTCGTAATATTACTACAAGTACGGCACTTTCTCCGGATGAGAAGCGGGCGCGTATTGATAAGAAGAAGGCTTATATTAAGAATGTGGCCAAAGCTGCGAATGCAAAATTTGGTAAATATTTCAGGTAAACAGAGGAAGAGCGCTTACTTCGGTAGGCGCTTTTCCTTTATCATTGTACAGGTGGTGCGGATATGGCAGAGATTATTATTTATGTGGTAAGTTTGCTGGTGAGTGCGACATTGGGGTATCTGACCAAGAAGATACGAACGATAAACAGAAAGAATGAAGCGGTTGAGGCGGGGATGCAGGCTTTGCTGAGAGATCGTATGATACAGGCTTATAATCATTATTGTTTTGATAAAGGGTATTGCCCGATATACGCTAAGGAGAGTTTTATCAATGTTTATAATGCTTATCACAACCTGGGCGTAAATGGTGTAATGGATGGTATTAAAGATCGGGTGCTTGATTTACCGACAGAGCCGAAAGAGAGTGATGCGGATGTTTAACAAATTCACAGAAATGTTAAAAGAGGGCGGTGTATACTCGCTAACACGGATTTTATCCGTTGTCGGGTTCATCGCCTTTTTGGCTGGCAGTTGTTATTTAATTTATAAAGGGCAGACATGGGGAAATTATGAGACATTTGCAACTATGACCGGCGGCGGTAGCGCAGCTACGCAAATCGCAAATAAGCTGATTAACAGCAAGTTTAATAGTGGCCCTGGGGAAGTGGGTAAGAAAATCGGAAAAGGAGATGATCAATAATGTTAAGTGAACATTTTAGTGAAAGTGAAATGAGCTGTCGCCATTGCGGGCAGCTTCCTGACGGTGGTATGAGTGAAGTATTGCTGGAAGGATTGGAGCGTCTGCGTGAAATCGTGGGCAAGCCGATCAATGTAACTAACGGTTACAGGTGTCCAGAACATAATGCGGCTGTAGGTGGCGTGTCTAACAGCCAGCACGTGCAGGGGACGGCGGCTGATATTTGGGTTGACGGTATGGGCGTGTGGGAGCTGGCGAGTGTTTGCAAACAGATTTTTGACGGCATTGGCGAGTATTATGGCGATGAGTTTGTGCATGTTGATATGCGAGACGGCGGCGCGAGTACGGGTGTGTATTTGTGGGACGACCAGGAGTAGGAAAAGCAATGTGAGCATTTTGCACATTGCCTGCAAAATATTCGATAAAATATTCGTGCAAAACGTGCAAAAATATTCGATTGAAAGGAGATGAATGGTAATGAGAAAAGTAATGACTTTTTTGAAAGAGACGGCAATTGTAGTAAAAGAGCAGCCAGGGGTATGCTTTGCGATCCTGGTGCTGGGCTTTGCTTTGGGAGCTATGCATAGCTGTTTGGACTGTAAATGCTCGTTTGAAATTCGCGCGAAACGAAGTGTTTTTACTTGACTGGCAAAAATAAAACGCCGGTCAAGTCACTGAAAATGGCTTAATCATGCGTTTTATTGAACTTGCTGGTAATTTGCTGTTTCTCATTTTTTCTCGTTCGGTTCTCGCGTGCAAGATGTCGAAAGTGCTTGTGCGAAGGTAGAGGTGATAATGTGTATGAAAAAATCAAATATTGGATATCTAATAATCGCTTTCTTGTCGGTATGGGTGTTGGCGCAGTTCTTTTTCTTGCCTGCTATCTGTTCAGCTACAGAATCAGTTTATCAGATAACGGAAATGGAACTAACGGAGTTAGAACAAAACTCGAAAAGGCAGTTAGCAATCAGCAGTCAATTAGCAGCGGAATTGCAGATAGCCAAAGAACGGTTGAAAGCATCGGATCAGGAATTGACCGAAGCCAAACTGCAGAAAGAGCTGCTGCAGAAGCAGTTGACCGAGCTGGAAGCCTCGTCGACGAATCAAGAAAACTTGCAGAAAGAAATATTGAAATCCTTGCCACCATCCGCACCAGGGGTCCTACGGGAAGTAGGACTGAAAATTGATGTTGATCGCTATGTTATAGGTGCCAGCTATGGAGTGAGTCGTCGGATGGGTGGAAATTACATAGGATTGCGAGGAGAATATGACTGGAAGGACGATAAAGCCAGCATGTGGCTGACCTATGCGTACTAAAAGAGTAAAGGCCTACCAAGTTACGGTAGGCTTATTTTTTATATATTTAACAGGCTTTTGAAAATCGAAAAGATACTTCCCAGTATTTAGGATAAAAGCGAACAAAGTTCGTTGTATTGCTTCTGTTGTCCACCAATTGAAAATGTAGAATCCATGCAGACTTTACGGTTTGCATGGATTTTTTGTTTTGAAAATAAATGGGTTGGCATTGAAAGTTGAATAGCAAAAATATAAAATTATCGTAATAAAGGCAGACTTCCAGTAAGTTTAGCAACCTTCTTTTTTGAGCCGCAGATTGCAAGACCAAAATATTTTAAAGCGCTTTCCGGTACTTGAATCATTTTTTGAATAAAATCATCATAAGTTTTACAGCTCTGCGCTAAATCAGAAAAATCAACAACGAGCAGGTCATGAAAATCGTCTTGATAGAGTTGTTCCCTGATATATTTAAGTTTTTCTGCAGAGCTTTTCAAGACAGGAACAGGGAATTTGATAATGCCGAGATGACTCTTTTCTGTCTGATCGATTACATCAGGACCGACTGCTTCAGGCATGGTTTTGCCTAGGGTTATCCCTAAGATCACAGCAGTATTTGCAATAATTCCTAACGGCAGCTCTTCGTCAACGACGATGACACATTTTTCATTTTGCAGATTCATAATAAGCCTCTTTTCTATACAATGTTTTATAAGCTCCAAGCATTACAAAACTATTGTAACGATAAAGTAAAGAGGTGTCTTGTAGAATATTGGCAATGACCAAAATATTACGTTGATATATTAGAATAGTGATTATAAAAACTAAAAATTTGACGACGCTAAAAAACAGGGAGCACGATTTGTCTTAAGTCTCTTTATAGCCATCTGCCAAAAGATCAAGTTTACCCGTATGGGGGTCAATGATAAGTCCGTGGATAGGTATATCATTGGGAATAAAAGGATTTGCCTTAAGTTTTTTAATGACTGTAAGTACATTTTTGGCGGGGTCGGTGTAAGGATCAAGCCAAACTTGAAAATCTTTTTCAATCAGTTTTAATTGCTGCTCTGAGACGCCTCTGCTTCTCATATTATGTAATATGTCTTTTGATGATGTCAGAGCGACACCGCAATCATAATGTCCGACTATGAAAATTTCTTTGATATCAAAAACATAGATGGTTAGCAAAAGACTTTTTACGGTTTCTCCCATTTCTCCGATTAAAGAGGTTCCGGCATTTTGAATTATTTTTGCATCGCCTCGGTGGATGCCCAGTGCTTTGTTGATCAGCTCAACAAGTCTGGTGTCCATACAAGTGAGCAGGGCAAACTTTTTCTGCGGATATTTGGATATTTCTTTTGTACACTTGTTATTTGCCAAAAATTCATGGTTGTTTGTCAATATCTCTTGTAGCAGCGTTGCCATTTTATCGCATCCCCTCGGTTTTTGCACTTTTTTAAATGAAGTGTATTTTATTTAAGATTATCAGTGAAATTGTCATATGTTTATTTTATCATTTATCAACTGTTTTTGAAATGAAAGATATTTAGTAAGGTTTTGTTTATATTTGTCTATACAGAAGTTAAAATACGTGCATTATTGTACTTAGCTTAGAAATATAAAACACCGCAGATTTCTGCGGTGTTTTATATTTTAATTATCAATAGATTATTTTGCAGTATTTTTAGTTATCTGCAACAAGTAATTTTTCATAGTTTTCCAGCTGCATAGGACGGTAAAAATAAAATCCCTGCGAATATTTACAGCCAATTTCCTGTAGTGTTATGGATTGTGCCTGTGTTTCAACACCTTCACAGATTACCTGCATACCAAGCTCTCCGGCCATATGGATTACGTTGCCGACAACTATTTTTTCACGCATACCTGCAACTCCGTGGCTTACAAAGCTGCGGTCTAGTTTTAAAACATCTGCAGTCAGTTGCTGTAATTGACCTAAAGATGAATAACCGGAGCCGAAATCGTCAATGGCTATTTTGAATTGCATTTCTTTAAGTATCTGAAAAACCTCTGCAATAGTCGTTGATTCTTCCAATAGGACACTTTCGGTTATTTCCAATTCTAAAAGATGGTGCGGAACATTCCAACAGTCAGCGATTTCACAGATTCGTGCAGGGAAATCACTTTGTTGAAAATGTAGTCTTGAAAAATTGCAGGAAACAGGGAAAAGCGGATAGCCTTTTTCTGACCAAGTGCGCATTGTTTTACAAACTTCTTCAAACAGCCACAAGTCAACTTTTTTAACCATACCGTTTTTCTCAAAGATAGGGATAAATACGCCTGGCATCAGAAAACCTTTGTCAGGATGGTTCCAGCGAATTAAAGCTTCGCTTCCTATAATGGAGCCATCTTTCATAGAAACCTTGGGCTGATAATAGACTACAAATTCATTTTCCTGCAGAGCCTGATCTAAGCGGCTTTCCAACTGTTGTGCTAAAAGTGCCTGAGCACGCATTTTTTCATCATATAAAACAATAAAACTGCCTGGAGTATCTTTTGCGTAGCGTCTTGAATAATTGGCTAAATCAAGTTTTGGTGAAGGTCAATAGTAGCATTTTTTTCAATCAGACAAACACCAAATACGAAATCAATTTTATAAGGAATATCGGTTTTCGCTTTACGCCAGCAATTCAGCTTTTTAACAAAGTTTTGCATGCGTTTGTCTAAGTGTTCCCAGCAATTATACTTTAGCAGGAGAGCAAAATGGTCGGAGGATATCCTTCCGCAGAATTCATCATCTTCCAGGATTTCCTGTAATATTTTACCGCTGGCTTGCAGTGCCTGATCACCCGTAGCAAAACCAAAGTTATCGTTGATAAATTTAAACTGACAAATATCACTGTAGAGTAAAACAAATGACTGCTGTTTTTGGGGGGGATTATTTTCTTCCTTCTTTTTCCAGAAACCATTATAAAGTACAACAAAAGACTGTTGTTTGGAGGGAGTGTTATTTTCTTCCCATTTCTGATAGAATCCGTTCATATTATAAAGACCGGTCAGTTCATCCTTATACAGCAGATCCTGAATACGGCGGTTACTGCGTAAAGCGTTTCTTAAATTACTGCCTATCAGCAGAATTATTATGCTCAGGACCAGTATCACAATACAGCCTACCTGCCAAAGATGCTGCTCAATAAATTCCAGCATACTGACTTCTTTGGTATTGGCAGAATGCGTTACAAGATAGGCGTCTACCTGTTCTGTAGGAAGATATTGGATACACTTATTAATGATCGAAAACAACTTCGGATCGCCCGACGCAGATAATCCTACACACATTTCATTGATTGGCTGAGCTAAGGTTATAGTGCGCATACCCTGGTAAGCTGATCTGCTTAGATAAGCGCCAGCAACATGAGTGTTTGTACAGGCAGCATCAGCTTTATTGTGCAAAACTGCGTTAAGACAGTCTTCGAAAGAAGGATAGTATTTGAAGGTATAATGTGGATTTGCTGCCTTGATAGCTTCAGAAAGCTGATACCCTTGAGGCAAAGCAATTACTTCCAATTTATCTGAATCGTATCTGGTGATCATTGAGGTAGGTGCACGTAGATAATAAAGTGTGGAATTGATATTGTTTCTACCGTCCCAAAGGTAATCACCGTCAGATAAAGCCAAAGCAGATATTTTCCCCTGCTGTAAAAGTTGCAGAGCTTCAGTTTGATTATGTGCTTCAAATTCAAAACGCAGACCGCTGTTTTTGGCAATAAATTCAAAAATGTCTGCAGTTACGCCAGTAATTTGCCCGCTTTTTTTACTCTGGTATGTTAAAGGTGCAAAAGAAGGGTCATAAGATACTAATATCGGTGCAGCCTGTTTTATATATTGGAGTTCTTCTTTAGTAAAAACAGGCTTTTGGTTAACACTTGGGGCAAGATACTTATCATACAAATCCCGGCTGTAATCAGGATTAGCCAATAGAATATTATTCATGGCCTTGTTGATTTCAGACAGTAACTCGGAATTTGTCTTGGTTACGGCAAAATATAAAGGACTGGGAGAAAACTGGGCTACACTGCGGAAAGTACTGTTTTTTCCAAGGTGGGTAATAGCAACACCGTCCAGTGTACCATTATCAAGTGCCTCTAAAAGTACACTTGTTTCGTCATAATCAATAATATTTAAAACAAGATTATGCTCACGGCAAAAACTTTTAAACCTTTCGCCGTCTACTCCGCCGCGGATAATGCCGACATTCATGCCCTGGAAAGCTTTAAAATCTTCATAATCATAGCGTGGATCATTCATACGAACGTTTAGGGTAGTATAAATACTGCACATTGGTTGGCCGGAAAAGAAAATTTCCTCTGCCCGCTGTTCTGAATGATAAACTGCCGGCAGCAGATCGATTTCACCTTTAACCAGCATATCATATGCAGCATTCCAGCTTGCAATATCAACCATTTCGAAAGGAAGTCCTGATTGTTTGGAAATTTTTTGTAGATATTCAATATTATATCCGCTATATTCTCCGCTTTGACTTTTGGACATATAGTCGCCGTCCTCATAATAGCCTACTTTAATAGGACTTGCATCTGCGGCTGCGGATAGTGGTGGCAGCACCAGAACAAACAATAACATGACTGTAAAAAATAAAGCTATTGTTTGTTTGATCTTGGTATTCATATATATACCTCGCCCATAATTACCTAATTTTTACTGCAATAAGATTAAAATAATTTGTTATAATATAAATATTG
>OJON01000171.1_pt1 | contig 41397 bp, 37 predicted proteins | sample 1598031 | NCBI WGS metagenome assembly OJON01 (sample SAMN01915216, study PRJEB22387) | human gut metagenome | isolation source: stool | host: Homo sapiens | place: USA | reverse complement strand
CCTGTCTGACTGGTGCAATCTGGCTGGCACTTGTATTTTCAACAGTCATATCTGCTTTATTATTTGCTTTTTTGAATCATTTTTTTAATCTGCCGGGCAGCATACCTGTGCTTGGCTGGCTTTTGATTTTCAATACATTGATTGCAGGGCTGATCACTTCCTTTATTAATGCAAAGTTACTGGAACCAATTACCAGACTTAGTAAAGCAATGAAGGAAGTTTCTCGGGGAGATTTTGAACAGCATTTGGAAACGAACAGCCGTATAGCAGAAGTTGGAGAATCTTATCAAAGTTTTAACGTTATGACAAAAGAACTTCGTGCAACAGAGGTGCTGCAGATGGATTTTGTATCTAATGTTTCTCATGAGTTTAAGACCCCGATTAATGCCATTGAAGGATATACAATGCTGCTTCAGGGAGAAGAACTGTCTCCGGATCAAGAGGAATATGTAGAAAAAATCTTATTTAACACCCAAAGACTTTCCGGATTGGTTGGTAATATTTTGCTGTTATCCAAGTTAGAGAATCAGAATATACCAATGAAAAAAACAGAATATCGTCTGGATGAACAGATCCGCCAGGCATTTCTTTCATTGGAAACAAAATGGACAGAAAAAGAAATTGGTTTTCAGGTAGAATTGGAGGAAGTTAAATATACTGGGAATGAAGGACTTTTTATGCATATCTGGATAAATCTTTTGGATAATGCGATTAAGTTCAGCCCTTCAAAGGGGACAATTACGATGTTTCTGAAACAAGAACAGGATTCTGTTAAGTTCATTCTGGAAGATGAAGGACCAGGAATAGAGGATGATGTAAAATCCAGAATATTTGACAAGTTCTATCAGGTAGATGGATCTCATAAAGCAGAAGGAAATGGCCTAGGTCTTGCACTTGTAAAACGGATTGTAGATAGTGCCGGAGGAACAATCAAAGCAGAAAACCGTGAATATGGTGGATGCAGATTTGTTATAGAGCTGCCAAAGCAGAAAGATGAGATTATCTAGTTTTAAGATAAATTAGAAGATGGGAGGATTTATATGACATTTTATCAGGAGTTGCAGTTAAATCAGGCAGGTTCTAAAAACCTGTTGAAAAAGAGTGAAACACTAAAAGAAAAATTATATCATATGTGGGTATATCTGGTGAAGATAGCTGCTACAATGGCATTTTGTTTTTTCTTTGTTAGTATTTTCAGCATCCTATTTGGAAATGAGAACAGCATTGTAGGTGTAGTAGTCTTATTATGTCTCATGGTGTTTAGGAATGCGGATCTGGGGATCCACACCGGACAATCTACGATGCTTTTGGCTTTGTTCTTTGTAATTATGACTGTATGTCCGCATTTAGCAAATCAGTTTTCACCGGTATTGGGAATGCTGTTAAATATTGCGGCACTGGCTGTGTTGATTCTGTTCGGATGCCATAATCCATTCATGTTTAATCAATCTACATTGGTTCTTGGGTATCTGCTGCTATATGGTTATGATGTTACGGGAAAAAGCTATCAGATGCGATTAGTCGGAATGGCTTTAGGTGCAGCACTTACCTGCTTCGTATTTTATCGAAATCATAAAAACAGAACTTATAAAAGAAATCTGAAAGATCTGATACAAGAATTTGATATCACTTCTTCCAGAACAAAATGGCAGATATGTCAGATTTTATGCGTACCGATTGTCCTTTGCATTGCAGAACTTTGTAATATGCCACGTGCAATGTGGGCTGGTATTGCGGCCATGTCCGCGATTTTGCCGTTTATGGAAGATATGCACTACAGAGTCCGTAAAAGGATTGTCGGAAATATTGCAGGTGTTATATGTTTTACAGTATTATATTTTCTGCTTCCTTCGTCAATCTATGCATATATAGGAATTCTTGGTGGAATCGGTGTAGGATTTTCAGCACAATATGGCTGGCAGGCAGTATTTAACACATTTGGTGCTTTAGCCATTGCTGCAGAGACTTATGGACTACAAGGAGCGGTTAGTCTTAGAGTGATTCAAAATGTTTTTGGTGTTGTGTTTGCTTTAGCATTTTGTGTTATATTTTATTGGTTTATGTCTAAAAAAAAGGAAAGTGAGGTGACCGTACATGCAGAGTGAAGTGAATCAGGAAGAAAATTTGAATAGAATTATTACGGTTCCTAATCTTCTTTCTTTTTTTCGGCTTTGTCTGATTCCGGTAATTATATGGAGTTATTGTGTAAAGAAAAATCCTCTGTTAGCTGGTGAAATCTTATTGCTGTCTGGTCTTACGGATCTTGCTGATGGATATATCGCAAGAAGATTCCATAGGATTAGTAATTTAGGAAAAATACTTGATCCGGTGGCTGATAAGCTGACACAGGCAGCGATGTTAATCTGTCTGTTTACTCGTTTTCCGCATGTGCTTCTTTTAATCGTAATAATGGCAGGTAAGGAGCTGTATATGGTAGTCAGTGGATGTCTTGTGATACGAAAGACAGGAAAAGTACATGGTGCAGACTGGCATGGAAAGATAGTAACCTTTTTATTATATGGAACTGCAGCGGTGCATATTATATGGTTCCACATTACACCGATGGTATCAGATCTGTTGATTGGTTTGTGCGCTATAATGATGGTCATATCGGTCGCTCTGTATATTATCCAGAATACCAGGACTCTTAAGGAAGAGACTGTATAAGCAATTTTATATGCGATACAGTTTCTTTTGTCAGGAAATTTCGGAGCAATTTTAACCGTTCTTTGTTCATCGGTTGCAGGACTTCCGGTGCCATTTGCACCAGTACATTTACTCTTCATTAATCTTTTGACGGATAGTCTTCCGGCAATTGCGTTAGGCTTAGAGCCGGATAGAAGTGAAGTGATGAGTGAAAAACCGAGATTGGCAGATGAGTCGATATTGACAAAAGATTTTCTTAGCAAAATCGGTCTGGAAGGTTTGGTAATTGGAGCAATGACAATGATCAGTTTTTTGACAGGATACAACCAGAATGGTACATTGCTTGGAAGCACGTATGCTTTTGGAACTCTTTGTCTGGCACGTTTGTTTCATGGATATAATTGCAAATCAGATCATCCGGTCATTTTTACAAAAGGTCTCTTTCATAACAAGTGGCTTCAGGGAGCATTTGTGTTAGGTGCAGTACTCATTACAACAGTACTGACGGTTCCTGGTTTCCATAACTTATTCAAAGTGGAAACGTTGAATCTGATGCAGCTTGGATGTGTATATTTATATGCTTTTGCAAGCCTTCTGATTATTCAATTACTTAAGTGTATACGTATGAAACTAAGAAAAAGAGGGGAAAGATAGTGGATTTAAGTAGATGTTCTATGAAAAAAATTCGAGAACTGATTGTGTTTACGGCATTTCTTGTAGTTGCTTTGTGGAAATTCGATGTGGTGATTGAAGTGCTGAAGTCAATATGGAAAATTGTGTTTCCTTTTGCGCTTGGTGGTGCAATTGCCTTTGTGATTAATGTACCAATGAGTTTCCTAGAAAAGAAAATGCTCGGAAAGATAAAAGAAAATAATAAAATAGGAAAAAAAGCTGCGAGACCGATAAGCATGCTTCTTACAATTATATTGGTAGCAGGTGTCATTATATTGGTAATGTTTGGTGTGATTCCACAGCTTACACAGACCATGGGAAATCTGATGACGAGTATTTCAGATTTTATTCCACAGATGCAAAACTGGATTCGAGAATTTTCACATGATAATCAGGATATTATGAAATTGGTAGATCAGCTGCAGTTTCAGCCTGATCAGGCAATTAAATGGGGAATAAGTCTTCTTGGAAACGGAGTCGGAAATATGATGAATACGACGATGTCAGCAGTAGGTTCCATTGCCAGTGGATTAGCGACCTTTTTTATTTCGTTTTCCTTTGCATGCTATATTCTTTTTCAGAAGGAAAAATTACATTTACAGGTAAGAAAAGTGATTTTCGCTTTTATTCCAAAACAAAAAGCAGATGCAATTCTTAACATATGTTCGCTGACATATCGGACATTTGCAAATTTTCTTGCAGGGCAGTGTCTGGAAGCAGTAATTCTCGGAATGATGTTTGTTATCACGCTAAGTATTTTAAAAATGCCATATGCACTTTTAATTGGAATTTTGATCGCGTTTACCGCATTGGTTCCTATCTTTGGAGCCTTTATTGGCTGTGCCGTGGGAAGTTTTCTGATCTTTATGGTAAATCCAAAACAGGCAGTTTTATTTATTATAGTTTTTCTGCTTTTGCAGCAGATAGAAGGTAATCTGATCTATCCTCATGTGGTTGGCGGATCAGTAGGACTTCCATCAATTTGGGTACTGGCGGCAGTTACAATCGGCGGAAATCTTATGGGAATTATAGGTATGCTGATTTTCATTCCACTTGTATCGGTATTTTATACTATATTCCGGGAGTTCGTATATCTGCGCCTAAAAAAACAACATATAAAACGAGTAACGAGAACGGATGTGGAAGAGTATGCGGAGGAGGAAATTGCGTCATCCTTTATTGTGCCGAATGAAAAATAATGATTTGATACAAATATAAATGAAGTGTAATGCCGATTATTAAGACGTTATAAAAATAGATTACGAAGGAAGAAGATATTATGAAGAAAATAGGAATCATGACAGACAGCCACAGTGGAATTTTGAGTGAAGAAGCGCAGAGACTCGGAATTAAGGTACTACCGATGCCTTTTTATATCGGAGAGAAAGTGTATCGTGAAGGAGTAGATCTTTCCAGAGATGAATTTTATGATATGCTTCGAAAGGGCGTAGATGTATCTACATCTCAGCCGTCACCAACAGAAGTTATGGATATGTGGAAAGAGATGCTGAAAGAATATGAGGAGATTGTTTATATTCCTCTTAGCAGTGCTTTAAGCGGGTCCTGTATGACAGCAGAAGCCATGGCAAATGAAGATGAATTTGCCGGTAAGGTGTTTGTCGTAGATAACGGTCGTGTGGCAACCCCGATGCATCGTTCTGTTCTTGATGCAGTAGAAATGGCAAAAGAAGGATACAGTGTAGTCGAAATCAAGAAAATTCTTGAAGAAACCAGAGAAAAAATGACAATTTATATCGGGCTCAGCACACTGAAATATCTCAAAAAAGGAGGAAGAGTCAGCTCTGTGACAGCTTTGGCAGCAGATGTCCTGAATATCAAACCTGTTATGCATTTCAGCACAGGAAAGCTTGATATCTACCAGAAATGCCGTGGTATGAAGAAATCACGTAAAGTTATGATCGATGCAATGAAGCATGAGCTGGAAACGAATTTCCGAGAAGAATATGCTGCTGGTAAAGTGTACCTGATGGCGGCGTCCAGCAGTACCGATGAAGTGACAGAAGAATGGGTAAACCAGATTAAAGAAAGTTTCCCGGGAATGGAAGTCATGTGTGATAAACTTTCCTTCGGTTTGTCCTGTCATATCGGTCCGGATGGACTGGGAATCGGATGCACCTGTAAGCCAGTGTAAAAAACTGCTCCGGAGAAGATAAAATAAAAGATTAGGGTGTCAAAAGGTTTATAGCCTTTGATATAAATTTGTAGGTATAAAAACAGTGGCTTTCTATGACAGAAAACCACTAAAATGATGCTTAACTGAATGGCATTGCTTTATCACCACTTTGAAAATGGTTGTTTTATGGCGGATAGTCAGACAGTTTTGGATATAAGAGATGATCTGGGAGCAACCATGAATGAATGCAGGGAAGTGACCGAAAAGTACCGCACAGGACGGAGTGCATATTTATGGCTCGGACAGTTGTTTATGAGATTGTTTGCAGGACTATTATAGCAGAAAGAAGAGGTGTTCGATATGTGTACAGCAGCAACTTACAAAACAAAAGATTTTTATATGGGCAGAACGCTTGATTATGAATTTTCCTATGGGGAACAGATCACGATAACGCCAAGAAATTACGAATTTGATTTCCGGTTTGCCGGGAAGATAAAAAGCCATTATGCTTTGATCGGAATGGCATTTGTTGCAGGAGGTTATCCGCTTTATTATGATGCTGTTAATGAAAAAGGCCTTGGAATGGCAGGTCTTAATTTTGTCGGCAATGCGGCATATGAAGAGGCTTTGCCGGAAGATGAAACAGAAGTCAGCCAGGTGGCACAGTTCGAGTTCATCCCATGGATCCTTACACAGTGTGCTACTGTAGCAGAGGCGAGAGAGAAGCTGGCAGCAATGAGACTGACAGGCACAGCATTCAGTGAACAGCTGCCGACAGCACAGCTTCACTGGATCATTGCAGACAAAGACTCCTGTATCGTTGTTGAGTCTATGAAAGATGGGCTGCATGTATATGATAATCCGGTAGGAGTGCTTACCAATAATCCACCATTCCCGAGTCAGATGTTTGCACTGAATAATTATGCCGGAGTATCCAGAAAACAGCCGGAGAGTACTTTTGCAGGAGTATTACAGCTTGATGCATATAGCAGAGGAATGGGTGGAATGGGAATACCTGGAGATCTTTCCAGCCAGTCAAGATTTGTGAAAGTTGCCTTTACAAAATTAAATTCGATCTCCGGTGAAGAAGAGGATGAGAGTGTAAGCCAGTTCTTCCATATCTTAGGATCCGTAGATCAGCAGCGTGGATGCTGTGAGGTGACAGAAGGCAAATATGAGATCACGATATACACGTCCTGTTGTAATACAGCAAAAGGTATTTATTATTATACGACTTATGATAATCATCAGATCACAGCGGTTGACATGCATGCGGAAAATCTGGATTCAGATCAGCTGATCTGTTATCCGCTTCTGTCCAAGGGCGAAGTCAGATGGCAGAATAAATAATACGAAAATGCACGGAGAAAGCATAACGCAGAACAACAGGAGGACAATATCGAGATTGTATGGAATGCAGATGTTAGGTTGATAATTGTGCAAGCACCGCCTGCACAATTTGTGCAACAAAAAAGAGGAGCCAGTCCAGACTCCTCAAAGGTACGTTATTTCAAAAAGTTGCTCTTGTGTTCCAGCGCGTGCAGATTATGATAGTCCTCATAAATAAGTCAATTTTGCAGATAAAATTAGCAACTCAGGAAAAAATGATTTGCTTGGAGAAATCGAAACGATAAGCTGAGATAATGGTTTCTCTTCTTTAGTGAGCCTATGAAATGACGAAATGTGGCTCGCCACATCAAACAGCCGATAAAATGACAAAACAACTCGGCCATGCAGCCAAAACACTCCGGCTATCCGACAAAACAGCCCGGCTTTTTTTCGTCAAATCAGGTCGGCTTTAACAAAAAGGTTGCCTCACATTATTGCGTGAGGCAACCTTTTCGTTATTCAATATGGTCGTTGATCCAATACCGAAGCTCCGTTTCGTCCTTTGTGCCATCCGCGATACCAATGAACATATCGGCCAGCTCATTCTGCTCCAATTGGAACTGATATCCATTCCATTTGAGTAGCAGTTGCGTGACCATGGCGCCAATTCGCTTATTGCCATCGATAAATGCGTGATTGGACGCTAACCCAAACCCAATACGAGCGATTTTCTCTATGTCAGTTGGAAAAAGATCTTCTCCTCCAAATGATTGAAGAGGTGCGGCAATAGCCGCTTCTAATCCAGCACGATCACGCAGACCATCAATGCCACCAGAAACTTGAATGATACGGCTATGAATCGCTACGACATCTTCTGCTGTAACCCAAATCATTCTGCCATCCTCTTATAGTCAGAAGCGAACTCGCTCAATAGTTGATCGGTGTCCGCCAGCATTTTTTCGCGGCTCACAGCTGTTACAGGCTCCTGAATCGTGACAGCAAAAGGCATGCCTTTTGCTCGAACAAAGGCATTGGCAAAAATATTAAAGGCAGTAGAAGTTGACATGCCCAGTGCATCACAGATGGCTGCCATTTGCGCTTTCACTTCAGAATCAATGCGAAAAGTCATGTTGGAATCCATGTTCAAGCCTCCTTTGCACTACAATAATACTACATAATATGTGCATTGTCAATCCGGTCGTTTCTTGATGATGGTCGGATGCGGCTGATCCAAAGGGAATTGATTATTCGACATAGTTCGATTATATCACAGAACGGCGACAACAGTGTGGCGCGGTTTTCCTTTTTTGCTCATTATGATCGATTTGTTGCATTTTCGACCGATAATCCGTAAGACTTACCAGAATGGAGGTATGTCTATGTATCCGCGCACGATTATTGACTCACTATCGGCAGTTCCTAACAGAGATCAACTCACGCATAAAGATCTACACGCACATTTCAGCACTGGTCAATCGATTCTTCTTTCTGGTTCTGGGAGAGATAAGAAGTACGGGTACCGCAATGGTATCCAGACGGATCTTGGAGACATCAGGAACGATGTCTGGCGCGATTTGGTGCGTGAGCTCATTGTCCGGAGCCACGAAGAAGACTTGTTCGATAAACTCCTGGAGTGGGAGAAGGAGCACACCTATTGGTTAAAGACGAAAGCAGAACTGGAGCATTACACGCTTGAGCTCTACGCTGCAAGGATCTTTGACAACCCGAAATGGGTTGACTATGAAGCTTTTGCCAAGCACTATGGCTACCAGCCGCAGTCCTATGAGGGGTAAACAACTCAATGCATCGGATATACATGAAAACGGCAATGCCACATTGTGGCACTGCCGTTTTCTTATTGCCTTTTTTCAGTTCACGGTCTATTGACTACGCCAACAAAGAGTGGAAGTCCATCTGCACCAGTAATGGCGAATAAGAACGGTCGATCCAATACGAAGTCCATTTCCTCTTCAGGTGGCGCCGCAGCACCAGCCATCATCATGACGGTATATGCCGCTGCGGTAACCCCCTCTTCATCGATGGCAACGCGGGCTGCATGGTCGGCTTTGGAAAGGAATATCTCTGCAACTTTCGAAGTCATGGGACTGAAATCGGCCACCGTGGCATCGAATACACCGGTAATACCCAGCGCATTCAGGCCATCACGCAGGTCAAGATCAGAGACAACATCAAATTTGGGAACGGACATATTCACGATCAGGTGCTTGCTGTTCTCCCAGTTTCCATTGCTGTTTAGGAACTCCATCGTTTGCTCATCGGCAAGCAGATCATCCATAGCCACGCCATCATCAGGCAGGAGGAACCACATTTTGCCGCTGCCCTCCAGGCTCAGAGCAACAGCGCCGAACTGATCTGCCCAGTAATAGGTGTTGCTGCCGCCCTTGTGCATGAAGTCGCACTCCACGGTCTCTCCATCAGCACTGAACAGATGGAACAGGCCCTTTTCCGTTCCGGCCTCATTGAACTCACTGTGCCACTTGGCTCGGTAGTAGATGGTAGAGGCCAAAGCCATAACGGTCTCGGGGGCCATCGACAGGCCATCGGCCTGCGCTTCCAGCAGTCCTCCGGTCTGCTCATTGATCCAGTCCCGCAAGGCCTGATTAAATTCCTCGCTGCCCATCTCACCACGGAAGGAGGACGCATAGTAATTCTTTGCCAGACTGTCCATTGTGGACTGGTTGAAATTTACGGACTCATTCAGCCACAGGGAGTTTGCCAGAATGCTTGTCACGGCGCCGTCATTGCTGTAATTGGCGTTCCAAACACTGGCTGCCTGGGAGCGCAGAGCCTCAATGCTTTCACTTCCTAGAAGGTCAAGGATCTGCTGGCGGCTTTCACTGTCCGTCACCTCTGCCAGCATGGCGAGGGCCATGTAAACACTCAGAGGAGAGTATACCTTGTTCTCCCCGTTGGAATTGCTGAGAAACTCTCGGATTGAACTGGCGAAGAACGGTTCCAGACCGTCTGCATAGCCTTCCGGCTGACTGCGTTGGGCCTTTCTGTCCGACTGCCAGGCGTCATAGACCACATCAAAGCCATCGCTGTCAAACTCACCGGTCTTTTCATCAAAATACTCCATCTCGTTTGGGTAGGGAGCCATCTCCGGATAGCTAGCCAGTGCCAGAGCATAGGCCGATGCGGAGTTGTTTGGTTTCTTTTCGTCCATATTGGTATCTCCTGCGCAGCCTACCATAGAAATCAGGCAAGCCGCTGCGAGGCATAGCGCTACAATTCGTTTCATACTGCGTACCCTCCTTAGTCTACGATGGTGTCTGTGCAGATTACCTGCGTTATGATTTCCATAGCAGTCTCGCCGTAGCGTGACCACCAGCTATTTACACCCTGGGTCGTTGCCACAAAGTTGCCTTTGCTGGCAGGGTAACTGATAAAGTTCCAGATAGCACCGCCATCGTAGGTGCCCATGGAACCATTTCCAAATTCCTTCATTGACAATCCGGTGCCACAGACGCCGAATGTAGGCCAATATTGGAAATCGATCCATCCATCTTCACCAGCGGGTCGGAAACTGACGCCATAGCTCATGCCATCGGCACTGTATTCCTCAACCTTGTATTCCCAACCAGAAAGAAGCGGCACACTGACGCCAAATCCGCCGTGTTCGTAGGAAACATTACTTGTGTCAGCGGCGTCCACGAGATCAAAGCCTGCATAATAGGTTTTGGTGTCATAATCACCGGTACCCCGGAAATCCATAACCGATTTGCTGATCCGGTAGGAACCTGCGGGAAGCTCTCCGTACAGGCGGCTCCAATTCACTTCCCATTCTGTTTCCGCATTGTTAGGGATCATCCATGCTTCTGACGTCCAGGCAAGCTCATACTCCATAGGAAGCAGCTCGACCGCAACCCACTCGCCATCCTGCAGCATTTCGAGTCCGTAGTAACTGCCGGTCTGCAGCTCACCGGTTGGTTCTCCATCTTGCTGCGTACAAACAATGGTCAATCCAGACGGGGTAATATTCTTTGCAGTAAGCTTCACTCCCCAGGGATCCTGATAGGCGCTTATCGACGGAGTACGACTGATACCAACAAGACCGGATATTGCCGGAGTGCGTTCGCTCTGTTTTCCATTGATCCAAACCTTGTCGGTGGCCTTGATCACATCGCCCATCTGCACTTCAAGGAATAGATGCCACTGAGCCATATCCTCTGTTCCTGCCTCAGGGACCTTACGGTCAATCGTAATGTCCCACCCATCCAATGCACCGTTCTCAATACGGTGACGACGCACATCTGTAATCTCATGCCGAATTGATCCGCTGCCTTCCTGCAGTACGATCAGAACAAGATTCTGCCGTTCAAAATAGGCGTTATCGTATTTGTCGCAGGCATCCAAAAAGCCGATTGTGCTGTCGGAGTAGACTGTCTCTCTTCGTTCCAGACTATAAATGTCCTTGTATGCCTCGTAATAGGCTTCCAATTCCGCTCTGGAACTGATCACGGTGTGGTAAGGATAGCCATCTTCAGGTCCGCCATTGGTCCGGATGTACTGCGCCTCAAAAGCGTATGCTCCCGGTTCAGGCGTCACGGAATCTGGATCAGCTTCATTTCCTACAATGGTCCATCCGAGTTCCGTAAGCTCTTCTATGACCTGTTCCGGAATATCGGCCTGCGTACCGTCTTCCAATTTCACACACCAATACGCACCGGTCCTGCCTGGATAGGTATCCGCAATCCCATCGTGGAAGATCAAAATCTTATCGCCGGTCCCCAAGCCAGAGAACAGACCTTCCTTATCCTTTCGGTTGCTCATGATAATGGGTGAGTTTCCGTCGATGAACATATACGATCCGTTGTCCGCTACTAAGCAGCGTCCGACAGAGAAACTCATGGAGTGATTTATCATATACCAAAGGCCACCCGCACAAAGTAGCAGTATGACTCCTATCACACAGAGGGGAATAACCCATTTCTTTTTCTGTTTCATATCAGCAGCCTCCTTTTCATATCAGACATGAATCCCTTATTGATATAGACGCAAAAATAGGGAAAATGTTCCCTTGTGATGCGATTTAGAGAGTTGCCGGAACAAGTGAGTAGCATAATCGAAGTCAAAGGCAACCTCACGATCGTCACTTTGCTTCATCACTCATTATACGACCATCGACAAAACCCTACAACCCACCTAAGTTCCTGTGCATACCAAAACGGCAATACCTGCTTGGTATTGCCGTTTTGGTATTAACTCTTCAGCTGTCTATCCTTTGCAAAGGCCATCAGCGCCTCATGCTCGTTGGGGATCTGCTCATCCAAGACTGCATCCAGGCATTCCTGCAGCACACGGCCAATGGTCGGTCCCTGAAAGCCCAATGTCATCATATCATGTCCATTAACTGCCAAGTCCTTGAGTGTGAAGCAGCTCTCTTCCTGCAGGATCTCATTGATCATTTGCGATACTTCCTCAAAGATTGCGATCCGGTGTCTGCAGATGGCCGATTGACCAAGCGTATCTGCCTTGTGCAGCTCGATCAGTTGCCGGGTAGCATCCTCACCGTGCTTGCTCAAAAGCCGTTTGATTGGCTTCCTGTCGGCCGTGATGGGCATGTCATGATAGCGAACGAGTCTTACAATTTGTTCTTTGCTGGCGTTATCGAAGCGAAGTCTACTGAGGATACTCTCCGCCATTGAAGTACTCTGATCCGAGTGCCCGAAGAAGTGGCCAATGCCATCCTCGGCGAGCGAGAAACAGGAAGGCTTCCCAATGTCATGCAGCAGGGCTGCCCAACGAAGCACCGGTTCAGGGGTGATACTTTCAATGACCGCGATGGTATGGTCCCAGACATCCTTGTCATGATGTGGATTATGCTGCGGAAAGCCAAACATGGGTGTGAGCTCCGGGATCGGGACGGCCAGCACATCGGCGAAGTCCCGCAGAACACCTGCCGCGCCCTGAGCGCAGAGCATTTTGGTAAGCTCAACCAGAATGCGCTCCGCAGCGATACCTTTGAGCAAGTGCTTGTTCCTGTGGATGGCCGCTGCCGTGGCAGCTTCGATCGTCATGCCATACACGGAGGCGAAGCGAAGGGCTCTGAGCATTCTCAGGCCATCTTCCTGGAATCTCCGATCTGGATCTCCCACGCAGCGGACAAGGTCGCCGGCAATGTCCGCCTTGCCTCCTACGAAGTCAACAACACCTGTCCTGGGGTTGTAGGCCAGAGCGTTCATGGTGAAGTCCCGGCGCTCAAGATCGTCCTTCAGGCTGCGGGTAAAGCTGACTGAGTCCGGATGCCGATGGTCGGAGTAGTCCCCGTCAACGCGATAGGTCGTGATTTCTAGAGGCTCTTGGTCGATCACAACAGTTACAGTCCCATGCTTCAAGCCAGTCTCAATCAGGTGGTAGCCTGTAAAGATCTCCTCCACCTGCTCTGGGAGCGCGTTGGTGGTGATGTCCCAATCCTTCGCAGGACTGTTGTCACGCACATAATCACGCACTGCGCCACCAACAAGGTACGCCTCATAGCCGGCCGCTTCAAGCATCTCAAATGCTGTATTCACTTGTGGTGGCAATTTCATCATAAGATCACATCTCCAGTGCGGCGAGGAACAGCGCATTGAGTTCCTCCCAGTCCTTCGTGATTTCTCTCGGATACTGCTCCACCAGAGCACGCACCTCTGCAATGCTCCGATCCATGTAAGCGTTGAGGATATCGATTCTCGGGATCATCTTCACCTCAGGGGAGTTCATCTTCAGATCAAGCAGCTTCGCAACGGTTTTCTCCAGGTAGTCCGGAAGCTGGCTCGCCGCCAGTTCAGAAAAGAGCATTGGGGGCGGAGTACCTTTTTCAAGGATCCACCGGCAAGCAAGGATTGGCCGCAGTACATAGAAGTACTTCTTGGCCTTCACCATGTCGCCGCGCAGGTATTCTCGATAGTTTCCTTCCGCCATCTGCAGATAGTGCCAAAGGCCACTCTTGGACGAGAAGTAGCGCCGCATGACGGGCTTAAACGCCTCAGTGAAGTCAGTGGTCTGATACACGATGGGAGAGGAAAACCACTCAAATACGGTGGGGTTGGATTTGTGGAGCAGCTTCAGCGCCTTCTCTACATCCCAGCCGTTGATGTCCAGCACATCGTTGATTGGCAATTCAATCACATCACGCGGACGATTCAGCTTGAGATAGCTTTCTTTATCACGGACATAGATAAACCGCACATCGTAGTCGCTATCCGGTGAGGCAAAGCCCCATGCCCTGCTGCCGGACTCCACCGCCAGCAGGATGCGGCAGTTCTCCCGCTTCTCGATCTCATGTAGTTTTTCTTGAATCAATGCCTCCACGGTGCAACACCGCCTTTCTATTTTAGTCGGACGCCTTGAAGTTATAAACAGGGCGAATCCGCTGAACGATTTCAACGGTAGGTTCAATCTGGTCTATGATCTCATCCATACTCTTATAGGCCATGGGGGATTCATCCAGGGTATCGGGAACAACACAGGTCGTATAGATTCCTTCCATCTCCTTCTGGAACTCTTCCATAGAGAGAGCCTGAAACGCTGCGTGACGGCTCATGAGACGACCTGCACCATGCGGAGCGGAGCAGTTCCATTCCTCATTTCCCTTACCGATACAGATGAGGCTCCCATCCCGCATGTTGATGGGAATGAGCAACTTTTCTCCCTTCCGTGCGGAGACGGAACCCTTGCGCAGAATCATGGCGTCCGTATCGATATAGTTGTGGATCGTGGTAAACTCATCGACAGGAGTAAGCCCCATACCAGACAGAATCACATCCACCATTGCTTTGCGGTTGAGTACGGCGAACTTCTGCGTCAGCTTCATGTCGTGAATGTAGTCGTCAAAAAGTGCGCCTTCCACATAGGCAAGATCCTTGGGAATGCTCAAATCGTGCTCACGCTTGAGAGCCGTGATCGTCTTTTGAATCTCCTTGAACCGGCCCTCCGCCTTCATCTGATCGATCGTAGCCTTGATCTGATAGTGTGCGCCACCCCAAAGAGCACGGCGGCCCTCGTCCTGATAGAAGTTTGCAACCTCAGTCCCAAGATGCCGGCTGCCGGAGTGGACTACCAGAAACAGCCGCCCATCTTCCGCACGATCCACCTCGATGAAGTGGTTTCCGCCGCCAAGGGAGCCGATGCTTCTCATCGCGCGATTGAGGTTGACTTGATCTGCGCAACACAGCTGAGACAGATCGAGTTCCGCATTCAACGCATGGATCTCGTCTCTCACCTCTCGACCGTAGGGAATCTCCTTCCGAATCAGCGCGTCCAAACGCTCAAAATCAATCTCACGCTCGGACAATTCCACCGTTTCCATGCCGCAGCCGATATCAACACCGACCATGCCTGGAACGATTTTGTCCCGAATGGTCATGGTGGTACCAATCGTACAGCCCTTGCCAGCGTGGACATCAGGCATAACGCGGATCTTGCAGCCCGCGAATTCCTTTTGATCACAGACCGACTGGATCTGGGCGCGGGCTGCATCTTCCAGTACAGGGGTATAGCAGAAAGCGGTATTATATAATCCTTCTATCTTTACCATAGCGATTTCCTTTCTTCTTACTTCCTATTTTACGGATAGGCTCCGTTAATTGCAACAGCTCTCTTGGTTGCAAAAAAAGGAGGCAATAGCCGATCTGCTATCACCTCCTGCAGTACACACTTATGCCACAATTGCCGCATACCGCTCCGAGCCTAGGACATCCATCATCAAAGCGAAGGGAGACAGGATACCTGACTTCAACATGTAAAAGATACGGGCATTGCAGCCGGATACCAACGCGACACCTTGATCGTTGACACTGACAGGCTGCTGCCGATTACGGCTATTCACATTCCAGAACACCAGATCGGGCAACCGATATCCATGCTCCGAGAAGAGCTTCTGCGCATACTCAAAGTTCGTCAGAGAGCAATCTTCGGTGCAGTAATCAAACTCCATGTCCGAAATGATGAAGATCTTTGAGGGCATCTCTTCCTGCGGGACATGGTTTTTCACCGCAGCTTTCAAAACAAGCTCGAACACGCGCTGGATATTCGTGTTGGCCACTTCATTGAACTGATGGCAGTACCGCACCTTTTCAAGGATATCCTTTCCCTCGATCTCCACCAAGCGGGGATTCTCTGAGAAAGTGATGAAGTGGTTATGAAACGCTCCCGTATTTCGCTCGGCATAATAAATGCCCAGGGAGAGCGCGACCGTGGCAGGGATGGGATCTGAGCCGCCATACATGGAGCCAGAGCCGTCAATGACAACCAACGCATTCTCTCCGCCTGTGAAATCTTCCTGAGCGTTCCAGGTGACATCAATCGCTTTCCGCTCTTCTGTTCTAATGTCCCTTTTGAAGAACGGAGCGATTATCTCATAAGGGGTTAGAGTGCCCGTATGGATCTGCTCGACTCCTTCTGTCACTCGGTTCATAAAAGCTGTGTAGCGTTCGCCGTCATTACGCAGGAATGCCTTCCGGTACTTGAGCATTGCTTTGGAAGGCTGTTTGGCATAGTCGAAGGCATAGTCCTTCTCGCGGAGGTTATTTTCAATGATGCTGATCTTCGCCCGCAGTGCGCTAAGGGTTTTGCGGTACTGTGCATCGTTCATACCCAGCGAACGGGCGATATGCTTTGCCTGCCGAATCACGTCATCGTTGGAGGCATTGACAGATGGGAGCCACTTGGCCAAAAGGGATGCCGATTCTCCCGCCTCCAGCGCTTTGCAATCGGCTTCGAGTTGCTTTTTGATATACGCAAGAGCCTCCCTCTCACATTTGGTACCCATCAGGGCAAGGAGATCGTCATAGCGTCCATACTCTGCAATGTAGGGGATGTTCTTTTCCACAGACTGAGGCTCATTGTGCGCAAGCCACTTGAGGATGGTGCGGAAGGCGCGGCGCTCCCCGATACCGCCACGGATATCTCTTGCGAAAAACAGCGTTTTCATGGCGAGATCAGCATTCTCTGCGTATGCGCGGAGGAATCGATTTGTGATCTCCTCGTCACTCTCCCGTCGGAGTGCGCCGATGGTCGCAAACAGATCCAAACACTCAGATTGGGTGGATTGATATGTAACCGCTCCGTTTTCCGTATGGGTCAGATTCGCTTCGTTCTTTAGATACTGCAGCATGATGATCCCTCCTAACGCAATCGCAGTATAATAAGACAAGGCCCGGTTCCAAAAGGAACTGTAAATTTCAGCGTAGTAACGCCGTGGTCAAAACTTCCCTGACAAGAGGCTTTTTGCTGTACGGGTCTTTCACAAGATGCCATCATGGTCACAAGATAGTTACGATTACTGTCGGATGCATGTTGTGTTGCTGTTGGCATCTTTCTCTGTAAAACAAGGCACCATATGAAGTGGGAATCGAACCCACGAACGACGGGTATGAACCGCCTGCTTTCACCATCTTAGCTATTCTGATCGTTTGCTGTTGGTGCCTTTCCTTGGAAATGCAGCGGTCTGGCATTGTAAAACTCAAACGGTTTTGGCTACGAGGCCTGGCGTCAGAAGTCTTACAGTACTGCCAGCCGCTACATCTTACAAGACGCCGCTGGTTATCATCACAAAGGGACTTTCACCCTTTATCGTCCGGCCTGAAGCCGCATGCTCCATAAGTGAGCTAATGTTGATAGTGTGGATTGCTGTTGGCGTCTTTCACAAAGCGCATTCATGTTCCAACTTCGCCGGAAAGCTCATCGGAAGTAGCCTCTATGATTAAAAGTCATATGCTTCGTAGTGTTGCTGTCTGCGCTTTTCTTGACCTAAGGATACCCTCTGGATCAGGAAAAATCACGGAAAAAAAGTTGCGAACTCATCAGGTGGGCATAGAAGGGATTCTCCATTTTGGAAGAATATCAATGTAGTCTGATGCTCTTCCGAAAAGTGTTGATTTTTTTCGCAGTCTGAACATAATCATAGTAAGACACTTTGTGTCGAGTATTCGGTATTGATAGGATTGCTTTGATGCTGTCCGTTCTTTTGGACATCTAACAATCTAAAGTGATACTATCTGGCGAAGAGGAGGTGGAGTGCATGGCATACAGCGAGTTGGTCAAAAGCTTTGAACGGATCCGGAACTATATGCGCGAGTTCTATGTCTATGGATTTAAGAGCCGTGATGAGTATGGAATGAAGAGCGCCAGGAGCTATGACAACGAACGGCGCAGAATTGAAAGCTGGCTGGGCGACTACATGTCTTTTCATCAAGAGTCATCCGGAAAGAAAGTATTTCTCTCTATGGATAGCCGGAGAGTTCCCTGCAATCCGCTTTATAAGGCATTCAAAGCGAAGAGCTTCACGGATAAGGACATTACTCTCCACTTCTATATTATGGATCTTCTTGCGGATGGCAGTGCGCTATCTTCCAAGGAGATTGTTGACCGGATCAACGATGACTACCTCTCACATTTCAACGGAGACTTCTCCCTGGATGAGTCCACCGTGCGGAAGAAACTCAAGGAATATGAAGATATCGGTTTATTGCAGTCGGAGAAAATCGGGCGTGAAGTCATCTACCGGAGGACTGACAATGCTGAAATCGACTTGGATTCCTGGGCGGATGCGCTTGCCTATTATTCAGAAGCAGATCCTCTTGGTGTCGTAGGTTCCTTCCTTTTGGATAAGCTGAAACACACAAAGGACATCTTTCGCTTCAAGCACCATTACATTCTGCACGCGCTTGATAGCGATATTCTGTGTGATCTGCTGCTGGCGATCAACGAGCGCCGAGCAGTGGAGCTCTCTATCTGCAGCTTGCGCAATGGGCGCGACTACCAACGAACTGTCTGCCCGCTAAAGATCTACAGCAGCACGCAATCCGGCAGGCAATATCTCCTCGGCTACCACTACCGTGGCAGGCACCTGATATTCTTCCGCTTGGACGCGATCAAGAAAGTCACAGCCGGAAGCGTTGAAAAGCAGTATGAAAAGTACTTAGGTTTCCAGCAGAAATTCAATGAGCATCTCTGGGGCGTTTCGACTGGCCCGGACTATAACCTGGATCATATTGAGATGACGATCCACTTCGGTCCCGGTGAGGAATTCATTCTTCATCGACTGGATCGCGAAAAGCGCCACGGCCGCATAGAGCTCTTGGACAATCAGACCTGCCGTTTTATCGCCGATGTTTATGACGCTTCGGAGATGCTGCCGTGGATTCGAACCTTCATCGGTCGCATAGTAGACCTTCAATGCAGCAACAAATTTGTTGTTAAAACCTTCAATGATGATCTCAGGCACATGGAAGCCATTTATGGGGGTGAGACAGATGCTGTTTAGTGAGATCTACGGCAGCTATTTCAATGTCGTTGCCGCTGTATTGTCCGAGGCTGCGGAAAATACACTGACAACTGGCAAACTGACTGCTATCGTGCAGGAAAAAGCGTTTGCAGAAAGCGTACTGTCCATTCCTGCCGCCTTGCAGTCCGGAGCATGGCCGTTGCTGGACAGCGGCTACCATACGGTGCTGCGAGGAAAGCCGACAATGCCTTTAACCACTTTGCAAAAGCGATGGCTGAAGGCCCTTCTCTCAGATCCGAGGATCGCTTTATTCGATCCAGACATGAGAGGCCTCGAAGACGTGGAACCGTTATATACTCAGGATACCTTTGTCCGGTTTGACCAGTACGCAGACGGAGATCCCTATTCCGATCCCAATTATGTTCATTGCTTTCGCATGGTATTGCGAGCGATCCATGAGAATCGGAAGATGCGAATTCGATTCCACGGACATACTGGAGTCCGCCATTCTTTTGTCTGCAATCCGTACCGCTTGGAGTATTCGGAGAAGGACGATAAATTCCGGATCTTAGTGACGGGGATGCGGAGGATGAACACGATCAACATGGCCCGTATTCGTTCCTGCGAGCTGCTGGAAGAATATGACCCAGGCGCTGTGACCGTGCCGAAAGGACGCCTCAAAGCACTTACGCTACTTCTCCATGATGAGCGCAATGGCTTGGAGCGTGTCCTATTGCATTTCTCTCATTTTGAAAAGGAGACGCAGAAGCTGGACGAGCGGCTATATCGAATCACACTCCGATATGACCAAGATGATGAAACAGAGTTGCTGATCCGCGTATTGTCCTTCGGGCCAGTCCTTGAGGTCGTGGCACCCATTACGTTTCGGCAACTCATGAGAAATCGAATTCAAAAGCAGGCATTGTATGCAGCCAGAGGATTCAGTCAATAACAGAAAAATGAGGGCTTTCACTACATGTGTGAAAGCCCTCAACAATTTAATGATACAGTAATCGCGCAGAGATGTCAATCTGGTCTTGCACATTCACGCCACATTTCATTGTAATGACCAGTTTTTTGAAAGATAAGTTGTGTCTTTCCTGCATTGATTTTTTGCCTATCCTATGCTATCTTATAGATACAGAAAGGGTGAGTCCAATGTACAGCTAACTCCCTCTCAACTCAAGAAAGCGAGGTTAAATTGATGTTAGATACTAAGAACGAAAGATGAGCCTTGACTGCTTTTGCTGGTGGTCAAGGCTCATCTTTTTCGTGTAAATCACAAGTCCCGAAAGGGGCTTTTTTTGTTTGCAGGTAATTTGATAATCATCTGTATTCAAGGTGCCAATAGGGATAATTCGCATTGTCCGTTCTTTTGGACACCGACAGCTCTATGATGATTACAATCGAACGAAAAAAGGAGCAATTGCCGTGGAGTACACTCCAGCGCAATTACAAAAGGTCGAAACAGCCCTGACTCTAACATAGCAGATTTAATCTGTGCAAGACGCACTCAATGGCGTTTAGAGCGCAGGATTCCATAAAATGCAAAAATGCAAAAAGCTATATAGAGGACTGGACATGCGCATTTTGACCTGTTATAATAATACAATGCATCCGGGTATAGCGAAGTTGGTATCGCGCCTGGTTTGGGACCAGGAGACCGTGCGTTCGAGTCGCACTACTCGGACCAACGAAAAAAGGGACTCTGAAATTGCTGATTTCAGAGTCCCTTTTCCTTGTTCAATGTCTACTGTGATGTTGGATCTAAATCCGTCGAATTCGACGGGTTTAGGCAGTTAGCCAGATCCGATTCATAATCACCACGCACTACCGCACTCGGTGAGTGAACGACATTAACCTGCACATTGACACTTGCGTTCATAAAAACGCCGATCTTTTCAGCCGCGCCTCGCTTCATTTGTTCTGTCACATGCGTGTAAGTGTCCAGCGTGAATGCGGCACTATAGTGGCCGAGCATGCCAGCGACCGTTTTTGCATCTACGCCGCTCTGAATTGCTAAGGTCGAAAATGTATGTCTCAAGTCATGAAAGCGAACGCTTTCATCCACTCCGGCAGCGGCAAGCATTTGTTTGTGTAAATGTCGAAGAGAGTCCGGACTCCAGTAACCATTAGTTCTTGGACACCAAAACATGAGGGGACTATCCGGATGCTTGTTGTGCTCATCTATGAGCAAAGCAACAGTATTCTCCGGAAGAGCTATTGTTCGAATCGAATTCTCAGTCTTCGGTACAGAAATGCACAACTCTCCCCCAGAACGAGTGAGCTGCTTGTTAACCGTCAGCATTCGTGTTTCCGGATTCAAGTCGGCCCACTCCAGGCCAAGTAATTCTCCCCGTCGAAGCCCACTTGTCAATTCCAAATAGAAAAGCGCATAGACCCCAAGTCGCTTTGCCTCATCCAGATATGCACCTATCTTGTCCTGCGGCAGGACGTGCATTTCTTTCTTTTCACGCTTTGGGATTTTGCAGTTATCGCAAGGGTTGAAGGGAATAATCCGCTCCTTAACTGCCTGTTTCAGAGCGCCGCTCAATACCGCATGAATGTGCTTCACGGTGCTTGCAGACAATGGCTCATATTTCCGATTTCCATGGTTGTCTAAGCGGCCCTGTGTGTGCAGATCATTGTAGAAGCGCTGAATCTGGATTGAGCTGAGCTTTGAAAGCTGGATATGGCCCAAAACCGGGATGATGTGGTTCTCGATCATGCTCCTATAACCATCTGCTGAGCTGGGGCGAAGATTTGGCTTTGTGTAGGAATCAAACCAAAGCCGAATCCATGTAGAAAGGGGCTGTGAATCATATCCTTTGCCCTTGCGATAATAAGGCCCTGTATCCTGTTGGATGGCTCGTGCCAGCTTCGCTGCGCATTCTTTTCGTGTCTTAGCAAAAACGCCCTTTTGAATACGCTTTCCCGTTAGAATATCGTAGCCGGCAGTATATCGACCTTCCCAACAGCCGGGGTATCTCTCTCGAATGCTGCCTTCGCCATTCGCTCTTTGCCTACCAGCCATAATGATCTCTCTTTTCCATTTGCGTCTGAGCATCAAGCCACGAGAGAAATTTTCCTTTGTCAATATAGACCCTTTGACCACTTACTGTATGGGGAAAGTCATCTCTCTTTAGAAGTCTATATGCAACCGTAAGACTGCATCCGAGGGTCTTTGCAACGAGCGGCATCGTCATCACATCCGGAAGATCTTCTTTGCGCCGGATTCGCGGCATCTTACTATCGTCCATCCTTGTCACTCCGTATAGAAGAGAGAGTCCTTCTCTTCTGTTTGCACATTTAGCCAGGTAAGGAATTTATCTTTCGGCACGAAGATACGACTTCCAACTTTGAAGGCAGGAAAGTCGATGCGCTTCACAAGCTCATAGACCTGAGACAGCCCGAGGCCGAGGAAATTGGACACCTCTTGAACATTGAGGATAAGGGGTAGCTCATCGGAATTCTTATACTGGCAACTTTTCATTTTGCATTCCTCCTGTGAAGTAATCTATATCAATACTTACGAGGAGGTTTGGTAACCAACAACAGGTTCGTACAAATTATCAGCAATAGAAAGCAGAAACTGCATTTTATTTGTGGCGAATTCGCCGCAATTAAACGGCAGTTGCGTTGGGGCGTTATGAGATTAGCTAAAAAAGAAGCACTTACGGATCAATACCGTAAGTGCCTCTCTATGGGTTTTCAAATTACTGGATGGCGTCTTTGAAAGCCTTTCCTGCTTTGAACGCAGGTGCCTTAGATGCAGGGATATCAATCTGCTCACCTGTTGCAGGATTCTTGCCAGCACGGGCAGCACGTTCTTTGACCTCGAAAGAGCCGAAGCCCACCAGCTGCACTTTGTTGCCAGCCTTCAAAGCGCTCTCAGTAGTCGTGATAAATGCAGCGAGAGCAGCCTCGCAATCCTTCTTGGAAAGGCCACTCGCTTCAGCCATTGCGGCAATCAGTTCGGTTTTATTCATAGTTTTTCTCCTTGATGTTATTTTGTTTTCTGTATAATTGTTTAGGTGCCTATGGAATGAAATGACAAGACCCTCTTAGAGTTTTTCACGCACCATCATAAGGGCATAACCAAGTAGATTTTGGCCTTGCCATTTTGCCCGGTCAAGTCTGCTCGGATCACGCATGGATAAACCAATGCCCCAAATCCGATCATTTACAGCACACTCAGCAAGAAATGCATTTCCAGTATCTTTCAGTCTCTCCCTTAGATCAGGGTTCTGCGTAAACTTTGCGAAAAGCCCCTCATAGACGACGATTTGTCGAATACCGTTCCATAGGCTCTCATCATAGCCGGATACAAGCCGTCCAAGAGCCTTTATCTCGGCAGCATTATCCGTAGCAAGAATCTGTGTGGCAACCTTTTCATCGCCAAAGGAAAGTGCCTTGCGGTACATCATATACTGCTCCATTGAGGAAAAGGTGATACCATTGTGCGTAAATGTGGAAGGATACCAGTTGCTAAGGTATCCATTCTCTTCGTTATTGTTGTGAAAACAGATAACAGTCATTCCCATTTCCTCGTTCCTCCATAAACGAACATCTTCTCATGCATGGATATCTCTGACATATTACTATTATACCGAGCGCAGGATGAAATGGCAATCCCAACTTTTTTACTACCAATTTCTACTTCTTCCTTATTTGGATGTAACTCCAGTAAGTCAACAGAGGGCCAGCCCCATTAGAGCTGGCCCTCTATGCACCAAAAGGCATACTTTTTGGCTGATGGCATTTTTGGTCGATCGAAATCAAATATGTGTTTCAAAATGCCATAAACAAATTAGTGAGATATTTCAAAAAACAATGGACATTATGGTGCAATTCTTCTCCATAAAACGTCGCCCTTTCCCGATGCTCGCATTACAATCGCATTAATGCTTTTAGAACAGTATAGCAAACTATTCGCAGAGAGTGATCAGGGGGATTTTCGTACCATCGGTGGAGCAAAATACTGTCTTTCGGCTAAAATTACTTTTCGTATACTGCGAATTACCGCATATACAATTGTCTGTCGCTGATGAAGGGTGATAAGGTTGTCAAGCTGCTGAAAAAACTCTCCAACTTTTGCTTGTTCTATCTGATTGGGAAGCGAAATGGGAGTCTTTTTCCCACTTTCAATGGTATAAGTTCCAACAGTACCGATACCAGCTGATTCATTTATGAAGCCTTGAATCTGCTCCGCCGAGAACGAATAAAAGAGGAACTTGCCATCTATTTTATCTGAGTTTTGGAACCATATAATATTACCGTCTTTGAAATACAAAGGCTCCAAATTCCTCACTAAATAAGGCACTCCGATAGTACCAACACCCGTCACAAGCAAATCTGAAACACCGACTTTTCCCGACAATGCACTGTATTCTTCGTACTTCTCTTTTGAAATATAGAGATAGTCATCCGGCTCTTCATTCTTTGCAGCAGCAACAATATCTCTTGCTCTAAGGAACCTTACTCCACTGTCTGTCCAGTCTGATTGATGGATGCGCTTAACAGATGTAACATTCATCATATCACCGAGCTTACGCTGTTCCCAAGCGTCAGTAAATCCCTTGAAGCGAATTTCGGGGTAACTGCAGCCATTTTGCGGGAACATCTTTTCGAGCATTGACTTTTTCACATTCGTCAACTTTTCAAACTTACGCTGATGAAGGGTGATAAGGTTATCGAGGTTATGGAAATAGGTTGCAAGCAAAGCCTGTTCTCTCAAATCTACAGGAATCCGTACTTCGACACCTGCGAGGGATTTTTGGCTAACGCCCTTTGCTGTACCACCACTTGAAAGCGAAGTGAGCGTGTTAAAAACTGCCGGACTTCTAAGCAATGTCGCAAGAAAGTTTTCGGTGATAATATCTTCTCTCACATCAAAGGCAATTGTCCGCTGACTGAGTATATATTGCCTATTATCAGGCACTTGTGCCACATTTCCCATAGGAGCTTCAGTGGTAAATAACACCTGCCCCTTGTGCAGCTCGTTGCCACTCATCCACTTGTCATATAATGCTTGGTCACCATAATGAACATCCTGAGAAAAGTCGATATACCCATCTTTGACATTTAGTGCTGACAATGCTAAGTAGCCGCTTTCGCTCCAATCCATACCAAGCTTTTTCGGTGTCCTACCTCGAAAATCTGTTATTTTTTGAATACAGCTAAGCACCTTACGCTGTTCCCAAGCGTCTGAGAATCCTTTGAAGCGAATTGCGGGAGCATCTGATTTTTTCGTCATTCTGCACTACCTCCCAGCAATTTCTTCAACTCATTAAGTCCCAGCATATCATACTCATTACCCTCAAGGTCATCGATCATTCCCGAAAGCGTTGCTTCGGTTTCGCTGATCTGCTGTTCGACCTCGAAGAAAGTTGTAGCATACTTGTTTTGAAGGGCTTGAATTTTGCTCACCAAGCTGTCGATTACGGTATCAGGCAGTTTGTGAATGCTCTCAATGAGAGGAGCAATCCACTTCTTTTCGAGCAGATCCAAAGCCTGCTCGTCGCTCAGTCTTTCAATCGTATCCTTTGTTTTTGCCTGCAACGCAGCACTCTTTGCCTTGATCTCCGCCTTGATTTCTTTCTCGCTCTTGACCAAAGACTCTACCTTTTCTAAGAGTGTACGAAGCGCAACGCTTTCAGGAGAACGGTCTTTCTTCAGTTCCTTAATCTTTTTGGATACTTCTTTCGGAACGAAAGCATCGCCTTCCTCGGTGAGAACATCGTTGCAGCTCTCTTTATCCTCCTCTGTCATTTCATCAAGGATGGACTCATATTCAGACGGGATTTCCGCCAAACGGCTTTCCAAACCGTGGAGCTCATCCGTTTCTGCGGAGAGCAAAGTCGCCTGTACCAAGTCAAACGGGATAATGTGACCTACCCAGCCTTCTTGCACCTCCTGATCTTTGCCATCCTTTTTCTTGATGACAAGGTTCGGATCGACTTCCTTTGTCGCAGAAAAGCCCTCGGTCTGCAAGACCTCAAGATCAATAGAAATCCCAGTCCAATCGTCGTCAAGGAGTTGGAACGCCGCATATTTGTCGATAAGCGGAATATCCTTCAGACGCTCAAAAATATCAGCGCTCAGAACGGTTTCAGCCTTAGAGATTTCAATGCTTTCCATCCGGTCGATAAGTTCTTCTTTCAGGAACGCCGGGAAAGTAGAAAAGGCGGCATTAAAAGCATCCTCAAATCCGACCACATCGGGGTGGCTCTTGATGGCACTCTTAATGTCATCGACAGACACATTCACATAGGGGATGCCACTCTCTGTAAACAGAGCCTTTTTCAGTGCCGGGAACGCCGTCCAAAATTCGCCCAGCCCTTCAATTTCTGCCGTCGGGATACCGCCAAACATAGACGCATAGACATCCCAATGCTCGGCTGCTTCAGATGAGTCCACATAGCGAGGAATGTTCAGGTTATAATCATTGCTGCGAATTTCTTCACGACTGACAACTCGTGAAAACTTCGGGACGCTTTCACGCTTGATAAAGGTGTCTGCTATGCGTTTAATGTCAGACGCACGGAGCTTGTTATTTTTACCCTCTTTAATAAATCCCTTGGATGCGTCGATGATAAGAACATCGGTGTTCTCACGCTTTTGGCGCAGCACCATAATAATGGTGGGGATCCCTGTCCCGAAGAAGATATTTGCAGGCAGCCCGATAATGGCGTCGATATGGTTATTCTCGATCAGGTTTTTTCTGATTTCACCTTCCTCACCGCCACGGAACAGTACGCCGTGGGGAAGAACAATTGTCATAATGCCGTCCGGTTTGATATGGAACAGGTCGTGAAGTAGGAAAGCATAGTCGGCTTTTCCTTTGGGAGCAAGTCCAAAACGAGCATAACGAGGATCTCCCTCTTTATTAGACGGATCCCAAGCCTGCGAATACGGCGGATTGGACACGACCGCATCCACATAGAGAGGGTTATAGGTATTGACCGGATCATTTTCATCAAAGTACGGCCAATCCTCCTCGAGAGTATCGCCGTTACGAGTGATAATGTTAGCGGGATCAATGCCTCTCATAACCAAATTCATTCGGGTCAGGTTATAAGTATTCTCTTTCAACTCCTGAGCGTAATACTGAATATTGTTGTCGTCGCTCATATACTTCGCAATGCTTTGACCAATATTGATAAGCAGTGAGCCCGAACCGCTTGTCGGGTCGTAGATTTTGATTTCACTTTTACCCTTCAAATGACTCGCAACGATCTCGGACATCAGAAGCGATACCTCGTGCGGGGTGTAGAACTCGCCAGCTTTCTTTCCAGCATTTGCTGCAAAGTTACTGATAAGATATTCGTAGATGAAACCGAGAACATCGTAGTCCTGCTTGCCATCCATAGGAATATCTTTTATCAGCGTCAGCAGCCCACTAATTGCTTTCGTTTGTGAACCGGAGCTATCGCCAAGTTTGGAAAGGCCTGTTTGCAAGGTATCAAATACTTTTTCAAATACCCTTTTATGCGAATTAGAAATTAGTCGGCTAAATGCAGAAAGAGCATCACGGACATTTGAAACATCAAAGTCCTTACCCATCGTGAGCCAAGTGGAGAAAAGATCCTTATAGGCAATAAAGTAGCCTATGTTTTTTTGGATCCATTCAACTGTTTCGGCATCTTCCTCCGATACGGTTTTCAGGAGTTCATTATCATAGTCGTTCTCCTTCAAGAACTTAACTTCCTTATCGGAAAGATACTTGTAAAAAATAAAGCCTAGTATGTAATCCTTATATTCATTTGCTTCAATTTTGGAACGCATTTGATTTGCGGAAGCCCATATTTTTTGAGCAAGTTGTTGCTTATTCATTCTGTGACCCCATCCTTTTTCTTTTTCTAAGGGCAACGTACTACCCCCTATTATGATACACACAACTAGTGTCCCATAAAACGGACTTACTTTTCGTCAGAAACAAACTCCATAATATCGTCAGTTGTACAATTCAAAGCGGAGCAGATTTTTCCCAACACTTCAGTGCTGACATTTTCATCACGACTAAGCTTATTCATTGCGTATTTTGTGAGCCCTGCAGCTTCCTGCAAATCTCTTTTCTTCATATCTCGATCAAGCAGAATGTGCCAGAGTTTTTTATAGCTTACAGCCATCATATCATTCCTTTCTCTCGGTCCGCGAGTAAGTACTAAAATACATTTTATATTATAGCATATAATCCCGGAATAGCAACTATAAATCCCGAAATATCAAACTTAATTCCTGTATTTCACACCTGTGTAAGCTCGACTGTAACCGAATAGCTTGGGAACAGCGTAAGTTGGGTGAACTCGTTGACAGAGTAGTTCGCAAGAATACAAACAACGAATCTACGCTACCATTAACAATCTCGGCACAATATGGTTTGGTTGACCAAATCACATACTTTAACAACCGTGTTGCAAGCCGAGATGTGAGCAATTATTACTTGGTGCTGAATGGCGAATTTGCCTACAACAAAAGTACCTCTGACGGCTATCCATTCGGCGCGGTCAAAAGGCTTGATCTATATGAAAAAGGCGTATTATCAACGCTCTACATCGTTTTTTCTCCGAAAAAAGAGCAGCAGGTTGACTCGGATTTTCTGACCGTTTTCTTCGATACAGATAGGTGGCATAAGGGTGTAGCCGAGAGAGCTGCCGAGGGCGCAAGAAATCACGGCCTGCTCAATATTTCTGCTGAAGATTTCTTTGACATAGACCTTTCTGTACCTAAAGATGTTGCAGAGCAAAAACAAATCGGGGCGTTTATTCGCCAGCTCGACAACCTTATCACCCTTCATCAGCGTGAGTTGGAAAAGCTCCAAAATATCAAGAAATCTATGCTTGAGAAGATGTTCGTTTAAGGAGGACCGAGAAAATGGGAATCATAACTTTATATCACGGTACTCCCGACAAAATCGTCGTTCCCCAATACGGCGGCGGTGATGAAAAGCACGACTATGGAAAGGGCTTTTATCTGACCGAGAGTATTGAACTTGCCAAAGAGTGGGCGGTCTGCCGTCCCAATGATGCAAACGGCTGGGTTCATAAGTATGAGCTTGAAACCGATGGGCTGACGATACTGGATTTTCAACAGAGAGATGTTCTTGCGTGGCTTGCTGAGCTGATGAAGCACAGGGACGCCGCCGATTCCAAGCGATACCGTATGCTTGCAAAGAAGTTTATCGAGAAATACGGTGTTGATACAAGCGATTACGATGTGATCCGTGGCTGGAGAGCTAATGCGTCTTACTTCTACATTGCAAAGGAGTTTGTGCGGGACAACATCGACATTGACATTCTCGAAGAACTGCTTTCCTTGGGCGGATTGGGCATCCAATACTGCATCAAATCCGAAGCAGCGTATGCCAAATTGACCGAGAAGCGGGATGAATTGCTTACCGTTCCCTATGCTGAGTTTAATGACAGGTACAATCAGAGAGATGTATCGGCAAGGAAAAATATGCGTGATCTTGTTGATTCCGATGCGAACAAGGTCACAAAGGTGTTCAGCACTTTGTTTGAGAGGTGATGATAATGCGGGCGTATTCAGAAGAATACTTAAACGATGTGGTGGAGAGCCAAGGCAAGCTCTTTGATCTTGTGGCACAGGAGTATCCTGACAAGGATACCGAGGAGTTCATTAACACCTATATGGCGAGCAAGACAAGAAAGAGCATTGACGAAGCAAAAGCCTATGTCAATACAATGGACGCAAAGGAGCTTTGGGCTTATTTTACCGAAACGGAAAACTACCGTTTGAAGGAAGGGAAGGCTTTGGAAGGGTTTATGCCGTCCTGGGTCGGAGAATTTTACGCTTACTACCAGTGGTACTACAATCTGCCCAGTGCAGAGCTTGTCAAGAAAATCCCTGTGTCCTTTTTGAAAAAGGCATATGCCGGACTTCACGACTTGGAGCTTGATTTGGCAGTAAAAAAAGTGGGTAAAGTGTGATGGCTGTTATTTGCTTTCACAATCCGAATGAAGAAAACGGATATTTGAGCAACTGGTATCCATCTATATTTGCGCTGAATGATATCACCTTTTCCTCAATTGAGCAGTATATGATGTACCGTAAGGCGGTCTGCTTTGGCGATGAGTAAGTCGCCGCACAGATTCTTGCCACGGAGGATGTTGCCGAAATCAAGGCTCTTGGACGGCTTGTGTCCGGCTATGATGAGAACCTGTGGAACGGTGTCCGACAGATCGTTGTTTATGAGGGACTATTGGCAAAGTTTTCGCAGAACTCTGACTTGAGGGAGCAGTTGAAAGATACGGGACAGGCGTTTCTTGCAGAGTGTGCAGTAAAAGACCGGATATGGGGTGTCGGTCTGTCAATGCACGACCCTAACAGGCTTGATCGGGCAAAATGGCGGGGTCAAAATCTGCTGGGTTATGCCCTGATGATGGTGCGTGAAAGGCTGTAATCAGCATATTCTTGGGAACAGCGTAAGCTCGGTGATATTGGTGAAGCTCGCTCCGGAGTAGGATTTCCCGACGCCGAACAAGGAGGGGTAACCGGTATACCGTTCTTCAAAGTTTCCGATATGAACTTAGGCGGCAATGAGAATGAAATGACTGTTGCTAATAACTATGTTACAGCAGAGCAGATTGCCGTTCACAGGTGGTCGCCTATTACAGAATTGCCAGCTATTTTCTTTGCAAAAGTTGGAGCTGCTGTGATGCTAAATCGCAAGCGTTTATGCCGTTTTCCGTTCCTTTTGGACAACAACACAATGGCGTATTCTCTCAGCTCAACGAAGTGGGACGCAGACTTTGCAAAGGCTCTCTTTGGAACAGTTGATTTGACTTCCTTGGTTCAAGTTGGAGCGTTACCGTCCTACAATGCCGGAGATGTTGAATCAATGGAAATATATCTGCCGAGCCTTTTAGAGCAAGAGCAAATTGGCGGTTTTTTCAAACAGCTCGACAACCTTATCACCCTTCATCAGCGTAAGCATTTGCGCTTGCACCCTTAAATAAACCTTAGCGTGAAAGGCTGCTTTCACCGCAGAGAGGAGGAAATCGTATGACATTCCAAAAAGAGGCAGACTTTGAGGAAGCCCTGATTAAAGTCTTAGCGGATAAAGGTTGGGAAAAAGAAGTTATCAAGAACCCGACCGAGCAAGACCTCATCCGAAATTGGGCAAAGATTCTGTATGACAACAACCGTGGAATTGACCGCTTGAATAACTATCCTCTTACGGATGGGGAAATGCAGCAGATCATCGAGCAGATCACGGAACTCAGAACCCCGTTGAAGCTCAACGGCCTTATCAACGGGAAAACTGTATCTATCAAGCGTGACAACCCTGATGATAAGCTCCATTGTGGCACGGAAATCAGCTTGAAAATATATGATCGCAGAGAAATCGCCGCCGGACAGAGCCGGTATCAAATCGCACAGCAACCGGTTTTTCCGAGCAAGTCAAAAATGCTGAATGACCGCCGTGGCGATTTGATGCTGCTCATCAATGGTATGCCGGTCATACATATCGAGCTGAAGCGCAGCGGTGTCCCTGTCAGTCAAGCGTATAATCAGATTGAGAAATACTCATATGAGGGCGTTTTTACAGGACTGTTCTCTCTCGTTCAGGTTTTTGTTGCAATGAACCCTGAAGAAACCCGCTATTTTGCTAACCCCGGTCCCGATGGGAAATTCAACACGGATTACTATTTCCATTGGGCAGATTTTAACAACGAACCGATCAATGATTGGAAAGCGATCGCCTCCTCTCTGCTGTCCATTCCTATGGCGCACCAGCTCATCGGGTTCTATACTGTTGCCGATAATGCTGACGGTGTTCTGAAGGTAATGCGAAGCTACCAGTATTACGCAGCCAGCGCAATTTCCGATGTTGTGTCTAAAACGAAGTGGGATAGCGGTAAGCAGCGTGGCGGCTACATTTGGCATACTACCGGCTCAGGTAAGACGATGACGAGCTTTAAGTCGGCTCAGTTGATTGCAAACTCCAATGATGCTGATAAGGTTATTTTCCTTACCGACCGTATTGAGTTAGGAACGCAGTCGCTCAAGGAATATCGGGCATTTGCGGACGAGAACGAAACCGTGCAGGCAACAGAGAACACATATGTCCTTTTGACTAAGCTGAAAAGCAACGCAACGGCTGATACCCTAATTGTTACCTCTATTCAGAAGATGAGCAATATCCGAGATGAGGACGGAGGACTTAATGCAAGCGATATTGAAATAATCAACGGCAAACGGCTTGTTTTTATTGTTGACGAGGCTCATCGTTCAACTTTTGGAGATATGCTATCCATCATCAAGGAAACATTTCCCAATGCCATCTTCTTTGGCTTTACCGGCACACCGGTGTTTGAGGAGAATGCAAAGAAAAACAATGCCCAAACAGATGTTTTTGGCAATGAACTCCATAGATATAGCATCGCTGATGGTATCAGGGATAAGAATGTGCTTGGATTTGATCCTTATAAAGTCCTGACTTTCCGTGATAAGGATGTCCGCAAGGTGGTTGCTTTGGAAAAAGCAAAAGCAGCAACCGAAGAAGAAGCAATCAGCAATCCCAAAAAGGCAAAAATATTCTATGAGTATATGGACTCATCAACCGTCAAGATGGCGGGCTTCTTGGGCGATGACGGAAAGTGGGTCAAGGGCATTGAAGATTATCTTCCAAAGACTCAGTACCTTTCCTCGGAGCATCAAAGCAAGGTTGTTGAGGATATTCAGGAAAATTGGCTTACCTTGAGCCACAATGGGAAATTCCACGCAATCTTTGCAACGAGCAGCATCCCCGAAGCAATAGACTACTATCGACTGCTGAAGGCTGCAATGCCGAAACTTAGGATCAGTTGCCTTTTTGACCCCAATATCAGCAATGAAGATGGTGACTACAAAGAATACAGAGGGCAGCCGATTGCTTTCTATAAAGAGCAAGGCTTAATCGAAATCCTTACTGACTATAATATGATGTTTGGTCAGGATTTTTCGATTGCTACACACGCTCGCTTCAAAAAAGACCTTTCTCTACGCCTTGCCCACAAAGAGCAATATAAGCGGGTCGAAAGAGAGCCTGAGAAGCAGCTCGACCTCCTGATTGTAGTGGATCAGATGCTTACCGGCTTTGACTCTAAGTGGGTCAACACGCTGTATATGGACAAAATACTGGAGTATGAGAACATCATTCAGGCATTTTCCAGAACCAACAGACTTTTCGGACCCGATAAGCCTTTTGGCATCATCAGATATTATCGCAAGCCGCATACGATGGAGCAGAATGTGAGCAAAGCTGTTAAGCTCTATTCCGGCGATAGACCGATAGGTCTGTTCGTTGAAAAACTGTCTTACAACCTCGGAAAGCTCAACGCTGTGTTTGATGATATTGCCTATTTGTTCAAGAATGCTGGTATCCCTGACTTTGAAAAGCTGCCTGCGGACGGAACCGTAAGAGCTAAGTTCGCCTCGCTGTTTAGAGATTTCAACGGATACCTTGAAGCTGCTAAAATCCAAGGATTTAGGTGGGACAAACACACCTACTCATTCAAGGACGAGGAAAGCGGTAATTCGATTGAAATTACAATGGAGTTCGATGAGAACGCATTTTTGATTTTGGCACAGCGTTATAAAGAACTTTCCGCTGCTTCTCCCGATGATCCCGGATCACAAGACATAGATATACCATACGATCTAGTTGGATACCTGACTGAAATTGACACAGGGGTTATTGATGCCGATTATATGAACAGTCGTTTCGATAAGTACCTCAAATTGATTCGACAGGAAGGTTCTTCCGAGGAATCTATTGAGCAAGCAAAGGCAGAACTTCACAAGACTTTTGCTGCCCTAACGCAAGAGGAGCAGAAATACGCAAATATCTTTCTGCACGACATTGAGCGAGGCGATGTCATTGCCGAGGACGGAAAAACGCTTCGTGACTACATCACGGAGTATCAGTTTAGAGCAAAAGATGACCAAATTCACCGTTTTGCAACCATCTTCGGTCTTGATGAGGATAAACTCAGGAATATGATGGGGCTTAACCTGAATGAAGCGACTATCAATGAGTTTGGCAGGTTTGACGAGCTGAAAAAGAGCGTCGATAAGTCCAAAGCAAAAGCGTTCTTTGAAGCATATGAACAAACCAAGTTGATTCCGCCCAAGGTCAATATGAAAACGGATCAGCTTTTGCGGCAGTTCATTCTTACCGGTGGATTTGAGGTTGATATGCCGTAATGAGCGACATTACCGCTAAAGCAAGCCGAAAAATGAAAAAATATGCAGTTTTAACAAGAGAGCCAAGGTGTTTCCTTGGCTCTCTTGCTTTTTCTTGGGAACAGCGTAAGTTGGGAGATATTGCTGACATTGTGGGTGGTGGAACCCCAAGTACAGGAAATCAGAGCTATTGGGACGGTGATATTGATTGGTATGCACCTGCTGAAATTGCGGATCAAATCTATGCAAATTCGAGTCAGAAAAAGATAACCGGCTTGGGTTATGAGAATAGTTCAGCCAAAATGCTTCCTCCCGGTACAGTCCTGTTTACATCTCGTGCAGGGATCGGGAAAACAGCTATTTTAACCCGAAAAGGCTGTACTAATCAGGGATTTCAGTCCATTGTCCCACATCGTGGAGAGCTTGACTCTTACTTCATTTTTTCTCGAACCGAAGAATTAAAACGATATGGAGAGCTTGTTGGGGCTGGATCAACTTTCGTCGAGGTTTCGGGAAAGCAAATGGCTGTAATGGTGCTGATGATGCCGCCAACGATGCGAGAACAACAGACTATTGGAGGTTTCTTTCAGCAGCTCGACCACCTTATCACCCTTCATCAGCGTAAGCCATTTTTAATGAAATGGAGGACTTCTGATGCTAACAGAAACCAAACGAACAGACTTGTTCTGTGAATATTATGCAAAATGGATTACGGTGTATAAGAAGGGCGCAATCAGAAAGGTGACGATGGATAAGTACCTAATGACGCAGAAATGGCTCGTTAAGCTCGTCCCGAACCTGAGAGTATGTGATATGAACCGGATAGCTTATCAGCAGCTGTTGAACGACTATGCTGAGTTCCACGAGCGCCAAACCACGATGGATTTTCACCACCAGCTCAAGGGAGCAATTCTTGATGCTGTTGATGAGGGCTTGATTGAAAGAGATCCTACTCGCAAGGCAATCATCAAGGGGAAGCCACCGGTTGCTAAGAAAATCAAGTATCTCAATCAATTTGAGCTACACACGCTGCTAATCTCGCTTGACCTGAAGGATAAGGTGAATTGGGACTATTTTATCCTGTTGGTAGCAAAGACGGGGATGCGCTTTTCTGAAGCACTGGCTCTTACCCCGAAAGACTTCGACTTTGCCCATCAAACACTGTCCATAAGCAAGACTTGGGACTACAAGGGAAAGGGCGGCTTCCAGCCTACGAAGAACAAGTCGTCTGTGCGGAAAATTCAAATTGACTGGCAAACTGTCATTCAATTTTCTGAATTGGTAAAGCACCTTCCCGAAGATAAGCCCATCTTTGTCAACTCCACTGCCTACAATTCGACGGTGAACGACATTCTCGGCAGGCATTGCAAAGCCTGTAACATCCCTATCATCTCTGTCCACGGATTACGGCATACACACGCCTCTTTGCTGTTATTTACGGGCGTTTCCATTGCGAGCGTTGCCCGCCGTCTTGGACATTCGAGTATGACCACTACGCAAAAAACCTATCTGCACATCATTCAGGAACTTGAAAACAAAGACATCGACTTGGTGATGCGCTCTCTTTCGAGTTTGAGCTAAAAGATTAAACCGGCTTGCGCTGATTAAAGGTGATAAAAAAGATGCCATCCGAAAGGGTGGCATCTTGATTTCATCTGTTGTAGAATCCAGCTCAATAATGTCATCACCAGCAAAACTGCAGACAAATGGATAACTTATTATTGTGACATATCGTATTACCTTCTTTAGTGCACTTCCCGCAGCTTTCTTATAAGAATTATCCCAGAAACTGCTTTGTCGCAGCAAACAAGGCCTTTGCTCGTTGAATATGGAAAGCGCTCATTACTGGCCAGTCTTCCTCATTTTTGATGCTGACCTCTTTAATCTCATCGTAGACTTTGCAGGCTCTAACATCGTCTTGGCAGATCCAATGCAAGCTTTTTCCGTATGCAGCCTCAATGGCATCCCGGTTTTGCTCAAGGTGATTATAGATCGCCCGATTCTTTTGATAATCACCCTGATCAATAAATATTTCGACACGGGCAGAGTCATAGTTCGCTACGCAGCAAAGGTAAACACCACTACGTGCCGTGGCTCCCATGATAGAGTTATTCTTAGATGGGCTGATATTTAAGAAAGTACCCGTTGCCTCTTGAAGTGATGGAAGGACACTCTCCCAATACTTCCGACGAATCTTGTAGCGTTCGATCTCCTCATCTGAACCAATGCCTCTACTATCATCGAGGAAGAATACGAGATCGGACGGATCCTGCTTATACTGTTCGAAGAACTTCCGCAGTAGATTGACTTTATACTGAGTTGCGGTACCAGTCCAGATATAAATATCGTCATCAATTTTTACACTGCTGGAGAATTCATCTGGTGATCTGGTAACCTGGATCGACAGATCTACACTATCATCGGCATCGGCAAGGTAATTGAGATATGCCTTATTTCCATTATGCAGTTCTTTTAGAACCTCAGTGTACATTTCTACCCACGAAGTTGTTTCATGCTCAATACCACGGAAGCGGTACTTCACGATGCTATGACCGGTAAGTGTGATATCATCATCCAACGATACCTCCTCATACTGCTTCTGAGGCGGAGTATAGCTGCTATCAGCATAGGGCCACAGAGACACAGCTTGCTGTGTAAGGTATTTACAGCGTTCTTCAAGTTCAGGAAGACCCCAGTGTTCTTTCTGTGCGACCCATTGAGTCATTCTGATACCACTCTGTAGATACCCATCCTCCATTGTTTTTTTCTCGCTAAAGGGAGCATTGCTATATTTCGAGTTATAGGCTGTAAGGGTCAGATTCGCCAACGTGTGCAGCCATTCTCCATGTATATTCTCTGCATCTTGCCCAAGCTCACTAGTCCAAGCGGGGGTCAATTTCTGAGGCATAATATGTTCAATTGTGTACTCACCGCTATCGAGGCGCCCGTAGACGTCCTTATACTCATTGCTGTCACCGTTTTCCAGGCGTTCAAACAGATACGCTTTGTAACGTGGGAGCATAGCGTAGATATTCTTGGTTCGCAGACAATCTGCAAAAGTCTCGTTATCAGGGAATGCGGCCTTTTCCTTTTTGGAGGTCAGTACATATTTCATTTTTTCAATGAAATTGCTGTAGGTACCGTCAAATCGCTTGATATCGGAACTCATTGTAAGGAATACCTTTGCAAGTGTATTAGAAGGCAGGTCACAAATGATACGGCGCAAGAGGTAGGATTCTACGATTCTACAAATCTCGGCAACCTCATCCAAGGTCAAGAGGCTGCTTTCCTGTAGCCTCATTACTTCCATCAGAAACGGTCTTGTGACGCTGCTTTCAAAACGATTCAAGCGGAAAAGAGACGCCTTCAGCTTCGCAGGAAAACTCGGATGGCCAAGCAGGAGCTTGTTATACCGCTTAGCATAGCCTAGGAGATCTTTCATGATAGATTCCATTTCACCGGGCATCTTTTCGGCATATGCCTTAAACTCGGTGTAGATATCCTTCATCCCGGTGATCTTCTTCTGTTTGATGCTCAGGTAGTCGCGGATAAATGGGCTTACATCATACGAATTGTTTTGCTTATTATAGCCGGCATTTTTTTCAATGGGGTTCCAGTAGCTGTCATAGAAGCGCTCTTGCTCTTCAATGTCAAGGCCCATCAGAACAAAGTTACGAATCTTATCGCCCTCATTTAACTCGAGACCGGTTGAGTTAAGACTTTCAAAAACCAGTTGAGGGTCATCATCTGGTGGTGTGAGTGTGATGTCAATTATTTGGAGCTTCTCTACGGCCTTATAAAGCTGATCGATAGTAATAGCCTGTTTCTGAATCTCATTGTAGAAAAAGAGATAGTTTTGAGTGATATTTGATGAACGGTCAAAATCGGCCGGATCCCCCCAGAGACGATCGTATGCGTCCTGGTCGCCCTTGATAGGCTTGAGCTTGACTTTACGCTTCCGAGGATTGATCTCATCCACCAGGTACTTTTTTGTAATCTGAGCGTATAGATCGTCATCTTCGGGGATTACTTTTCCCTCCTTAATCAGGTTGGCCATAGCCAGAAGAAGTAGTGAAACAGTTGTAATTCGCTGTTGACCGTCAATCACAAGGTAATCAGAGCTGCTCCCCATAGGATCGCTAACAGAGACAATTCCTCCAAAGAAATGCCAACGTTTTCTATCACGAATGGTACGAACAAGATCCTGGTACAGTTTCCTGCAGTGTTCCTCGCGCCAATCATAGTTTCGCTGATAGACAGGAATGATCAGCTTGTCCGCGTTTTTCAAATAATGAGTAAGAAGTTTTCCTTGGCCGTTCATGATTTACCCTCCAGCCCATCAGTGGCGTTCTTCTTTCCGGGTTTCTTATATTTCTCGGAGTAACCGATATACTTTCCGCTCTTTATTCTGGCATCCACTGGCTTTTCTGCGTCTTTCGGAAGGAGCCAACAATAACCAGCACGCTCTGCGCCCGGTATCCGCCCTTGAGAGCAAAGCGTTTGAATACGCCTGCTAGATAGGTTCCATTTAGTTGCTGCTTCGCTTATGGTCATATAATCCATCTCGACACCCCACACATAACAAAGAGGTCCTGTCGTGGCAGAACCTCTAAATGGCTGCCAAAGTACGCAGCTGTAAAACTATCAAGTATCAAGTTAATAATACACCATCATGCGAATAATATCAAGCCAGCTATGTGGATTAGCTACGACCATTTCGTGAACAATCGGCACAGACTCCCCGGTTTGCACCTCCCTTGCCACCGTAATAGGACATCTGCGCTTCCTGCTTAATTCGGCCGCAAACCGTACACATGATCCATCGCCGATTGTAGCGATCCACTGTCCATTCATCAGAGGTCGGGTCATAGCTCTGGCAGATCCGGATATATTCCGCATCCAGCTCCTCTTGCGTAGGACCGGCTGGGACCACAGGCCTAGCAGCATACGGTGTTGGACGAGGATAGACAGATCTTCGCTCGAAAGATCTTTCTCGTTCTTCACGCAGCCGGATCTCTTCTTCATTCGTTCTCCTAATCTTATCGATGTCGAATAGCCGATCTTGCAAATCTCTCTTGAAGTCTTCTTTCTTTTGAATTCCCGCACCTGCAACGCAGAGGCAGCAAGGTGGCTGCGCTACATTGAAATGACAATGGGCACAATCGATCCACCGAGCAGAATACTTGCCCTTATATTTTCCAAATGAAATCGGGCACAGGTTGCCGGTTCCATGCTCCGGGGGCGAAACCGCTACAGCGTAGTACTTTTGCTTCCACTGTTCTTCCAGACGGCTGAAGACCCATTCGGTACGGTCGTTATCTTGAAGTACGCTTTGAAGCCTATCCGGGGTAAACTCCGTATCTTGTTCAATCTTCGGCATGGAGATTACCAAAAGCGAGTAGTCCTCCGCTTTTGCTTCTTCTGCCAGTTCCACCCTATCATCGTCATCATAATAGCGGTCAAAATCCAACAGGATTCTTAACGGTGTCCCTTGCATGGTCACGCGTAGCAGCGGTGGATAAGACAGGGGTTCGCACTCGAAAGCGACAGAGTCAATCTTCAATCTTCGTGCTTCCTGCAAAAGTTCTGGATCATGCCATGCTGGGAACCGCAACATCACTGGGGGCAACGTCAAAAAGCCACTCTGCTTCAACGCTTCGGCAAACGCCTTATAGATGGCCACCTCGCTTGCATACATACACTCGTAATTTGAAACATGAGCAAAGTGGTGGCGCCGCCGCGTTCCTTTTCGTGCCTCAAATGGTTGCAGACAAGCTGCACAGATGCAGTTGCACTTTTGACCGCTGGGCACCTCGGAGATATGCTTCAACTCGCCGGTTAGCTTATTGACGCCGAAATAGATATGACTCGCTGAACGCTTTTTGATGTTCTTTGCCATATGCACCTCGCTATATTCTACCGAGATTATCTTTGAAGATCACTTGCATTCGAATACAAAACTGATACGGTCTTGGTATTCAGGCAACTGCTCCAGATAGACATTAAGGCGCCGTGCTACCTCAGCACGCTCCAATGCTGACGCTTCTACCGGGTTTAGGTCGTGCCCACCTTCCTCCATGATATCCACTGCCATTTCATACAGCAGCTTATCCAGAAGCTCTTCGGGGCTATCAATTACAAGGCAGTCCATGTCGCCGACAGTACCACGGCAACTATCGATGCTGATGTAGATATACCCGACCTTACCAGACCATATAATATCGAAGTATGGAGTTGTTTTGATGTACTCGGAGAATACGCTCATGACTCGTTCAATGGCCTCTTTCACGCTGGTGTCATATTCCTTTTTCATGTCGGAGTCCTCCTTAAAATCGAATGGATGGGAGATGCACCTCTCCATACTTATCCGCTTCATGGATAATGCGAGGATAAGCACAGTAGAAGAACAAACCTCCTTGCCTATAATCCGTTCCTGTCCGGAACTCGTTGATTAAATTGTTCTGACATTCCCGGCATTGGTTGTTATGCCAATCGTGCGTTTTCGGGCATATGTACCAGTCCCGTGGATTACCCTTGATTCGGCTGCACTTCGGCGCATAGGGTTGGTTATCACGGAGGAAGGCATCAAACCGCTTCCGCTTGCTCAACAGAATGTTTAGTAGGCCGTCTTCAGTAAAAAGATCTGGCGCAAAACCATCATCAATGAAGAATCGGCGATAGTCGGCATACCCATCATCGTCTACGATCGCCCACTCCACCTTCACGAGCCATTCGCAACCGTCGTCATCATGGTCTTCGGTAAGCTGCAGAACGACTGCTATATCTGTGGATCGCTGAGGAACAACTGAAGCGAGCACGCGATTCGGCCACTTCCACACAAACTTGTTCTCATCATCCAGGCTGCTGGAGATATACTCATTCCCAAAGGCGTAGGTCTCATCGAACACCCAAATCACCTTATAGCCGGCCCTCGTGTAGAACTTATTGCGCCGTTCAAATTCACCGGCAGAAATCGGACTGTGCTGAAACTCAATGACATAGCCGCCCATCAAGATGTCTGCACGATGGCATTCGCCCCTGTGTTCCACGACAATCTCACGGACATTTTCGGGAAAACGCGATTGCCATCCTCGGTGCCATTCAGACATATCGTATTTCCAGTCATCCATACACGAGGTCACATGAGCGAAGTGCCACGAATTGACTTCGCCCTGGCGAGGAATCACCTGGT
>OJON01000166.1_pt1 | contig 42419 bp, 38 predicted proteins | sample 1598031 | NCBI WGS metagenome assembly OJON01 (sample SAMN01915216, study PRJEB22387) | human gut metagenome | isolation source: stool | host: Homo sapiens | place: USA | reverse complement strand
TTCTCTTTTTGATGATAATAATAATTTTTTTAATTCATCTTCTCTCACTTTACCATTATCGCCATATAATAAATTGTATAGCTTATGAAATTTATCAGAATCATTCCAGAATTGAGCTGAACGATTCTTATTCAATTCTTTTAAAATTCCTGTAGATGCAGTTATCGCGTCATTCCAAATGATTTTTTCTATTTTCTCTTTCTGTTCTTCCGATATATTTATTTTAATCATTTTTCCGCTCCAGTTCGTTGATCAGTCTGTCTATTTCTTCTCTTTGTTTTTTTAACAGTTTCAATGTTTCAGAAATCGCATTATCCTGTTTCTTCTTTTCTATTTGTACCGGAATATTGGGGAATTTTCGTGAATACAGTTTTTGCAAACGTTTTTGCAGAATCCCCTCCCCGATGCATTCAATCATATTTTTGACGTATTGCTCATCCAGGTCAGAGTCACTGTCGTTCAGCAGAAAATCAGCAAGTTCGTTGATTTTCTTTTCTGCAAGCATTCCTAAAGTTCCGCAATCTTCCAGAAAAAAAGAATTCAAAAAAAGTGTATGTATATTACAGCCAAAAGTTTTTCTGCTGTCATTTTTCAACGCCATATAATCTTCAGCACTTCCTGACTTACCCCTACCTTTTGACAAATATGAGACATTCGTAGATGGAAAATCTGATAACAAAATAGGCGAATGTGTCGCAACAATTATCTGAACTTTTACACCAGTAAAATTAGAATTAATAAATTCTGTCATCCAACATATAAAATTCTTCTGCCATCTTGGATGAAATGACAGATCAGCCTCATCAAGCAACAAAAATAGTTCTTTGAAATACAAAATAGGGTATCATCATTGAGCATCATTGACGGATAAATTTCAAAATCATGGCAGTAATCAGTAAAGTTCAATTTCGATACATGATAAAATGTCTCTTTCCCCGCTACTAAATTAAGTTCTTCCCACAAGTCCTCAATCTGTTTTACTATAAGAGAAATATTATACTTTTCTACAGCTCGTTTTCGTGACATTTTACTCATATACTTCATCAAATCCGGAAAATCCAACATTTTTTGAATTCTCTGTTGATAATCCATAATATCTACTGCGACACTTTCTGTTTCAAGGTTTGAAAAAAACTCACTCCTGTGACCATCATTAAAAGGCAAAAATTCCCTTTGGTTCAAATCTTCAAGGCAATTGTGCATCCAATAAGTTGCTATACGATATCCTGTAACTCCATCTTGAACAGTATCACGATATCCGTCCCAGTCACTGACAACCTGAGGTATGCCAGCAGCCATTGCTTCAATCGGTGTTATCCCAAATGTTTCCTGAATATTGTCAACCGGCGATACAAACACATCACTGATATTATATAACTCATTACGATCATGTACATCACATGCTCTCAACATTCGAACAGAGTCTGAAATTCCTGTATTCGCTGCCATTTGCAGAATTTCCGACTCATACTTTCCATCCGTACTGGAACCCGCTATAATCAGCAATAACTCTCTATGTTTATTCGTATGTACCAAATTTGAAAAGACCTTTAACAAAGGTACTAAATCCGCTTTATGATTCCCTGACAGCCTTCCGAAATATAATATAACAAACGCTTTCTTATGAATTTTCCACTCATCACGCAATTTGTTTTTTTCTATCGGTTTAAAATAAGCAACATTAACTCCCAGTGGAATTTTCTTTAAGATAATCTGAGGCTTACTTTTTATCAGCTGTGGATATTGTTTCATTAAGCGATTAAAAATATGGGTAATCGTGATTCGAACCGATTCTGAAGTGCATATAATCGCATCATAGGGTTTAAATGCTCCTATCAGCAATGGCATATATAAATACATGAAAAGACGCTGTTCCGACAGACCATGCATGGTAAGCACAATCGGTATCTTTCTTTTCAATTCATTTCTCAGATACAAAGCCTTAAGCGCATCTGCTTGTAAACTATGGATAATATCAATCTGACCAATAATATCTGCCCCATGAAAGAAAAGTTCATATTCGTCCACTATATGAAATCGTTTCTGCCTGTCAGCAGGTAATTTCTGTTTAAATTCTGTAATCCTGTCATAATGATAGGTTCCTTTTTCGCATAAACAGAACATCTGATCATATTCCGACAAACTAATGATATTTGATGCCAGTGAGTCAACTGCCATCCCATATCCTGTTATCTTTTTATTCAAAGGAACCAAAGCATCCCCCATTAAACAAACATTCATAATTAGTATCCTTTATTTAACTATATTTCAAGAATCTGATATGCCAGATCAATATCGTTTAAAATAAGTTCTATAATCTTTGGGTACAGCGCAGTATTTACAGCACATTCAATCTCATCAATATCCGCTGTCTCTGTTCCACTGTTCATCATTCTGACAGTGCATCCTCCTCTGCAAAAAAAGTACCAGGGACATTTCCCACATTTATCCTGAAACTTTTTCCTGTAAAAAAGAGAGGTCTTTTTTCTTTCCTGAAGAAGCAAAGGCAAATCTGGATTTTCATATATCGTCCCGATTTTCTGTTCTTTATAATCAGTCAATTCACAGGGATAAATGCCTCCATTCATGTCAAATACAATCATCTTTCTGCCGCCACAACATCCTCTGGACAGGCAAACATCTGAATATTCTCGTTGCAGAACATTTCTGATTTTTGTTTTGATATTTGAGTCAAAAATGTTATAACCTTCTTTTACCAGATAAACCAGCTTATCAAATATCCGTATTTCTGTTTCCTGTATTTCTTCGACTGAAAGACATAAATTGTCATTGTCCGCAAACGTACTTCTATGAACAAAATTGAACTTTAAATTTTTAAGTCTCAGTTCTTTTGCATAAAAATCGAGAATCGCTTCCACATTTTGATAATTATTTCGTGTAATTGTTGTTATAGTCCCTATAGAGTTTCCATACTTTCCAATTGTCCTCTTTACTCCAGCAGCAACCTGAGCAAAAGAACCTTTTCCGTTCAAAAAGACCCTCTGCGCATTCTGATCATTCTCTCTGCCGTCAATACTGATTCCTATTCCTATTTTGTTTTCATATAATTCTTTTACCATTTTTTCTGAAAGCAGAGTTCCATTTGTCTCGACAGAAAAGTGAACTTTTGTTTTCTGTGGTCTGATACGCGCCCGAATTCGAAATACAAGATCCTTTTCAAGCAAGGGTTCTCCTCCCCAGGCTTGAACGCTTATATCCTTTACATTATATTGGTCACAATATTTTGTAATATAGTCGCAAATATCATCAAACACTTCCGGAGTAATAGATGTATTACAGGTTTCTATATTTCTAAAACAGTACTTACATCGAAGATTACATTTATTGGTCAAATCAATCATAAAGAACTCTGGAAGCAGCTTTATTTCTTCCAGCTGACATTTATCGTTCAGAAAACCTTTATTTTTCAGTTTTCTTAACAAACCGTCAGTAAGATTCCACTGCAAAAACTCCTGATACAATTCATCATCCATCAATAAAATATATCCATTCGAATTAATCAGTAAATTATTACCTCCATCGCGGAATACAAATACCCCGGAAGATAACTGGTCCATATGCGGAGTTTTATGTAGCATTTCAAGTTTCATTCTACAATTCCACCTCCAATCAGTCTGGAAATAATTTCAGAAGAATTATCTGCTCCAAACTCATTCAGCAATTCGATCAATTTTGAATAGTCTATACCTTTTGTAAGATAGTCAATAAACTTTTTCTGATATTCCTCACTGACACATAATTGCACGTAATGATGTAAATCTTCACGATAATAAAGATACCTGTCACTTCCTGCTCTAAATATTCTACTGTATGGAGATAAAAATAACAGATCACTGTTTTGCTTATTATATATTATCTGTTTCGCACCTTTCACCTATTCCACCCTTTCGTACGGTTTTACCATTGACGAACCAAAATTGCTGAATGCTGTATGATACGTCCCATTACATATAGATTTCACGGCACAACTTCCACAGTAATTCTCGTCCACGGAAACATTATCTTCAACCTCAACAACAGAATCTTTACCAGGATCAGAGTAGGAATCATACATTCTTAGTTTTCTTATTGGAATATATTTCCAATAATATGGGTCGCAGGAACACAAAGGAATATTAACACAATATAGTTTTCTCGGTTTTGTAGAAGCAATATTTGCATCAAATAAACGTTCCAGATATGGCTTTATTTCAGGAAATGTCAATTTTTCTTCCTGTAGTCTTACTGTCGGTATCCCAACATAATCAATTGCACACAATTGAATATCGGTATCTTTTTCAAATTTCTGATCTATAAATTTATAGAACAAGGCAAGATCTTTATAATTTTCTTTTGTAATACAGTGTTTGATAATGACTTTGATTCCCAAAGCTTCTATTTTTTTCAGACCCAAAATCGTTTTATTAAAACTACCGACCTTTTGATTTGCTTTTTCGTGTTCAAAACAATCCTGGCTATGTATCGTAGTAATAACTCTTATTTTACTATAATCAAAATTATTCCTTATCTTCTGAAAAAAAATGTCATCCGCAAAATTCTCTCCGTTTGACAGAATCGTTACATTAATACCGAGTTCACAAATGTATTTCACAAGTTCTATAAAATAAGGATGCAGCGTCGGCTCTCCACCTGACAGTGTAATATGTTCAATCCCCTTCCTTTTCATTGAATCAATTTTCGCCTTTAAGTCCTCAAACGGAGTGATGGCATTTTTCAATTTCTTTCTGTTGCCACAAGGACAATAGCTACAGTATTGATTGCAAACATAGCAAATAGCTAAATACGCATTATTCATCTTTCTGCTCCTTCCAATAGCTTCCGTCATCAACTAAACTGGCTCCTTTGGGAGTTTCTTCTTTACTCGGAAAAGTCCAGAATTCATTTTCATATTTTTTTACTACGGCACAGGAATTCCATCGCTTTCCCAGAATTCCAAACCATAATTGAAAACAGCCGCCCCATTGTATCGCTGTTTTTCCCGCTTTTTTTAAATCAACTGCCAAAGGTAAACCATAACTTCCCGCACTGATAAGAACTACGTCAAAATCCATATCCAATATTTCTGACTTCATTACTTCATAATTGTATTTCCAGTTTCTGCATTCACATATTCCATTTGTTATCGGGGCCTGATACGTCATCAAAGTAAACTCCGGCAATATTCCCTGCAAATTCCATATTCTGTCACGCTTATCATACTGCGTTTTAACGGTTTCAGAAAAGGCAGTAACAATCAATACTCTCTTATGACTGAGACAATTCTGCCAATAAGGAAGAACTTCTCTGGTATGAAAGAACGGAAATGGATATAAATCATTTATATCAAAAATAAATGGTTTCGTTACCAGGGAAGAAAAAGCTAACATTTCCGGATAATTTCTCCAACATCCAATCGCATCAACATCTTTAAGTCCCTGAATAATTTTCTCTGCATAAAAATCCATATTGCAATCTTCATGATCCATTCCCGCATCAATCGAAATATGATATTTAATAAACTCCGAATAATCTTTTCGAATTCCCACCTGCTTTTCAAGAAACTGATAGCAAAGCTTATACTCATACAAACCGAATCTTATACACGCAAACGGTTTTTCTGCATTTACATGATTAATAAAATAATCCTGCGTCTCCACTATATCAGGTAATGACTTCATAAATACAGAATTTCTAAACGACTGCCCATTTGTAAAATGCTGATAAAAAAAACGATCTATACTGTTAAACCAATTATTAATTATTATCTTTTTCTTAAGAACAGGATATTCTTCTCGCACCAGATAACCACCACCAGATTTGTTCTTTCATATATTCATATACAGTATTATCAGTGGACTGTTTCAGCAAAGCAATTTTGACATTAAGAAGTTCAATATAGAAATCTATATGATTTACTGCATAAATCAATCTGTCTGCTATCTTATATTCCGGGTTGTTATAGTACAAAAGTGAATTAATTCTATTACTTTTGTAATCATCCAATAAATCACATATATCATCAATCAACCAGAAAATTTCTCCAATTGTATCAGCCTGAACAACTGGATCTGAATCATACGGCAATACCCCAAGTCTCAATGCTGATGATTCAAAACTTACAGATTTATCAATTAAAAAAGACTGCTCATCCTCTTTAACAGAATATTGCAAATCATGAAAACTCATAAAACATTCGGAACGCAAAGCTTTATCAATATCTTTCATAACATTATCCGCTTTATCACCTGCATATTTTCTCAGGAAAGCACGTATATCCATCACAAGCTTAAATATACATTGAAACTCTGTTTCTTCGATATTCAGCGGAATATGATATGAAAAACTTTCAATTCCAATATACTGAAGCAGTTTTCTTTTAACATCCTTTGAAAATCGATCTGAATCTAATATTTTATCCACCACACAGCAGAAAATAATATATTCCGCAGCAACTATCGCAGCTTCTTCATTAACAGACCCTGTTATAGATTCCTGCCAGGTAAAAATGAAATCGAGATTTATCAGAAATTTTTTCGTCATATCATAATCATAAATATCAGAAATTTCAGCCAAAATCTCCCTTATATGTACTGGAAGATTGTCTGCTCTGCTATCCACAAACTTATCCTGATAACTGTCACCGCAATCAAAAATCAGTTCACTTATAGTATTATAAATATATCGATTATATTCTTTTTCACTAATCATATTAAACATTACCATAAAATCTTTCTGCAGAAATATCGTAAACTTTCCTTCCGATGAGTAAATCCTCTATGCATTCTTTGGATACAACCGCCTGAAATACAAATTTCTCAAACCAGGAACGGCTCATAATACCATACCCATTTTTCCCAAACTCTGATCCTCGTGTATTCTTAACTAAAAAATAATCATCTATATCATCAACAATAAGCATAGCATGACACATATTTGCACTGGCAGATGCTTTTATATCATCCCTGTCCAGATTATCAATGCCACCAAATATGTTCTGTAGTTTAAATAATTTGTCATCAAAAACCCCCTTATTCCAAAGCAGAAACTTGCCGGCATCACAGGTAATCCAAACTGATTTTTGTTTTTTCAATTGTTTCCTGACTGAATTATAAAATTCTGATTCCGGTACATTAAAATGAATACCGGATAAACCATTTCTCATATTTGTTTCAGTCACAATTTGATAGCCACTTTGATAATCAAATACATTCGATGATGATGAAATTATACTTATATAGTTCTCTGGATTCCAGTCACATATAATCTCTTTTTCACTGCAAAAAGCACCCGGCAAATATTGCTTTAGTACCCAATCTATCTCTTTTATAAGTTTATCAGCAAAATTCTGAAAATCACATATACCGTTTTTAATCCAGTTAATTGCTGCTCCTTTGATTCCATAATTAAGAACAGCATTTAACTCCACTGTATTTATGTCAGCGATAGATTGCACATTGTTTACTATATATATTCCGTGTTTATGAATAACATTGGCTGCCATATGCCATTGTCCCTCATCAGCTAATTTAGAATTGCGAATCAGCTCTTTTGCTTCACCAGGATGAATGCCCATTGCTTCTTTAAGCTCACATATGAAATTTATACATCTTTCAAATTTGTCCCAGTAAATCAATTGCTGATAATTTACATTGAAAAGTTCATGCGCTCTTCCACATTCATTTAAAATCATATTCACTGCTGAAATCAACCAACAGTATCCCGTTTTCCCCTGATCAACAGCAAAATCTGAATGATCAGTAACACGGCTACATAATAGTGAATATTCATTTTCCGCTCTTTTATAATCAATAAGATATTCCAGCATAAATTAACCTTCCACGCAAAAACACCATATCAGTCCGTGATAATCACTGATATGGTGTTTTCAAACATCAAAATTAAATTTTACCAGGAACTTCCGCCGCCATTGTCATTATTCCAACCACCATGTGTCCATCCAACTAAAGAAGAATCACAATCTTCCATAATGACTTTAGCCTCATCTTCCGAAAGCTCTGTTGCAATACTGATTGTCTTCCCAATCTTTTCAGAAAAAACTTTAATTTCTTCCATGATTTTCCTCCTTATGGTAGTGTAACCAAGCCATAATGCCTTATCGTCTGGCATATGGCAGTTTATAGTAACATTGTTCTATATTATAACTATTCTTACTCTTTTTGTCAATATAAATTTGTTTTGAATTTTCGCAGTTTTATCGCAAACGGTACAAGTTTCTCAAACTATCTTTACTCCATTTAGCAGCTATGCCAAAAATTTTCTGATCACTAATTACATTCGTATAAATTCTTTTTATTTCCACCAATATATCACTTTGTTCACAACGATATTGCGTATATAATATATTTTTCATCATTTTATACGCCTGCTCGTCTGCCAATATTTCTTTTTGTTCACGGGTAGAGTTCCTTGATTTTTCTGTTAAGTCACAATCCGAATTCAAAATATGTGCATACTCATGGGCAGTTATGTAATATAACATATAGCGATACAATCTACTTCTTACTTCATCTTCACCAAGTATTTCTACAAATTTTTCCAATCCTAACGAGTTAATATCTACTGTACGTGTTTTTTCTTCTAAGTTTTTAATCAGCCCTGTTGTAAAAGAAATAAAATATCCTTTCTGAAGATTTCCATCTGCACACGCCTCACAAAAATCAGTTAGAACTAAATTAACATGAGCATCTGGCATTTCCTTCTCCTCAACATAATGGTAATACTCCTGAAGTAATAAGATTCCTTCATTTATATGTCTGAACGCTTTAATAAAACTTTCTTCATTTTCAATTCCCTCCGGAACAAATGAATATACAGGAGCTTTTATTCCGTTTTTGAATGCATACTCCGATTTCATTGCGTATTGTGGCGTTAAATCCACAACTCCATGAAGTCCAACAATATCAACCGTTTCCTTCAGGAACCACGAAATAACATCAAATTCTGTTTTCTCTTTATACCTGTTATATATAATATGGAGCATTTCAACCATTCGATTTAATGTGTCAACATACCATTTTGCTTTTGTTTTCGGATAAGTCATTCCCAATAAACGTGCTAATTCTTTATGATATTCTTTATTCCACCAGGCAATTCTTGAATAATCTATAATATTGTGCCACTCTAACTCTGGAAACCAGCATAGTTTCACAAGTCTTTTTTGTTTTGCTAAATAATCATTAAGCAGGAACTTCCTATTTTCAAATTGAATACGTTTTGTTCTATTGCTTGTCGCGATTCCATACTCTGATAGAAATAGTTCCGCATCTATTGTTGTCGCCAATGCACCTATTCTTCCTATCAACTCTCTACTGATTTTTATTCTTTTTTCCCTTACATCCTTCGGAGTAAGTTTTAATAACGTATTTTTATATGTTTCCGAAATTGCCGGGTGCAAAACTCTTCTTCGTTCCTGAATCCCACGATAAAGATTTGAAAGAATTATTCTCTCATATTCACTATCTTCACTTTGCGGTTTCACAATTACCCAGAACTGATTATGATAAAGCCCATGTCTGGCTCCATAATTTTTATCTTTTTGTGAATTGATTTCAAAGACGACCGGCATATCAATCTTTTCAATTAATTTTTGAGCAAGTATTTCCGACTTTTTGCTTAAATTCAAAGCTTCAATATTACGAATCACTTTGCTTTCATCCGTTTTCATCTGTACTCTCCGTAAGTATTCCCGCAGTTACAAAATATTTCTTCAGTTCTTTCACTTCCAAATCTGATAATTCATCAATCCGACAAATTTTCTTCCCTATTCCGTTTAAAGACGTTCCAAACATAACACCTTTTTGAGTTTCCGGACAATACCAGAATCTGTCATGGCATTCTTCTAATCTTTGATCAAATCCTAGAATTATTCCTTTGTTTTGAAGTTCTGTTTCAATACTTTGAAACATTACCGTATTCTTTTTTTCTTTTGAACAAAATATAACTTTTTTCGCATGTAAACTTACCAATAGATTTACCAATTCCGTTTTATATGTTTGTTCTTCACTTGGATTACGTATATAAGGAAATAAATAAGGGTCAGTCACCAATATCGTATTATTCTCTGCTTTAAGTTTACTAAGCTCTGCTAATGCAATGCTCTGTAATGTTTCTCCCTTTCCACATATAAACGTATTTTCTCCAGTGAATCCTATAGGAAATTCTTCTATACATATATCTGTAGTTTTCATTCTTGCCCTCCTGATATAAAACTCCCAATAATTAAATCTCTTTATCTATCTTTTACAGAACCCTTATATAAGTGCATCCAAAAATCTACTTTATTTTTCACTCTTTCCTATTTACAGAATGGAGCAAAAAACTATTTACTATTAATCATTATGGACTGATCAAAGAATTAAGTACTTACCTTACAACAACCCTTTTATATTACATTTTGCATTACATAAGTACAGTAAATATATGAAGTTTCTGTATCATCCCTTCTCGATGATATGTTACTGAGTGATGACAAATATTACCTGTAATTGTATCTTCCCTTTGAAGTTTACTTACAATTTCATATTTGAGCGAATCCGCATTCAAGTAATTTTTTAAATAATTTTCCATTTTCTCAAAAAACATTTGTCTTTGTTTTGCATACGCATAAATGGCCAAGCAGGTAACCGGAACTCCCTGTGTATCATAATTATTTATTAATCGATTTAAATGATTATTTATTTTTATTTTTTCAAGAAACTCTATTTTCACAGCCTCCTGAATTGCAAATTGAGTTCCATTACGATAGATTAAAATATCAATTTCGCCACATTTATCTCCATTTTCAGATAAACCTTGTGGTTCTTCTCTATGTATATTTTCTTCACCATAATAAGCTTTAAGAAAAAATGCAACCAAATTATTAATTGAATCTTCATCTCTTTTTCTTACTATATTCCCATTTCTATCAAATTCCCATTTATTATATGGATCACTTTGTATCCCACGAAATGCAATTAACAATTTGCTACATAAAATAGAATCTTCATCTCTATTCCAAAAATATTCTATCTTCTGTTTTATGCCAATATAATACTGTTGCCAACCATATGCTGGCATTTGACATTGTGCTTTCTCCATTTGCTTTGCTAATGTACAAATCTCCCGTGTTTCCTCTTTTGTATAAAAATAGGCTAGTTCCTCATCCCCCCTTACAATTTGTGAGTAATTTTTAATTCCTAATATTTTTGCACATTGTTTTGGCATTATAATACACATGCTATCTTCTCTATATCCCAATTTTTTTTCTAAAATATTTTGTATCATTTGAATATACTCATTGTGATCAAGTTGCGCAACTTCTTTTGAATCTATCTTAATCAACTCATCAAGTACATATTCGATTTTATAATAATAAAAAATCCCTGCGTAAGCCATATCCAGTATATCATTATTTAACCACCACCATTATCCTTTTCCATTTTCCCCTATCTTATCTAATTGTGCAGACAATTTACGGCAGCCATAATATATACTTCTTTTTACAACCGGATAACCCGGTGTGTAATTTTGCTGTATCTCAAAATCAATATGAAGATTTACCAGAAGTCGTGCTCGATGATGCAGTTCATACTTCTCCCATTCATCCAGTGTCGGTGGTCTTGTGCCTACCAGTGACATATCTCCTTTTAGTACATTAAGAAATTGTGGAAATTCATCCAGGCTTGTTTTCCTAATAAAATTACCAATACCAGTCTTTTTTTCTCCATTTGGCAAGATTTTATTTCCTATTACACGTGGATCGAATTCCAGCTTAAACATCATACCGTCTTCAACTCTGTTGTCTTTCATCAGCTCTTTTTTCCACTCCTCAGCATCCATGTACATGCTGCGGAATTTATACATCTTAAACTTCTTGCCGTTCTTTCCCACTCGGACCTGTGAGAAGAAAACCGGACCTGGCGACTGAATATAGATTGCAGGTGCCACAAATATGAAAATTATTCCTGTCAAAATACATCCTGCCAATCCACCTATAATATCCAGGCTTCTCTTCATAACTGCCTGCTTCACAGTTGCATAGTTTATGCTGGTTGTCAATACTGTATAATCGCCCAGCTTCTCTACCAACTGCTTCTTTCCTATCGCATCTGCCATCTTTGCCAGATTTAAATGCACCGTTACACCTGTTTCTAACAGCTGATCTGCTAGCTTCTGTGGATAAGGGTATTTTTCAGAAATCACAAGAAAAACTTCATCAATCCATTCTCTGCAGACATAATTTGCCGCATCTTCTTCATTTGCCAGAACAGGAATTCCTTCTATCTTTTGTCCTTTCATATCTTTGTCCACAAGCACAATTCCAACCAAATTAAATCGCTGGTAATTATGCTCCTGCATGCTGCGCACCACTTCAGCAGCAATATCACTGCTTGTAATAATCAGAAGTGAACGGTCGCCTCCATTTTCCATTCTTTTCTGCAAATGTTTCTTCCACAAAATCCTTGTCACATATGCAAATATTATATAGAACACAGCTGTAAAATACAAAACTGATCTGGAAAAAGATGTTCCCTCTTGAATTGTAAATAAATATAAAACTGCCAGAAGCATTACCAGAATCACATGTTTAACCGTCGCAGCCAGTTCCTGATAGTATCCCCGTCTCAATACGCCTTTTAAAGTCTCAAACAGAAATACCACAAAAAAATCGACAAATGTCAACATAAATGCCATATTTCTGTATAATAAATTCTTGTACGGGTTTCCTATCCCATGACGACAAACATATGATAAAACGAACGCCAGATGCAGGCTGATTAAATCAATTAATATAAAATCAAAGTGCTTCAGCCAGCCTTTAGAACTTTTTCTATACATATTTTTCTTTTTCTTCTCTCCCTGTTTTCATAAATCCATGTTTTCACTATAGGTTATTCTACATAGTTCAACATAATTTGTCAATATTTTCTGTTTAAAACATTTTGTATTACTGAAAGCAAAGCATACAATAACTTTTTCCAGAGCACAAAAACAGCCGCCATTTCTGGCGGCTGCATTTTATTTCTGAATTACCGAATAATTATTCAGCATCTGCAACAACAGTGAAGAAAGCACCATCATCTAATGCAACTTCAAGAGTTTTGTTCTCTTTGTCAACGCTGATCGGATCAACGATCTGCCATTTCTTTGCATCTTCTTTGCTGTAAACTACAAGCTGGATGTTTTCCATAGTATCTGTGATGCTTGGAACAGCAATCTCAACTTCGTATTTGCCATCAGCATTCTTCTCTGCTTTGTCTGCATCAAGTACTTTGAATTCATCAAAACCTGTAACGAAATCTTTTCCGTCGAGTTTCTCAACGAGTTCTTCGATAGCAGCTTTTACTTCTTCGTCTGTTGTCTCTTCTGCAAGAGTTTTCAGAACATCAACGAAACCAGCTACTTCCATTTTACCTTCGTTAACCTGTTTGAAAGCGTCAGCCACTGCCGGCAGTTCTGCCTGCAGATCAGTAAATCCTTCTGCTTCTTCGATCTTCTGAACAACTTCATAGATTGCAGACTGTTCAGCAGATACTGTAATTGCGCTTGTGCGGCTTCCTGCTGCACTGACACCTACAGTAGCACATCCTACTCCAAGGGCAGTTGCTAAAGCAAGTGTCATGAATTTTTTTGCAATTTTCATAATGCACCTCTCCTTTTGGATTATTTTTATATTGATAATCGTACAAGAAGTCTGTACGAATTATCTCTGAGTAATAATAACAGTATTAATGACTATTTGCCACCATACAGTTTATTCCAAACCAGCTGTCTTCTAACCGGTTTATTGAATTTTCTCATAAAACATGGAAATAATCAAGTCCGACAGAGCATCTTTATCTACTTGATACTCATCAAAGTTCTTACCTTGCTTTCCCTCACCTGGTACAGTCTCTGTATCAGTGATGCCGTTTCCGGATGCTGTAAGCAACTTCGCGAATATGTCATTTCCCATGTTTGTAACTGTATAGCTCTTAATACTGTCATAGAGGTCTGCCACAAATCCGGCATCCTCTCCTGCCTTCTCCTGCGCTTTCTGAATTAATGCCTGGAGATAGGTTTTCTGTCTCTCCTGACGGACCAGAGCACTCTGGGTCTTGTCAGTGTCTCGATATCGTACAAACTTTTCTGCGTTTTCACCTGTAATATTAACAACAGCACCCTCTTTAAATTCCGGATATGTATCCTCAAGGCTGTTGTCAGGCACTGTGATCTGAACTCCACCTACAAAGTCCGTAATCACCGGAATACCATCCATATTCATGGAGCAATATCCCTGAATCGGCAGTCCGTCCAGCAGATTGGATACTGCTGTCTTCATCAGTTCACAGCTTTTTTGCTTGCCATCACCAAATGCGTACTGTATATTGATGTGGTCTGTTGACTCTCCGAGACTTTTACCGGATGGATTGAAAACTTCAATCTCCGTCATAGAATCTCTTGGAATAAAGAGCACCTTAATTTCTTCTGTTGCCCTGTCCATGGAAACCACAAAAATCGCATCTGCCTGACCGGCGTCTTCCTGTGTCTGATAGGTATCTACCGGATTCCTTGTATCAATTCCTAGAAATAAGTAGTTGCTGAGATGATCGTTGTATTTATACGTCCCGCCCTTATATTCCACAGTATCACTGCCAGATGTCTGGTTCGTCTGACTCTGACCATCACTGTTCTTGCCGCTTGTCCTTTGGGATGCTGCTTTTGTCTGCATCAAAAAATAATATCCGCCGCCCAAAACTGTAAGAACTATGATCAGGATAATTATCAGAATCATATAAATCTTTCGTTGTCTCGCAGCTTCTTTTGCTGTTTTTTTCATTTTCATTCCTTCAATCGTTTATTCAGCTCTGGCTGATATAGCCAAGCTCCTGCAATTTCTGGAACACTGCCTCTGCCATAGCCTGCTGTGCTTCATAAGTAGCAGACAGCTGCTGTGTCACATTTGCAAGACTGATATAATGTTCGCCCCACTTCTCGCTGAGCACCTGATCAAGTGCTTCAGAAGTCACGCTTCCATCCATAGGGCGTGTTCCCACAACAATGAACTGGTCTTGGTTCTGGAATGTATTTAAAATCTGTTCCTGCTGCTCAGCAAGCTCTGCAGGATCATGATTCCATCCGCCATAGTATCCCATGAAGATGACAGGTACACAGTCCATATCATTTCTGGTAGTCTGTTCATCTGTAAGATCACGGATTCCTGTCTCTGTTACATTCAGCTGCGCACCATTTGCAGTCTGCTGATGTTTCGCAATATATCCCTGAAGAGTCTCATCACTTACACCGGCCATCTTCATCATGGAAAGTGTACCGCCGCCCTGAAGGGTCTTGTTAATCACTGTCAGGTTATATCCGTTGTCTGTCAGAAGTTTCTGAAGCACTGCCATATAGGAATATGTGTTGGATTCCTCACCATTGATCAGATCATCTCCCCAGCATACGATACCGGAAATTGTTCTCGGTGCTTCTGCTTCAGCAGTATCTTCTGCCTGTGCAGTCTCCTCTGCATCCTCTTCCCCGGCTGTGTCTTCTTTCTTCTTGCTCTTCTTTGTCTCACTGTTATCAGCATCTTCTGTATTCTCATCTTCGGAGGATGCCTTCTCTAACTGTGCAGCGTGTTCCTTTACTGCTTCATAATCTTCGATTCCGCTCTGCTGGTTACCTGCAAGTTCTGTCAGACGTTTGGTTTCTTCCTGCTCTGTATTATAGCTCATCACAAGAATTGTACCGAGAACCCCCACCAGGATAATACAGATAAAACCCAGCAAAATATTTGTCTTTTTCCCTTTTCTCTTCTTATTTCTGCTCACTTTTCCCAATTTTCCTTTACTGTTAATTATGGTTATGATATCACATCTGAACGATTATCAGACAGCGATATTATTTCTGGGACTCATCATCGCTTCTGCGATAGTATTCACCATAATGTTTGTAGTAAGAAGAGTAATATTTGTCGCCACTGGTGTCTATCTTATTCATAACAGCTCCCAGAACACGGCATCCGCTTCTCTCAAGCTGTGCAAATGCCTTCTGTGCATCTCTGTATCTAACGCTGCCTGGCTGGATCAGGAAGATCGCTCCATCACAGCATCTGCCGATTACCGCAGCATCGATTACAGTTCCGATCGGCGGTGTGTCAATCAGTATGTAATTGTAATATTCCCTGACTTCTTTCAGAAAAACCTTGAAAATGTTCTCGCTGAGAAGTCCTGAAGGGTTTGGTGCAGCCGGACCTCCGAATATAATGTCCATATTCGGGAAATTCGTCTCATAGATAATATCCTGCAGTCCTACCTGCCCACTGAGAAGCTGGGAAAGACCCTTGACCTCTTCTTCTACTCCCAGTCGTCCTGCATAAGCAGTCTTTCTGATATCCGCATCCAGAAGAAGAACTTTCTTACCGATGCTTCCAAGCTCCTGTGCAAGGCTGAGTACTACATCACTCTTACCTTCATTCGGAAAGCAGCTTGTAACCAGAATTGTCTTTATGCTCTGACCGGACAGCTGGATATTTGTACGCAGCGTTTTAATCGCCTCGCTGTAGAAATAGTCCGGTTTTCTTTTATCTGTTAAATTGAGTTTCTTCATTGCTCAGATTCCTCCATTACTCTAGCGACGCTTCTTGTTCTTCTTATTGCTCTTTGGTTTCTTGTTCTTCATGTTTACGTAGTCTTTTCTGTCAGGAACCTTGGCAAGTACAGAAACACCGAGATATTTCTCAATATCTTCTTCTGTCTTGATAGTATCATCCATTACAGCGTATACAACTACGATTGCCGCACATGCAAGAAATCCAAGTAAGAAGCCAATTACTGAGTTCTTCATTACACTTGGAGAAGTTCTCTCTGTAGCAATCTTACCAACTTCGATGATCTTAGGCGGAATAACTTCCATCTTGTCTCCGATATAGGATGAGGAAACATTCGCAATCTCATCTACGATCTTCTTAGCCATTGTAGAATCCGGATTATCAACAGTGATCTCAAGGATACGGGTATCTGTCGGATTATTAATCGTTACATCCTCTTTCAGTTCCTCCGCTGTCATATCCAGGTTCAGATTTGTAACTACCTGTTCCAGTACAGGGGTACTTGTGATCAGTACTGTGTAATCACTTGTCAGACTGGCACCTAACTGCAGATCCGCCAGAGATGTCAACGTGGTTTCCTTTGAGAGAACAAGCATACTGGATGTTGAACTGTAGATTGGTGTCATCAGGAACTGTGTACATGCAGCTCCGATGCAGCCACCTATAAGAGCAACCATCAGTACCAGCAGAATTTTCTTTCTGAGTGCATGAAATATTTCCAGTAAATCAATTTCAACTTCATCGTCATTGACATCAAGTGCCTGCACCCTGCTGCTCTCAAATTTGCTGTTCAAATTGTCTAACATCTGATATTTTCCTTTTCCCTTTTTCATTGTAGTTTTTGTAATTATCCGGCTGATTTATTTTACAGCAGACAGTTACAGTTTTACATAAACCGTATACATTTTACCGTAGTACTTATAAAAAGTCAATTGCGAGTGACATTATTCTTTGAAATTCATTAAAATTCTTTAAAATCCGACCACAAAGTTAACTCGGTCAAAATCCATTAAAATTTATGATCTATGATTTTTTGCGGATTTCGAATGAAAAGCTGTTTCGCATAGTCTGTATCCATTTTCTTTATTACATAGCTATAGGCTTCCCCGATTCTGGAAATTCTTTTACTGCTGTCATGGCAGTCAGAACCCACAAAATGAACCAGGTCATTCTTCATCAGCTTCTGACAGTAGCGTTTTGTAAAAAAGCCGTCTTTTCCCACAATGCTGTCTGCATTGATCTGCATATAAGCTCCCATCTCTGTCAATTCTTCTACAAAGTCCAGATCTGTACGGGTCGCTTCGTATCGTTCAATATGTGCAACAATGGGTCTGTACCCGCCGGAAAGCATTGCCGACAGGCGTTCTCTGATATAGGATGCCTCTGAATTGTGAGAGAATTCTACCAGCACATACCTGGAACCAGCCATGGTAGAAACTTTTTTCTCACGAAGCATAGGAAGCATCTCCATATTTGCATGAAATTCGCATCCGAGGTAAAGATGCAGATCTTTACTGATATCTGCTGCCGCCTCTTCTGCAAGCCGGAATTGTCTCTGTACTTTTTCCAGAGATGTCTCAAACATCTGGAAACGGAAATGAGGCGTCAGAATAATGTTTCTCACTCCCTGCTTATATTCCATCTCCAATAATTTTCTTGTTTCTTCAATATCCGCAGCTCCGTCATCCACTCCTGGCACAATGTGGCAATGTATATCGAATATTCCTTCTTCGAGCATTCTTGTTATCCCTTCCGTCAACAAAACTGCCGGATATTCAGCAAGCAGCTTTCCATCCGGCAGTCTCTGTTATTCAACACAACTATTTTTGTTGTCTGTTATTATTCTTCTGTAGCTTCCTCAGCCGGTGCTTCAAGAGCTTTCATGCTCAGGCTGATCTTCTTGTCTTCGCCGTTGAAGTCAACAACTTTAGCTTCGATCTCCTGTCCGATTGACAGTACGTCTGCTGGTTTTGCAACGTGCTCTCTGGAAATCTGAGATACGTGAAGAAGTGCATCTACACCTGGTGCAAGTTCTACGAATGCGCCGAAGTCTGTCATACGTGCAACTTTACCTTTTACTACGTTTCCTACAGCGAAGTCCTCAGCTGCTGTGAGCCATGGATTTGCTTCCGGGAATTTGAGGGAAAGTGCAATCTTGTCTCCGTTGATCTCTTTGATAAGAACTTTAACTGTTTCGCCAACTGTGAATACTTTCTTCGGGTTCTCTACTCTGCCCCAGGACATTTCGGAGATGTGAAGAAGTCCGTCAGCTCCGCCGAGATCGATGAATGCACCGAAATCTGTAACGTTCTTAACAGTTCCTTCAACTGTATCACCTACATGGATTTTCTCCATTAATTCTTTCTGTTTCTCTGCTTTCTCAGCAAGAAGAAGCTGCTTACGGTTACCGATGATGCGGCGTCTTCTCGGGTTGAATTCTGTGATAACGAATTCGATCTCCTGATCTGCATATTTGGAAAGGTCTTTCTCATATGTGTCGGAAACCAGACTTGCAGGAATGAATACTCTTGCTTCGTCTACGTTTACACAAAGTCCGCCGTCAAGTACCTGAGTTACAGGAGCTTTTAATACTTCCTGATTCTCAAATGCTTCTTCAAGACGTTTGTTGCCTTTCTCTGCTGCCAGTCTCTTGTAAGTAAGAGTAACCTGACCTTCTCCATCGTTTACTTTGAGAACTTTTGCTTCCATTGTGTCTCCAACGTGAACAGCATCTGTGAGTACAAGGCTTGCATCGTTAGAGTATTCGTTCTTTGTGATAATACCGTCTGCTTTATAACCGATATTCAGAATAATCTCATCTTCTTTAACATCGATGACAGTACCCTGTACAATCTCTCCATTTCTGATAGTCTTTACGGAATCTTCCAGCATTTGTTCAAAACTTAATTCTGACATGTTCTTGAACCTCCTCAATAATTTTGTTTGGGGTGGAAGCCCCTGCTGTAATACCTACATAACTACTGCATTGGAACATTTCAGAATCCAAGTCTACAGGTGTTTGTATATAGTAAGTATTTCCACATTCCTTTTTACATATTTCAAACAGCTTTTGAGTATTGGAACTGTGCCGGCCACCTACGACCAACATAGTGTCTACCTCTCCGGCTATGTTTTTTGCTTCTCTCTGCCGTTCTTCGGTAGCATTACAAATAGTGTTTAAAATATTGAGAATATTTAAAACATTATTATCATACCTCTTTTTGCAAAGAATTTCAACTAAATCTTTAAATTTGTTGTAATTAAATGTCGTCTGGGACACAATACTTATTTTTTTGCCTTTTGGGGGTACAAATACTTCGGCTTCTTCTTTGTTTCTGATCACCGTGTACGGTCCCTGACACCAGCCGCAGATGCCCTGTACTTCGGGGTGGTCTTTGTCGCCGATGATGATGATGTGGTTTCCTGCAAGGCTTTCTTTTTCCACGATCCTGTGGATTTTCAGGACGAAGGGGCAGGTCACATCTACGTAGGAGATGTTTTTTTCTTTCAGCTTATCGTAGATGGGTTTACCTACGCCGTGAGAGCGGATGACTACTGTTCCGTTCTGCAGGGTGTCATCCGGGGAATCTAGGTCTGCTTCTGCGATAACATGGACGCCACGAGCTTCCAGATCCGCTACTACGCCTTCATTGTGGATAATCGGACCCAGAGTGAAAATAGGTTTCTGTTCTGTGTCTATGAGTTCGTAGACTTTGTTCACTGCACGTTTGACGCCGAAGCAGAAGCCTGCTGTTTCTGCTACTTTTACTTTCATAAAATAATCCTTCTTAAATTATTTCTGCACTTTTTCCTTATATACATTAAGAATCGCATTTACAACATCATCAATTCCCATTTCCGAAGAATCTACAAGCACTGCGTCCTCTGCCTGTTTCAGAGGGGAGATTTCGCGGTTCATGTCGCGTTCGTCGCGCTCGATGATGTCTTTTCGGATCTGTTCCAGGTCAAAGGCTTCTCCCTTCTGCTCATATTCCAAGGCTCTTCTTTTTGCTCTGGTATCTGCGCTTGCTGTGAGGTAGATTTTTACTTCTGCGTTTGGAAGGATGGTTGTGCCGATATCTCTACCGTCCATGACTACGTCGTTTTTCTCTGCCAGAGTTCTCTGAAGTTTCAGAAGATGGGCTCTGACTTTCGGGTTTGCGGAGCTTTTGGATGCCATATTTCCTACCTGTTCGGTGCGGATCATAGCATTTACGTTCTCTCCGTTGAGGATGACAATCTGTTCTCCGTTTTTGTATTCGATGGAAATGTCAGCGCCGGAACATACAGCCTCGATCTCTTCCTGATTTTCTCCGTTTACGCCATGGTTCAGAAGATATAAAGCCATTGCCCTGTACATGGCTCCTGTATCTACATAGATAAATGATAATTCTTTCGCTACTTTCTTTGCGATGGTGCTCTTTCCTGCTCCTGCAGGTCCGTCGATGGCTATGTTACATCCCATTTTCGTGGTTCCTCCTGTTTCTATTATTCAAACAGATTTTCTCTGTTTTATTATTGATTGATGTTTATGAATCGTTAAATAACGTATAGCTGAATCATATCATAGATATCATCCACCTACAAGGTACTCATCATCCGCTTTTTTCAGCTTACTGTATAGCCGTTACTGTGAACGGAGTGAACAGTAACGTATAGCCTGCGCTGCCAGATATGCGGTAGACCAGGCAATCTGTAAGTTATATCCACCTGTCACTGCATCCAGATCCAGCACTTCGCCTGCGAAGTAAAGACCTGAGATTTTCTTTGATTCCATTGTTCCGGGGTTGATCTCTTTGACAGAGACGCCACCTCTGGTGATGATGGCTTCTTTGAACTCACCCATTCCTGTGATTGTGAAGGGGAAGGCTTTGATAAGGTCAATGAAGTGCTGGCGTTCTTCTCTGGAGATGTCGTGGATTTTCTTCTCTGCGGGGATTCCACCCAGTTCCAGCATTACCGGAGTCAGAGATGACGGGAAAAGTACGCCAATCACATTCTTGAACTGTTTGTTTGGTCCTGCTTCAAATTCACGCAGGATCCTGGCATCCAGCTGTTCTCTGGTGAGTGCTGGCTTCAGATCCAGGTATGCGGACAGCTCGCCATTTGGTGCTTTCGCCAGTTTTGCACCGATGTGGGCACTGGCGGAGAGGATCATTGGACCTGTGACTCCGAAATGGGTGAACATCATCTCTCCGAAATCCTCATAAAGTACTTTCTTTCCATTCTTTATGGTGAGTCCTGTGTTCTTAAGGGAAAGTCCCTGAAGCTTAGGGATATAGTCTTCTTTTGTCTTTAATGGGACAAGAGAAGGTGCAATGTCTGTGACCTTCAATCCCAGTTCTCTTGCAAAGCGGTATCCGTCACCTGTGGAGCCGGTGCTCTGATAAGAGAATCCGCCAGTTGCCACGATGACTGCATCGCCTTCCATGAAGGTTCCGTCTGTAAGGATGACTCCTGTGATCTTCTCCTGCGGTATGTCAGGTGATTTTTTTCCTTTTCTGCTTTTTCCTGCATCAGATCCTGATTCTGTTAATGCGGCTTCTGATTCAAGGGTATTTACGGAATCTGTTACAGATTCCGTTACAGGTTTCTTTACAATTTCCTGTACAGCAGTGTGAAGATGAATCTTTGCTCCTGCTTTCTTCAGTTCACGTTCCAATGCGCGGATGATGTCTGAGGAATGGTCAGACTGTGGAAATACGCGGTTTCCACGCTCTACCTTCAGAGGGACACCTGCTTTCTCAAAGAACTCCATTACATCCTGAGGGGTAAATGAATAGAAACTGCTGTAGAGGAACTTGGGATTGCTCATCATTGCAGGAAAGAGTTCTTCTGTGTCGCAGGCATTTGTCACATTGCATCTGCCTTTTCCTGTGATGAAGACTTTCTTTCCCAGTTTCTCGTTCTTCTCTAATATATGAACTTCATGATGGTTACGGGCTGCAAAAACCCCTGTCATCATTCCGGCGGCTCCGCCGCCGATTATTATAACTTTGCTCATGGAATATTCTCCTGTATTTATTTTACCCTGCAGATTGTCTATTTCATCATGGTTCCACGTCTCCGCTTCGCTACGATCAATATAGATATGTACCACTGGCAGCATATACCCATTGGCACATTATATTCCCGGGTATCATATTCTTTCATAATAACGCAAAGGAGCCTGCTTACGCAAGCTCCTTTTTTCGTTTGGACATATTTAATTACTGATCAATTATACAGGATATGCTCCGTTCTTTTTGTCAGCTGCTTTCTCGTCAACTTTTGTTTTCTGAGCCTGACGGTATTTGAAGAAGTCCATAGCTACCTGTGGGAACAGTGCGTATGTTAATACGTCTTCATCCTGTTCCTTGTACTGAGCCATTTCGCTCTCAAGTTTCTCAAGCTCGTTGTCAAGAAGGTCTGCCGGACGGCATGTGATCGGTTTCTCATCGCCGATGCACTTCTTCTGTACTTCCGGATTAAACGGTTTTACAGTTGCGCCGTATTTTCCTAACAGGATATCTTTTGTTTCTTTTGTAACCATTTTGTATCTCTCGCCCATAAGTACGTTGAATACAGCCTGTGTACCAACGATCTGGGAAGACGGAGTAACAAGCGGCGGTTCACCAAGGTCTTTACGTACACGCGGAACTTCCTCGAGAACATCGTAGAATTTGTCTTCTGCGTGCTGTTCTTTTAACTGGGAAGTCAGGTTGGAGAGCATACCGCCCGGTACCTGGTACAGTAAAGTTTTGATGTTAACACCAAGGTTCTTCGGATTGAGCAGTCCGCTGTCAAGAGCTTCGTCACGGATCGGACGGAAGTAGTCAGCGATCTCGGAGAGAAGCTTCTGATCAAATCCTGTGTCGTATGGTGTATCTTTGAATGTCTCAACCATAACCTCTGTTGCAGGCTGGGATGTTCCCAGTGCAAATGGAGACATTGCTGTATCGATGATATCCACACCTGCTTCTACTGCTTTTAAGTAAGTCATGGAAGCTACACCGGAGGTGTAATGTGTATGAAGGTCGATCGGGATCTTAACTGTTTCTTTTAATGCTGTTACAAGCTCTGTAGCTTTGTTTGGAAGGAGAAGACCTGCCATATCTTTGATACAGATGGAATCAGCGCCCATATCTTCGATACGTTTTGCAATGTCTGTCCAGTATTCCAGTGTGTAAGCATCTCCTAATGTATAGGAAAGAGCTACCTGTGCATGAGCCTTCTCTTTGTTTGCAGCGCTTACTGCTGTCTGCAGGTTACGAAGGTCATTGAGGCAGTCAAAAATACGGATGATGTCGATTCCGTTTGCAGCAGATTTCTGTACGAAGTATTCTACAACGTCATCTGCATATGGACGGTATCCAAGGATGTTCTGTCCACGGAAAAGCATCTGAAGTTTTGTGTTTTTGAAGCCGTCACGTAATTTACGAAGTCTTTCCCATGGATCTTCATGAAGGAAACGAAGGGATGCATCGAATGTTGCACCACCCCAACACTCTACTGCGTGATAGCCGACTTTATCAAGTTTATCTACGATCGGAAGCATCTGTTCTGTGGTCATACGTGTTGCGATCTGGGACTGATGAGCATCACGGAGAATGGTTTCCACAATTTTAACAGGTTTTTTCTCTAATTCTGCCATTATTAAATCTCCTTTATAGTTTGTTCGTTACTGATCATTTTGTTCTCAATAACTCAGCCAATATTACTTCAGGGTTCAGACAGTTGTCATACCCTGTGGCTCTATATCGAATAGCTGTTCCACTGCTTATTGCATCCGCAATAAAAGCAGGGAACTCATTTCATTCAATTATACACCGAAAATAGCCATGAATGTTCCGGCTGCTACGGCTGTACCGATAACACCGGCAACGTTCGGGCCCATTGCGTGCATCAGAAGGAAGTTTGTAGGATCTGCCTCTGCACCCACTTTCTGGGATACACGGGCTGCCATAGGTACTGCGGATACACCTGCGGAACCGATCAGCGGGTTGATCTTTCCATGAGTCAGTTTGCAGAGCAGTTTACCAAGCATACATCCGCCGAATGTACCGATTGCGAATGCAACAAGACCTAAAACTACGATCTTCAGAGTATCTGCGTTTAAGAATGCTTCTGCACTTGTGGAAGCACCTACGGATGTACCCAGAAGGATAACTACGATATACATCAGGGCATTGGAAGCTGTTTCTGTCAGCTGTTTTACAACACCGCACTCTCTGAACAGGTTACCAAGCATGAGCATACCAACCAGCGGAGCTGTTGTAGGCAGGATCAGGCAGACAACGATTGTGATAACGATCGGGAACAGGATCTTCTCCAGTTTGGAAACCGGGCGAAGCTGATCCATTTTGATCTTACGTTCTTTCTCTGTTGTGCAGAGTTTCATGATAGGCGGCTGGATGATCGGAACCAGTGACATATAAGAATATGCTGCCACTGCGATCGGTCCCATCAGTGCAGACTGTCCAAGTTTACCTGCAAGGAAAATGGAAGTCGGGCCGTCAGCACCACCAATGATGGAGATAGCTGCCGCTGCTTTTCCGTTGAATCCAAGAAAGATTGCAAGGAAGTAAGCTGCATAGATACCAAGCTGTGCTGCAGCACCCATCAGGAAGCTGATCGGGTTTGCGATCAGCGGACCGAAGTCTGTCATGGCACCTACACCCATAAAGATCAGGGATGGTAAGATACTCCACTCATCAAGGATGTAGAAATAATGAAGAAGTCCACCTACACCATTAGACATATCTTCCGGGTTTGCCATAATGTCCGGATAGATATTTACAAGCAGCATACCGAATGCGATAGGAACAAGCAGAAGCGGCTCGAATCCTTTCTTGATAGCAAGATAAAGGAATACGCAGGCTACTGCGATCATCAGGTAATTGCCCCATGTCAGATTGAAGAATGCTGTCTGGTGAATCAGGTTGGACAATGTTTCTGTTACATAAGACATTTGACTACCTCCCGTCTTAGTTCATTGTTGCTAAAGTATCTCCGTTTTCTACAGAGGCACCTTCTGCAACATCAATGCTTGCGATAGTACCGTCCTGAGGAGCTACTACAGGGATTTCCATTTTCATGGATTCAAGAATAATTACGCTGTCTCCGGCTTTTACTGCCTGTCCAACGCTTGCTGCTACTTTGACAACTTTACCAGGTACGGAAGCAGTTACTTTCACTGCGCCGGCGCCTGCTGCAGGAGCTGCTGCTTTCGGAGCTGCTGCAGGTGCAGCCTTAGGTGCTGCTTTTGGAGCTGCTGCAGGTGCGGATACGCTTCCTGTTTCTTCAACAGTTACTTCATATGCTGTACCATTTACTGTAATTGTATAGCTTTTCATTTTAAAATCCTCCTAAATAAATGACAATTATCTTCTATTTCTTTTTACTTTACGGATAGAACGAACTACGAAGCCGTCTGTTGTAGTTCCTTCTGCTGCTGCGATGGCTGCTGCAATAACAGCTACCAGCTCTCCGTCATCTGCAAGGTTCTCTTCTGCCTGTGCAGGTGCTGTCTGTGCGATGGCTGCTGCCTCTGCCTCTTTTGCAGCTTTGGCTGCTTTTGCTTCTGCTGCTTTCTTTGCTTCCGGATTCGGAATGAATCTGAACAGAGAGATCAGAAGGCTTAATAAAATCAACATTACGAATACAGTTCCAATACCCATCAGAGTATTAAGACCTGCTCTCTGAAGAGTCTTGCCCATACCATACTGTACATCTACAGACATGGAAGTCGGTGTTCCCTGTGAGTCAAAGACATATACAAAGTTTGCATCTGCTTTCTCAAATTTAAGAGGAACAGTAACTGTGTACTGATCATCTTTGAAAGTTACAGTAGTTTCACCATTGCTGTCCTTCTTTGCGCCAAGTTCATCCTTGGATGTCTGCCAGGACTGCATGGCACTTGTTGTAAAGTCATCTCCTGAACTCATGTAATTCTCGATTTCTTCATCTTTAAGCTGGACAATGGCATCTGTCAGTCCTTCTGCTGTAGTTACCAGTGTGGACTTAACAGTATCATCAACCTTATCTGCGGCAAATACCACAGAGGTGCTGCCGATCACCAGCGCAGCCATTACGAGAAATGTCATGAATACAGAAGTTATTTTTTTGATCATTTTCATATGCGTCACCCCGCTTAGACCGTTCCATGTTTCTTAGACGGACGATCTTCTCTCTTTGTGAACAGCATCTCAAATGCACCGATTACATATTTTCTTGTGTCAGCCGGGCTGATCACAGTGTCAACATAGCCTCTTGCTGCTGCGGAAGCAACACCATTCTGAAGCTCTCTGTACTGAGCAGCTTTTTCATTCAGTTCAGCAGCATCTGCATCTGCATACATGATCTTGGCTGCCAGGGAAGCATCCATCATACCGATCTCTGCGTTATCCCATGCATATACAAGGTCTGCACCGATAGATTTGCTGTTCATTGCCACGTAAGCTGTACCGTAAGCTTTGCCGATGATCACATTTACCTTCGGAACAGTTGCATCTGCGAATGCAGCTACCAGTTCACCTACGGATTTCGCCATCATCTTCTCGCTGCATAAGGTTGCCATGAAGCCTGTTGCGTTTGTAAGTGTAAGTACCGGAATATCAAAAGCGTCGCAGAATTTCACGAAATCTGCTGCTTTTCTTGCGCCTCTTGCAGAGATGCTTCCGTCAAATGTTTCTGTTTTCTTGCCTTCTGCGTCATATACTTCGCTTCTGTTTGCAACAGCACCTACTGTAGCGCCGTTTAAACGGATAAAGCCTGTAACCATGTCTTTTGCATAGTCTGCTTTTGTCTCGAAGAATTCACCGTTGTCAGCGATCTGGGAAAGTGCGATTGCTGTGTCACCTGCACAGTTTGCAAGATCTGCGCATACGCGGTTAAGATCATCTGTACACTCTGTGTAATTGTCTGTGTCTTCATTATTAGAAGGAAGAAGTGATACTAAGGAACGGATCTGGCCAAGAATCTCATCCTCTGTACCAACGCCATCGATCACACCTGTCTCTTTGCTCTGGAAATCAGCTGCTGCTGTGTCGCATTTGTCTGTGTTGTTTCCTTCCAGTGCGTTTGGTGTGTTGACGAACATTTTTCCTTTTTTGGATTCCATGAATGTGAAATCTGTCAGGGACGGGATAACTGCCATACCACCGCCGCATGTTCCGAAGATTGCTGTGATCTGCGGGATCACACCGGATGCCAGTGTCTGTTTCAGATAGATCTGTCCGAAAGCTTCCAGTGCGTCTGTTGCTTCCTGAAGACGGATACCTGCACAGTCAACAAGTCCGATAACCGGAGCGCCTGTTTTCATGGCAAGATCATAAAGTCTTGTGATCTTCTTTGCATGCATTTCACCAACAGTACCGTTTAATACAGATGCATCCTGGCTGTATACATAAACCAGTTTGTCATCGATCACACCATATCCGGTGATAACACCGTCAGATGGTGCCTTGTTTGCAGTCATGTTGAAATCTGTGGATCTGGCTGTTACACCCTGTCCGATTTCGACAAAACTGTTTGCGTCAAGCAAAGAAGTAATTCTTGTGCCTGCTAAGCTTTGTGTTGCATTACTCATTCTTGTTTGCCCTCCATCTTTATGAGAATATTTAAAAGTTAACCCAAAAATTTAGCCGATTTTAATTTTACCTTTTCCGGCAGAAAATTTCAACATTTATTTGTCATTTTCGTTAAAAATATAGCAGAAAAATTTGTCAGGTTTCTCCAAATTTTGTTTTTTTGAGTATTTCTTCCTATTTAATAGAGGGTATTACGGTTATTTTGTATTGTCCTGTATTTCACCCTCTCCCGTAAACCAGAGCGTGTTTGAAGTAACTATACCACTCACTTGTCTGCAAATCCGACTACACAGGTATAAAAGTCTCAGCGCAGCTCGGTGAAAAAATACTATAGCCATACAGGTTCAACAGGATTTTCCCATGATGTGGATGCAGTTGCGAATGCTTTCATTCAGTACGCGGACAGTGCACGGAAAACCATAGATGTTTTTTATTATATAGCACGAATTATCAATTAGATTTATGGATTATCCCGTTATATAATTAACACATCAAAGAAATTCAGGCCACAGCTTAAGCACTGAACAATTATAGATCCAACAGAAAATTTCAGGAGGAAAGACGTAATGAAAAGCAATTACCAGCATATTTTCACACCACTCACAGTAAAAAATATGACTATCAAAAACCGTATCGTTATGATGCCTATGGGAACCAATTACGGGGAACAGAACGGCGAAATGAGTTTTCTTCACATTAATTATTATAAAGAGCGTGCCAAAGGCGGCACAGGTCTGATCATCGTAGAGAATGCAAGCGTAGATTCTCCGCAGGGTTCCAACGGAACTACTCAGCTTCGTATTGACCACGACAACTATCTGCCGCGTCTGTACAAATTCTGTGAAGAGATTCACAAATATGGTACCTGTATTGCGATCCAGATCAACCACGCAGGTGCTTCCGCTGTTTCCGCACGTACAAATATGCAGCCGGTTTCCGCATCTGATGTTCCGTCCAAAGAAGGCGGAGAAATCCCGCGTACGTTATCAGTGGAAGAAATCCATCACATTGTAAAGAAATACGGCGAGGCTGCAAAGAGGGCACAGGCTGCAGGTTTTGACGCAGTAGAGATCCATGCGGGACATTCCTATCTGATCAGCCAGTTCCTCTCTCCTCTTACAAACAAACGTACAGATGAGTTCGGCGGATCTGTGGAAAACAGAACACGTTTCTGCCGTATGGTCATTGAGGAAGTAAGAAAACAGGTTGGACCTTTCTTCCCGATCATGCTCCGTCTCAGCGCAGATGAGCTGATGGAAGGCGGCAATACTCTCGAGGATACTCTTGAATATCTGGAATATATTCAGGATGAAGTTGATATCTTCGATGTTTCCTGCGGTTTAAACGGTTCTATCCAGTATCAGATCGATGCCAACTACATGAAAGACGGATGGCGTTCCTATATGCCTAAAGCTGTCAGAGAGAAATTCGGCAAACCATGTATCTCCATGGGAAATATCCGTAACCCGAAGGTTGCCGAGCAGATCCTCGCTGACGGCGATGCAGACCTGATCGGTATGGGACGTGGTCTTATCGCAGAACCTGCATGGGTAAACAAAGTAGCTACAGGCAGAGAATGTGACCTTCGCAAATGTATCTCCTGTAACATCGGATGTGCAGGAAACAGAATCGGCTTTAACCGTCCGATCCGCTGTACTGTAAACCCAGCTGTTCTGGAAGGTGATGTTTATAAGAATCAGAAAGTGAACAAGAACTGTAACGTTGTAGTAATCGGAGGCGGTACGGCCGGACTGGAAGCTGCCTGTACAGCCGCAGAAGTAGGCTGTAATACCTTCCTTCTGGAAAAAGGTGAGACTCTTGGCGGTCTTGCTTCTGTGATCTCTAAGATTCCTGCAAAGAAGCGTCTGGCTGATTTCCCGAACTATCTGATCCACAGAGCAGCGCAACTTGAGAATCTTTATATCTTTACAAACACAGAGGGAACACCGGAAAATATCCGCAAGTTCCATCCGAACCTGATCGTAAGCTCCACAGGTTCCGCACCACTGCTTCCTCCGATCAAGGGACTTCACGACCGCATTGACAAAGAAGGCAGCAAGATTGCTTCTATCCTGGGAATGATTAATCACATCAATGATTATCCGGAAGACATGACAGGCAAGAAGGTTGTTGTTGTGGGCGGCGGCGCTGTTGGTCTTGATGTTGTGGAATTCTTTGCAGCAAGAAATGCCGAGATTTCTATTGTGGAGATGATGGATCAGATTGGACGTGACCTGGATCCTGTTACAAAGAATGACATGAAGGACCAGATGAAGAAACATCATGTGGCTCAGCTTACAAAGACAGCTCTTCAGGAAGTAAAAGACAGCTCTTTCCTTGTAAAAGATGTAGAAGGTGAACGTGAGCTTCCATTTGACTACGGATTCGTATGTCTTGGTATGAGAGCTCAGGGACAGCCTTTCACAGAGCTTTCCGATGCTTTTGTTTCTGATGATGTTGAGATTCTGAACATCGGAGACAGCAAACGTGCAAGAAGGATCATCGACGGAACTCTGGAAGGAAGAAATATCCTTAATACACTGACTCAGATGGGATACCTTTAATAAAAACCTTTACAACAAAATACGAAAGGGGATATTATAATGGCTGAAAGAATTACCGGACATACTGAATTAATCGGCCTGATGGCTTACCCGATCCGTCACTCCAGCTCTCCTGCAATGCAGAATGAGGCTTTTGCAAAACTCGGGTATGACTACGCTTACCTTGCTTTCGAGGTTGGCGCAGATGAGATTGAGGATGCAGTAAAAGCAATCCGCACTCTGAAAATGAGAGGATCCAATGTTTCCATGCCAAACAAAACTCTGGTTGGAAAATACCTGGATGAGCTTTCTCCTGCAGCAGAATTATGCGGTGCAGTTAACACGATCGTAAACGACAACGGTCATCTAACAGGTCATATCACTGACGGTATTGGATTTATGTCTGCCCTGAAAGATAATGATATTGATGTGATTGGAAAGAAAATGACTATCGTCGGTGCAGGCGGTGCTGCCACTGCTATCGAGATCCAGGCTGCTTTGGACGGCGTTGCCGAGATCACAATCTTTAACCGCAAGGATGAATTCTGGAATCGTGCAGTATCCACAGTAGAGAAGATCAACACAAAGACATCCTGCCATGCAGTTCTTTATGATCTGGCAGACCTTGATAAACTGAAAGCCGAGATGGATGACAGTTTTATCTTTGTCAATGCTACAGGTGTGGGAATGAAACCACTGGAAGGCCAGTCCGTTGTTCCGGACAAGTCTTACTTCCGTCCTGAGCTGATCGTTATTGATGTTCCTTACTCTCCTCTGGAAACAAAAATGCGTTCCATGGCCAAGGAAGTTGGATGTAAGACAATGAATGGTCTGGGAATGATGTTATTCCAGGGTTCCGCTGCATTTGAGTTATGGACAGGCGAACCAATGCCTATCGAACATATGAAAGAGATTCTTCACATCTCCTATGATGACTGATACCTGATGGTATCTTCAGTAAAGATATCTCATATTGTGATGCAGAACAAATCATTTCACTGATCTTTCTGCACATAATATTTGATATATACCGCTTTTCGGCGTACTGCAGGAGATGTACTGATATATTACTCCGCGCAGAATGTACATATCCTGCAGTTTGCTTCAAAAAGCTGTTGATCATGCGGTTATGTTACGGTTATTCTTATAACAGTTCCATAATAATCCAGAACTACTATAATACAACAGAAAATATGAGGATAAACAGATGAACACAGTTCAGGTAAAAAACACTGTGATCGGCGAGGGCAGACCTAAGATCTGCGTTCCCATCGTAGGAAAAGCAAAAACAGACATTCTCGAAGAAGCCAAAAAGATCACTACTCTTCCTGTTGATGTAGTTGAGTGGCGTGTAGACTGGTTTGATGATGTCTTTGCTACTGAGAAAGTATTAGAAACCGCTAAAGAGCTTCAGGAAGTTTTAAAAGACATTCCTGTTCTCCTTACATTCCGTACTTCCAAAGAAGGCGGTGAGAAAGAAATTTCTGCAAATGACTATGCTGCTTTAAATATTGCAGCTGCTCAGAGCGGTTATGTAGATTTAATTGATGTAGAAGCATTTACAGGTGATGATATTGTAAAAACGATCATTGACGCTGCTCACGAGGCAGGTGTGAAGGTAATTGCTTCCAACCATGATTTCTTTAAGACTCCTGAGAAGGAGGAGATTATCAGACGTCTTCGTATGATGCAGGATTTCGGTGCTGATATTCCGAAAATGGCTGTTATGCCGACCTGCAAACAGGATGTTCTTACACTCCTCTCTGCTACTCTGGAAATGTCTGAGAAATATGCAGACCGCCCGATCATTACCATGTCCATGGCAGGAACAGGCGTTGTCAGCCGCCTGACAGGTGAGACATTCGGCTCCGCTCTCACTTTCGGTGCTGCTTCCAAAGCTTCTGCTCCGGGACAGGTCGGTGTGCATGAATTAAAACAGGTGCTGGATATCATTCACAGCAGTCTGTGATCTGTTGATGAATGATGTGATATCAGATGTTATTCTTGCCCATAGTTGTCTGATATCACTCATCTTCGGCAACAGATGATTGTTATCCCATGAGATATATGGCAATAAATATTTACTCAAAAATACTCCTTAAAATTTTATGATGAAAATTCCCATGACAAAGAACCTGCCAAAAACCTGACAGGTTCTTTGTTTTTATTTTTATACTTTTTTCTGATTGATCATCAAATTCAGGATTGTAACATCTGTATCTTTCATTCCAACTCTTCCTACGTATCCCATATTTCGGATTGTATCCTCAACATTATCACGTACCAATCCTTCTCCTGCCTGAAAACAATGATCTGCATCCTCCAGAGCGTATGCCATAATTGCTGCATCTACTGCTGAAGCGATTTTGGCAGCACATGAAGACTTAGCTCCATCACATACAATGCCACTTGTATTTGCAAGAGCATTTGTGATTGTTTTAGATATTGCATTGTAATCACCACCGTTTAACCAGGATATGGCAGCTCCTGCTCCACATGCGGCACTTACCGCTCCACAGTAAGCTGACAGACTTCCAATATAATTTTTCTGATGAATCGCTACTAAGTTGCTTACAACCAGTGCACGATACATTTTCTCTTTAGGAACGTTAAGTTCTCTGGCATATTCAATGACTGGCAAAGAACAGGTCATTCCCTGATTTCCGCTCCCGGAATTAATAACTACCGGCATAGAGCATCCATTCATTCTTGCATCAGATCCAGCTGCCGCCTTCGCTCTGGCACGTACTTTGACATCATCACCATATGCTCGAAGCAGGGTACGTCCGACTTCTGCTCCGTAATGATTACGCAGGCCTTCTTCGGAAATTGCTGTATTCATGGCAATCTGGCGTCCTATGACTTCCTCTATCTCTTTTATATTCACAATTTTTGCAAACTCCAGAATATCTGCTACATTCAGCAAATCTCTTTTATCCTGGTTTTTCTCTGTTTTTTTCTGCTGAAAGCCCTTCTTTTCCAACAGTACCTCATCGTCTTTTTTGATCAGGACAATATTCGTATGTTTATTTTCTATAACTACAACTGCTCTATGTCCATTTTGCGTAAGTTCTGCACGGATATAAAGATTCTCTACTCCTTCTTCAAGATAACATGTGCAGAATTGTGCTTCCAGAAGTTTTGCTGTCTGAATGCGTTCAGCTTCTGTAATTCCCTCCAGTACTTCCAGTTTCCGTTCTGCCTGACCACCAACCATTCCAAGAACTGCAGCAGCTTCAATGCCCCTCATTCCTCCTGAATTTGGTACTGTAACACTTTTTACATTTTTTATTATATTTCCACTGCAATAAAGATTTAAATATCCATCATATTTTTTATTTCCATCATCATCTGTTTTTATCACTTTTTCCAGCACAGAAGCTGCTGTTGCAGTTGCATATGCAATTGCAATAGGTTCCGTACATCCCAGAGCAGGAACAAGTTCTTCTCTGAGAATCTCCAGATAACTCTCATACACTTTTTTTTCCATGAATACGCGCTCTCTTCTCCTAACTGTCAAGCAAAGTTCTTTACCATCTGATTCAGATGATATGTTTTTTCTTACGGCAGCATTTTTCCTGCTGCAAGATAAATTTCATACCATTCTTCACGGCTCAGAACAATATCGGATGCTTTACTTATATCCTGAATTCTTTTCAGATTTGTACTTCCTACAATTGTCTGGATTCCTGCGGGATGACGCATAATCCATGCAACTGCGATTGCATTCTGTGTTACCCCATATTTCTCTGCCAGACGATCTAACACTTTATTCAGTTCCGGAAATTTCTCGTTTCCAATAAATATTCCCTCAAACATTCCATACTGGAACGGAGACCATGCCTGCAATGTCATTTTCTTCAGTCTTGCATACTCGATAATACCACCATCACGATCACATCCTGCATCATTATGGATGTTTACATTTAGTCCTGCATCAATCGTTGGACAGTGAGCCGCTGAAAACTGTATCTGATCAATACAGATTTTTCCACCACAGTATTGATTTAGTAATTCGATCTGCATCGGATTGTGATTGCTTACACCAAATGCTTTTACTTTTCCGCTTTTTTCCAGAATTTCAAATGCTTCTGCTACCTCTTCCGGCTCCATCAACGCATCCGGACGATGAAGAAGTAATATATCTACATAATCTGTTTTTAAACGTTTCAGACTTCCATCTACAGAATTCAGAATATATTCTTTTGAAAAATCATAACAGATACCCGGACGTATGGCACATTTTGTCTGAATCACCATCTTTTCACGCAACTGAGGTGTCAGCGCATTTCCAAATACTGTTTCGGCTTCTCCGCCTGCATAAATATCTGCATGATCAAAAAAATTAATTCCACACTCCAGTGCTCCTTCAGTCAGACTTCTTACCGCTTTTTCATCAGATAAACCTGTAATTCTCATGCATCCAATTCCAATTCTTGATACATTGTCTATTTTGTCACTAATCTGAAACATTTTCATTTTGTATCCTCCTGTATTATACTTAATTTATGTATTTCTCTTTAGTTAACGTATTTCTTTTATTCTTTTGTCCAGTTTTTTAAGTGCAAAAACATATATTTTCACTGCATTCTTCAGATTTTCAAACAATTCCGCTTCATCCGCACAATGACAGTTTCCATGTCCTTTTGGAAGTCCGAGCCTGTCTAGATTTCGCTCCTGTCCAGGGCCAAATGCCACTGCATTGGGAATTTTCCTCGCATAAGTTCCTCCTCCCATAACAAATGGTCTGCCTTCAAGACCTGTAACCTCCCTCCATGCTTCCATCAGAGTCTGTATGAAAGGCTGTTCCGGATTCATATAATATGGTCTGCTGTCTTCAATACCAATGATGCGAATTCCTGATTTAGCAGCTTCTGTTTGCAGCTTCGGAAGAAAATCTTCTGTTTTTTTAGTAACTGGATAACGGATGTCAATCACTATTCTCAAATGTCCTTCGTGCAGAAATGCCTGACCTATATTGCATGTTAGTCTACCAGAACATTCATCAGAACAACAAATTTCTGTTTTTTCCCCATAACCACCTTCTGAAAGTCTCTCCACAAATTCTAATGCTCTTTTTGTCTGTTCAGGAAAATTTTGCATTTTCAACTTTCCACAAAGTATACCTATTGCATTTTGAGTTCCATCCGGAAAAGCTGCATGTCCACTGATTCCCACTGCTGTTTCTTCGCTCTTTTGTCCTATTTTGTTCTCCGCAACCGCATGAGCAAAAGACGGCACGCTGTTAGGCGCAGTCCCTCCGTCAAATTCCAGAATCCCCTCTACTGCACTAACAGTTTCCATCAACACAATACAATGTCCTTTTTCTCCGCAACATACGGGAAATCCACAATCAGCAACAAAAGAATATTCCGGTGCTTTTTTGTATTTCAGATAATATTCTACATCTGTCATGCCGCTTTCTTCCTGACATCCAAGAATCTGCCTTACTTTAATATTATTCAGAATTTCTTTTTCCCTGCAATATTTCATTGCATATAAAACAGCAACTGCAGGACCTTTATTATCCTGTACTCCACGCCCAATTAAATAGCCATCCTTTTCTGTACACGTATAGGGCGGATATATCCATCCTTTTCCTTCCGGAACTACGTCCAGATGATTCCATATTCCAATCTCAACATTCCCTTTGCCTGTAGCAATAGTCAGACAGTGTCCGTCTATATCTTCTGTCTCCATCTGTTCTCTCAATCCAAATGCTCGCATCTGTTCCAGTGCTTCCCTGCATTTTTTTCCATATGGTGCCCCCGGAATTGCTTCCTGCTGATCAGCAATGCTCGGGATTCTGATCAATGCTGCAATATCTTCTCGCATCTGATCTTCCTGTCTGGAGATCCATTGTTCTAATAATTCCATATCCGGCTGTGGCTTATTTTCTTCATTCCATTCAACTTTCCCTGGATTCATTTTCACTTCCTCCATTTTTCAGAAATATTCGGTATTTCTTTGGTGTCATTCCTGTTTCCTGTCGGAAAATACGTATAAATTGTGAGGTATCGTTATAACCCGACATCAATGCAACATCTGTTACGGACCATCTCGCATCTGCCAGAAATTCCTTAGCATGACAAATCCGAATCATTCGCAGAAATGCAGAAAAACTAATTCCTTTCTTCTCAGCAAATAAGTGGCTGATATAACTCTGATTCATGAAAAATACATTTTCCGCAAGATTCCGGATTGTAATGTCCATATTATAGTTATTGACTGCATATTCGCTCATCTTCTCCACAATGTCCATTCCCGTATTTGTCAACTCATCTGATTGTCTCTGCGGCTGCATATGACAAATATTTTCCGCAATCCTCCTGAGATAGCTTTCAATCTCCAAAACAGAATCAAACTTCAGAAAACCTTCTGACAGATTATCTAATTCTTTATCATGATTTTCCATTCGAATCGTCCTTCGGTATATAAGGATAATCTGCGAATACAGAAGTTCCATACATTCTATTCGAATCGGGAGAACTTTCTCAATATCTTTAAAAAGTTTATCCAGCGTTGTCCCTGTTTTGCTTTCATTCCCTTCCTTTAGATATTGTTCCAGTTCTCTTTCTATTTCTTTTTCAAGGTAATATTCTGAAAAATCTTCCTGTTTTATTTCCTTCGCAAAAATCAGAGATTCCCTTTTATAAATTCTGCTCTTTATCGCAGTAACTGCTTCTCTAAAAGCATCCAAAACAGAAGCATTTGCACCATACACATTACTGATTCCTATCTTAACCTGGGAATCCTCTTTCTCCAGCAGTTTTCTGATACGTCTCCAGAAAAACAGCATATCTCCCTCTGGTCTTACAAGCAATATCCACATATCCGGTTTCAATTCTACAAACCGAATCTTCGTCAGCATGATACTTCCGCAGCTTTCTTCCAATTCCGTAAGAAAGATTTCCTGTCTGGGCTTATCATGAAGAAACAGAAAAACACCTAGCTGATATTGTGGAAACACTCTTTCAAACATATTTTTCTCTATAAAACCGGAATATTTTGATTCCTGAATGCTATTCAAAATATATTGTGTTGCCATATCTTTTCTGGATAGCAAAGCTTCTTTTCGTTCTATTTTATGCTGAGTGACAAACTTATTCAGACATTCTGTCAGAGCCGTATCATCAATTGGTTTCAGTAAATAATCTGAAGCTCCATTTACAATTGCACTGCGAGCATATTCAAAATCAGAGTAAGCACTCAGAATAATTACTTTTATTTCTAATTCATTATTGCGGATCTCCTGAAGAAGCTGTATCCCATCCATTTTAGGCATACGAATATCTGTCAAGACAAGTTCTGGTTTATATTTTTCGCAAAATTCCCAGCCTTCCTCTCCATTAGATGCCTCCGATATCTCAAAAAGTCCATCCTGATCATATTTTTTGATTTGTCTTATCATGGCTTTTCTTGCATAAAATTCATCTTCTACAACCAGCACCTTCACTTTTCATGATTCTCCTTTCGCCCGCAATATACTACTTCTACAGGATCAACCTTTTACAGATCCTGCTGTCAGTCCTTTGACTATGTATTTCTGTCCCATACAATAAATGATCAACATAGGCAGCATAGCAAGTAAATATGCCGTAAACGCCATTGTATAGTTAAAAGAATATTCTGTCTTAAAATTATACTGAAAAAGAGGAAGTGTCCAAATAGCCTGTGAACGGTTTAAAATTAGTAAAGGGAGCATAAAGTCATTCCAGATCCACAAAGTATCCATGATCAGCAACGTAGAAATCATAGGCTTTACCAGAGGAAGTACTATTTTTACATATGTCTGAAATACACTGCAACCGTCAATCTGTGCAGACTCCTCAATTTCGTAAGGAAGACCTCTGATATAATTTACAAACAGAAATACTCCCTGCGTCAGGCTAAATGCCACATACAGAATAATCAGTCCCGCATGATTAAGCATATTTAACTTTGACATCATTTTGGTTACAGGCAACAATACTACCTGCGACGGAACAAATAACCCCATCATAATATAAAAATAAATTGTTTTGTAATACTTCCGGTTAAAGTTTCTTGCAATAGAATAAGAAACAGACGGAACAAAAATCAAAATCAAAATGATGGTTATTACTGTTATTTTAAATGAATTTTTCAAAAAAATCCAGTAATTACTGTTAGTAAACAACTCAATATAATTTTCCAGATTCAGTTTTGAAGGAAGCGCAAAGAAATTTTTTCCGGCCTCCTCCAATGTTTTAAATGAGTTGATCAGCACCATCCAAAGAGGGCATAAAATCAGGAGTAATCCACCGATCAAAATAATATTTCTAAAAAAAAGCCATACTCTTTCGTCATTTCCTGCTTTTATCTTCATCAGTCCGTCCCTCCTTTACTTGTCAGTTTCAACTGCGTAAGTGAGAATATCGCAACAATCACAAATAATATACATGCTTCTGCATTTGCCATGGAAAATCGCATATTTTTAAACGCATCATTATATATCAGAATTCCTATTACTTCTGTTGCCCGGACAGGTCCACCTCCGGTAAGTGCGTACGGAAAGTCAAATGAGGTAAATCCCTGTTTAATTGTAAGTATAAGATTTACTGTTACTGTTGGAAGCAAATAAGGAAATGTAACATACCTGAAACGCTGAAAAGCTGTGGCACCATCAATTTTGGCAGATTCATACTGCTCTTCTGGAATCTGCTGCAAACCGGCTATAAAGATTACCGTTGGCATCGCAACCGCCTGCCATATCTGTACAAATACAACTGCAGGCAACGCCGTATCTCCAGACATCAGAACGCTGTTAGATAACCAGGAAATTCCCAGTGCTTTCCCGATTACCGGAATCACTCGATAATAAATCTGATCCCAGATCAGTGCAATTGTAACACCACCGATCATTGCCGGAACAAAATACACGGATTTTACTAATGTCTTAAACTTTTTCAGTGAATTCAGTGAAATTGACAAAATCAGTGATGTTACAATTACACCAATCACCAGCAATACACTGTAAATCACCGTTGTTTTTATAGCATTCCAAAAGTTCGGATTTTTGAGCAATATCTTATAATTCTTCCACCCGATAAAATTCATTTTCTGAGCCATTCCATCCCAGTCTGTAAAACTGTATCGAATACCATTGATTACAGATACCACATAAAAAAATGTATAAAGCACTACCGGTATCAGTGTAAACAGAAAAAACGTCACTCTGCCCGATAACTTTTTTCTTTTTGTATTATTCATATAGCACTCCTCTTAAAAGGCTTTGTTTATTATTATCAAATCCAGGTTCAAAAAAAGATTGCTGCCAATGAATCATTATTCTTACGCAGCAATCTTTTTTTGAACGTATACGGTTTTTCTACATTGAGCCGTTTAATATTTTACTGTGCGCTTGAAATTTCAATTGATGCATCCATGTCTTTCATAACTGCATCTACATCTTTATTTGCCCAGAATCCCTGCACTACATTATAAAGATCAGTAGTTACATTGTTATCAATTGTAGACGCCATCCAGTCATGTGTTTTTCCGGCATTAATCATATCTACCATAGGTTTGATTCCATCATCATTGCTTGTAACACCTGTGATACAGGATGGTGCACCGTCATTATCGCAGAATATCTGTGCATTTTCAGGATCAGCAAGATAAGAAAGGAATCTATATGCTGCATCTTTTTCCTTATCACTTGCCTGTGCAGATACACAAATTGCAGCATCAATACCGGATAAGCACTTAGTATCATCATAAGTATCATTTGGAAGTGGGAATACACCAATTTCCAGATTCGGGTTAATAGACTGGATAGTTCCTCTCGCATAAGAACCTGTAATCGTCATTGCATATTCACCATTTACAAAGTTTTCGTAACATGTTGTATCAGAAAGTGCCAGTGCATCTTCATTCGCATAGGAAAGAAGTGTGTTCATCTTTTCAAATACATTTTTAAATTCTTCGTCTCCTTCAATTTTTGCCTCTCCGGAAACAACTTTTCCGATAGTTTCCACACCATCCGGTGCCCATGCAACAGTTGCTGCCTGGAACAGATGTCCTACACGTGCCGGATCTTTTCCATGCATTCCAACAGGAGTAATTCCTGCCTCTTTTAACTTATCACATACTGCAGTAAACTCTTCCCATGTAGTCGGGATTTCTAATCCATTATCTTCAAAGGTCTTTTTGTTATAGTAAACTCCAATATAGTTTCGGCTGTAAGGAAGCGCATAATATCCACCATCTTCCTGTTTTGTCATTTCCAGTGCGGATTCATTGACGTTTTTCAGGAAATCCTGATCAGAAAGATCCTGTACATATCCATTGGCAACTTTCTGTTTAAACTGTGTCTGTGTTGGAAAATCGGAAAAAATCACCGGAATATCACCAGAAGAAATTCTGGATGTAAGAACTGTTCCTGCATCCGGAACTGTATTCATTTCAATCTCTATATCTGAATTTTCTTTATTGAACTTATCAATAATCTCCTTATATCCCTTTTGAGGTCCTTCTTCTCCCTTCTGCTGAAAGAATTCAATTTTTAATGGTTCATCTGCCATTGCTGCTGTTGCAGGTAACATACATGCTGTCATTGCCATTGTTGCACAAAGTAATGCTGCCAAACTCTTCTTACCCATAATATATTTCTCCTTTTACTTTTTATTTCTTGTATGCATGTGCCGCTTCCACTGCTGTTTTAATCAGATCAAGGCTGATATTTTCGCCCTGAATCGTACAGTCAGCTCCAATCATAATTCCTTTTGTTCCAAACGCGTCCAAAATTCCTTTTACTTCTTCTCGGATTGCATCTTCAGAGCCATTCAATACATTACCCTTATTATTCATTCCACCAAGAATCGCGCTGCTGTAAAGTTCACGTCCCTGCTCCAGACTGAAATGATTATCTTTTACTGACCAATTAATCAAATCAGCCGGATAATTCTTAAACCATTCTACATGTGTTTCAAACTGATATTCCGGTTCACCGCAAATATGAAGAATATTATATTTCTCTGGCATTTCCTCTGCTACTTTTAAAATCTGAAGATCATATGGGCGCACAAGTTCTTCCCATTCATTTTTTTCAAATCTTCCGATTTCACCAAACTGTGCAGAATAATATATGCCATCTGCTCCTGCCTCCAGATATCCCTTTGTCCACTCTTCCAATGCATCTGCAATAATCTTAACACCAGCCGCAACTGCTTCTGGAGCTTCTTTACTGTATTTCATCAGAACATCATCACCAAAAGTCATAGATGCAGCTTTAAAAGGTCCAAACATTGTCTGGAAGATCAAAACATCTTTACCTGCTTCTTTTCTTATTCCTCTTATGATCTCTGCCATTTTTGCAAATTCTTCAGAGTCTGTTCCTTTTACCTGGATATGGTACCAGTCATCCGCGCAGGTTATCTTTCCAGAAATCGGATATAGGTAATCCTGCATAATTTTAATAATATCCATATCTGTAGTTCTGAATAATTTCATATGCTCATCAATCATCTGCTGCACTGTATAATCTGATTTATAATGAAACCAGAATCCAGCCGGAATCATATCCACCTGCTCTTTTTTCATTACTGCCAGTACACGCTCTTTCTTTGTCATCTTTCTCTAACCTCCTGAAATTTCTACTGTCTTCTGCTTTGCAAAGTTCCCTGACCGTTAAAAACAGTATAATAAACTTCTTTTCAAAAAAAGTCTAGTCTTTTTGAAAAAAATATAAAAAAACAT
>OJON01000042.1_pt1 | contig 70181 bp, 56 predicted proteins | sample 1598031 | NCBI WGS metagenome assembly OJON01 (sample SAMN01915216, study PRJEB22387) | human gut metagenome | isolation source: stool | host: Homo sapiens | place: USA | reverse complement strand
CGGCGGGACGCCGCGATAACGGCGTTCGGAAACGGAATTGACAAAATGAAGAACAGAAACAATAAATTAGCATTACTATGAACATCAACACTCTTACTATCAAGGCGCAGGAGGCGCTGCAAGCGGCGCTCTCGCTGGCGCGGGAGCGGGGACAGCAGGCTGTCGAACCGCTCCACCTGCTCGCGGTGCTGATCCGCGAGGACGATTCGCTCTCGACGTTCCTGCTGGGGCGCGTGGGAGTGAATGTACGTTCGCTGCGCGACGAGGTCGGCCGGGCCGTGGCGTCGCTGCCGCGCGTCGAGGGCGGCGGCGAGCAGTTCTTTGCGCAGGACACCTCGAAGGCGATCCAGCGCGCCGTGGACTTCACGAAGAATTTCGGCGACAAATACGCCTCCGTCGAACACCTGCTGCTGGCCCTCGTGGCCGAGCGCGGGCAGGCCGCCGACATCCTCAAACGCAGCGGCGCGACGGAAAAGGAGCTGATTGAGGCGATCCGCACCTTCCGCAAGGGTGCGACGGTCGATTCGCAGACCTCCGAGCAGCAGTTCGACGCGCTGGGCAAGTATGCCATCAACCTCAACGAGCAGGCGCGCTCGGGAAAACTCGACCCGGTCATCGGGCGTGACGAGGAGATCCGCCGCGTGCTGCAAATCCTTTCGCGGCGCACGAAGAACAACCCGATTCTCGTGGGCGAGGCCGGCGTCGGCAAAACCGCCATCGCCGAGGGCATTGCCCGCAGGATCATCGACGGCGACGTGCCCGAGAACCTGAAATCGAAGGTCATCTACTCGCTGGACATGGGTGCGCTGATCGCAGGCGCCAAGTACCAGGGTGAGTTCGAGGAGCGTCTGAAAGCCGTCGTGCAGGAGGTTACGGCCAGCGAGGGCGAGATACTGCTCTTCATCGACGAGATCCACACGCTGGTCGGCGCCGGCAAGTCGTCGGGTGCGATGGATGCCGCGAACATCCTCAAACCGGCCCTTGCGCGGGGCGAGCTGCGGACCATCGGAGCCACGACGCTCGACGAGTTCCAGAAATACTTCGAGCAGGACAAGGCCCTCGAACGCCGTTTCCAGAAGGTGATGGTCGACGAGCCTTCGCAGGAGGACGCCATCTCGATCCTCCGCGGCCTGAAGGAGCGTTACGAAAACCACCACCAGGTGCGGATCAAGGACGAGGCCATCGTGGCCGCCGTCGAGCTTTCGACGCGCTACATCACCTCGCGGTTCCTGCCCGACAAGGCCATCGACTTGGTGGACGAGGCCGCCTCGCGGCTGCGTCTGGAGATGAACTCCGTGCCCGAGGAGATCGACACGCTCGACCGCCGGGTCCGCCAGCTCGAGATCGAACGCGAGGCCATCCGCCGCGAGAAGGACAAGGAGCGCGTCGAGCACCTGACCAAGGAGATCGAGGAGCTGAAGGCCCGCGACGCCGAGATGCGTGCCAGGTGGCAGGGCCAGCGCGATCTGCTCAAAAAGATTCAGGCCAACAAGGATAAGATCGAGTCGCTGAAAGTCGAGGCTCGGCAGGCCGAACGGCAGGGCGACTACGGCAAGGTGGCCGAAATCCGCTACGGCAAGATTCAGGAGGCCGAGAAGGAGATCGCCGCTTTTCAGGAGGAGTACCGCCTCGCTTCGGCCAGCGGTTCGATGATCAAGGAGGAGGTCGACGCGCAGGACGTCGCCGAGGTGGTGTCGCGCTGGACGGGCATTCCCGTGACGCGCATGCTGGCCTCGGAGCGCGAGAAACTGCTCCACATGGAGGACGAACTCCACAAGCGCGTCATCGGGCAGGAGCAGGCCATCGCGGCCATTTCCGACGCCGTGCGCCGTTCGCGCGCCGGGCTGAACGATCCCCGCAAGCCGATCGGTTCGTTCATCTTCCTCGGTACGACGGGCGTCGGCAAGACCGAGCTGGCCAAGGCGCTGGCCGAGTTCCTGTTCAACGACGACCAGATGATGACGCGTATCGACATGAGCGAGTACCAGGAGCGGCACGCCGTGTCGCGGCTTGTCGGGGCGCCTCCGGGATACGTCGGTTACGACGAGGGCGGCCAATTGACCGAGGCCGTGCGGCGCAAGCCCTATTCCGTGGTGCTGCTCGACGAGATCGAGAAGGCGCATCCCGACGTCTTCAACATCCTGTTGCAGGTGCTCGACGACGGCCGGCTGACCGACAACAAGGGCCGTACGGTGGATTTCCGCAACACGATCATCATTATGACCTCGAACATGGGTTCGCAGGTGATCCAGGATAACTTCGCCGAGGCCTTCGACGGCAGGAAGCTGCCCGAAGAGGTTGTCGAGCGGACGCGCCTCGCGGTGATCGACCTGCTGAAACAGCAGCTCAAACCGGAGTTCCTGAACCGTATCGACGAGATCGTGATGTTCGAGCCGCTGACGCACAAGGACATCGAACGCATCGTCGACATCCAGTTGGGCATCGTGCGCAGGATGCTTTCGGAGAACGGCATCCGGCTGGAGTACAGCGACAAGGCGCGCGAATGGATCGCCTCGGCGGGTTACGATCCGCTCTATGGCGCACGTCCCGTGAAGCGGGTCATCCAGCGCTATGTGGTCAACGACCTTTCGAAGCGGATTCTTGCCGGCGAGGTCGACCGCTCGAAGCCGATCGCGATTGACGCCGGGCAGGACGGGCTGACGTTCTCGAACTGACGCCGCCCGGCAGAGTGAAAAAGGGTTCCGAATCATCGGAACCCTTTTTCGTTTACCGGACGTATCTGCTGAAAAACTTCCACAGCTCTTCGCCCGTGTCTACGCCCGTCTCTTTCCAGGAGTGCTTTCCGCCGACGGTCTCGTAGAGCCAGACCTCGTTTCCGTCCGTGCCCTCCGTGTAGCGGTGGGCGATGACCTGCAAGCCGCCGGGGCGGGAGGGCAGGGTGTCGATCCGCTCTGCGAGGCATTTGTTCTTGGCGGCCCAGTAGCCGACCGCGGTCGGGACGGAGACATAGGCGCCCCAGCCCCCTTCGTTGCCGAGGTCGCCTTCCCAGCGGGTCGTCCGGTCTTCGGTGCCGTGGATTTCGAACAGCGGAATCGGATGCGGATTGCGGTCCGAGCGGAGGATTTCGACGGACATGAACCCGGCGACCGGTCCGAGGGCCGCATAGGTCTCCGGACAGCGCGAGGCCAGCAGGTAACACATGTCCCCGCCGTTCGACATACCCGTGCAGAAGACGTTGCGGCGGCTCAAACCATGTTTTTTCTGAAGGTGCCGGATCAGTTCGGAGAGGAACCGCACGTCGTCGACGGCCATATCGGCCTGAAAGGGGTAACCCACGTTCCAGCACGTCTTGCCGCGGCCGTCGCGTTCGCCCTGCGGGTAGCAGACGGCGAAACCGTGGCGGTCGGCAACGCGGTTCATGTCGAACCGTTCCGGGTCGCCCTGTCCTCCGTAGCCGTGGAGGACAATGACCAGCGGCGCGCCGTCGGGCAGCCCTTCGGGCAGGTGGAGGCGGTAGGTGCGGTCGATGCCGCCCGAACGCAGCGTGTGGCCGGGCGTCTGCGCGAGGCAGGTTTCCGCTGCGAAAAGCAGCAGGCAGGAAAGGGTGTGCAGGAGGTATTTCATCATTTTGAGTATTAGAGTCCTTTGCGGGCGAGGCGCCAGGCCAGCGCGTTGTAAAGCCGGATCACGGGACCGCGCCAGCCGGCGGGCAGGGCGTTCAGGGCGCGGACCTTGCGCAGCGTGCGGCGGTAGGTTCGCGTCCAAGCGAAGAACCGGGCGGCGCGGGCGGCCTCCTTCGTGCCGCCTTTAGTGCTGATGATAAGCGCTTTTCCCAGTGCGGCGCGGGCCACGAACTCCCGGTCCTCCTCGGGGGCCAGCGGGTCGTACAGCTCCTCGAACGAATGGACGGTCTTCTCGGGCGTGTAGCTTGCCGCCGAGCGGTTCGAAGCCACCCGCGAGTAGCGGACCAGCCGTTCGGGCGAGAAGCAGACTTCGTAGCGGCGGGCAATCCTAATCCACATGTAGAGGTCTTCGGCGATCTTCATGCCCTCGGGAAACAGCCCCACGGTGTCGAACACGCGCCGCGGGATGCAGCTGGCCGACGGGATGGCGATGTAGCGGTGGGCCGATTCGCGGAAGAAATTCGCCACGACGCCCCGCTCGGAGGGTGTCGGGGCCGGATAGGTCCCGTCGTGGCTTATTATTGAAAACGCCGTGCAGTAGAGTCCGCAGCCGGGGAACTCGCGGATCATGGCGGCGATTTCGGCCAGAAACCCCGGCTCCCAGGCGTCGTCGGCGTCCAGCAGGGCGATGTATTCGCCCGTCGACTCTGCGATGCCGCGGTTGCGTGCGGCGCAGACCCCGGCGTTGGGCTGCCGGACGAACCTTACGAGCGGCGAGCCGATCGCACGCACGACCTCCGCGCCGCCGTCGGTCGAACCGTCGTCCACGACGATGATCTCCTGCGGGGGGCGGGTCTGCGCCAGGACCGAGCGTACGGCCGCGCCGATTTCCAGCTGCTTGTTGTAGAGGGGTATGACGACCGAAATGGTGGGTTCTGACATCTGTTCTGCCGGGTTTTGTTGCGAAGATATTGATCTTTTGCTACTTTTGCAAATAAAACCGTACCATGACCGTATTCGAAAAAACCGACCGATTCCTGCGCAACCTCTATGAGACGGCGTTTTACTTTGCGGTGATGGCCGTGAAGGAGAATTTCCGCAACTACGTCGGCCGTGCCGGAACGGTCGGCGCGCCGAAGCCGTCGGTCCTGATCCTCGGCAACGGGCCTTCGCTGGCCGAAGACCTGCCGCGGCTGATCGCCCGGGGCGAACACACGGCAAAGGACGTCATGGCGGTCAACTACTTTGCGCTGGACGAGCGTTTCGGGACCGTCCGTCCCGCCTATTACGTGCTTTCCGATCCGATGTTCTTCCGCGACAGCGTCTGCCGCGACCGTGTGGCGGAACTCTACCGCACGCTTGCCGAAAAGGTGACGTGGCCGATGAACCTCTACGTGCAGTACTACAACCCCGAGCGGTTCGACTACCGTGTCGCGCTGCCCAACCCCAATATCCGCATCGTGCGGTTCCACACGCAGGTCTACCGCGGGTTCCGGGGCGTGGAGTTCTGGCTCTACCGCCACGGTCTGGGAAGCGCCAATTTCGGGACCGTGGTGCAGGTGTGCGAGTATGTCGCCCTGCTGCTGGGCTACAAGACGCTGGAACTCTATGGGGTGGATCATACGCTGCTCGACGGGCTGTCGGTCGACGACGAGAACCGTCTCTGCCGGGCCGACAGGCACTATTACGACGACACTCCGGCCGTTCCGAAGCCGATCTTCCAGAAGGTTCCGCACCGTCCCTATACGATGGCCGTTTATCTGGCCGAGGTCGCCGAACTGTTCCGCGGCCACGAGGCGCTGCGCGATTACGCCCGATCGCTCGGGGCGCGGATCATAAACCGGACCGAGGGGTCGATGATCGACGCCTACGAGCGGGAACGAAAATAGAAAAAGGGCGGTTTTGAAAATTCGCAGGGTCGTAAGACTCATTTTTCAGCAATTCGGCTCTGTTTTCAGGCAGCTGCTCGCGGTGGCCTGCTATGGAGCGTGCGGAATAGCAGGCTTCCGCAAGGCGGAGCTGCGGCCTGCCGATTCGCCTCCGGCAAATCGAAAATCTTCCGAGTCTGCGAGTTCGCAGAATCGGCTTTTATTTATCCCGGCAGGTTCCGGCTCGCCGCGATGATTTCGGCCATGGCGAAGTCCTCGGGGTAGTCGATGTCCAAACCCTCGATGCGGTCCACGACGGCCATGTAGGGACGATCGCCGATGCGGCGGCCGCGGCCGCACCACAACTCCCGCGAAAAGATGAAGAAGGCGCTGGTCTCGATGTAAACCGGCTCGATGGTCTGCGTGCGGGGGATGTTGTCGAGAGCGTAGTTGAGCGGACGGCCTTCGAACCAGGCGAAAGTCTGGATTTTTTCGGCGCTGAACGCCGAGTCGTATTCGCCCGAACGCACTTTGCCGAGCGCATCGGCAAGGGTCGCGGCGCGGATGAACGGCGAGGTGGCGTGGGCGAGGATGTAGAGGTCGGCCCCGACCCGGGCGGTGAAGCTGTCGTAAATCTCCCGCCCGAGCGTCGTGTCGCTGTCGAGCGACGGGTCGCGGAGCAGCAGCCGGACCCCCTCGGGCAGCAGCGCGCGGATGCCTTCGTCGCTGCAAAAGACGTAGACCTCGTCGATGCCCTCCACTTCAGTCAGGGTTTTCAGGATATGACACATCAGCGGCGATCCGTCCAGCGGGCGGAGGTTCTTGCCTGCGACGCGCTGGCTGTTGAGCCGGATGGGAACGAATGCTACGGTTTTCATGGAGTCTGATAATTTGTAAAGGGGTTCGTCGCGACACTTTGCCGCTTGCGGCGTTCAACTTCCCGCCCCGGGCGGGGAGTCAGGGGTGGGGCGGATTTGCAAACACGGCGGAACGCCGTGGAAACGGCATTCCGCGCTGCGATGCATTGCCGATATTTCAACCGGCATTTCATTGTACCAGAAGATTGCAGCCCCGGATGTCCGAATGGTCGATGCGGCCTTCGATGACGAACGCGCCGTCCGCGCCGACGCGCCCCACGTCCTGTGTCTGGATAAAGGCGCACGACCACCAGGAAGCCAGGTCCGCGATGTTCAGCCCGCCGCGTGCGCCTGCCGGGAGCGGGTCGAACGGGTCGTTGACGTCGCGTGCCGTGACGCGCATCCAGTCCGGGCAGCGGAACACGTTGCCTCCCTGCGAATAGGCCTGCGAGGTGAGTTCGGCCATGCCGTATTCCGAATGAATCTCCCCGACCCCGAAGGCGTCGCAGAGGATTCGGTGGAACTCCTCTTTGGGAATCTCCTCGCGGTAACCCTTCATGCCGCCCGTCTCCATCACCACCGTATCGCGGAGCTTCGGAGCGTACCGCTCCGCGAGGTCCCACAGCGCATAGCTTACGCCCAGCAGGATTTTCGGCTTCGGGTCGCGCTCCATCGCCGCCAGCAGTCCTTCGCAGTCATCCAGATAGAATCCGCCTGATCCGCAGTCGGCGATCAGCCGGTCGGCCATGTAGACCAGCGACGAACCTTTGCGCCGCAGGTAATTGGGCAGCAGGGCGTAGAGGCTCAATCCGGCGGGGTCGCCGTAGAAGTTGCGGAATGCCGTGCGGAACGCCTGCTCGTAGAGCGCCAGCGAGCGCATCGGGTGGCGCGAGGGCGTCATTCCGGTGGTGGCCGACGAAGTGAAGACCGCCTCGGGCGGAGTCTCCCCGCAATAGACCGTATGCGTCTTGAACAGTTCGATGGGCAGGTACGGAATCTTTTCAGGCGTGTCGACATGCTCCGCCCGGACGCCGATCCGGGCGAGGTATTCGCGGTAGGGGGCGCATTCGCGGGCCTGGCGGCGGAATATTTCCAGCGCCGCGGCGTCGAAGGCCGCTCCGTCCGCAATGCGGAATATGTCGTCGGGGGTGATCATTACATGCAAAGTTACCAAAAAAACGGACGATTCCAAAACCGAATCGTGTCCGGTTCGGCAAAAGGTTTCGACTTCTGAAAGGGGCGTAACGCCCCCAAAGGTAATGAAAAAATTGAAACGAGACTCTTCTCGAAGCGTCGGTTCCGTCGCCTGTAAACGCAAAAACAACAATCCGCGGTCCGGATGCATCCGCCCCGCAGTCGTTGTTTTCGCATTTGTACTTTTGGCCCGCAATGTTTCGGGGCGTTATTTACGTCGTATGTCTCGCTTTGGCGAGACAAGACGCGCTCCGTGAACAGCTTTCGCGGCTCGGCAAAGCACCGCTTCGCTGTAAACGCAAAAACAACAACCCGCGGTCCGGATACATCCGCCCCGCAGTCGTTGTTTTCGCATTTATGCCTTCGGCATTCGCTTTGCCCTCGCCTTGTCGCTATTTCTTGACTTTGGGCGCGAGCATCATGTTCATCTTCTTGCCGTCGAGCTTCGGCATCATCTCCACCTTGGCGAACTCTTCGAGGTCCGTGGCAAAGCGCAGCAGCAGGATTTCGCCCTGCTCCTTGAAGACGATCGAACGTCCGCGGAAGAAGACGTAGGCCTTGACCTTGGCCCCCTCCTTGAGGAAGTTCTGCGCGTGCTTGAGCTTGAAGTTGTAGTCGTGGTCGTCGGTCTGCGGGCCGAAGCGGATCTCCTTCACGACGACTTTCGTCTGGTTCGCCTTCAGTTCCTTGGCCTTCTTTTTCTGCTGGTAGAGGAACTTCTGATAATCGGCGATGCGGCATACGGGCGGCTCGGCCTTGGGCGAGATCTCGATCAGGTCGAGTTCCATCTCGTCCGCCAGACGCAGTGCGTCGCGGATCGACATCACCTGCGGCTGGGGAATGTTGTCCCCCACCAGACGCACCTCGGGAACCGTGATCTGTTCGTTGATGCGGTGGGGATTCTCCTTTTCGGGCGGCCTGCGTCCGAAGCGGGGATTGTTGCCTGTTGCCGGTCTTGGTCTGTTATTCCCGGGGGTAAACGGCCTCGGCGGGAATGGTTTCGGTGCTGCGATAATCGTTAAGTATTAAAATGGTTAATTAAATTTTGTTCCTTGCTTTCGGGCTTCCGAGAGTGGTAATCCTCGCGGCTGCGCCGCGTTTGTAAATTTTACCCACTCCTGAATCCTCTCCCTCGGAGGGGACTTTGTCGGAAAGCCCCGGTTATTCCATGCTTATTTCTTTTCGAGCTTGTTGGCCTCGATCTCCTCTTTGACCAGTCCGGCGATGAAGTCGCGGAACGCCTCCAGGGACATCTGGCCCTTGTCGCCTTCGCCCTGCGCACGGACGGAAACCAGCCCTTCGGCCTCTTCCTTCTCGCCGACGATCAGCAGATAAGGGATGCGTTTAAGTTCGTTGTCGCGGATCTTGCGGCCGATTTTCTCGTTGCGGTCGTCGACCTCGGTGCGCACGTCGCTGCGGTTGAGGAACTCCGACACTTTCTGGGCATAGTCGTTGAACTTCTCCGAAATGGGGAGCACCACGACCTGCTGGGGCGAGAGCCACAGCGGGAACTTGCCGCCCGTATGCTCCAACAATACTGCCACGAAACGCTCCATCGAGCCGAACGGCGCGCGGTGAATCATAATCGGGCGGTGGAGACGGTCGTCAGCGCCCTTGTACGTGAGGTCGAAACGCTCCGGGAGGTTGTAGTCCACCTGGATCGTTCCCAGCTGCCACTTGCGGCCGATGGCGTCCTTGACCATGAAGTCGAGCTTCGGGCCGTAGAAGGCCGCTTCGCCCAGCTCCACGACCGTCGTAAGGCCTTTCTCCTTGGCGGCCTGCATGATGGCCGACTCGGCCTTCTCCCAGTTCTCGTCCGAACCGATGTATTTCTCCTTGTTGTTCGGGTCGCGCAGCGAAATCTGGGCGGTGTAGTTGTCGAACTTCAGCGTCTTGAAGATATAGAGCACGATGTCGATCACGCGTTCGAACTCTTCCAGAAGCTGATCCGGACGAACGAACAGGTGGGCGTCGTCCTGCGTGAATCCGCGCACGCGCGTCAGTCCGTGCAGCTCGCCCGACTGTTCGTAGCGGTAGACCGTTCCGAACTCCGCCAGACGCACGGGCAGCTCCTTGTACGAACGGGGTTTCGAGCGGTAGATCTCGCAGTGGTGCGGGCAGTTCATCGGCTTGAGCAGGTACTCCTCGCCCTCGATCGGGGTGTGGATCGGCTGGAATGAGTCCTTGCCGTATTTGGCGTAGTGGCCCGAGGTGACATAAAGCTCCTTGTTGCCGATGTGCGGCGTGATCACCTGCTGGTAGCCGTACTCCTTCTGCACGCCCCGCAGGAACTGCTCCAGCCGGTCGCGCAGCGCAGCTCCCTTGGGCAGCCACAGCGGCAGGCCCTGGCCCACGCGCTGCGAAAAAGTGAACAGTTCGAGGTCCTTGCCCAACTTGCGGTGGTCGCGTTTCTTGGCCTCCTCCATCATCGCGAGGTACTCGTCGAGCATTGATTTCTTGGGGAACGAGATGCCGTAGATACGCGTCAGCATCTTGTTCTTCTCGTTGCCGCGCCAGTAGGCTCCGGCCACGGACGTAAGTTTCAGGGCCTTGATATATCCCGTGTTGGGAATGTGCGGGCCGCGGCACAGGTCCGTGAACGCACCGTTGGTATAGAAGGAGATGGTGCCGTCTTCGAGGTCCGTGATCAGTTCGACCTTGTACTGGTCGCCCTTCTCGGTGAAGGTCTTCAGCGCTTCGGCCTTGGGGACTTCGCGGCGGAGGAGCGCTTCCTTGTTGCGGGACAGCTCCACCATCTTGTTTTCGATCGTCGGCAGGTCGGCCTCGGTGATGGGCGTCGGGGAATCGACGTCGTAATAGAAGCCGTTTTCGATGGCCGGGCCGATGCCGAACTTGATGCCCGGGTAGAGCGCTTCGAGAGCCTCGGCCAGCAGGTGCGACGAGGTGTGCCAGAAGGCGTGCTTGCCCTCTTCGTCGTCCCATTTGTAGAATTTGACCGAAGCGTCCTCTTCGATCGGGCGCGTCATGTCCACCGTCGCGCCGTTTACCGCGGCCGCGAGCGAGTCAGCAGCTAAACGAGGGCTGATGCTCTCTGCGATCTGATACGCAGTAGTCCCTTTGGCATATTCACGTACGGAGCCGTCGGGAAAAGTGATTTTGATCATTTTGTTGTATAAATTAAGTTTTCGGGGCCTTCGGCGCTTCCACAATTACGAGACGGAATACGCCTCCGGGTTGCCCGGTGTTTTTGTTCGGGTCTTTGTCAATCCTCCTTTTCGGTCTGCGGCAGGTCCTTGACCGAGACGTCGCGGCCGCCGCGGTCGCGTTCGGCGCGTTGCAGCGGATTGCGCGTCCATTCGGCCCATGCGCGGCGGTGCTCCGCGATGTCGATGGCCGCATAGATCGCATTGCGCATCGACTGCGGGTCGGCCTTGTCCTTCCCGGCGATGTCGAAGGCCGTGCCGTGGTCGGGCGAGGTGCGCACGGCCGAAAGCCCCGCCGTGAAGTTCACCCCGTCGGGCGACAGGCTCTTGAAGGGCGCCAGCCCCTGGTCGTGGTACATGGCCAGGATGCCGTCGTACTTGGCGTATCCGCCCCCGGCGAAAAGCCCGTCGGCGGCAAAAGGCCCGAAGGCCAGCACGCCTTTCGAAAACGCCTCGACAATGGCCGGGCGGATGATCTCCTGCTCCTCGCGTCCCAGCAGTCCGCCGTCGCCGGCGTGGGGGTTGAGCGCCATGACGGCGATGCGCGGCTCGACGATGCCGAAGTCCTCTATGAGCGCACGGCGCAGCGTGCCGAGGTCGCGCACGATCCGCTCTTTGGTGATGTTGCGGGCGATCTCCGAGACGGGGATGTGCTTGGTGACCAGCCCCACGCGCAGCACGTCGCTGCACAGGATCATCATGGCTTCGCCTTCGAGTTCGGCGGCCAGGTATTCGGTATGCCCCGTGTAGCGGAAGTCGTCCGCCTGCACGGTCTCCTTGTCGAAGGGTGCGGTCACGAGCGCGTCGAGGTGTCCCGCCTTCAGGTCGCGCATGGCCGCGCACAGCGCCTCTACGGCCGCGCGTCCGGCTTCGGGGGTCGGCTTGCCCGGCGCGATGTCGGCCGTCTCCCCGCATGCCACGAGGTTCGCCTTTCCGCGGCGCGCCTCGGCGGCCGACGCCACGGGGTTGAAGGAGAAGGCTTCGATCTCCGCGACGGTATTTCGGTAATAGGCCGCGGCTTTGGGCGAGCCGTAGACGACGGGTGTGAAAAGCTCCGTCATCCGCGGGTCGGCGAGCGCCTTGAGAATGATTTCCCAGCCGATGCCGTTCGTGTCGCCCTGCGTGATGCCTATTTTGAATTTGTTTTCCGGCATAATCAATTTTATTTCAACTTACAAAGTTATAAAATATTCAGAATACACAATGCCTCGGATTCGATTAAAATGAATTTTTACCCCGCTTTGCGCCGGAAGTGCAATTTTTCACTATCTTTGTTACAGCAGTCTGTGAGGATTGCTGACATTTTTGGGATAAAAAGCGCATCGGCTTTTTTTCTTACCGCCGAAAATTGGACACTTTTGTGTAACATAAGGAATAAGGGTTGATGCTCTCGCTGTTTTCCAGCGTGGGCATTTGCCGCATTCTACGTTACGGGTCGTCCAATACCTCGACGGTGGAGCAGCAAGTCTGCCCGCGCTTTTTTTCCGGACCAAGCAAGTTTGGAGAAATGAGAAGATGTGAGCGGAAAATGTTGAAATGCAATGCTGAACTTGTAGATATCGTATTCCGTCTGATGTTCGAAACGTTCTGGGTGGCCCCTTACGACCTGCGGCGGGATTTCCCGGTGCTGGTCAATTTCGAACGTCATGCGCGCCATGCGTCGGTGCTGTTGGGTAAAATCGACTTCGCCTCGGCCTCCGGGGCGCAGATATACGAATTGGGAAAGACCGTCGCAGCGCTCGACCGGGCCGTCCGGCAGATCGCCGAAGCGCGGCTGTTTTCGCCCGTGGAGTGTGCCGAGGCGCAGGAACTGGTCGGACGCATCCGGAATGCGCTGCCTGCGGCCTGCGCCGCCGGGCTTGCGGCGGCTCTTTCGCACGATTCGGAATAGCTGCGGGATGCCGGCTCCGCCCGGCCCCTGCGACCGTAGGTCGCAGGGATTCTGTCATGCACCCTCGCCTTCGCTCGGGATAACCGCGCTCCGTGATTTCCCGGGCGGTCCCTCCTGCCGCCGGAATTACGTCGCATCCCTCGTCTTCGCTCGGGATAACTGCGCTCCGTGATTTCCCGGGCGGTTCCTCCTGCCGCCGAAATTACGTCGCATCCCTCGCCTTCGCTCGGGATAACCGCGCTCCGTGATTTCTTGGGCGGCTCGGCAAAAGCCGGAAAAACCGGAGCCGGTTTAAAACGCAACGGACCCCGCCTGGGAAATGAATTTCCGGCGGGGCCTGATGCGTTTTAGTCCTTCGGACTTTATTTTCCGGCTTTTGCGCTCGCCTGGCGGCGAAATTCACCACAGACGATGCCCGTGGCCATGGCGACGTTGAGCGATTCCGAACCCCGGCGGTCGGCCGGCCAGGGCGGGATGAAGAGTTTCTGCGTGACGGTGCGGGCCACGGCGTCGGTGATTCCGCGCCCTTCGTTGCCCATCACGACGATGCCCGCCGGCTTCAGTTCGGTTTCGTAGATGTTCGCTCCTTCCAGAAAGGTTCCGCAGACCGGAAGTCCCAGCGCGGCGGCCTTCGAAAGCAGCGCCGCGAGGTCGGTGTAGTGGACCCGTACGCGGAGGATCGCCCCCATCGTGGCTTGTACGACCTTGGGGTTGAAACAGTCGGCCGAGGCTTCGGAGCAGACGATGTCCGTGATGCCGAACCAGTCGGCCAGCCGGATGATCGTGCCCAGGTTGCCGGGGTTCTGCACGTCGTCGAGCGCCAGCGTCAGCCGTCCCCGCAGCCGCTCCGGCTTCAGGTCGCAGCGGGGGATTTCGACCAGCGCCAGCGAGTTGCTCGGGGTTTTGAGCAGCGAGAGCCGCTCCATGTCGCGCGGGGCGACGGTCTCGACCTCGGGCCCGTTGAAAACCCCTTCCAGCGAGAATATCCTGCGTACGGAGAGGTGCGATGTGCGCAGTTCGCCGATGAGTTTCTCCCCCTCGGCGACGAAAAGTCCGTGCTCCGTGCGGCCGCGTTTGTCGGCCAGCGCGCGGACGAGTTGTATGTCGGCTTTTGTCATCGTTGTTTTTCGATGGTGTAGGTGGTTCCTTCGGTCGCCGGGTAACTCTCGGCAAAGAGCGTCCGCGCCTCCTCGACCAGCGGCGTTTCGTCCTTGTAGCGCGACGAATAGTGGCCGATCACGAGCCGCCGGGCGCCCGCTTTCAGGGCGGCTTTCGCTGCGTCCGTCGTGGTCGAGTGCCCGCGGTCGCGGGCGCTCCGCTGTTCGGCGGCGGCATAGGTCGCTTCGTGGTACATCAGATCGACTCCCCGGCACAGTCCCGCGGCCTTGGCCGAGTAGTTCGTGTCCGAGAGGTAGGCGTACGAGCGCGGCGCATAGGGGCGGTAGGTCAACTCGGCATTGGGAATCACCTCGCCCGTGGCCAGCCGTATCTCCTCGCCGCGCTTGGCGGCGGTGATCTGCGCGATCGAAAGCCCGTATTTGGCGATCTTGAATTTCTCGACGTTCAGCGGCGGCTCCTTCTCGCGGAACAGAAACCCGGCGCACGGCACGCGGTGGCGCAGCGGGACGCTCCACACCTCGAGGGTGCGGTTTTCCAGCAGCAGGGCGTGCTTGGTCGTGTCGACCTCGGTCCACGCGACGGTGTAGGGCAGCTCCGTGTCGAAGTACCGGAGGTGGCAGGCCAGGATCTCGCCGAAGGGCGCCGGGGCGAAGACCCGGAGCGGGGTTTTGCGTCCGTACAACGCCAGCGTCGAGATGAGCGGGAACAGCCCGAAAACATGGTCTCCGTGGAGGTGCGAGATGAACACGGCCCGGATTTTCAGCGGATTGACGCCGTAGCGGACCAGCTGTTGCTGCACGCCTTCGCCCGCATCCACGAGGTAATACTGTTCGTGGACGTTGACCGCCTGCGCCGAAGGGTGGCGGGCGACGGTCGGCTTTGCGGAGGACGAGCCCAGTATGGTGACCGAGAAACTCAATTCGTCTGTGTTTTATACTTTATGAATGTCGCCAGAAGCCGGTTGGTCGTGAAAACGCTCTGGGATGTGGTGGCGGTTCGGGTTTTGCTGCCGTCGTCGTTTTTCTCGATCTTTTCGGTCGTCGTGTAGGTCGGGGCGGAGGTTTCGCTCACGACGCCTTCGAAGACGATGGCGTCGGCTCCTTTCTCCCGGCCAATCTGTTCGATGAGGGCCTGCGCCTCCTCCAGCGTTTTGCCGAAGGGTGTCGCCTTGATGCTGCCCATCGTTTCGTAGTCCGAGGGAACGTCCTTCCAGTCGAAATAAAGTTCCGGCGCGGTTCCGGTTGTCGGATAGGCTTTGCCGATATAAGTGGTGCGGATTTCGGCGCACGAGGCGATGCAGCATGCCGCCGCCAGCAGTAAAAGGAGCTTCTTCATGGTCTGTCTTTTGCCTTATTGCAGCAGAAACCGTTCGCAGTCCAGGGCGGCGACACATCCCGACGCAGCCGCCGTGATGGCCTGGCGGTAGTGGGGGTCCTTCACGTCGCCGGCGGCGAAGACGCCTTCGACCGAGGTCTTCGACGTTCCCGGCTCGACCTTGATGTAGCCTTCGGCGTCGAGCGCCAGCTGTTCGGCGAAAAGTTCCGTGTTGGGGTGATGGCCGATCGCCAGGAAGAATCCCGCTATGTCGATCTTCCGCTCCGAGCCGTCGTTCCTGCGCAGCAGCGCGCCCGTTACGCCCGAGTCGTCGCCCAGCACCTCGGCGGTGTTGTGCTCGAACAGCACTTCGATGTTCGGCGTGTTGAACACCCGCTGCTGCATCGCCTTCGAGGCGCGCAGGTGGGGTTTGCGCACGATCAGGTAGACCTTGCGGCAGAGCGATGCGAGGTAGGTGGCCTCCTCGCAGGCCGTGTCGCCGCCGCCCACCACGGCCACGTCCTTTTTGCGGTAGAAAAATCCGTCGCACGTGGCGCAGGCGCTGACGCCCTGCCCGCGGAATTTGGTCTCGGACGGGAGACCGAGGTATTTGGCCGTGGCTCCCGTGGCGATGATCAGCGTTTCGGCCTTGATCTCCTTCTCGCCGTCGATCACGACGTGGAACGGACGCGACGAGAGGTCGGCGCGCGTGACGTTGCCCGTGCGGATGTCGGCGCCGAACCGCTCGGCCTGCCTGCGCATCAGCCCCATCAGGTCGGGACCGCTCACGCTGTCGGGATGTCCCGGGAAATTCTCGACGTCGGTGGTCGTCGTCAGCTGTCCGCCCGGTTCGATGCCTTCGTAAAGCACCGGCTTGAGGTTGGCGCGCGAGGCGTAGATGGCGGCGGTGTACCCTGCGGGGCCGCTGCCGATGATCAGGACTCTTACTTGTTCTTCCATGGTATCGGTTGTTGTTTGCATGTTTCAATCATTATTCGTTCCAAATTCCGTCAGGCGTCGTCCCAGGTAGTCGAATTCCGCCCAGCGGCCGTCTTTCCGCACCCGGACGACGCTTTCGGCCGGCGCGTAGTCGACGATCTCGTATTCGGGCGGGATGACGTAGCGTCCCTGGCGGTCGATCAGCCCCATCCCCGATGGGGTCTCGACCTCGGCGCGTCCTTCGCGGAAATCCCCGGCCCAGGTGTACTGCGGCCGGATTACGGGGTTGTTCTCCGTGTCCACGAACCCGAATCCCTCGTCGTCCTCGACGCAGACCAGCCCTTCGAAGACGTGGCTCGTCCAGCGGTGGCCCGTCAGGCGGCGGTGCGGGGTGTAGACGGCCTCCGTGTCGCCGACGCACATCGGGTCGGCCGTCCGGCGGACCTGTTCGCGCAGGCTTTCGAAGGCCGCGCCGTCTCCCGAAGGGCCGAAATGCGCGTCGTGGTAGCGCAGCGGCACGAACCGCCCGCCCGACCAGCGCAGGTTTCCGGCCCGGAGGTTGTTGTGCGAGAAGTTCAGCTCCCGCAGGGCCGTTTCGAGGGTGTCGAGCGCCGCGAGCAGCCGCTCCGCGGGTTCCGTGTGGAGCGCTTCGGCGAACGGTTTGCCCGCGGGAAGGTGTTGTAGCGCCAGGTCGAAACGGCGTTCGCGGCCTGCCGGGTCCGTCCACCGCAGTTCGTCCCGCAGGATGCGGTATTCCGCGAGATGGTCGGTGTTGAGGCGTCCGAGCTGCGACGCCGTGCGTTCCACGGAGGCCAGCGCAGCGGGCGAGAGCGGCATCGAGAGCAGCCATTGCCGGCCGCGCCACGTGATCTCGGCCTCGGCGAAGCGCGTCGTGCGCATCAGCCGCGGCAGTCCGTCCGCCCCGGTCGCCGCACGGGCGTCGGCGAGCGTTTTGAACGAGAGGTCGGGCGTCAGCAGCGCCCGGGTGAAGAGTTGCAGCGTCGGTGTCATGGCTATTCGGTTTTTACGCTGATGGAACCGATGTTGAGCATGGTGATCAGCTCTTCGGCCGAGGCGTTGAAACTCATGCCGCGGAACGGCGGCAGGGCGCCGGGGCCTTTGGCTTCGCGGATCGCCTCGTTGAAGACCTCGGGCATGGGGCTGGAGCAGTCGTAGAGCACCTCCGCATAGCGGTTGGGGTACGAGGCCTCTTCGGCCGAGGGGAAGAACACCGTGTGCGGGGTGTCGCCCGCGGCGATGTGGATGTTGACCAGCAGCACGTTGCCGTCGGCCGTGCGGAGCGATTTGATCTGTCCGGCCACGGCGCGCAGTTCGGCGTCGTCGCAGTCGGTGGCCTCGCCGTCGGTGATGTTGAAGACCATCGGCGGGAAACTTTCGGCATGGGCCGGGTCGGCGCACCATGCCGCGGCGATGTCGCGCACGCGGCGCAGGGCCTCGCACATCGGAGTCTGCCCGGCGGCTTCTGGCTCCACCCATGCCGGGTAGGGAATTTCGCGCAGGGAGATGCTGCCGTCGGGCAGCCGGTATTCGATGACTTCGGTCTTTATCGGAGGCTCCCCGGCCGCCAGCTCCGCCACGGAGATCAGTTCCCTGCCGCCCGGCAGCAGGGAGTAGACCTCGTCGTCGCCCGAGTATCCGATCACGGCGATGTCGTAGTAGTCCCTCACGCCGTCGCTGCGGCGGGCGCGTTCGATCAGTTCGAACAGCATGCCGTTCGTGATGGTCGCCACGGCTTCGGCCTTGGTCATCTGCCGGTTGCGGAACCGGATTTTTTCGGCCATCGAACCCGAGCCGTCGATCGCGAGGATGATGGCGGTGCGATGGGTGCGTGTGATGCTCTGTGTATACATGTTGCGTCGTATGTTCTTCTATTTCAGGCCGCGGACCGAGTAGTAGTCTTCGCGGCGCTCCTCCTCGCTCGTGCAGTCGAGACCGTAGCTGACGGCCATGTCGAGCGAACAGTCGCGGTCGCGGTCGGCGTCGGTCGTGCGGCGCATCGAGGCGTGGGCGTTGTGCCCCGCGGAGATGGCCTCGTCGATCTCGTCGACGGTCGGCGTGTGCCCGAGCAGGGCGGCGTAAACCTGTTTGGCCCAGCTGTGGGCGTAGTCGTCGTAGTGGACGGCGAAGACCCGGAAGCGGTTGTCCACGGCCTCGGTCGTGGTCAGTTCGCCGCGGTCCACGGCTGCGAGGATCGCCTCGGTCTCGCGACGCGTGATGTACTGCCCGCCCAGGTCGAGCCACTGCCCGTCGCCGTCGTAGCGCGGGTCCGACCCTCCTCTGGAGAGCATTGCGCCCAACGCCGCCACGATGGCCTTGTTGTAGAGCTTGAGCCCCCGTTGCAGGGCCGCCGAGCGGATCAGGGTCTTGTTGTGGGTGAACACCGGGGCGTCGGGGTCCTGCTCCTGGAGCGAATGGAGGATGTCCACGGCCTGGAGCATGGCGCCCGTGATGTAGGGATTGTATTCGTCGAAACTGATCACGTCGCGTTTGACCGAGCGGCGGTCGCGGGCGGGCCACTTCTCGATGTCGCGCACGGCGCCGAAACTGGTGAGGTTGGCGCCCGGCATGAGGTGCGTGCGCCCTTCCTTCTCGATCAGATAGGAGTAGGGGAAGGCCGAGGTGTCGTGGTGGTAGGAGTGGTGTCCCATGACCATCGTGAAGGCGCCCTCGAGCGCGGGCGACATGATGTAGGCGCTGCTGGCGAACTTGCAGCCGCGCAGGTGCACCGACTGGTGCACGGCGCCGCTCTTGAAGAGGTGGTTGCTCTGGTTCGAGCCGCTGCCGGCGTTGAAGAACGAGAACATGCCGGCGATCAGCAGCGACGATTTGTGGTGCGAGACGGTGTAGGGACCTGCGAAGATCGAGGCGGCCTCGCCGTTTTCGCAGTGCGAGTTGGCGAAGAACAGCGACTCTGCGGCTGTGAAACCCTTGTCCAGCCGGCAGCTTTCGCCGACGAAGCAGCGTTCGACGATCGAGCCGTTGTCGATGACCGACCCTTCGGCGGCGATCAGGTCGTAGGCCTTGACGTCCACGCCGACGCGCGCGCCGTCGCAGAGCGTCGCGTTTTCGAGGATCGAGGCGCCGTCGATTTCGACTCCGTTGCCGATGCGGACCTCGCGGATGAAGCGCGCCCCGACGATGCGGCAGTCGCTTCCCACCTCGCCGATCTCCGACGAGCGTTCCTCGGCGTAGGCGTCGACCATTTTTTCGAGTGCGGCGATGGTCTGCGGGCGGTGGCGGTAAACGGCCATGACGTAGGCGACCTGTGCCGACAGGCGGTCGAATATCTTCACCGTGCGGCCGCCGCATTCGTTCATCGTGGCCACGCCGACGCCGTTGCCGAAGGCCGAGCGGCGGCGGCATTCGAGGGCCGTGACGCCTTCTACGAGCGAGCCGGTTCCGATGCGGTAGTTCGCCACGCGCGAGCGGACGATGCGGGCCTCCGCGGCTATTTCTACATCTCCTTCCAGGTGGCTCTGCAACAGCTGAAAGGGTTTGAAATCCTCCGAGACCAGCACCTTCGACCAATCTTCGGCCGAATTGCCGAGTGCTTCGAGTGCGGCGGTCTCCGCGGAGGTTAATTTTCTGAATGGAGTCATTGATTGTGGAGTTATTTAGATGCAAATATAACAAATTGCATTTAAATTGCATGAACCCTTTTGGGGAACTCGTCTTTTCTTCCGGCCGGGACCGTTCCGGGGCGGGTTTGCGCGGGCCGCAGCGGCGTGCCTGCGGGGGCGGATTTTGCCCGAAAGCGATTTTTGATCCCGCTCTTTCCGCTGCCCTGCCTCACTGGTATCGGGGCGTTTTCAGCGGATGTGCGATCTCCTGCCGTTCGCCGTTGCGCACGACCTGCGCCTTTCCGCCGCGGAACGGCTTCACCGCCGCACAGCCCGGGCAGCTCAGGCGCGTGCGGCCCGCCGTGTCGATGTAGTGCCACGTGCCGCCGAGCTGAACGGCGGCCAGCCCCTCGGTGAAGTCGAACCCGTTGTCGTAGAGCGGCGCGACGACGACCCGCTCCGCCGTGCGGTAGCCCCAGCGTCCGTTTTCGACGAAGAGTTCGGGCGTTTCGGCCTCCGTCCCGCTCCGGGCGGCGGGTTTCTCCCGGACCGCTTCGGCGAGCAGCTCCGCAAGTCCGAAGAGCCGCAGGGTGGGTGCCGTGAGCAGTTGCGCGATGCGGTACTGAACGGCCATGCCGCGTTTTTCGAACAGCGCGAGCGTCTCCCGGTAGGCCGGGTCGGAGGCGATCCGCTGGGGCGTGTACAGCAATCCGTCGGAGCTTCCGTAACGGTCCCAGAGCGTAGGGTCCTCGGCCAGCGCGTGCAGCGCCGTCGAGATCAGCGCCGCGGGGTAGTCGTCGATCCGTTCGTCGAAGTCGGCCGCCGTGCGGGCCGGGTGCTGGTAGGCCGCCGTGCCCAGTTCGGGGCTGATCTCCCCGGCGAAGGCGGGCAGGTACGAGGCGTCGAAGTCGATCGGGCAGAGCGTGCCGTCGTCGCCGACGATGATATTCTCGGGTTTCAGGTCGCCGTGGGCGCGGTCGTCCGTGACCAGCGCGAGGGCCAGCCGGTCGAACAGCCGGACGAGGATTTGCAGACTCTCGCGGTCCCGGAGGGCGGCGGCCTGCGCCACGGTTTCGTGCAGGGTGGAGCCTTCGATCCAGTCGCCGAGGACCGTATCGACCCAGACGCCGGTTTCGGGCGAGGTGTGCAGGTAAAGCTCCTTTTCGAGAAGCCGCTGGCCGTAAATCTCCTTCAGGTGGCGCATCGGGCGCAGGTAACAGCGCAGCGAGCGGATGCGTCCGCCGAGGCGGATGCGGAATACGGCGGCGGAGTTGCCGGCGCTGAAGCAGGGGCGGCCCTGTTCGTCGCGGCACACGTCGATTTCACCCAGCGTGCGCGTCAGGCCGCGGGAGTCGAGAAGAGCCAGCAGGTATTGACGGAGGGTAAACACGTGGCGGGAATCGGATTTTTAGCGTCGTCCGACTTGTCGGAGACGGCGCAAGTTACGAAAATCCGCTAAAAAACCGGACCCGAAGGCCCGGCTTTTTCGTTGGATGGTATCTGTTCGCCCGAAGGCGCAGCCTCTCTCCGAAAGCGTTCCGGCTTGCGGCCGCCCCGAAAACAGGCCTCTTACGCCTGCGTCCGCTAATGGCAATTGCAATGGCCGTCGTGGTCTCCGCAGCCTTCGCCGCAGTCACCGCCGCACTCGCCGCACGAACATCCGCCTTGCAGGTCCTCGGGCGTCACGTCGCGCACCGAAACCACCTCCACGTCGAAGTTGAGCGTCTTGCCCGCCATCGGGTGGTTGAAGTCCATCTTCACGGTCGATTCGCCGACCTCCTTGACGATGCCCATCATGCGGTTGCCCTGGGCGTCGCTCATCGGAACCTGGCTGCCCTCGAAGAGGATGTCCTCGGCGAGCTTGCCGTCGACCATGAATATGTCTTTCGGCAGGTCGACGATGGCGTCGGCGATCACTTCGCCGTAGCCGTCCTTGGCCTCGAGCGTGAACGAAACCGATTCGCCGATCTCCTTGCCCAGGATCGCCTCCTCGAATTTGGGGAGCAGCATGCCCGTTCCGAAGATGAATTCGAGCGGCTGGCCCGGACGCGACTGATCCGCGATCTGTCCGTCGACTGTGAGCTTGTAGTCTACGCCGACCATTTTGTTTTGTTCTACTTTCATACGATTGTTATAAAGTTTAGTTGTTTTTATCGTCGTTTTTCAGGGACGTTGCCCGGCATTCACGGCTCAAAAGCGATTTTCCGCCACCATTTTTAGAAAAATGGCTTCTTAAGCCATCAAAGGTACGCACTTCGGGGCAAGTTGCCAAATAATAGCAGGAAATAATTGTGCCATAACAGATGAAAACGGCGGCGCTGTCGATGTCGCCGCCGTTTTTTCATGCCGGATATTGCCGTTACTCGCAGTTGCGGCAGCAGAGGTTTCTGTCGCCGTAGCCGTTGTCGATCTTCGAGACGTAGGGGAAGAACTTCGCCTCGCCGATCCACGCCAGCGGGAACGCCGCCTCGTCGCGCGAGTAGGGGTGTTCCCACGCTCCGGCCAGTTCCCGGGCCGTGTGGGGCGCGTTCGCCACCACGTTGTCCGCCTGGCCGGCGGCCGCCTCGCATTCGCGCTTGATGCTTATCAGCGCCTCGATGAAGCGGTCCATCTCCTCCTTGGGTTCCGATTCGGTCGGCTCGACCATCAGCGTCTCGTGCACGGGGAACGAGAGCGTCGGGGCGTGGAATCCGTAGTCCATCAGGCGGTGGGCGATGTCGCCGCAGTCAATGTTGTAGTCCTTCTTGAAGGAGGTGAGGTCGAGGATCATCTCGTGGCCCACGCGGCCCGTCTCGCCCGAGTAGTAGGTGCGGTACTCCGCGGCCAGCGCCGCCGACATGTAGTTGGCGTTGACGATGGCCATCTCGGTGGCTCTGCGAAGCCCCTCGGCCCCCAGCATTTTGATATAGCCGTAGGTGATCGGGAAGAGCAGCGCCGAACCCCACGGGGCCGACGCGACGGCCGTGATGCCCTCGTCGCCGCCCGTGGCGACGACCGGGTGCGACGGCAGGAACGCCCGCAGGTGCTCGGCGACGCAGATCGGGCCTACGCCCGGGCCGCCGCCGCCGTGGGGCATGGCGAAGGTCTTGTGGAGGTTGAGGTGGCAGACGTCGGCCCCGATATAGCCGGGGTTCGTCAGTCCCACCTGCGCGTTCATGTTCGCGCCGTCCATGTAGACCTGCCCGCCGGCGTCGTGGACAGCGTCGACGATCTCGCGGATGCGGCTTTCGAAGACGCCGTGCGTCGAGGGGTAGGTGACCATCAGGCCGCACAGTTCCGACGAGTGCTCTTTGGCCTTGGCTTCGAGGTCCGCCACGTCGATGTTGCCGCGCTCGTCGCACGTCACCGTCACGATCTTCATGCCGGCCATGGCCGCCGAGGCGGGGTTCGTGCCGTGGGCCGACGCGGGGATCAGCACCACGTTGCGGTAGCCCTGTCCGCGGCTCTGGTGGTAGGCGCGGATGACCATCAGCCCCGTGTATTCGCCCGCCGCGCCCGAATTGGGCTGCAACGAGCAGGCCGCGAAGCCGGTGATCGTCGCCAGGTCCTGTTCCAGCCCGGCGATCAGGTCCATATAGCCCTTGGCCTGGTCGGCCGGGGCGAAGGGGTGCATGTTCTGGAAGCCGGCCAGCGAGAGCGGCTGCATGAGCGCCGCGGCGTTGAGCTTCATGGTGCACGAACCTAAAGAGATCATTGAATTGGCCAGCGAAATATCCCTCAATTCCAGCTTCTTGATGTAGCGCATCAGGGCGCTCTCCGAGCGGTAGACGTTGAATACGGGTTCCTGCAAATAGGGCGATTGGCGGCGCAGGGCAGTTGGGACGCAGCTTTCGGTGACGGCCTTTACCGCCTTGGCTTTCTTGCCTTTGGCTGCGGCGAAGATGCTCACGACGGTCTCGATCTCCGCCGCGGTGGTCACCTCGTCGAACGACATGCGCACGCGCCCTTCGGAGGGATAGTAGAAGTTGATGCCCTGTTCGAGCGCCAGCGACTGCACGACGGCTGCCTCGGCCTCGACTTCGAGCGTGTCGAAGAACTCCTTCGACGCGAGGCGGTAGTCCATCGCCTCCAGCGCGCGGGCGACGGTTGCGGCGGCCAGGTGGGCGGTTTCCGCCGCGCGGCGCAGCCCTTCGGGACCGTTGTAGACGCAGTAGAAGCCCGTCATCGAGGCCATCAGGGCCGAGGCGGTGCAGATGTTCGAGGTGGCGCGCTCGCGCTTGATGTGCTGTTCGCGCATCTGCAAGGCCATGCGCAGCGCCTTGTTGCCCAGCCGGTCGACCGAGACGCCGATGATGCGGCCCGGCATGTTGCGCTTGAACGCCTCGCGCGTGGTCATGTAACCCGCGGCGGGACCGCCGAAGCCCATCGGCGTGCCGAGGCGCTGCGCCGAACCCACGGCGATGTCGGCGCCCCACTCGCCCGGGGCTTTCAGGAGCGCCAGCGACAGCAGGTCGGCGGCGACCGTTACGAGCGCGCCCTTGGCGTGCGCCGCAGCCGTGAAGTCCGAGTAGTCGCGCACCCGGCCGTCGGCGGCCGGGTACTGCACGATGGCGCCGAACTCCCGGCCCGTGAATTCGTATTCGTCGTATTCGTCGACGATCAGTTCGATGCCGAACGGCTCGCTGCGCGTGAGCAGCACGTCGAGCGTCTGCGGGAAGATGTTGCGGTCGACGAAGAGTTGATTCCGACCTTCCCGGACGGCATCCCGCGAACGTAATGAAAACATCATCGCCATCGCCTCCGCGGCGGCCGTGCCCTCGTCGAGCAGCGAGCAGTTGCCGATCTCCATGCCCGTGAGCGAAATCACGGCCGTCTGGAAGTTCAGCAGCGCTTCGAGGCGTCCCTGCGAAATCTCGGCCTGATAGGGCGTGTAGGAGGTGTACCAGGCGGGGTTCTCGAAGACGTTGCGCGTCACGACGGCCGGGACGGCCGAGGGGTAGTAGCCCATGCCGATGAACGAGCGGTAGGGCTGGTTGCGGTCGGCAAGCTCGCGGATGTGCGCCGCGAATTCGTATTCGCTCATCCCCTCGGCGGGCAGCGCGAGCGGTTTGCGGAGCCGGATGGATTGGGGGATCACCTGCGAGATGAGTTCATCGACGGATTTCACGCCGATCACATCGAGCATGGCCTTCAGGTCTTTTTCGTTGCTGACGCCGATATGGCGTTCGGAAAACTTATCGAACATTGAACGATATTTTATGTTGTCTGTATGTACTTTTCACATTTGTCTTTCATCCCGGCAAGCCGTTCTCGCCGCCTGTGGCGGCGTTTGCAATTCTGACCCCACCCCGGCCCTCCCTCGGGGAGGGAGATGGCGTACGCTCCGCACGGTTCGTACAGTTGTGCCGTTGCACGAACACACAAAGGTAAAATAAAAGAAACGGACGCACAAAATTTTCCGCGCCTAATATTGAAAACTGCTGCCGCCGATGAATTCGCGCAGGATCGACGTGGGCGGGACCTCGTCGGGCGCGATGGGGATGAAGTTGTCGAGGAACTTGAGCATGCGCCGCGCCTCGTCGTACTCCGGAACCGTGTCGGGGACCTCGCGGAGGATCTTCTCGGCGAAGGGCCGCAGCACCGAAATCTCGTAGAACAGCGACGAGTTGAGCATGATGTCGGCGTTCTCCTGGTAGGGGAAGATGTGTTTCTCCTCGCCCCGGCGCACCGAGGCCCAGCGCGAAAGCGTCGAGAGCGCGTCGGCGCCGCGCTGGCGGTAGTCGCGCGTCAGGCGCCGCAGCAGGCGGTTGTCGGTGGTGGCGATGCGCGAGAGGTTGTCCATCGCCACCGACGTGAAGCACGAGATGTAGATGCGGAACTTCTGCGCGTCGGGGATCGAGGGCGTGAGGCGCGGGTTCAGCCCGTGGATGCCCTCGATGATGAGGATCGAGCGTTCGTCGAGCGTCAGCGGCGCGTTGTGCCACGTGCGGCGCCCCGTGATGAAGTCGTAGCGCGGGATGTCGACGCTCTCGCCCCGGATCAGGCGCGCCAGATGGTCGTTGAAAAGCTCCAGGTCGATGGCTTCGAGCGCCTCGTAGTCGTAGTTGCCGTCGGCGTCGCGCGGGGTCTTCTCGCGGTCGACGAAGTAGTCGTCGAGCGAGATCAGCACGGGGTTCAGTCCCAGCACGCCCAGCTGGATGCCCAGCCGTTTGGCCGAGGTGGTCTTGCCGCTGCTGGAGGGGCCGGAGATCAGCACCATGCGGGCGCCGCGCGAAAGGTGGGCGTCGTAGATGGTGTCGGCCACCCAGGCGAACTTGCGCTCGTGGAACGCTTCGGCGAGTTTGATCAGGCCGCCGCCGTCGCCCGCGAGCACCTTCGAATTGACGTCGCCGACGGTGGGAACGCCCATGATCCGGACCCACGACTGGTACTCCTGGAAGATGCCGAACATCTTCTCCTGATGGACGTTGCGGTGAAGCGTGTCGGGCGACGTGCGCAGCGGAAGGGCCAGGTAAAAGCCGTTGTAGTAGGGTTCGATGTCGAACAGCGTGACATAGCCCGTCGAGGGGGCCAGCGAGCCGTAGAAGTAACCCGCCGTGTCGTCGAGCGTGTAGAGCTGGCTGTAAAGCCGCGGACGGGTGTCCAGAAGCGCGATCTTGTCCGTGAAACCCTCCTCGGCGTAGCGGGCGCGGACCTCGGTGGTGAGCATGCGCTGGCGCGTGATGGGCAGGTTGCGCACGGAGAGTTCCCGCATGCGGTCGCGGAGCTGCGCCGCCTCGTCGGGGGTGAACTCGTCGATGCCGTCGATCTCGCAGTAGAACCCGCTCTGGCCCATCGAGTGGCGGATGTGGAGCGTCTGCCCCGGGTAGAGGTCCTTGACGGCCTTTTGCAGCAGGAACCACGCGGTGCGCTGGTAGACGCGGATGCCGGCGAAGGAGGTGATGTCGACGAAACGGATCGTCACCGGGGCATATATTTTGTAACTCAACTCCTTGATGCGGTTGTTGACGAAGGCTGCGAGGAAGGGGTGAAGGCCGGGCGTGAGGCGTTCGGCGACCTCCAGCAGCGGGGTTCCCATCGGGACCTCCAGTTCGCCGAAGCCGTTTTCGCAGATGACTTTGATCGTATCGTTCATGGAAAAGTTTTTACAATGTTCGATTCGTAAAGATAGGAATTATTTGTACTTTTGGCAAATCTTCATCCATAAAGAAAAACAATGCCGACGAATATGAAAGGAATGTTCCGGACGGGCCTGATTCTCCTTGCGGCTGCGGCTGCGGCCTGCGCACCCCGTGAACGGACGCTCGTGCTGCTCTCGACGAACGACATGCACGCCAAGATTCAGAATTTTCCGCGATTGGCTGCGGCCGTGGAGAACTGTCGTGACACCGCGCAGCTGGTGGTGCTGGTCGATGCCGGAGACCGCTGGACCGGAAACGCCTATGTGGACATGGCCGCGACGCCCGGCATGCCGATGATCGCGCTGATGAACCGGCTCGGCTACGACGTGGCGACGCTGGGCAACCATGAGTTCGACCACGGGCAGGCGTTTCTGGGCCGCATGATCGACAGCATGGCGTTCGAGGTGGTGTGCGCCAACGTGACGAGCGACACCTGCACCTTTCCGCAGCTGCCGCCCTATGTCGTTCTGGACAAGGACGGCATCCGCATCGGTTTCGTCGGCGTGGTGACCAACTACGAAGGCCCGGGGCATCCTGCGGGCAATGCGTCGAGCTTCGAGGGACTGGAGTTTCCCGATCCGCAGGCGATGGCGATGAAGTATGCCGCCGAATTGCGTCCGAAGGTCGATCTGCTGGTGCTCGTGTCGCACATGGGCGACGACCGAGACGTGGAGCTGCTCGGAAAGGAGACCCGGTTCGACGTGGTGATCGGCGGACATACCCATGTGAAGGTCGATTCGCTGGTGAACGGCACGCTTCTGACGCAGACCGGGAAATATCTTAAAAACGTGGGCGTTACGGCGGTCCGGTTTCGCGGCGGGAAGATCGAAGGCATCGAATCGCGCCTCGTGCCGCTGGACGGTTATGCGCCCGATGCGTCGTATCAGGCCGAGGTGGACCGCTACTATGCCGATCCCGAGCTGAACAAGCCCGTCGGAGCGTTCGCCGGACCGGCCGACAAGTGGGGCCTCGCCAACTGGATGGCCGCGTCGGTGGCCGACGAAGCCGATGCCGACGTCGGGTTTTACCACATCGGCGGCGTGCGCCTCGACTCGATTCCGGCGGGCGGGGTCGGTGCGGCGAAGGTGTACGACCTGGAGCCGTTCGGAACCGAGATCGCCACGATGCGGATGACTCCGGCCGACATGCGCCGGATGATCCTCTCGAAGTACAACGACGAGGAGAACCGCAAGGAGGCGCACCGGATCGACCTGATCTCGACGACGCCCTACGTCATCGTGACCGACGCCGCGGACAACGCCCTCGACGTGCGTTTCCCGAAGTTGCGCGAAGGCAAGGTGTACGAAGTTGCGGTCAGCGACTATGTTTACAGGAATTACAAGGACCTGAACTACACCGACGGGAAACTTACGGGAACGGCGGTCGCGGGCGTGCTGCTCGAAGAGTTGCAGGATGACGGTCCGCTGACTCCGGACAACAGGCCGCGGCAAAATGTAATTAAGAATTAAGAATTAAAGATTAAAAATTGAATCGGAACTTTCATATGAGCTTGTCCGAAATGACGACGACTTTTCAAAACTTAATATTTTATTTCTAATTTTTCATTTTTAATAATATAAGTATTACCTTTGTAGCCCTCGCGCGCGTGCAATGATGCCGTAAGCGAGGGCTATAACTTTTAATATTAACCAATTAACGAGCGATTGTATCGCAAAAATTTCCACAATGGAAGAAGTAAAGAATGTAGTTGCAAACGAGAATTTCGACTGGAACGCCTTTGAAAACGACCTGGGCGTGTACGACCAGGACAAAGCCCAGATCACCGAGGCTTACGACAAGACGCTTTCGAACGTCAACGTCGGCGAAGTGGTCGAGGGAACCGTAACGGGCGTCAACAAGCGCGAGGTTATCGTCAATGTCGGCTATAAGAGCGAGGGTATCATCCCCGTATCGGAGTTCCGCTACAACCCCGACCTGAAGGTAGGCGACAAGATCGAAGTCTACGTGGAGTCGGCCGAGGACAAGAACGGCCAGCTGGCCCTTTCGCACAAGAAAGCCCGGCAGCTCAAGTCGTGGGACCGTGTCAACGAAGCGCTGGAGAAGGACGAAATCATCAAGGGTTACATCAAGTGCCGCACGAAGGGCGGTATGATCGTCGACGTGTTCGGCATCGAGGCGTTCCTGCCCGGATCGCAGATCGACGTGAAACCCATTCGCGACTACGACGTATACGTGGACAAGACCATGGAGTTCAAGGTCGTGAAGATCAATCAGGAGTTCCGCAACGTGGTCGTGTCGCACAAGGCGCTCATCGAGGCCGAACTCGAAGCCCAGAAGCAGGTTATCATGTCCAAGCTGGAGAAGGGCCAGATCCTCGAGGGAACCGTCAAGAATATCACCTCCTACGGCGTATTCGTCGACCTGGGCGGCGTGGACGGCCTGATCCACATCACCGACCTCTCGTGGGGCCGCGTAAACCACCCCGAGGAGATCGTGGCGCTCGATCAGAAGATCAACGTCGTGATCCTCGACTTCGACGAGGCCAAGAAGCGCATCGCCCTGGGTCTGAAGCAGCTCACCCCGCATCCGTGGGAGGCGCTCGATCAGACGCTCAAGGTCGGCGACAAGGTGAAGGGCCGCGTGGTCGTTATGGCCGACTACGGCGCGTTCGTCGAGATCGCAGCCGGTGTCGAAGGTCTGATCCATGTGTCGGAGATGTCGTGGAGTCAGCACCTGCGTTCGGCGCAGGAGTTCATGAAGGTCGGCGACGAAGTCGAGGCCGTTATCCTGACCCTCGACCGCGAGGAGCGCAAGATGTCGCTCGGCATCAAGCAGCTCACGCCCGATCCCTGGGAGAATATCGAAGTCAAGTATCCCGTCGGCACGAAGACCACGGCCAAGGTGCGTAACTTCACGAACTTCGGCGTATTCGTCGAGATCGAGGAGGGCATCGACGGTCTGATCCACATTTCGGACCTGAGCTGGACCAAGAAGGTGAAGCATCCCGGCGAATTCACGTCGGTAGGCGCCGACATCGAGGTCGTGGTGCTGGAGATCGACAAGGAAAACCGCCGTCTGTCGCTGGGACACAAGCAGCTGGAGGAGAATCCCTGGAATGAGTTCGAGAACCAGTACTCGGTGGACAGCATCCACGAGGGTACGATCACCGAGATGACCGACAAGGGCGCAGTGGTTGCCCTGGGCGAGAACATCGAGGGCTTCTGCCCCGCGCGTCAGCTCGTCAAAGAGGACGGCACGACCCCGAAGACGGGCGACAAGCTCAACTTCAAGATCCTGGAGTTCTCGAAGGCCACCAAGCGCATCACCCTTTCGCACCTGCGTACGTACGAGGAGGCGAAGCGTGCCGAAATCGCTGCCGAGAAGGCCGAGAAGCGCGCTGCTGCCGACGCTACGAAGTCGACCGTGAAGAAGATCAACGCTTCGGTCGAGAAGACGACGCTCGGCGACATCGCCGGACTGGCCGCTCTGAAGAGCGCCATGGAGGCTGCCGAGGCCAAGTCGGCCAAGAAGGCTGCCGCCAAGAAAGAGGACGAAGAGTAATCTCCGCTGAAAAGAGGACGGGGGGGGGAAGATGCCCCTCCGTATCCGATAACCGGATGCCCGCACAGGAAACTGTGCGGGCGTCTTTTTTTTGTGCCGGGACGGCGGCGCGCGGCGGGAGCTGTCTGCGGGGCGGTTTGTTTATGGGATGGTCTGTCTGCGGGATTGTCTATGGGACGGACAGTTTGCGGCTCCGGAATCTTTTCAAGGACGAGGTCAGGGCCGGAACCGGGGAACCGGACAGGGAAACAGGGAAACAGGGAATCGGGGAATCGGGGAATCGGGGAATCGGGGAATCGGGGAATCGGGGGCGGAAGTCCGGTCGGTTAGTGGTCAATGGTCGGATCGGTCGGCCAATCGGCGGCCGGTTTGCAGGCCGGATGTTTCCGGGGCGGGGCGAATGGCCTTTTTTGCGTTCGCCGAAATATTTACGGCGGATTTCTTGCACCGTGCGCAATAACCCGGTATATTTACAAGTCAGAACTGAAGAAGCAAACCGATAGATGATGAAAAAGTTGATTTTAGGCTTGTTGTCCGCGCTGGCGCTCCTTCCGGGCGGCATGCTGCGGAGCGGGGATGTCCGCGCCGCCGAAACCTTCGCCGTGCAGTCTCCTCGCAGGGATCACCGCGCGAACCCTCACGCGAATTGTCATGGGGAGCGTTACGAAGATCGGCGCGGGAGATATACCAAAGACAGCTGGTCGGTATATTACCGCGGCCGGAAGGTCGAGGGGGCTTCGGTATTCTCGTTCGCCGATCTGGGAGGCGGGTACGGCAAGGACAATTGGACGGTGTATTACCGCGGCTGGAAGGTCGAGGGGGCTTCGGCATCCTCGTTCGCCGATCTGGGAGGCGGGTACGGCAAGGATAATTGGACGGTGTTTTACGAAGGCCGGAAGCTGGAAGGGGCCTCGGCCATGTCGTTCGAGTATAAGGGACGGGGTTACGGCAAGGACAACTGGAACACCTATTTCCGCGGGGAGCAGCTCCGGCCCGGGCAGTCGCCGGACGGGATGCTCGGCGGCGGTTATGCGAAAGACAGCTGGTCGGTATATTATCGGGGGCGAAAGGTGGAAGGCGTTTCGGCTTCGTCGTTCGAATATCTGGGCGGCGGTTACGGCAAGGACCCCTGGAAGGTGGTCTATCAGGGACGCGAAGTGCCGGGCGCATCGTCGTCGTCGTTTGAAGAGCTTGGGTGGGGTTACGCCAGGGACGCGTGGAAGGTTTACTACTGCGGCGAGGTGATTCCGGGTGCTTCCCCGGCGACGTTCCGTATTCCGGACCGGCGGTAACGGGTGATTTGCGTTATATATGGGGCTTTCTTTGCAGGAAGCCCTTTTTTTGCGCCGTGCCGTGTGGGGATTCGGGCACTGTTTTTGTCTTTGCGGGGTAAACGACGAAACGAATGAACAGACTGAAACCCCATCTGGCCCTGTTGGTGTGCAACGTCCTCTGGGCGATGGATTACCCTTTTTACAACATAGTCCTGCCGCATTACGTGCATCCGATGGCGATGGTCTCGGCGTCGCTCGTCGCCACGGCGCTCTTTTCGCTCGTGCCGCTGCTGTGGCAGAAGGCCGAGAAGGTCGAGCGGGCGGATATTCGCAAACTGATCGGCGCTGCGCTGCTGATCGGCGTATTGCGCAAGGTCTTCATCATGTACGGTTTGTCGATGACCTCGCCGATCGACGGTTCGATCATCGACACCATCGTGCCGCTGCTGGTGCTGGCGCTCTCCGTGCTGCTGGGAATGGACCGTTTCACCCGGCTCAAGATCACGGGACTCGTGCTCGGCATGGCGGGAGCTGTGGCGGTGGTGCTGGCCGGGGCCTCGTCGTCGCACGCGCATTCGCATCTCTGGGGAAACGTGATGATCTTTCTATGCGCCTGCGTCACGTCGGTGTATATGGTGTGGTTCAAGCGGCTGATCGCCAAGTACCGCATTACGACCGTGCTGCGCTGGCTCTACTGCGCGGCGGCGGTCATGGCCCTGCCGTTCGGTATCGGCCCGATCGTTCACACCGATTTCGCGGCCATTGCCCGTCACGCCCTGTTTCCGACGCTTTTCGTGCTGACGGTTCCGACTTATATCCCCAACCTGATGCTCAACTATGCCCTCAAAACGGTACAGCCCACCGTGTCGAGCATCTACACCTATTTGCAGCCCGTGCTGGCGATCGCCATTTCGGTCGGGATGGGGCTGGACAAGCTGCATGCCGATACGGTGATTTTCGCACTGGTGATTTTCGTGGGGGTGGGGCTGGTGCTCCGGTCCTACACGGTGAAGCCGCGGCAGGCCGATCCGCCTGCTGCGGGGCCGCATTGACGAAGGTCGTCAACCAAAAAGAGCCTCCCGCATCGGGAGGCTCTTTTCGTATAAATGTCTTTTCGCGTTACTCGGCAGCGGAAACCGAGAACTTGATCGTAGCCTTGACCTCCTTGTGCAGGCGGACCGTAGCCTCGAACTCGCCGACGGTCTTGACGGCCTCGACGCTGATCTGCTTGCGGTCTACGGTGATGCCCTTGGCAGCGAGCGCCTCGGCGAGGTCCGTTGCCGTGACCGTACCGAAGAGTTTGCCCTCCTCGGCCTTCACCGACAGCGACAGCGGCAGGTTGGCGATGGTCTCGGCCAGAGCCTGTGCGTCGGCCAGGATCTTGGCGTCCTTGTGGGCGCGCTGCTTGAGATTCTCGGCGAGGACCTTCTTGGCGGCGGCGGTAGCCGACTTGGCGTAGCCCTGGGGGATCAGGTAGTTGTTGGCGTAGCCGGGCTTCACGTTCACGATGTCGTTGGCGTAGCCCAGGTTTTCAATATCTTTGATCAGAATTACTTCCATGGTCTTGTCCTCCTTTTAATTATTTCATGCAATCGGTTACGAAGGGCAGGATGGCCAGGTGGCGCGCACGCTTCACGGCCTGGGCGACCTTCTTCTGGAACTTCTGCGAAGTACCCGTCAGGCGGCGCGGAAGAATCTTGCCCTGCTCGTTGAGGAACTTCTTGAGGAACTCGCCGTCCTTATAATCTACGTACTTGATGCCGAGCTTCTTGAAACGGCAGTACTTTTTCTTCTTGACGTCTACCGATACGGGATTCAGGTAACGGATTTCCGACTGTGCTTTGTTGTCCTGTGCCATGGTTTACTCCTCCTGCTTGTTAGAAAGTTTTGCACGACGCTTCTCCGAATATTCCACGGCGTATTTGTCCTGCTTGAAAGTTAAGAAACGGATCACGCGCTCGTCGCGGCGGTACTGCGTTTCGAGCGTGTTGACGAGCGAGCCTTCGCCCGTGAACTCTACCAGGAAGTAGAAACCGGTGGTCTTCTTCTGAATAGGGTAGGCGAGCTTGCGAAGGCCCCACGACTCCTTGTTCACGATCTGACCGCCGTTTTCGGTGATGACACCCTGGAATTTGTCAGCGACTTCCTGCACCTGTGCATCGGACAGAACCGGCGTGACAATGAAAACGGTTTCGTAATTGTTCATAATGCTTTTAATTAGTTAATTAAATCCCCAAAGGGACCGCAAAGATACACATTTAAATTAAAAATGAAAAATTAAGAATTAAAAATTTGTCAGTATTTGGATTATCTCTGCTTTTTCCTATCTTTGTGGAACATACTGACAAACACGGAAAGTGTAAGTTTATTCCCGATAAGCGAACGTAGGAAATTCTCTTTGGCGAGGAATAGGCAGACTTCTTGCCGCTTACGCAGGCTCCCCGCAGGGCAGAACTGCGGGGAGCCTGCTCTTGACTGCGCTTCGGGCGGACTTCCGCAATTTGTTTCCTGAAAATGGTGCCGGATATGGGATTTTGCGTATCTTACCGGCGAATTCAATCCCAACGCTGACCCGATGATAAGATGCTGCATTTTTCTGATTTTTGCCGTGCTTCCGTTTTGCGGCTTGCAGGCGCAGGATACGGCCATAAGCCCCCGTTATCCGGGGGCCGGGTGTTTCGAGGGTGAGGTGGCTGTCGGGGCGACCTTTGGCTATGCCTCGCTCGGAAGCTTTGACAACGATGCGGCGGGCTTTTGCCTGGTCGCTGAAAGTCGTTACAATTTCCGGAGAACTCCCTTCGATGTGGGTTTGCGGCTCGGCGGGTCGTGTTACTCGCGGCTGGCTGCGGGCGTCTGCTCGCAGGACCCTTTTATGATGTTCAGCCTGATGGCCGTTGCGGATTACAACCTGCATCTGACGCCGAAAGTGGCGTTGTTCGCGGGAGCAGGGATCGGTGGGGCGTATGTCCTCCGAACGGCCGAAGGGGCTGTCTCCGATACTCCGTCCAGCGACTGTGCGGCATTTTGCGTGATGCCGCGCGTTGGCTGCGAATGCTGGAACCGGCTGCGCGTCACGCTGGGTTACACCTGTACGGAGCGGGCCAACCGCCATCTGTCGCTCACGTTCGGAATAGCCATCGGCGGCGGGCGGCGGTAAGACGCTTATTCTTCCGGGAACCCTTGTGCCTTCAGCTTTATGTCCTGCCCGTCGGGGGTGACGAGGTAACAGCCCGTGGAGGCGGGGGTGATGTGGCCGATGACGTCCACAAGGCCCAACCGCATGATCTGTTCCTGCATCGAAAGCGGCACGGTGAAGAGCAGTTCGTAGTCCTCGCCGCCGTTCAGAGCCGCAACGACCGGGTCCGAGTGCATCTCCTCGGCCAGCGCCGAGGTCTGCCGGGCGATCGGGATGCGTTCGAGGTAGATGCGCGCGCCGCAGGCCGACGATTTGCAGATCTGCATCAGGTCGCTCGCCAGGCCGTCCGAGAGGTCGATCATCGACGTGGGGCGGATCTTTTCTTCGGCCAGCGCACGGACGATGTCGGTGCGGGGGCGCGGCTTAAGGTATTTTTCAAGCAGGTATTCGTAGCCCTTGAACTGCGGCTCGGGGTTCTCCACGTCGGCGAGCACCCGCTTTTCGCGTTCGAGCAGTTGCAGACCCATGTAGGCGGCCCCGAGGTTGCCCGTGATGCAGACGAGGTCGTTCTGCTGCGCACCGCTGCGGTAGACGATCTTCTCCTTTTTGGCGTAGCCAAGCGTGGTGACGGTGATGACCAGCCCCGTCATCGAGGCGCGCGTGTCGCCGCCCACGAGGTCGATCTCCTGCTCCTTGCAGGCGAAGGCGATGCCTTCGTAGAGGTCCTGAAGGGCTTCGACGGGCAGTTTCGACGAGACGCCGAGCGACACGGTGATCTGCGCCGGGAGGGCGTTCATGGCCAGGATGTCGCTCACGCCGGCCGTCACGGCCTTGTAACCCAGGTGTTTGAGCGGAAAATAGGTGAGGTCGAAATCGACGCCTTCGTAGAAAGAGTCGGTCGTGCAGAGCACCGCTTCGCCGCGTCCCGGGGCGATCACCGCGGCGTCGTCCCCCGCGCCCTTGAGCGTCGAGGCGTTCTTCGGGGTGAATCCGCTGGTCAGCAGGTCGATGAGTCCGAATTGTCCGAGCGAAGCGATCTCGGTGCGCTTTTTCTGGTCCATGAATCTAAAATTTTTTACAAAATTAAGGAAATACTCTTGTTTCCCCAAAAAATAACGTAATTTTGCCCGGTCCAAATTACTAAAAGGGTTAGTTATGGTAAATATCGTCTTATTCGGTGCTCCGGGTTGCGGCAAAGGCACGCAGGCGCAGCGCCTGAAGGAACACTACGGAATCGATCACGTTTCCACGGGCGAGGTGATCCGTGACGAGATTCGCCGGGGTACGGAACTGGGACAGAGCATGGAAGCCTACATCAAGGCCGGGCAGCTGGCTCCCGATGAGATCGTAATCGGCATGATCGACCACTATGTCACCGGGCACATGAACGCCGCCGGCTGTATTTTCGACGGCTTTCCCCGCACCACGGTTCAGGCCGAGGAGTTCGACAAAATCCTTGCCGGACACGGCCTGAAGGTCGATGTGATGATCGACATCCACGTCCCCGAGGAGGAGCTGGTGCGCCGCATCCTGCTGCGCGGCAAGGATTCGGGACGCGCCGACGACGCTTCGGAAGAGGTGATTCGCGGGCGTCTGGATGTTTACCGCGAGCAGACGGCCGTCGTGGCGGACTACTACGCCGCACAGGGTAAATACGCCTCGGTCAACGGTACGGGGACGATGGAGGAGGTTTTCTCCCGCATCGCCGCGGTGATCGAAGGCCTGAAATAGCGGGGCAGGCCCGGAGGGGCCGGGAAGCGCTCCCGAAATGAAAATCGTCCCTGCCGGAGCTGTCTCCGGCAGGGACGATTTGTGTGAAATCCAAATCCGCCGGACGTCGCTTGTCGTCGCGCCGGGCGGGATACGGAAAAAGCCGCCCGTTTCCGGTGCGGCTTTTCTGTCTCGGTGCGGGAGCGCTCCTCCCTCGGACGAAGATTTAGAGTGCGTTCACGTGAAGCTGGATCGAGCTCTTCAGGTTCGCAGCCTTGTTCTTGTGCACGATGTTGTGCTTTGCCAGTTTGTCGAGCATAGCGGTTACCTTCGGAAGCAGGGCCTCGGCGGCGCTCTTCTCGGTGGTCGTGCGCAGGGCCTTCACGGCGTTGCGGGCCGTCTTGTGGAACAGACGGTTGTGAGCACGCTTCGTCAGGGTCTGGCGAATTCTCTTCTTCGATGACTTATGGTTTGCCATAATCCGTTAATTTTTATTTTTTACTTTTTTTCAGTCGTTTGGCTTGAAACGGCCTTGGCCGCTTTCGGATAGACCCGGGGGTCCGCTCCTCGAAAAGTTTTTTCACCCGTAGGGGGCGTGTTTGGCGGTGCATTTTTCGATTCCGGTCTCCCGTCTTCCTTTTTCGCGCCCCTCTTCCGGCCCCTTCGTTCGTAGCCCATAGGAGAGTCGAACTCCTCTTTCAAGAATGAAAATCTTGCGTCCTAACCGATAGACGAATGGGCCTTTACCACTATCGCATGCCCCGAACGGGGTTACTTTAGCGGTGCAAAGGTAAGCAAAAAAGTGACTTGTACAAAAAATATGCGAAAAAATTACGGATTTTTTGCCGGAAGTCCCTCGGACGGTCGTTTCTTGAGCTGTCAGCGCAGCCGTACGGTCCGCGTCTCGGGGTCGAAGCGGGCGTTTTCGCCCGAGAAGAGACGCTCGATCAGTCCGCTGCCGACCATCTCCCCCGCAGGGAGGTGGTGGAGCGAAGGGGTGTCGATCAGCGCCACCGAGTCGCAGAGCGAAAGCGCCACGTCGAGGTCGTGCGTCGAGAAGAGGATGCACTTGCCCTCGTCGCGGGTCAGCCGCCGGAGCAGCGTCGCCAGCTCGTAGCGGTTCGGGAGGTCGAGGAACGCCGTGGGTTCGTCGAGCAGGATGACCGGGGTGTCCTGGGCCAGCGCGCGGGCGATCATCACCCGCTGGCACTCGCCGTCGGACATGCGGTCCATGGTCTTGCGGGCGAAGGCCGACATCCCCACCAGGCGGAGCGAGCGTTCGACGACGGCGCGGTCGGCCTCCTGCATGCGCCCGATCCAGTTGGTGTAGGGGGCGCGTCCCAGCGCCACGACGTCCTCGCAGGCGAGGTTGGCGATACGGACCTTGTCGGTGGTGACGAACCCCACGGTCGTGGACAGCTCGTGGGGCGTGAGCGACGCCAGCGGGCGGCCGCAGAGCGCCACATCGCCGGAGACGGTCGTTCCGAGACCTGCAATGGCCCGCAGCAGGGTGCTTTTGCCCGTGCCGTTGCGGCCGATCAGCGCGGTCAGCGACCCTTGGGCGAAGGCGGCTGTGACATCTTCGAGCAGCGTGCGGCTGCCGTAGGAGAGCGTGATATGGTTGAGGGCGATACTCATGTCAGAAGATATTGCGGTTGCGGACGACGACGACGATGACGACCGGAATGCCCATCAGGGCCGTGATGGTGTTGATCGGCAGGGCGAGGCTCTTGGCGACGAGGTCGCAGACCAGAAGCAGGGCCGCGCCCGCGAGCATCGACCCCGGCATCAGGATGCGGTGGTCGGCCGAGGCGAAAAGCATGCGTGCGAGGTGCGGCACGGCCAGTCCGATGAAACCCACCGGGCCGCAGAAGGCGGTGACGGTGCCCGCGAGCAGGACCGTGGAGAGGAAGATCAGCGTGCGCGTGCGCTGCACGTTGAGTCCCATCGTGCGGGCATAGTTCTCGCCCAGCAGCAGCAGGTTGAGCGGCTTGATGACGGCGACGGCGAGCGCCAGTCCCGCGGTGACGACGGGAAGCAGCAGCGCGAGCTGGCTGCCCGTGACGTCGCCCAGCGACCCCATGGTCCAGATGACGAACGATTTGAGCGCCGCCTCGCTCGACAGGTATTGGAGGATTTCGACCACCGAACTGATGCCCGAACCGAGCATCATGCCGAGGATGAGGATGACCATGATGTCCTTGATGCGGCGGCTGACCGCCATCACGATGGCCAGCACGAGCGCCGAGCCGAGCCACGCAGCCCCGGCCACGCCCAGCGACCGGACGAACGAGTGTCCCGCGACGCCCAGCAGGGGGGCGCCCAGCAGGAACAGCGCGACGCCGAGTCCTGCGCCCGAGCTGACGCCCAGCACGTAGGGACCGGCCAGCGGGTTGCGGAAAAGGGTTTGCATTTCGAGTCCGCCGGCAGCGAGGGCCGCGCCGGCGAACAGGGCTGTGATGGCTTTCAGGAGCCTGATCTTGAGGATGATGTCGCTGGTGGCAGGGTCGCAGGAGCCGCCTGTGAGCGCCGCCCAGACATCGCCCAACGGCACGGCGACCGATCCGACGGCGAGGTCGGCGATGAAAAGCGCTGCGGTGAGCAGCCCGAGCGCCGTGAAAAGGAACGTGGTTCTGCTTGCGGTCATTTAGCGGTATTGGAATTTGAACGAGATTTTGTAACGGGCGCCGGCGAAGCCGTAGCGCGAATCGCGCCTGACGTCGGCCCGTCCGTCGGCGTAGTGGCGGAATCGCGTGCCGGACCCCTGCGCCTGCGCGGCGGGCTGAAGGCAGAGGGGCGAAAGGTGGAGAATGGCGGCGTTTTTCATCTTATTCGAGGCGTTTGTAATAACAGGTCGGGACGCTGTCGCCCGAGAAGATCGTCCGCAGGTCGCGCAGCACGAGATCGGGGCGTACGACGCCCGATTCCCAGAAGTCGGAACCTCCGGCCGGGGTTTGGCGGCGGTTGTTGTTGTAGACGTTCCGGCTGCGCACGACCGGAATGCCGGAAAATTTCGGGTTCTGGGCCGTCAGTTCCGCCAGCGTGTTGCAGGGACCGACGTTGAGCCAGAAATCGGCGGCGTTGGCCAGCAGGTAGGCCTCCTCCATGTCGACGGCCACCGACGTGTCCGAATCGTTCTTCGTGTAGACGTACTCCCCGCCGGCATCCTCGATCAGGCGGATCATGTAGCTCTGCGATGAGGGCAGGAACCAGGTGTCGCGGTAGGGGGTGTTGAGCATCACCTTCGGTCGCGGTGCATCCGGGGCGGGGTGTGCTTTCAGGGCCTGGTAGTCCCGGGCGATCCGTTGCAGCGTGTCGGCCCCGGCCGCGCGCAGGTCGCAAAGCTCGGCCGCGAGGACCAGCCATTCGGCCTTGCCCAGCGGGGATTCTTCCATGTAGTCGCCGATATATATATAGGGGATGCCCAGTTCGCGGAGTTTGCCCGTGACGATGGTGTTTTCGCCCGTCACGCCGTAGAGCAGCATGAGGTCGGGGCGCATGGCGGCGAGCAGTTCGAAATTGAGGTTCGTGTCGTAGCCCACGTCGCGGACCTCGCCGCAGAGACGGTGTTCCCGGACATAGGGATTCGAGATGTAGTCGATGCCCGAGACGCCCGAAATACGCTTGGCCTGTCCGATGGCGTCGAACATCGCCACGTGGCTCGACGACATGCACACCACGTGGCGCACGGGAGCTTTTACGACCTGTCCGGCGAAGTCGGCGGGGGCTTTGGCGTCGTCGCGCAGGATCAGCAGGTGCTGTTCGACGTTCGTGCCGCCCTGCCACGGATTGCGGATCGAGACGAGCGTCGAGGCGTTATTCCCGTTCCCGCGGATGTCGAAGCCCGACGCGTAGGCCGGGGTGTAAATCTCGGTTGTGAAATCGCTCAAAACTGGCCCCGAAGAGCCTCCGCAAGCCGATGCGAGGGCCGCGGAAAAGGTTAGCAGAAGACGTGAAAATCGTTTCATTTCCGCAAAAATAGAAAAAAATCCTGCGGAAATGTGTTTGTTTTTGAAAAATATACTATATTTGCAGTCCCAAAGCGAAGGGTTTTGCTCTTTTGCCGAAGGAATCGGGGCGTAGCTCAGTCCGGTTAGAGTACACGTCTGGGGGGCGTGTGGTCGCTGGTTCGAATCCAGTCACCCCGACTAACCGAAAATCCTTGATATTCAATCGAATATCAAGGATTTTTCTTTTGCGGTATATAGTCTGAAAAGTGGCGGTGGTACACAAGTGGTACATAAATAGTCGCTATCCGATAACTAACGTCTAAACTGAAATGTACTGTCCAAATGTTTCTTTTAATTTAGGATGATCCCATATTATCCACCATTTAAATACTGTATATGGTGTTGATTTGCGAAGTGATCGCTCTATTTTATATTCGATATCTTGTTTTTCTTCTTGTGTATTTTCGTCGTTGTAATAATTGATTAGCAATTCTTGAAAATATTTGATTTCTCGTAAAATGGCTTTTCGTATATTATTGGCTTCTAATTTTTTAGTTGTAGTTGTCCCAGTGTATATTTCGTTTAATAAGGCGACTGTGTTTAAAATGCATTGACTGGGGTTGGTAACATTAGGTCGAATTTCTACATCGCATTCGGGGAACGCATCCATTTTATAATGAATCTGTGATTCAACCTTATGAGTCATATCAGTGCAATTTAGAATATCATCATATTGAGGTTTATCAAGTTTGGTGTTATTACAATGACTACAGCAATAGAATAGATTGTTCCAATCAAATTTTTTTTCAATATCTCCCCTGTGAGGAACAAAATGCTCGACATTTATAGCCTTTGGTTCCTTAGATTCACAAATATAGCATTTGTTCTTAAAATCAGTTTGAATCTGTAATAATACATCCTCGCAATTATAACGTCCTGAAGCCTTTGTTTTCTCTGTTTATATATGAAACTGGGGCGGGTTGACTTTTGGGTAAATGTATCATTTCTTTAGAATTTCATCGAGTTGGAGGTTTTGATAGGCAACTAATAATTCTTCAGAAAAAAGTTTGGATGCTTGTGATATCTCATTTTTTAGTCGTAGATAATTTTCTTTTTCTTCTTCTGATAATTGTTTCTTATTGGATAGGTCTTTAAGCTCTGTGAATTGCATCTTTAATCGTTCTGAATATTGGTCAACATCGAAATAACTTTCGACAAGAGCTTCATATGAATATTGAGATAAGTCTTCTGTCACCAAACCTTTTTCTAAATCGTAAATAATAGAATTCGAAATAGAACTCAATACAAAAGGCGAATGTGTCGTTACAATAAATTGAATTTTTGGGAATACTTTAGCCAAGAATGGTAGTATCTTTTTCTGTAATTCAATATGTAAATGAGTTTCGATCTCATCAATAAGGACGATCCCTTCAACATCATATATTTTAATAGGATCAATGCCCATTCTTAACATAAGTTCAGACAATATATCTAATATTGCAGAATAACCATCAGAAAGTTGTGTGAAATTATATGGCTCCTTATTCTTTTCTTTGATGTTGAATATGTAATTTTTCCGGTCAAATTCAAGTTCGACATTATTACTGAGTAGATATTCAAGATTGCGGTGAAAGTTGTTGAACCATATGTCAATTTCCTTAACAAGTGCGGAATCATTATCATCTTTTGCAAAAGATCTGTCTGCTTTTAGATTCACAAGCAATTGAATAAAATCAGGAGCTATTTTAGAATTGATATCATATGCAGGACGAGTGCTGATCTTTTTGATTCCTTCGGGCACTTTGAATGAACTAATTCTACTTGCAGCAAAGAAACAGGTTACAAACTTACCTGTTTTAATTTTATCTTGTAAGGAAAAATTATCACTGAAATGAAGAGTTATAGATTTGAGATTTTTGGTTAAAGATTCTAACGGCTTTAATTGACGTTGGTAATTAGCACGCTTAGCTTCATCTGTTGTCTTTTGTAATAGACTATGAATTTCTATTAATCGTTTTTTCCAATTTGTAATATCAGAAGGAGAATGTTGGGCACATTCGGCTAAATAATTTTTTGTTTCCGTTAGTAAAGTTGTCTTGCCACATCCATTCTTTCCTGTTAAAATTAGATGTTTTCTTTCCGTATCCCCTAATTTTAAGCTAATAGGAGATAAATTTCTAACAGATTCAATGTCGATTTGTGTAATGAATGTTTCTGCCATAATTTTATTATTTTTCCCAAAATTAAGAAAAGAAATTCCAACACCAAAATCAATGAAAAAGATTTTGGTGTTGTTAGATTAACAAATATTGAATGGGAATATTATTCAGCAGATAAACCAGTTAATAATAAGATTGACAGACTGCGTGCTGTTAATCTAGCATCCGTGCCGCAGCCCCAGATGATATTAACCTGCGGTGCAAATTCGTGGATAACGGTTAAGAGACTGCATAGGTCGTCGAAACTAATCTCCGATGCGGGATGATAGCTTACTTTTGCAACCACGTCGAGGTCGGCTTCGATGTGCAGGGCTTCCAATTCGGTGCGGAGTTGCTCCGCCAAGACGGGCATTGCGCCTTCGACTGTAATTAGGGCGCAAGATGCCGCGCTATTCAAAATGCGGTCGAAATCGTTTTGGACGATTTGTACCATGTCGTCTTCCGATGCACTGAATCGGGCATCGAGGTAGCGTCTGATTTCTTCTTTGTTTTTCATGTGATTTTGGTTTTGGGTGATACATTCCGGCTATGAATACGCAGGCCGATTCAGCCGCTATGTGCTGGAGACCATCATTGCTGCTTGCTTATTTAAGCCCTATACATTGGTTCGAAACAGGCGGATAATGAATTTTATCGAGTTCCCGACTACATGAGCCGTAATCACGCCGCAGTATCTTCTGTCGGGATTTAACAAAGCGACCTGCCGTGTTGCGGCAGGTCGGGACAACTAAGAACGGTCGGGATAAAGGCTCGGAAAGGATGTGGATAACAACTTACAGCTATGGGCTTTATCCGCGACCGGGATTGTATACGAAATAATCAGAAACTACAATATCGGACACTATGCCCTCCCCTTGTGATTTCATAATTGGTGGATGCATCCTCAAATAATACTTGATATAAGATAAGGCCTAATATGGAACTTTGCCCTTTTTGAGATTTAGGATATTTCAAAATGATCACTTGCAGAGCTTCATCTTTTCCCCAATCAATCTGATTCTTACCGACAAGATCATCTGCCGAGAACGGTTTGCCGTTTCGGTTGAATCCTTTTTGTTGGATAAGTTCTATTAATTTTCGGTGAATATCGACAAGTTCGTTTCCTATTAATTCTCGTACCTGTTTAGGTTGGGTGGTTATCGGCTGTAATTTGCCATTTATTTTTTCGTATAACATATTTTATAATCAGCTAAAATTCGATTTCCTCAATAGTTTGGAAGTTCTTCCAATAAGTTGTTGCACGATAAGATGCTTTACTCCCGATTGGGACACCGAGATATTTGCAATCATTTTCTATGTCAAGATATGTGGAAAGGACTGGTGGTTCTGTTGCCTTACAATAGATTTTATTAAAATGACCAGAAGCGAAGCTGCTACTAACGCCTGTGAAGGCTACATAGCCTATCTTTTGTAGTCCACTCCCTAACGTCAAATATCCATTAAAGGTGCAACTACTAAAAGCCCTATCTTCGATAACTTCTACTTGATCCGGGATGATAAGATTTCCTGTAAAGTTGTAACCATACGAGAAGCAATCTTCGGGAATAGTTGTTATACCTGTTCCTAATATTAACGTAGTAAAGTTACAATTATTGAAGGCATAGCTACCTAAGTTCATTACACTGTTAGGAATGCACAGATCTCCAGTTAATTTTCCACATCGGTGAAAAGCGTTATTGCCGATGCTTTGCAAGCCATTGGGTAGGTGTAAGTTCCCGGCCAGTGACGAGCATTTATCAAAGGCTGAATTGCCAATCGAAACAACGCTTGATGGTATATTGATAGATATAATACTGCTGTTAGAGAAAGCATTGTCCGGTATAGCTTCCAAATTCAGCGGTAAAATGACTGTTTTGACCGTACTTTCTTTGAAGCAACTGGCCGGAATGGTCGTATTGTCGATTTGTGCCAGATCGACGGATTCCAATGCGGGCATGGTGCGCATGAAATCGTAATCGAACGTGTTGAGTTTGCCCGTCAGTTTCAATCCGATCAATTTTTCTTTTTCATCGGCGGAAATGTAGTTTTCCAATGTTCCTGCCGTTTCGACATGAACCGTTTTATATCCCGAAGCCTTTTGCGCGAACAGAATGCTTTGTGCTACCAATCCGCTATCGTCTTTCAGGTTGACGGTCGAATAACGATAGGTCGTGTTCGGATTGGCTTGGGCGGTAAAGGTGAGCGTTTCCGTATGTGTCGCTGCACGTGTCTCGGCAACAGACAGCCAAACACGATCGGCCTCCGGAATTTCCACCGTATAGGTTACATTGGTTTCCACTTCGACCTGCACGGTTTCACCTTCTGCGGCAATCTCCACGGTGTCTGTCGAAACGATAATGACGCTCTCGACAAAATTGATAATGCGCATGATGGTATTCGTTCCTTTGGAGACAAATACCAAGATGCGGCTTGCTTCGAGGTCGGCCGACGGTGTTGTAACGATAATTTTTCCGGATCGGTAATCTGTCGGTGAAACAGACGCCTTATAGAGGTCTTGCGCTACCACCTCGATTCGTGTCGTTTCATCCGCTCCGATAATCGTATATTCGATTTCATAGGTTTTTCCCGGCAGGACATTGATGGATTCCGTATTGCCGAATGTGATATCCAATTTTTCGGATGGCGTTGCTTTCGGAATCGTAATCGTGCTGTCGTCATTCAAGGTGAATATAACGCTGTCATCGGTTTCTTCGACATCCTTGAAGATGCCTCCGGCTTGTCCCGGCTCGCCCTGTTCTCCTTTGTCGCCCGTTGCCTTGCCGAGCTGTGTCCACGATGCACCGTCGTTATAGGAAATGTACCAGTAGCCGTCCTCGATTTTCAATTGAGGCGTTATGCCGTCTTTTCCATCCTCTCCGGGCTTGCCATCCTGCCCGTCCTCGCCATCTTCGCCGGGTTTGCCGTCCTGTCCATCGTTGCCATCCTGTCCCGGCTTACCATCTTCTCCATCCTGACCGTCGCGGCCTTCTGCTTTTATCTTGTTGCCGGAATCATCCGTCAGCCAGTCGCCGTTAAGCGTCCAGTAATAGATTCCGTCGGCATCCTGCTTTACTCCGATAACCGGGGTAGAGCCATCTTTCCCGTCTTCGCCGGGTTTGCCGTCCTGACCGTCTTTACCATCCTGTCCGTTGTAAATCGTAATCGGTGCGCTTTGGGTAAAGGAAATGGTGTAACCGATTATTTCTCCATCCTTGGTAATGGGGACGACGCTGGTAATGCAGTCCTTGTTTTGGAGCGCATTGACAAGGGTTTGCAGGGATGAAATGTTGGTGTTCATCTGCTTGCATAATTCTTCGAGTTTGGCGACCCTGTTTTCGAGGTCGTCCACACGTCCGGTCAAGGCCGAATCGTCGTAATCGCTATTACAACTCCATAGAATGGAAACAGCGAATAATAAATAAAGAATCCGTTTCATTTTTAATAGTTTATTAGGTACAAATAGTCGTTATTCGGCATCTCCTTTTACGGTTTTGTTGAAACAGTCCTGATGTCCGCAATATTTGCATTGGCGGGTAACCTGAATGCGGTTATAGTGGACGAGATATGATTGAGTTCCGTTTTTAACTCGCTCGGTTTTAACTCGGCCGAGGTATGCTTCATCAATTACCCGCATCGCCCAGAATCTTCCGCAGTTCCCGCAGCGGCGTGAAAACAGCCAGCGTAAAATTAGAAATACAAATAATCCAATGATGAGTAAAAGCCATAGTATTGGATTCCCTTTTTCTGATTTTGTATCAGGATATGGAGCTTCAGGCGCGAGCACAATTGGAGATACGGCTTGTTTGGATGATTGTATGATTTTCGGAGATGTAGAATGCGTTTGATCTTTGATCGGAGTAGGTTGCGGTTTCGTTTCTTTTTGCTTTGAAATAATGACTGGCTCACGAGGAGTCTCGATTTCTTCGTGAATAGTTTCCGGGGCAGGATTAGTTGGGGGTACAGAAACCGGGGATTGCGGGGTTTTCTGCTCTTTTTTTCTTTGCTGGCGCTCTTCTCTGCGTTCTTCTCGCTTTTGCCTCCGTTCTTCCCGGTGTTGTTCTCGCAGGGCTTTCTTGTCGGTCTCCTGTGTTTGCGGTGCGGCGTACATACCGGGTGCGGCCAATATGAAGAACATAAGCCCGCAAGTGATTAGTTTTTTCATAGCAACAAGTTTTTGTTGCCATCCTGTTCCGATATGGCTGATTTACATGAAAAAAAGTGTGGAACAGTCGTCTTATTGAGTAGGGAGGCTCTGGTAAGCCTTAGACACCAATAAAACAATGCCCCACACCTGTAATAGTAGGCGGTGATGACCGCATACCATACAAGCAATGAGCGCGCTGTTTTATCCCTGTGTCTGTTGTGTGAAATTTACCAGATTTCCCTACACGGAATAAAAGCGAACACTTTTACTATATGTACGCCACTCTCGTGGCCCTACAAAGGTAAAAAAATGTTTTGCTTAGTGCAACACTCAGTCGGGGCATTGTCGTACAAATTTGAGCGAAATATTCTGAAAAATCAATATTGACCTTCTGCTATGTTTAAGGTAAACTCCACATATTGACCTTTACGAAAAAGGGATCGACTATCAGTCGATCCCCGTAAACGTATTCTGAGACGGTTATTTGAATGTAATATTGTATTCCCGACAATAGTGGAAAAACGTGCTGATGTTTATAAAGTCATGGTTGGCTATGCACCAGTCGAATAACCGGTCGCATTCAGTCGGGTAGTAATCGGAGTGCCATTGGCTCACCAAGTGGAATAGCCGTCGCCCTTCTTCCGGTCCGAACTCGTTGGCAAGTGCCTGCCCGATAGCCCTCCATACTTTATAGCCGCATGTGATGTCTATTTGTCGGTCTGATATTATCTTTATACACGCATATGCTCTCATTTTGGTATCTACATCCATGGAGGCCGACCTGTCGTTTTTGCAGGGTACTCCGTAGTCTTTGTTTATGAGGTTTAGGTACGGAACGGCATTCGGATTAAAGAACGGTTCGGGATCATAGCTTGCGACACGCAGACGGGTGACATCGCAGCAAGTTGAATCTGCGTACAAATGGATTTTTGTCCGGATTTCGTTTATGAGTGCAAAATACTGTGCCCGATGCCTTTCTGGATATGCGATCCGGAAAACAAGACATAGTCCGTTACCTCCGACGGATAGCCCCGCGTAGCACAGGCTACTGAACTTTTCAGCTAATAACTCTTTAGCGCGTGGCCATCTTCCCTTGACCCCGGGATTATCCTTGCCGTCAATGTCTACGCAGATGTAATGGCTATGCCGATGCACGAGCCTTTTTCGGGCTCGTGTATCGAATATTCCGGAAACGGTCACACAAGGGAGGCGGAACTTCTTTATCTCTTTGCGGACCGCCGGATCCTGCGTTTCCCGATAAATATGCACGATGTCTTGGTAATCCGAGCTTAATAAAAATTCCCAGAGAGATATTTCCTCGATTGGAACGACCGAGGTCATGTTCTCGAAAAGAGATACTTTAGGCGATGGGATTCCCGCTGGAATCCGAACGACGGTGTTTGTCATAAATTTTGAGCATGAGTTATTGGAATTACTTTTGTTCGTATTTAAGATTTGTTGTGATAAATTTTTGCTATCTTTCATATAATAAACATTTTACATTTTGAGTTCCTGTATACTTTCTGTCTGCTTATTGTTCGGTTGTCAGACATTTCGATTCGGCACTTGAATGGCGCGTGTCATCGTTTGATTTTACTATCTGTCTTTCCTGCGAACCGATCCCCGATCGCTTTATCGTATTTCTTGGAGCTGGCATCGATCAGTCGTTTCCACCCCACGAAAGATTGCATGATTCGGGTCGGAGTTCCTTTTGGGGGCATTTCACCGTATAGCGCATAACGCGTTAAAACTTTATAAGCTTTATGCTGAAGACGTCCAGGCATAAGTTCGATAGCTTCGTAAAATGAGATGAGGAATACAAAGCCCTCTCTCGGTTTCTTCTTTCGCGGCTTCGCAGCCTCCTCTTCCTGAATTGCGCTCAATTCTTCTTCCGTTACATTGTTCAATGCCGCCAACGGGTCTAAATTTTGATTTGGTTTCATAACTTTGATTGTTTAATGTTTAATATGGTTATTACAATATTGTTCGATTGTTGGATGTGATTCGCTCTGCAACCAGTCGAGAATCTCCTCACGCTGAAAGTAGAGCCGCCTTCCGCCATGCTCCGGCTTGCGAAACGGGATCTTTCGTTCGCTTGTAAATTTGTAGATCGTCGCCTTGCTGTATCCGGTCAGGCGCACGACCTCCTCGATGGTCATTACTTGCTCGGCCGGAGCTTGATTCGCAGTAAGGTTACCCAAGATTCGGTCGATGCCGAGAATCTCTTTCAGTTGTCCCACGGTCAGCATTGCGATCGGGGTGTCGTCTGTGAATTTTGTCATAATCGATATTATTTTATATGAGTTTCAATACTGAAATATGATAATGGAATATACATAGGGCCTAAAATGAAAGCACCCCTGTGAGAATGCTATTCCGCAGGGGTACTTAATGAAAATAATGAATTTAATGAACGATTACAGCCCGTATAGGTCAATGAGAATGGTCGGTGTTGCTGGGCGCGTAAATAGAGGGGTTGGAATATGAGGTTTCGAAAATTTATGTCGTCCTCATCCGTGCTATCGAAAAGCTGCCTGAGGGTCGTGTATATCCGGCGCATGGTCTGATCCGAGGTGGCTCCGACCTCCTGCTTTATGGATTTTATGGACAACAGATGAGGTAGCTGGAACTGGGGGAAATGATTCTTGCAGAAATAAAACAGCATGCCGGTATAGAGCCAGTATCGGAGGTCTGCCCGTGTCCCTTGAAAGACAGTCCCCGTGAAAACGGAGACGGTTTTCCCGCATTGAGGGCAACGCAACAGCAGCGGATTTCTTCTCCTCAAAGGTCGTGTAAGCCGGATGTTGCAGCCGGGACAATAGGTCGAGTGCCGTTCTGTATAGTAGGCAATGGCGGTCGTTTCATTCGGGAGTAATGCTGAAAAGGTTTGGTAGCTGAAAGGAATTTTCATTGTAGCTTATTTTGAGTTGTATATTTGTGCTAATAGCGTAAAAAGGCGAGCAGAATTAAACCGTGATGGCCGTTAGAGAACTTTCGCCGCCTCGTTGATCACTTCGTTGTCGAAGCTGTCGAGGTATATGTTCGTGGTTTCCAGATCGGCATGGCCAAGCATCTGTGAAATCACCTCGCGCGGGATGTGGTTGCGCTGCAAGGTCATGGCCGCCGTATGGCGGGAGACGTAGCTCGTCAGGTGGAAATCGATTCCGAGCTCCTCGGCGAGCAGGCGCAGGTATTTCTGGTACTTGCTGTAACGGGTTCGAATGTGCATGTAGAGCCGCTCGCCCGTATAGCCGGAGCGAGTGACGATCGGCAGCAGGAAATCGTCCACGGTCGGCGAGGCCGCTTGCAGGCTCCCGATCAGTTGCCGGATCGCGGGCGTAATTTTGATCGAAATCGGTTTGACCCCTTTCTGCCGTTTGATCTTCTGCCGCTTGTAAACGATATAGTCGCCGTCCTCCATCTGTTTGATATGGGCGGTCGTGAGCATCGCCATGTCGATGAACGATATGCCGTAACAATAGTAGGAGAAGAGAAACAGTTTGCGGGCGTATTCGCATTGCGGATTGCTGGCCGTGGCGCTTTTGAGTTTCGACAGCTCGGCGGCAGGCAGGTAGCGTTTGGCGGTCGCCTCTTCGAGTTTGGAGACCTCGAACCCGCCCCGTCCGAACGGATAGGTTGCCGCCGAACCGACGCCCTCCGCATTGGCCCGGTTCAGAATGGCCCGTAACGCTTTGAAATAGAATTTGCGCGTATTGCCGCAACAGCCCCGCTTTTGAAGAAACATATCAAATCCCCGGACATAACGCAGGTCGATGTCGGAGAAGAGGCGCTGATCCAGCTTCCGGTCATAGCTTCTCAACATGTCCTGCGTCTGCTTATAGGTTTGGGAATTGCCGATATGTCCCGTTGCGTGCAGTTCCGCGATACGGTCGGTGAAATAGGCGTTGAACTTTCCCTGTTTGGAGGTATTCAGAAAGGCGTCCTCGAACTGGTTCAGCGTCCAGTCGATACCTTCGATCTCGAAGCGTTCGACGATTTCGCGGGCGCGGACCTTGTACTTCGCCAGCAGCGCATTGTCGGCTTCGCGTTGTTTATTCTCGGCCTTCTGCTCGGCTCCTTTCAGGTTGCGCAGGATGATGAATTGCTCACCAGCCTCGTCCCAATATGCGGGATCGGCGTAGAGATCGAGCGCGATATATTTGCGCCGCTTGTTTTTGGTGATACACAGCCTGACGGCATAACGGCCGTTGCGGTCGGCCTTGTCGTGACGACGGGGAAACCGGATGGAATAAGCCATAGCTTTGCACAGTTTTTCTTCTTGATTCGCTGATAGTTATCGAAATGTCGTACGACAAGCGAATGAAGATACTGTCAAAGCTGGATTCGATAGATCCGGCCGAAGCACTAACCGCCTACCCGAGAATTGCAGAGTATGATGCGATTACTAAATTGCCCATCTGTCGTAGACGGGGCAAAAATAATATGTCGATGAAGCGATTGCAAATATTTTTTGGTTTTAATTGTAGACCTAATAATAAATCTGTACATGGTGTTGTTACAAACAGTGGATTCGCATTTGTATAGATAAAAATATCGAGATTTTGCAAAAATATCGATATTTTGATATTTTATTCACTGCTCAATTTACTCGGCATCGGTCTTGTGTTCGCAGAATGGTACAATTAGTTTACCCAAACGATTATTCGATTTGCATAATTTGAATAAAATAATTATCTTTGCAAAAATGATATTCCTATGGCGAAGATTATAAATCCATTCATCGTGACCGGAAAGATCGCTCCGGAGTATTTTTGCGATCGGGTAAGCGAGTCAGACCGGCTTGTCAAGTCGATTACCAACGGCAATAATTTGGTTGTCATTTCACCGCGCCGTATGGGTAAAACAGGACTGATTCAGTTCTGTTACGACAAACCGGGAATCGGTAAGGAGTACTATACTTTTTTCATCGATATTCTGCATACGTCGAGCCTCCGCGAATTTACCTATCTGCTCGGCCGGGAGATTTACGAAACACTCCTGCCTCGCAGTCGTAAAATGGCGACTCTTTTCATTCAGACGATTAAGTCCATCAGCGGGAAATTCGGGTTCGACCCCATCACCAATCTTCCCACTTTCAATGTGGAGTTGGGAGATATCGAGCGGCCCGAATATACGCTCGATGAGATTTTCCAATATTTGTCTCATGCGGACAAGCCTTGCATCGTAGCGATCGATGAGTTCCAGCAAATTGCCAAATATCCGGAGAAGAACATAGAGGCTTTGTTGCGGACTCACATCCAAAGGTCGGAGAACAGCCATTTTATCTTTGCCGGGAGCGAACGCCACATGATGCAGGAGATGTTTGCATCAGCCGCCCGGCCGTTCTACCATAGTGCCGACATGTTGGAGCTGAAAGCCATTCCTGCGGAGATTTACATTCCGTTTATCGTCGGGCATTTCGAGCGGCGCAACCGTTCGATAGCCGCCATCGATGTGGAAAAGGTTTATGCACTTTTTCAGGGGCACACCTACTATATCCAAAAGACCTTCAACGAATCGTTTGCCGATACGCCCGAAGGCGACGAATGTACGTTGGAGACGATCCGGGCTGCCATCGATAATATGATTGCTTCGAACGATACGATTTTCCGGGAGATTTTGTCGAACGTTCCTGAAAAGCAGAAGGAGTTGCTTTATGCCATCGCCAAGGAGGGCGAAGCCGAGCGTATTACATCTGCCGATTTCATCAAACGGCACAGTCTTACTTCGGCCAGTTCGGTACAGTCGGCCGCAAAGAAACTACTCGAAAAGGATCTTATCACCGAAATTAACAAGGTTTTTTCTGTAACCGACCGATTATTTGCCATGTGGATAAATAAATTATATGGAAATAATCTGTATCTTTGAATATGAGATTGCTATATATGACAGGTGAAAATATAGTAAAACCATGCTTAAGATGGGCTGGTGGAAAAAATTGGTTAATCAAATATCTTCCTCAAATAATAGGAGATACCGCATTTGATAATTACCATGAACCTTTTTTAGGAGGAGCTTCCGTATTTCTATCAATCAAGCCTTCACAACAAGCATTTTTATCTGATCTTAACGAAGATCTTATAAAAACATACATTGCTTTAAGAGATTCCCCGTATGATATAATTAAAGTTTTATGCACATATAGCAACGATAAAGATTCATATTACAAAATAAGAAGCGAACATCCCCAAGATGAAATAACAAGAGCGGCCCGTTTTATATATCTAAATCAGACTTCATTTAACGGTATATATAGGGTGAATCTCAAGGGGGAATATAATGTTCCCTATGGATTTAGAGAAAAAGAATTTCTCAATGAAAAAACGTTATTAGATGTAAGCAACGCACTACAAAATGCAATTCTCAGATATGGGGATTTCGATCTTGTAAGACAAAATATAAAGCCTAATGATTTGGTGTTTTTGGATCCGCCATATACAGTCTCGCATAATAACAACGGGTTTATCAAATATAACCAAAAAATATTTTCTTTGGAAGATCAGATTAGGTTAAACTCTTTGATCCAATATATCAAAAAAATTGGAGCATACTATATTCTTACTAATGCTGCTCATGAAACCATTAAAGAAATATTCAATAATGGAGATTGGTGCATAGAATTGAATCGTGCGAGCCTTATTGGGGGAATAAATGCAAAACGAGGTCAAACCAAAGAATATATTTTTACCAATCTTATAAAATAAGAGACATGAAAGAAGAGACCAAACAAAATATTCTCAATTCATTGGTTTCGGGGAAATCCCTAACAACCGTGCTCTCGGCAAAAGCGAAAGAATTTATGTTTGAGAGTGTGCAGAATGAATTGGTGACCAAATATGAAACTGATGGATGGGAGGTTTACAAGCGTTATAAAACATCTATTAGAATGCAAAGGCGGAAACCAATGGATATGGCATTTGAGGATGACGTTTGGGCTCTTTTTGCACGCATGGGATTCTCATTCCTTAATAAAGATCGTAACTTTAGGTTACCATATAGTAACGATGAAAAATTAACCCAGCAAATAGATATATTTGTTGCGGATGAGGAAACCATATTAATAATTGAATGTAAAGTTGCAGGGAATCCTAAGCAGAGTAACTTCAAAGAAACTATAGAGGCGATAGGAGGTAAGAAAGAAGGATTGATAACTACAATTCAACAGTTATTTCCTGATACCAAATATAAGATTAAGTTCATTTTTGCCACAAAAAATTATTACTTGTCAGAACAGGACAATGCACGATTAAATAACTATGGTATAATTCATTTTGACGAAGAAACTCTTAAATATTATCAGGAGCTTACAAAGCATTTAGGGACTTCGGCCAAATATCAATTATTGGGAAGTATTTTTGAAGGTCAAACGATTCCTGAATTGGATAACCGAATACCTGCCATTAAAGGTAAGATGGGAGGATATACTTATTATTCCTTTTCGATTGAACCTGAAAAGCTACTCAAAATAGGTTATGTTTTGCATAGGAATAAAGCCAACAGAAAACTCATGCCTACATATCAACGTTTAATTAAAAAGTCAAGACTAAAATCAGTTCAGGACTTCGTTGATAATGGAGGCTTTTTCCCGAATTCAATAATTATAAATATTGATACAAATGGAAAATCTGTTAGATTTGATAGTGCAGGAAATCAAGTAGAAAAGAGTATTTCAAGGATAGGAATTCTTCATTTGCCAAAAAAATATCGATCTGCATATATTATTGATGGACAGCATAGGCTATATGGTTATGCAAATTCCCCATATAAAGCGACAAATTGTATTCCAGTAGTTGCTTTTATTAATTTGGAGAGAACGCAGCAAGTCAAATTATTTATGCAGATCAATGAGAACCAAAAGGCTGTTCCCAAGAATCTACGGAACACCTTAAATTCCGATTTGCTATGGAATTCAGAAAACCGAACGGAACAAATTAAAGCATTAAAACTTCAAATTGCCTTGAGTTTAGGAGAAGAAATGCAATCCCCGCTTTATGATCGTATTATTATTGGAGAAAATATCAAATCGGCAACGCGTTGTATAACGATTGATACTATTAAAGTCGGTTTGGACCGTGGAAACTTTTTTGGGACATTCGACAAAGATTCTATCAAAACGGATGGAACCTTCTATAAAGGAAATAATGATGCAACATTAGAGAGGCTTTTTCCTTTTATTGTAGGTTGTTTTGATTATATAAAAAATAATTTACCAGAAGAGTGGTCAAAAGGAGATGCAGATGACGGTTTTTTAACAATAAATGCCAATGTTGAAAGCCTGCTTCGTTTATTTAGCGATATTGTCGATCACATTGTTAAAGCAAAGGGTGTAAACCCCAAAGTTGATTCGACACAAAATGTCATGCAGGAAATGGAATTTTATTTGGATCCAATTATAGATTTCTATAAAAATTTGACATCGGAATCTAAAATAGAATTAAAGAAAAGCTATGGTATAGCTGGGCGAACAAAAGTTTGGAGAATTTTGCAACGCGAAATATCAAAGGTTCGTACTGATTTTCATCCGGACGGATTAGATAAGTATTGGAAAGATGAAGACAAACGATATAATGAAGATTCGTTCAGATTCATTCGGGATATTGAAACCTTTATGAAAGAGGATTTTAAAACTAAATTAGAGCAGGCTTATGGAAGCCAATGGTTTAAAAGAGGTGTCCCCAAAGCCGTCTATGATAAAGCCAACCAATTAGCATCTGAAAAGAATTATGAAATCACAGATGCATCTGAGGAATATTCCCCATGGGATTGTTTAACCCTCATAGACTATAGAAGAATAGCTACTTATGGGAGCAACTGGAGAGATATATTTGAAAAATATTACACCAAACCCGGGGAAGAAAAAGGTGGAAATAAAGAAGCCAAAACAGAATGGATGCAGAAATTGGAACGCATCAGAAACAATAATTTTCACACATATAGTGTAAAAGAAGAAGAGTTTGAGTTTTTATCAGAATTACATAAATGGTTAATAGAAACTTCTGATTAGGATCTTAATTTTTAGTTAAATTGGTGGGGGAACCAAAAAAGTAAAATTTTTTGGGTTGATGTTTGCTGGCAAAATGGTTAAAATCAATGTTTTGCATTTTTTTTGGTTCGAATAAATAAGGTTGTGACTCCGTTATCTTATCAAAAGATCATAGGCTATGAGCGAGATTGAGATTAAGCAAATGCAGGAGAAAATCGATGCAGGCATTTTGCTTGCCCAAAAGCGTCTGATTGAAAAGACCAAGAAGGAGGACGGCGAACTGGTTGTCGTGCGCGATGGAAAGGTCGTGCGCATTAAGGCCCGCGATCTGAAATAGGAATTTGGGGTCGGTTGTCCGAATGATAATCCCCGGCATTTTTGGATGTCGGGGATTCACTTTTCAATTTTGATCGGGTAGGCGGACGGCGCGTGGTACACAAGTGGAACACGCGAAATCGTAACAACTCCCGATAATGGCAAACTGCAACTCTTTGAATGTGTGTGAAATCCGCTGGAATATAGTTCGTTAAATTTATTGGAAAAAGTAAAATTTAATTCTGGGGGGCGTGTGGTCGCTGGTTCGAATCCAGTCACCCCGACTAACCGAAAAGCACTGATAATTCAACAGTTATCGGTGCTTTTCTTTTTTATCCGCACCTGCCGAAAATGAGCGGTTGACGCCACGGTTGACGCGAAAAAGTCAACCAAGAAGTCAGCCGAATCCGATGAAAACATCCGTTTCCGTCGTTTGTTACAGGTACAAGGTACTTGCAAACGGAGAATCCCCGCTGATGCTCCGCATTTCCAAAGAGGGCCGCCGCACGATGAAAAGTCTGGGCGTGTCGGTCGATCCTAAATTCTGGAATTTCGACACCAATCAACCCAAACCCAACTGTCCGAATAGGCAGTTGATTCGTCAAATCGTATTGAAATACGAAACCGAATACAACGGCAAGATTCTGACGAAAGAAATCAACGAGGAAGAATTTACCCCGCAGACGATTGTAGCCGAACAAAAGGAGCGCATCAAGGCGCAGACCGTTGAGGAGGTCTACAAAGCGATTATCGCCGAGTTGAAAGAACGGGGGAGTGCCGGCAATGCCTATGCCTATCTGAACTCCTACAACGTACTGAAATCCTTTAATCGGGACAAACCGCTTCATTTCACGTTCAGTCGTATCGACGCCGATTATCTGGAAAAATTCGAGGAGTGGATGCGGGCGCGGGGAAACAAAGATACGTCGATGAGTTTTCAGATGCGTACTTTGCGAGCCGTGTTCAATCGGGCGATTAAGTTGAAAGCCGTTGCCCGCGAGAAGAACCCGTTCACCGACTATAAGATTAGCCGATTCAACACCCGCACCCCGAAACGGGCGTTGAGCAAGACGGATGTAATGAAAATCGTCGATGCGGATTGCTCGGCGGAGAGCGATTCTTGCCGATTGGCGCAAAGCGTTTTTACATTCTCTTATTTGTGCGGGGGAATTTCGTTCGTCGATGTGGCGAATCTGACATCCGATAATATCGTGGACGGGCGATTGTCGTACAATCGTCAGAAAACGCACGGGGCAATCCATGTTCCGCTGTCGGAAAGGGCGATGCGGATTGTAGACAGCTATGCCGAAGCCTGCGAACGGTCGGGCTATCTGTTTCCGATACTTGATTCGCGCAGGCATACGATGCCGATGCAGAAACGGAATCGGGTGCATAAAGTCTGCCATCAAGTCAATACCGAATTGCGCCAATTAGCCCGCAGATTGAATATTTCGGGAGAGGTGACGACTTATTGTGCAAGGCATAGTTTCGCAACCGTGCTGAAGAAATCGGGTGTGAATATCGGTATCATATCGGAAGCGTTGGGGCATCACAGTCTAAAGACCACCCAGATATATTTAGGTGCGTTTGAGAACAGCTAAATCGACGCTGTGATGCAGCATTTGCTATGACGAGTAACATATTTTGGAATATGCCGATTTATTAAGTTCTACGGAGCTAATTCCTTTTTTTTGGAGGAATAGTTGTTAATATACCATTTTTGCAATGGAATGTTGCTATTTTCACAAGGTCCCAGTTTTGGCATTGAATCGTTTACTGCAAGAACTGCATTTGAACGTTTTACCATCCTTAGAGCGGTAAATCTTTTTTTTTGATGTCCGCAATGTGGGCAAACTGTGTTTCCATCGGGCCAACGTCGTTTCTCCAAATGTTTTAAGCATGTAAGATCATCGGGGAAGCGGTGCATGAAGTAGATTAAACCGTGATTTTGCATATTTTTTCACTATTTAATATAGTGCAAGATGGTGAAAATCTTTGACTTATTTAGATTTATCTACACTATGTGTTTAGGTCAAAATACTATATAATTGCGATGAAATATTACTGTCTTCACGAAGCATATCTTAAAACGAAAAGGTAAAAATAGTAACGGCGGTGTATTGGCAGGTCCCGGAGTTTATGCTTTGGGACTTATTCGTTATATGTAAACGCAAAAGCCGCAACCTTTTTAGGTTGCGGCTTTTGCGTTGGTTGTCCGTCGGCTATCGTCCTCCGGCGACGGGACGCAGCAGGAAGTTGAACGAGTAGTCGCCGTAGGGCAGCAGGTATTCGGGGCGGGGGAGCCGTCCCCAGCTGTTGACGCAACCCAGTCCGGACTGGACGCTCTCGATATTGACGTGCGTGCGGCCGTCGGGCACGAGGTCGCCCGGGTGGCGGACATATTCCGGCGAGCCGTTGTCGAGCTGCGGGATGGCAAACGGGATGGCCGATGCCGAGAAGTGGCGGTCGGAGCAGATCTCCACGCCCAGGCCCGAGTCGTCGGTCAGCCGCCACCAGCGCAGTCCGCTGCGCGTTCCCGACTCCTGCGGGCTGACGTATTTCATATGGAACTGGTCGGCGACGCGCTGGGCGTAGCGTCCCACGAAGGCGGCGCCGGAGCGGTCGGCGTAGTTCTCCATCGGGCCGCGGCCGTAATATTCCACGGCGTCGAACATGCCCGGGGTTTCGAAGGCCATGCCGAAGCGCATCAGGTCGGCGACGTCCTTGCGCGCGGGGTCGGCGGTCATCGTTTCGCTGATGCGCACCGAGCCGTCGGCCGCAACGGTGTAGGTGAGACGGAGCCGGGCGCCGACGGCGGGGATCGCGTAGTCTGCGACGGCTTTCACTTCGCTGTCGCCGGGCGTAAGGACGAAGCCCGTGAGCTGCGGTTCGGCCTTGGCCCACATCCGGCTGTCGGGGTATTTCCCGGTCTGGCGCACGCCGAGGTCGTTGTCCGTGGCTGCGCGGTAGAAGTTGGGCCGCACGGGACCGGCCAGCAGCTCGACGTTGCGCAGGCGGTAGGAACGGATGAAGCCGCTCTTCGGATCGAACGAGACCGAGAATCCTTCGCCCGAAACGGTTTTGTCCGCCACGCGGAGCGTCCCGGCGGGAGCGGTCGCGGCGAAGCGTGCCGCGGGGTCGTCCCCGCGCAGCGTCAACTGGTCGGCGGCGACTTCATAAAGTGCGTCGAGCAGTCCCTGCCGTTCGCGGAGCTGGTAACGCACCGTGAGCAGCAGTTCGCCGCCCAAGGCATAGACCTGTTCGGGTTTGTAGCCCAGCGTCACGGCGGCGGTGGTCTGCGGAGCCACGTCGAGACGCTCGACCGTGCCGCTCAACACGGGCTGTCCGTCGGAGGTGATCTCCCAGAGCAGGCGGTAGGGCGAAAGGTCTGTGAAGAAATTCTCGTTATAGACGTTCACGACGCCGTTTTTCAGGTCGCGGGGCGTGGTGTGAATCGGCCGGTGCTGGTGCTTCACCTCGTAGGCGTGGGGATGCCACGAGCGGTCGGAGGCCAGCACGCCGTTGCAGCAGAAGGTGCTGTCCGAAGCGTCCGTGTCGTTGTAGTCGCCGCCGTAACGGTAGGTCAGCCGGCCTTCGGGACTGCGCCAGGCAAGGGCCTGGTCGGCGAAGTCCCAGATGAATCCGCCCTGGTATTTGGGTTCGCGGCGGATCATGTCCCAGTACTCCTTGAATCCGCCCATCGAGTTGCCCATGGCATGGGCGTATTCGCACTGGATCAGGGGTTTCTGGGGATTCTCGGCGAGGTATTTCTCACACTGCCCGTAGCTCCAGTACATCGGGCAGACGATGTCGGTGTTGTAGTCTCCGTGGTAGGAGGCCTGCTCGTATTGCACGGGGCGCGACGGGTCGAAGGCTTTGATCCAGTCGTAGCAGCGTTCGAAGTTGGGGCCGTTTCCGGCCTCGTTTCCCGTGCTCCAGACGATGATCGAAGGGTGGTTGTAGTCGCGCAGCACCATGCGGCGGTTGCGGTCGAGGTGCGCGGCGGCGAAGGCGGGGTTGCCGGCGAGGTTCTTCGACTTGTCGCGGTAGTGGTAGCCGTGCGATTCGACGTTGGCTTCGTCCACGACGTAGAGACCGTACTCGTCGCAGAGGTCGTACCACAGCGGCGTGTCGGGGTAGTGGCACGTGCGCACGGCGTTCATGTTGAGGCGTTTCATCTCGCGGATGTCGCGCACCATCTCTTCGCGCGTGACATAATAACCCGTGTTCGGCTCCATTTCGTGCCGGTTGACGCCTTTGATGAGGATCGGTTTGCCGTTGACTAACAGCTGCCCGCCGCGGATCTCGACCTTGCGGAATCCGACGCGGAAGGCCGCGGCTTCGGTCACCGAGCCGTCGGCGGCCAGGGCTTCGGCCGTGAGCGTGTAGAGGTTCGGGGCTTCGGCGCTCCACTGCTTCGGGGCGGCGACTTCGAACGTCGTTTCGGCTGCGTTGCGGCGGGGGCGGAGCGTGCGCGCGTCGAGCGTGCGGCCCGCCGCGTCGCGGAGCGTCAGCCGTACGCTGCCGATGCCCGGCGTCGTGGCGATTTCGGCGCGGAGCGTGCCGTTGCGGTAATCGTCGACCAGATCGGGCGTCAGCCGTACGTCGGCCAGCCGGCGTTTGTCACGGGCGTAGAGGTAGCAGTCGCGGCCGATGCCCGAAAGCCGCCAGAAGTCCTGGTCTTCGAGGAACGAACCGTCGCACCAGCGGTTGACGCGCATCACGATCAGGTTGTCGCTGCCCGGCGTCAGGTAACGGGTGATGTCGAATTCGGCTTCGAGTTTGCTGTCTTCGCTGTAACCCGCTTCGTGGCCGTTGACCCAGAGCGTCACGTTCGAGGTGGCCGAGCCGATGTGAATGAATATGTCGCGGCCCTTCCAGTCGGCGGGAACGGTCACCGTGCGGCGGTAGAGGCCCGTGTAATTCTGTTCATGGGGAATCAGCGGAGGTTTCACCTCGAAGAACTTGTGCCACGGGTAGGGTTTGTTCGTGTAGACCGGGTCGCCGCAGCCGTTCAGCTCCCAGATTCCCGGCACGGGCATTGTGCCCCACGACGAGTCGTCGTGTCCGGAGCGGAAGAACCCTTCGGGTTCGGCTCCCGGTCGGTCCACGCGCAGGAAGGACCATTCGCCGTTGAGCGTGCGGTAGAAGGGCGAGCGGGTGTAGTCGTTCTCGGGAATGGCTTCGGCGGCCGTGGGGAAGGCGATGAAACTCGTGCGCATCGGCGCGCGGCCGACTTCGAAGCATTCGGGATCGAGCCAGCGTTCGGCGGGGGCTTTCGCCGAGGCCGCCGTGGCGGCGAAGAGTGCGAGCAACAGCAGTCTTTTCATTTTTCGGTGGTTTGGGGGTGGCAAATGTTGTGTCGGAACAAAAATAATAAAAAAACGAAACTTTCGCAAGTTATATAACGAAACCTTTCGTTTTTACCCGGTGAAGAGGCCTTCAAGGGCGTGTTTTTGAAAATTTGACGGATTTTCGGCCGAAAGTTCAGGAATTTACAGGGAGGGTTCTTGTGATCTTAAAAATTTTTACTATATTGTTGCCCCGCATATAACCCGAAGGCCGGAATATCCCCGCTCCTGCCGGCCTGTTTTGAATGGTTCCATTTCTAAAAAGACAATGCTTATGAAACAAAAGAAAATGCTTGCACTGACCCTTTCCCAACTCGTACTGCTTTATCGTCAGGAGTTTCCCGGCCTTGCGGCCCTTGCCGACGCCAGCGGCGACGGCGAACGGTTTCGCATGGGCCTCCGGGAGTTCGTGGACGCACACCGGGCGGCGGAAGGCGAAGCGGCGGAGCAGATTCGACTGTTGATCGACTACGACGGACGCAGCGTCCGCGAATTATCCACCGACCGGCAGCTGGAAGTCAGGACCCTCACGCTGCTGTGGCAGTTTCTTACCGGAAGGCTCGAAAACCCCGAAATGCCTTCCGACCTGTTCGTCGATCTGTACCATCTCTTCCGCCTGCTGGATGCTCCGGAGATTCCGCTGCCTTCGCCCCGGCGCGTGCGCAGCCGCACCGAACGCTGGCTCTCGGGACAGGACGACGGGGTGCGGGCCATCCGCGCCGACAACCGCGAACGGATGCTCCACCTGCTGATCCAGAAGATCGGGAACCGCAAGTCGAAGGTTCCGTCGCGCTTCCAGTTCGCCGACGGCATGACCTACGAGGAGAAGTACCGGCAGGTGGCCGCCTGGTGGGGCGATTTCCGCTTCCAGCTGGCGATGGCCGTGAAAAGCCCCTCGGAACTGAACCGCTTTCTGGCTGGCTCGCTCTCGTCGGAGACGATGTATCTGCTCTCGAAGGCCCGCAAGAAGGGAATGCCCTTCTTCGCCACGCCCTATTACCTTTCGCTGCTCGACGTCACGGGCGGCGGCTACGACGATGCCGCCATCCGCAGTTACATTCTTTATTCGCCGCAGCTGGTCGAAACCTACGGGCAGATCCGCGCCTGGGAGCGCGAGGACGTCGTCGAGGCCGGACGACCCAATGCCGCCGGGTGGCTGCTGCCCGACGGACACAACATCCACCGCCGTTACCCGGAGGTGGCGATCCTGATTCCCGACACGATGGGCCGCGCCTGCGGCGGGCTGTGCGCCTCGTGCCAGCGCATGTACGACTTCCAGAGCGAACGCCTCAATTTCGAATTCGAGACCCTGCGCCCCAAGGAGAGCTGGGACCACAAGCTGCGCCGCCTGATGAATTATTTCGAGGAGGACACCCAGCTGCGCGACATCCTCATCACGGGCGGCGACGCCCTGATGAGCCAGAACAAAACCCTGCGTAACATTCTCGAAGCGGTCTGCCGCATGGCCGGCCGCAAGCGCCGGGCCAATGCCCGACGCCCCGACGGGGAGAAGTACGCCGAATTGCAGCGTGTGCGCCTCGGGTCGCGCCTGCCGGCCTATCTGCCGATGCGCGTCAACGATGAACTGGTCGAAATCCTCCGCGAATTCCGCGAGAAGGCCTCGGCCGTCGGCGTGAAGCAGTTCATCATCCAGACCCATTTCCAGACGCCGCTCGAAGTGACGCCCGAAGCCGAGGAGGCCATCCGGAAGATCCTTTCGGCGGGGTGGCTCATCACCAACCAGCTGGTCTACACCGTGGCCGCTTCGCGCCGCGGGCACACCACACGCCTGCGCCAGGTGCTAAATTCGCTCGGTGTGGTCTGCTACTACACCTTCTCGGTCAAGGGGTTTCAGGAGAATTACGCCGTTTTCACCCCCAACAGCCGCTCGATGCAGGAGCAGGTCGAGGAGAAGGTTTACGGGCGGCTCACTCCGGAGCAGGCGGCCGAACTCGACGATTTGCTGGCTGACGGGACGGATACGGCTGCGAAAATCCGCTGCTTCATGCGTCGTCACCACCTGCCGTTTCTGGCCACGGACCGCAGCGTGCTGAACCTTCCGGCCATCGGCAAGAGCATGTCGTTCCGGCTGGTGGGCATCACGGCCGAGGGCAAGCGTCTGCTGCGTTTCGACCACGACCGGACGCGCCGCCACAGCCCGATCATCGACAGTATGGGCGAAATCTTCATCGTCGAGAACAAGTCGCTGGCCGCCTACCTGCGCCAGCTGGGCAAGATGGGCGAGGACCCCGAGGACTACGCTTCGATCTGGGCCTATACGCACGGCGAGACCGAGCCGCGTTTCGGGCTTTACGTCTATCCCGATTTCGGGTTCGCGACGACCGACCGGGTGAGCAACCTGGAGTTGGAGTGACGCAATAACCGGCATATGATTTGCGTTTGTATTCAATGATTATTGAATGAATGCAAATTATGAAAAAGACGATTCACAGAGCCGCGACCCGCGGGTATGCCGATCACGGCTGGCTCCGGACCCACCATACTTTCAGCTTCGCCGGATACTACGATCCCGGGCGGATTCATTTCGGCGCCCTGCGCGTGCTCAACGACGATACCGTGGCCCCGGGCGAGGGGTTCGGAACGCATCCCCACGAGAATATGGAGATCGTTTCGCTCGTTCTCTCGGGCGCCTTGAGGCACGGCGACAGCATGGGCAACATGCAGCTCCTCAAGCCGGGCGAATTGCAGGTGATGACCGCCGGTACGGGCATCACGCACAGCGAGATGAACGCCAGCCGCGAGGAGCCGGTGAAGTTCCTGCAGATCTGGGTCATCACCGACGCCGAGGGCCATACGCCCCGTTACAACCAGATCGAACTCGCGCCCGCGAAGCGCAACGAGTTCCGGCTGATCGTGGCTCCCGAAGGCCGCGGCGGGGAACACGTGGGATGGATTCACCAGACGGCATGGTTCCATACGCTCGACCTCGACGCCGGGCGGGAAGCCCGGTATCGCATGAATCTTCACGGCAACGGGGCCTATGTTTTCGTGATCGAAGGCACGGCCGAGGTCGCGGGCGAACCGCTCGGTCCCCGTGACGGCATGGGCATATCGGACGCCGACGATTTTCTGATCCGCGCTTCCGAAAACGCACGGCTGCTGGTCATCGAGGTCCCGATGATCTGATGTGCGGCAGCCTGATGTGAAAAACCGCCGGAGTCGAATGCTCCGGCGGTTTTTTAGTGTCAGGCGGCGTCCTAAAACTCCGAGGTGAAGTGGAAGCGGATATCCTTGAAGTTCTCCTGCGCGAGAGCCAGCCCGTAGCTGGTGTCGGCGAGGAAAACGTCGCGGCCGTGCTTGTCCACGGCCATGTTGGTGTGCTTGCGGCGCTTGAAGTCGGCCAACTGCGCGGCGTTGTCGCTGTCGATCCAGCAGGCCTTGTAGATCGAGATCGGCTCCCAGCGGCACGCGGCGTTGTACTCGTGCTCCAGACGGTACTGGATGACCTCGAACTGGAGCGCGCCCACCGTGCCGATGATCTTGCGGCCGTTGAGCGAGCTTGTGAACAGCTGCGCCACGCCCTCGTCCATCAGCTGGTCGATGCCTTTGGCCAGTTGCTTGAATTTCAGCGGGTCGGCGTTCTCGATGTAGCGGAACTGCTCGGGGGCGAACGACGGAATTCCGGTGAAGCGGAGCTTCTCGCCTTCGGTGAAGGTGTCGCCGATCTTGAAGTTCCCCGTGTCGTGCAGACCCACGATGTCGCCCGGATAGGCGAAGTCGATCACCGACTTTTTCTCGGCCATGAAGGCCGTCGGGGAGGAGAATTTCAGCTGCTTGCCGCTGCGTACGTGGAGGTAGTTCCTATTCCGTTCGAACGTGCCGGAACAGATCTTCAGGAACGCGATGCGGTCGCGGTGGTTGGGGTCCATGTTGGCGTGGATCTTGAAGACGAAGCCGGTCATTTTCGGCTCCGCAGGCTCCACCTGCCGGGTTTCGGTCGGCGCCGGGCGCGGCGAAGGGGCGATGCGCACGAAGCATTCGAGCAGTTCGCGCACGCCGAAATTGTTCACCGCCGAGCCGAAGAACACCGGGGCCAGTTCGCCCCGCAGGTAGGCGTCGCGGTCGAACTGGTCGTAGACGCCCTCGACCAGTTCCACGTCGGAACGCAGCTGGGCGGCGAACTTCTCGCCGATGTAGCCTTCGAGTTCCTGCGAGGCGAGGTCCGAGATTTCGGCCGTCGAGGCGTCGGCCGTGAGCTTTTCGTCCGACGTGAAGAGCGAGAGGTTCTTCTCGTAAAGGTTGTAGACGCCCTTGAACGTGGGTCCGTTCGAGATCGGGAAGGCCAGCGGCCGCACGCGGATATGCAGTTCCTTCTCCACCTCGTCCAGCAGGTCGAACGGCTCTTTCGACGGGCGGTCGAGCTTGTTGATGAAGACGATCACGGGGGTTTGGCGCATGCGGCAGACCTCCATCAGCTTGCGGGTCTGGGCCTCGACGCCCTTGGCGCCGTCGATGACGATGATCACCGAGTCGACGGCCGTCAGCGTGCGGTAGGTGTCCTCGGCGAAATCCTCGTGGCCCGGGGTGTCGAGGATGTTGATCTTGCAGCCCCGGTATTCGAATCCCATCACGGCCGTGGCCACCGAGATGCCTCGCTGGCGTTCGATCTCCATGAAGTCGGACGTGGCGCCCTTCTTGATCTTGTTGCTCTTGACGGCTCCGGCCACATGGATGGCGCCGCCGAACAGCAGCAGTTTTTCCGTAAGGGTGGTTTTGCCCGCGTCGGGGTGGGCGATGACGGCGAAGGTCCGCCGCCGGGTTATCTCTTCCTGTTGTGTCATGACTTGCGTAATTAAAAATGAAAGATTAAAAATGAAAAATTGCCTCCTTGGCGATTGTGAAAGGGACGGGTTTTTGAAATGCGTTATCGAAAAACCTGTGCTTTGGAAGGTTTGCCTGCGAATCCCATTTTTAATTCTTAATTTTTCATTTTTAATTATACGGATTATCCCTCCTTGGGGTAATCCGCATTGTAGTGGCAGCCTACGGACTCCTTGATCTCGCGGCCCTGCTTGATGACCAGGTAGGCGATGGCGATCATGTTCCGCAGCTCGCACAGTTCGCGGTTGGGCTTGGTCTTGTTGTAAAGTTCCTCGGTCTCCTGCCAGAGGATTTCCAGCCGGTGCATGGCGCGCTTGAGCGAGAGGTTCGACCGCACGATGCCCACGTAGTTGGACATGATCGTCTGCATCTCGCGCTTCGACTGGATGATCATCAGCATCTCCTCGGTGTGCTGCGTGCCTTCGAAATCCCAGTCGGGAATGCCCTCCTGAAAATCGACTTTCTCCAGCAGCGACGCCGTGTGGCGCGCGGCCTGGTCGGCGTAGACCACCGCTTCGATCAGCGAGTTCGAGGCCAGGCGGTTGGCGCCGTGCAGTCCCGTGCACGAGGTCTCGCCCAGCGCGTAGAGCCGTTTCACGGAGGTTTCGCCGTTGGTGTCGACCTTCACGCCACCGCAGCAGTAGTGCGCCGCAGGGGTCACGGGAATCCAGTCTTTGGTGATGTCGATGCCGATCGAGCGGCATTTTTCATAGATGTTCGGGAAATGGCTCTTCACGGCCTCGGGGTCCTTGTGCGTCACGTCGAGGTAGACGAAGTCGGAACCCCGTTTGGTCATCTCGCGGTAGATGGCGCGGGCCACCACGTCGCGCGGCGCGAGGGATTTCATCGGGTGGTATTTGTCCATGAACTCCTTGCCGTCGGGCAGCCGCAGGATGGCCCCGAAGCCGCGCATGGCTTCGGTGATCAGGAAGTTGGGCTTCTCGCCGGGGTTGTAGAGCGTCGTGGGGTGGAACTGGATGAACTCCATGTTCTCGGTCATCGCCTTGGCGCGGTGGCACATGGCGATGCCGTCGCCCGTGGCGACCACGGGGTTCGAGGTCGTGGAGTAGACGTTGCCGCAGCCGCCCGTGGCCACGACGGTGAATTTCGAAAGCATGGTCTCGATCTCGTTGGTGTCGAGATTCAGGACGTAGGCCCCGAACGAGGCCAGTCCGCGCGTGTGGCGCGTGACGAATTCGCCCAGATGGTGCTGCGTCAGCAGGTCGATGGCGAAGTGGCGTTCGAGAACCGTGATGTTCGGATGCTCCCTCACCGACTGCACGAGCGCCCGTTCGATCTCGGCTCCCGTGAGGTCCTCGTGGTGGAGGATGCGGTGCTCCGAGTGTCCGCCTTCGCGGTTGAGCTCGAAACGCCCGTCGGGGGTCTTGTCGAAACGCGTGCCCCAGGCTATGAGGTCGGCGATCAGTTCCGGGGCCCGCCGCACGACCAGTTCCACGGCCTTCTCGTCGCATTTGCCTGCGCCGCAGACCAGCGTGTCGCGGATGTGTTTCTCGAATGTGTCGGGAGCGTACGTTACCGAGCAGATGCCGCCTTGTGCATAATTGGTGTTGCACTCTTCGATCGCGCCCTTGGTGACGATCGTAACGTGTCCGTGGGCTGCGGCTTTCAGCGCGAACGAAAGGCCCGCGGCGCCGGAACCGATAACCAGAAAGTCGGTTTTCATGGGTTTTTCCTTTTTCTAATGCCTTGCAGCGCCGCAAAGTTACAAAAAATAGTAACTTTGCCGCATAATTTCGGGCAAAATATGGAACGACATATCGACATCAGCCGCTTCGATTACGACCTTCCGGACGAGCGGATCGCCAAATTCCCGCTCGCCGAGCGCAGCGCCTCGAAGCTGCTCGTCTGGCGCGGCGGAGAAATCGCGGAAAAGCGTTTCGCCGACATCGGCGACGTGCTGCCGGCCGGGGAGCTGCTGGTTTTCAACAACACGAAGGTGATCCGGGCGCGGATCGTCATGCACAAGCCCTCCGGGGCGCGCATCGAGGTCTTCTGTCTCGAGCCGCACGACCCGGCCGACTACGAGCGGGCGTTCGCCGTCACGGGCGGCTGCACATGGTCGTGCATCGTGGGCAACCGCAAGAAGTGGAAAGAGGGGTACGTGGAGATCAATTTCGAACGCGGGGGCTGCGCCGAGCACCTTCGTGCATGGATCGTCGAGGACCACGGCCGCGAGTGCGTCGTGCGTTTCGAGTGGACGGCCCCGATGACCTTCGGGCAGCTGCTCGAATACCTCGGGCGGATTCCGATTCCGCCCTACCTGAACCGCGAGAGCGAGGAGATCGACAACACGCGCTACCAGACGGTCTATTCGAAGTTCGAAGGTTCGGTGGCCGCACCGACCGCCGGGCTGCATTTCACGCCCGAGCTGATCGGGGAGATGAAGGCGCGCGGATTCGCCTTCGAGGAGGTGACGCTCCATGTCGGGGCGGGCACGTTCCTGCCCGTCAAGGACGAGGACGCCGCGCGGCATCCGATGCACACCGAGCATTTCGAGGTGCGCCGTGCGACGGTGGCCCGCCTGCTGGAGAAGTGGGGGCATATCACCGCCGTGGGAACCACCTCGGTGCGTACTCTGGAATCGCTTGCGGCCCTTGCGTGGCGCATCCGCACGGCCGGGACGCCCGATGCCGGGCGGGTCGTGGGGCAGTGGGAGCTGTACGACATTCCCGCGGAGTTTTCGGGCCGCGAGGCGTTGCAGGAGTTGTCGGGGTATATGGAGCGCGAGGGGCTGGACCGGCTGAAAGCCTCGACGCAGATTATGATCACGCCGCTGGACTACGAGTTCCGCATCGTGCACAATATCGTCACCAATTTCCACCAGCCCAAATCGACGCTGCTGCTGCTGGTTTCGGCCTTTGTGGGCGACGGGTGGCGGCGGATTTACGACTACGCCCTCGGCCACGGCTTCCGCTTTTTGAGCTATGGCGATTCGTCGGTGCTGCTGCGGGAGTAAGCGGCGTAATCTGGAATTTCTGTTTAAAACCGAGGGCAGGACCGTTTGCGGCCCTGCCCCTTTGTCCTCCCGGGGACAGCCCTGGAAATCCCCGGGAGATGTGAATAGGTACGACGTCAGAATTTGACCCCGATTTTTACGAAGAACGAATTGACGCTGAAACCTTCGCTGCTTTCACCTCCGGATTTGAATTTCATTCCCTGGTGTTGCAGTCCGAGTCCCAGGTTGAACCGTTTGTAATTTATGCCCAAACCGTATGAGGCGTAGAAGCCGCCTTTCAGGTCGATGCCCTCGCCCTCTTCGTATAGCTTGCTCCCGAAATTCTTTGTTCCGGTTACGCCCATGCCGAATCCCAGGTCGACGGCGATATAGGGCGCAAAATTTTCCGTTACGGGATAGCAACCTTTCAGGTCGACGAAAAGGGGCATCATGCCGACTTTCCAGTCGTCGTATGCATACTGGAAACCGACTCCGAGACCGACGAAAGCATATCGGGCGATCCGTACGCCGTGGATGGTTTCGATGAAAGGACGTGAGTATTTGGCATCGGCCGATTGTCCGTCCATTTTAAGTTTGCCGCCCAAGCCGAAGCCGACGTTTACTTCGCCTTCGTACCGGATGCTGATTCCTCCGGATTTTTCGGCTGTCTTTTGTGCTAAGGACGCGGCGGGCATTGCTGCAAAGGCGATTGCTGTAAGGATGAATAATTTTTTCATGGTGCAAAAATTGGGTACACCCCGGCTCCTGTGATGCGATTATTTAAAAAAGAAAGTGTGGAGCCGTTCGTTTATCTGGACAGAGGCTCTGGTAAGCCCGAAAACAAATAAACAATACCCCACACTTGTATAGCATAGGGTATGCACCTCGTATGCCGATACAAGTGATGAGTGTCGTCGTTTACCTTGTTTTCTTGAAATTTACCAGATTTCTGTCCAAGGATAAAAGCGAAACACTTTCATCAAATATGTCTTGCCGCCCAGGGACGACACGACAAAGATAGAAAATGTTTTGCAAAAAGCAACGACCTCGGGGTATTGTGGGACAAATTTCGGTGAAAATTTGCTGAAAATCAATATTGAATCCCGTTTTTTAGGCGTATAGGTCATTTCGGGTGCTAAAATCGTTGTAATACTGGTGTCTGTCAGTA
>OJON01000029.1_pt1 | contig 83346 bp, 110 predicted proteins | sample 1598031 | NCBI WGS metagenome assembly OJON01 (sample SAMN01915216, study PRJEB22387) | human gut metagenome | isolation source: stool | host: Homo sapiens | place: USA | reverse complement strand
TTTATAGAGAAAAGGAAATAATAAAATAAACCTAAAAACTAAATGTATTTTTATTATGTTAACAAAAGTAAACAATGTGAATGTAGAAAAAGCTGTTGCAACAAGTAAAGCAAACGCAACCATCTCTCTTAATGAGTTGCTTAAAACAACTAAAGAAAAAACAAACGGACTATTAAAAACGTCTTTAGGACAAAAAACAGAGATTTATAAAAATACTCTGTTTAAAGATATGGATGAGAGAAAGAAAAAGGCAGCAAGAAAGAAAATAAGAAATTACACTTATTCCATGCTTTCAACCATTGTTGAAAATAAATCAGAAAAATTAATCAGTGCTTTTTTAGATTTCTACAAATCTGCATACGTTTTGAATGATTTTTCATTTGCTTCCATTGCAAGCGAAAACACTAAAGAAGAAAAGAAAGCCATTTTAAAAAAAGGCTTAGAAATAGTAAAGGGCTTTAATAAATAATACACTAATATAAGGGGGTATTTTAAATACTCCCTATTATAATCTAAACATTATGGTATTATTAGACACATTAGACATAACTTTATTTGTTGTATTATATCTTTTAATAAAGATAATGTATAGGGACACAAAAGAAAGTCTAAATAACAAAGAGGACGAGTATTTTAAAGACTAAAATAAAAAGGGACAATAAAACATTGTCCCTTATCTTTATTTTTCAAAAGTTAAAATTAACGTAACCGTACGCCCCTAAAACTACCAGGAAATTTTTACTCTATGCATTAAGCCTAAAACTACCAGGAAATTTTACCTCCTCACATTAAGCCTAAAACTACCAGGAAATTTTTGCTCTACGCATTAAGAGGTACCTTGAGGATTCTTCACCCTTTTCAGTAGGCTATGATTTTACCTCCTCACATTAAGACTCCGATTACTGAGGTAATATATTATCTATGCCATCCGAAAAGATCCATTCGAATATCGTTTTATAATATCCATCTCCGGGATCATAATCTAAAGTAGCAGAAGGCATATGAGGACCTTCAGAAGAGTCTATATTCCAATCCCATCCCACATATACCCAGTCATCTTTAAGATGCCAAGATCCATCCATAGAATATAACTCTTCACTCTTATCCTCAAGGTAATAGGTAGAACCTCCCTGGTTAACCTCGGGAGTATAATTCTCCCAGAGACTTTTTCTCATAAGAATCCTTACTCGAAAAGCTATTACCCCTCTACCATTCGTAAAGCTTGATAATAGGTTCCCTATATCAATGCTATCTACCAACCAATTCTTATCACTCTGGGGAGATATCACAGGATAATGATCTAAGGGAGCAAACTTCTTCTCACCTTGTCCCGCCTGGATGCCAGATACTTGCATAGTAGGGAAGAAGATCATACCAGGATCCTGAGTAATCCTTACACTTCTCTCTACTCCATTACTCGTTCGGATTCTAAGGCTCTCAGACCTTTCATCTAGAGACATATTTTCCCTAACATCAATGACTACTTGAGCATTACCATTACCTTCACTTGGAGATACACTTAAAAAACTTTTATTCATACACTTACATATTAAAGGTTTATAAGGGGTTATAGTATAACCCCAGATACTTCACACAAAGAAGCCAGAGACCAAACATCCCTGGCTTTCCCTTCTATAAAAGGGTATCCAATATCTTCTCAGCCCTATCCCTCCCTAGAATCCTCCCACCATTCTTTCTCTCATAAGAGAATACATAATACTTCTGAAGTTCTATCTACTCCCTCCCTCCAATAGTAGTTCTATTCTTAGCATATCTCCGGGAGGTAATAATTCATCTACTATATCCTTTCTGATTGGGAGTTGGAAATATGGTATAAACTCAAACTCTTCTTCATCTGTATTAGATACTTCCAGTTCAGTAGTTGGTATACCCTCGGAATCCCAAGTAGTTTTTGAAAAGGTAATATCTATGGGATATCCAGTACTTGAGGGGAAGATATTTCTAGGTGCTACTCCAATATTAGCCATAAAAGGTACACCATCCTGGATTATTCTTACAGAAGCCTCTTTCCCTGTTGAGGATCAGATCTCAACATCTCTTCTCTATCTTCTAGAGAGATGTTAGCTTTTGCATTAATAGTTACTTCTTGATTTCCATTTCACTCTCTGGGTGATGTTTAAAAAGTTCTTTTCCATACTCTAAATAATTTTTAAGTTACGTATAAGAGTAGTTCTTTCCCATTACACAGAGTTAGGTGATTATAAGAAGAGATCTCGAGATCTCTTCTTATACCTTAAATAACACTAAAAGCTTAAAGATATGAAAAAAGAATTTATTACAGTTAGCTCAGAATCTGGGCAAGGGGATGGATCGGTTACTATAACGGCAGATCCCCATCCATTTGCAAATGATAGGTCTACTAGCCTATTAGTAAGAACTGCAGGAGATAAATCCCAAGAGGTAAGGATTTTACAAAATAGTACTCCTTTCTACATAGCTTCACTAATAAAATTTTCAGGTTATCCAAAGAATGTAGGTACTCTAACTTTTATACCATATTTTGATTTTATGAATGTGGGTACTAATGATGATGGTTCCAATTATCCCATCTATTATTGTAATATTAAAATGAGTAGTAACTATGACTTCAGTTCAGAAATCAAATACTTTCTGATGTGTACTTTTAGAGAAGAGCTGTTAGAAGATTATGAGCTTGAACTAAAAACACCCAGTGAATCTAGATCTCTCAAATTTAAACATCCAATTAGTGGATTAAGTCTTAGAAATTACGAAGGAGAGATATTCTTAAGTAATGGTACTGGTATAGTAGATGAGGTATCTCTAAGATTGACTAATAAGAATGATGCCTATGATTATAGGACTCTATATCAGATAGTCTTTAACTTCTAAAAAAAAGATCCTGGATTACCTTCTCTAAGGGTCCAGGATCTTTAACGGATCAATCTATCTTTCTTATGAATGAAACATTCTATTATAGTATTTCTTCTTTTTCTTCTCTCTAGAGGTTTCTTTCATGTGACCAAATATTGGGCAATCCAATCTAGCTTCTCTTTTAAATTACGAATAATGCAATTACCCAGAATGCTAAGGCAAATGTAAGGCCTATTTTATTCTTCTCCCAGAATTTGCCCTGATTAAAGTAACAACCCCCATAAATTAAAGGAAAGAATAATACTCCAAATATGATTATAACTGGGAATAAAACCAAGAACAATATGTATAATATAAGTTCTTGAGTACTGGCAGACCAACCTCTATAGTTGTTGTTTGAATCGAAATAATGTCTCATAATCTCAAATGTTTTAAGTATCGGATTAAACAATATATTGGGAACAAAGGCAAAACTAACCAGATACTGATGAAAGTAATGAATTCATTTAAACCCAAGTATCTCTTACAAAGCTTAGAAAGAATCACTGCTGGCAAAAAACAAACCGCATATACTGTGTAAAGAATCACCCACATTATTTTTCTTCGATTAAGTTGATTACCTTGGATAATTTGCCTTGAACCTTCTCTAATTTAGAGATTTCCCATCCCTTAATATCTTCTCCATAAGAGGATAATTTCTCTATGGATCTTTTGATAGAGAAATATGCCTTGAACCTTTTAAACCTTTCCTCATTTTCAGGATTCATTGGTAAGGCAAATCCCTGAAGATTATTGCCTACTCTTTTATAAATTCCATCCAAGTTAGGCAATCTAGTTACCTTTACCTTATTACTCAGAGTAGCAACTCCCTCTTTTTTATCTACTGAAACTACTTCTACTTCTTCCATCAGTGTAGGATTCTCTGAATTTGAGTAGATTACCTTTGTTCCCTCTTTTAATTTTTCTTTCATAATTCGTTTGATTAATTGTTTATGCAAATATACTAAATTTATTTGATTATTGAAAATTATCTATTTTATTTTCAATAAATTCATAGGCATTGCCTTGGTAATCTTCTAGCATTTTGTATTCCTGTGGAGATAGGAATACTCCGTTTACTTTAAAAAATTTTCTTAGATGCTCTGGTATAGTGCCTTGGTGAGTGATGTTATTGTATCTGATAATGTATAGATCCTTCTTATTCCGATCTATAACCCCTAAAGTGTTGATTGGTTGAAGTTTAGTTTGGTAAATTCCTCCGAAAGCCGAAGGAACCATTAAAATATCTCCGGGTACTCGAGTTATCCAATGAGAATAATCTGGAGTAATCACTGCAATTTTCTTCTCATTCTCAAGTTTTTTATCGTATTCCAAACGATTAAACCAAAAAGCACAGCTATAACAAACATCCTGAGCTTTCATAAGTTTAGGGATCTCTCGATTTATATCAAAATCCTCTAAATTAATGAGTTTGCCACATATACGGCATCGATTCATCCTATTCATATTGCATTATTTATAAGTTATATGGAATAATAGAACACAAAGAACTTAGAAAATAGGGATATGAGCAATACTGTTCAATGTTTATTGAACTTAAAACACTAAAGTTATGAAAGATAAATTAACGAATGAGATGATTAAAGATCTGGCTAACAGATTGGGTATAGAACCAGCTCTCTTAAAAGCAGTACAGCTAGTAGAAGCTGCTGGTAGAGACGGATTTTTATCCGATGGTAGACCTCAAATCCTTTTTGAAGGACACATTATGTACAAAGAATTTCACAAAAAATTCCCAGATATAGACTTAGATTATCTTTGTAAGAGATTTTCTACGGTATTTTATCCAAAATGGGATAAATCGAAGTATTTTGGGGGCTTAGGAGAGTACAAAAGGCTCGAATTAGCTAAGGAAATTGATGAAGAATGTGCTTTAAAAGCCACAAGTTGGGGAATGTTCCAGATTTGTGGATTCAATCACAACCTTTGTGGATGCAAAGATGTCTTCGATTTCGTTCATAAGATGTCAGAATCTCATGAAAAACAACTGGAATTGATGTATTATTTCATGAATAACTCGGGTTGTTTGAAAGAACTCAAGGAAAAAGACTGGGCAGGTTTTGCCAAGAAATATAATGGTCCCGGGTATGCCCAGAATGCCTATGATCAGAAACTGAGAAATGCTTACGAAAACTTCAAAAATAAGTTATGAAAAGATGTCACTTCAATAATTGGTTAGCAAAGTTGATTCTAGCCAAGAATTACACAGCAATAACCCTATTTTTCAACTCATTCTTCAAGTATGACGAAGAAGTATATGAATGGGATAATATAAATCACGAGTGTATTCATCAGGTACAACAGATAGAATGCTTTATTCTAGGGTTGATTATTGGTATCATAGTAACTGGTTTGGGGGCTCCCTGGTGGATTATTCCCATAATTGCTTTTGGATTCTTCTACCTATGGTATGGAATCGAATATCTGATTATCTTAGCTTTTGCTGGTTGGGATAAACAGAATGATCGATATCATGATGTAAGCTTTGAAGAAGAAGCTCATTCAAATGATACCAAATGGGATTATCTCAAAGAAAGATTACCCTTTTCATGGATGTCTTACATAAAACTGAGAAGCTACAAGAAATGAAAAAATTAAAAGTGTTAGGGGTGTCTGCGGGTGCAGGCATCCTTTTGTTCCCTTTTAGAAAGAATTTGATAGCTAATATAGAAATTAGAGGAGTATTTTATACTAAGGGTCTAGAACAGTGGAAATTAAACTTTGGGAATATACCTTATTATAAAGATGGAACTTTTCCAGACTGTAAGCCAGACATCATACTTTCAAGTCCAGATTGTGGAGCATCCTCCATTATGAGGCTTTCAAAAGTAAAAGAATTGGGCAATCCACAAGAGAATAAATCCTTGAATCTAGTGATTCAATCAATCTTACATTATAAGCCTAAGATTTTTCTTATAGAAAATCTACCTCGTTTGCTATCTCTACTACCAAAGGAATACCTTCAAAAAACTTTCGAAGACTACAAACTTATTTTTCACGAAAGGTCAGTTTCTGATTATGGAAACTCACAGTTATCAAGGAAGAGATTACTTATCATCGGAGTACATAGAAAAACCGGTAAGAAATATTTGAATGCTTTCAATGAAGTATTTCAAGTAAAAAACCCAACAATTACTAGAAATCTACTTAACGATTACCAGAATCCATTAAATTATAACATACCCTTGGATAAAACCCTGGCAATGTATGACTATCGAAAACTTCCCGAAAAGAAAAATCTTACAGTAAAGAAAATACATAGACTTTGGGTAGGAGCATTCCATGCTGAAAAGAAATGGCCAATCAAAACAGCAAAGATGAGTACCCTCCCAGGAGTATACAGATTGGAAGAAGATAAATCTCCCTTAACACTGAGACCTGCCGATAGACAATTCCGACCCGATGGTTATCCTCTTGGGATTTTGGATTTCAAGGCAATCATGGGATTTCCTAAACCCTACAAGATTTTCATGGATGAAGGCAATTATCTTTACTGGCTTAACAAGGCAAGGTATACAATTGCCAAAGGGGCAGTTGGAGAAATTGGGATTTGGTTTAAAAGGTGCATTAGAAACGCCTCCGATAAGTAGACTATGGGATTATACATATATATATAACTAACTTAATACCATAAATATAATATGAAAACTTTACCAAGATTACCTGAGGATTTTATTAAAAACCTACCTGGTTCTAAAGTGAAATTAATATATAAATTAATGAAGTTAGAATCAGAAGTACTAGCTGAAGAATCTAAACTTAGTAGTGCTTTAGCTTCTTACTACTGGAGTTTGAACCCAAATTTAAAATCGGTTTCAAAAAGCCGATTTTTATTGCCTAAAATGTTAAAATCATTCGAAGCTAAGAAGAGGGAATATTTAAATTTACTAGATGCTTGCGCCTCTCAAATAGAGGGTTGGTATGAAGCTATTTCACCAAAGTTGGTTGAAAAGAAACCAAGTAAGGCCCTAATATTAGGAGAAAATATTACTAGAAAGCATGCTAGGAGCTTAAAGACTAAGAGAATTAAGTAAAGTTGATGATTTGATTAAATGTTAAAAGACTTTAAAAGTGTCAAAAAGTACTAGAAGTGAAAGCTTCCTCCCTTTCAGGAATTCCTTCTTAAAACCTTCTATACAATTAACCTCAATAGGTAGGTATCAATAATAATCATTATTCATTCTACCTACATTGGTTGATTCCATCAACCAATGTAATCAATGGTTGTATACAACCATTGATTGGAAATATATTATTTTGTATTCTTTCTTCTTTTTTTAGGAGGTTTTTTTTCTTCTTTTGTACTGGGTTCATTAAGATTATGTTAGTTTATGAAGAAAGCCAAAAATATCGTTACGTTAATACTAATGGGATTTACTATTTACCTTTGCTTCAGGAATTACAAACTTTCTCGAGAGGTTAATTCTCTGGAACAAGCGGTCAATGAAATCCCAGATACAGTTTACATCAAGAAACCCTTTAAACCTGAGAAAGAGTTTTCAGAGAAAAAAGAACCAGATAGAATCTTAGTTTACGGTAAGAAGCAGTCAGACTCTCTTCCTGATAATTCCATAAGACAGCCTCTAATCAGTAAACAAGATTCTCTGGTTCAATTGGTTTTAAAGAGGAATAAATTGAACTTAAGTCTACTCAATAAGGAAACTAATACTTACTCAACTAGATCATTCCAAATCGACCTGAATAAGTACAGTTATAACTGGTATGAAGGTCAATTAACTCAGAAAAGGATAAAGAGATTTTCACTTAATCCCTACATCTATGGTAAATACAGACCTTTCAACAATCTGTTAGACATGGGTACTGGAATTGAGTTCAAGACTAACCGATTTAATTACAAACTTGGAATCAATGCTTTCTACTACCCGAAATTCCAATCGGGAATAGGTACTGATTTAGAGTTTTCAGTTCAATATAAATTTTGATATGGCAAAAAAGATTATAACAGAAAATACAAATCTTACAAGAGAGGAATTAGAGATACTGGCTAAAGTTCCTAATGATGTATTTCTCTTTAGTCTCTTTTGTTATGTGATACACCCAGTAAGAGGAAAGGTAAGATTCGAACTATATCCTTACCAGAAATCGGTACTATACCAGTTCGTAAAAGAGAGATTCAACATTTTACTAAAGTTTCGTCAGGCTGGTATTACAGAACTTATTTCTATGTACTGCCTTTGGTTAGCGATGTACCATCCGAATAAGAAGATAAACATTATCTCTATTAAGGATACTACAGCTAAAAAGGTACTCAAGAAGATTAAGTTCATGTATAAGAATCTTCCCTGGTATCTTCAAACTCCGATTATAAATGGTAGAGCTGGAGAATTTGGATCTGCTTCTATGATAGAATTCGATAATGGTTCTTTCATAGAATCTATCCCTACATCTTCAGAAGCTGGTCGTTCGGAATCCCTTTCTCTTCTGGTTATTGATGAGGCAGCAATAGTAAGATGGGCAGCTCAAATCTGGGCCGCGGCTTTTCCTACCCTTTCTACGGGTGGAGCTGCCATCGTCAATTCTTGTGTTACTGGTAATACTAAGATAATTACAGATAAAGGTTTGCTTAGGATTAAAGATATTTGCCCTAAGAAATTCGGAGCAGTAGATTTATCCTTAGTAAGTAATTTAAGAGTACTTACCCATAAGGGCGAATGGAAAAGAATAGTAGCTTCAGTAAACAAAGGTAGATTAGAAACTTGGAAAGTTAAAACCAAATATGGTAATACTCTAAAATGTACACCTAATCACAAATTGTATACTCTAAATGGTTTTATGACCGTGAAAGATATAATAGAGAAAGGTGAAGAGGTAATATTATACAAAACTGGTATTTCAGAGATAGAAACTCCACCCTCAATTAAATGGCCAGATAAAGAAGAATGGGTAAAAGTAAAAGGGTATGATAACTATCAGGTATCTAATCGAGGACAATTAAAACTCCTTAGAGCTGGTAAGTGGTACCTTAAAAGCTTACGTACTAATAAAACTGGTTACATTAGAGTAACTCTTCATAAGGATGGTAAATCTAAAAAAATTACTATGGCTGAACTGGTATTAACCCATTTTACTACTCAAACTAAGCTTAGCAAAGATGAAGTTATAGACCACATCGATTGTATACCAACTCATAATTGGTCTACTAATTTAAGAGTTATTTCTCGTAAAGAGAATACTAGAAGAGCTTCACTTTATTCTTATGGCTTAAAACTTGGTATTAAGATAGGTAAGGGGTTTACAGATATAGATTCTTTAGCTACAGTAAAGAGAGGTATAGATTCGGGCGAAATAGAAAGAGACGGAATAACTACTTTCATAAAGAATCATGAGGTATTTAATTCTATGTCTTTGAAAAGTGCTAGGTCTTATATAAGTAAAATTCTTTCTGGTAGAATGGGAGAACAGGTAGAATTATCTAAACTTACTCTAGTAAAGAAGTTTAAAGCAACCATATATGATATTACGGTAGAAGATCACCATAGTTACATTACCTACAACTATAAAAAAGGCAATAAAAAAGAATTTAATTTTTTAAATAAAAATACTCCTTATGGCGTAGGGAACTTTTACCATTCTACTTGGGTAGATGCCATTGCAGGAGGTAATCCATTTAACCCAATCCGGTTATATTGGCAAATGCACCCAGAACGAGATGAAAACTGGTATAAGCAAATGGCTTCTGCTCTTGGCCCAAAGAGAACTGCTCAAGAAATAGACGGTGACTTCTTATCATCAGGAAATACAGTCTTCGATTTAGCTGATATAAAGGCTATCGAAGACTGCCTTAGTGATTACCCAGTTATTAAGAAAAGGTTTAATGGTCAGTATAGGCAATATCTTGAACCTCAATCAGATAAAGAATATTTTATCGGGGCAGACGTTTCAACTGGTAGAGCTTCTGACTACTCAGCTTTTACTTGTATGGATAAGCAAGGAGAAGAACAAGCAGTATTTAAAGGTAGAATACCCATAGATAAGTATGCTAAACTTCTGGGAGATACTGGCCAATTGTATAATTGGGCAACTATTGCTCCAGAATCCAATGATGTTGGTATGGCTGTAACTACCAAGCTTCAAGATGAGGGCTATCCCAAATTGTATTACTATCAAAAGATGCTGAAGAAAAAGGGTAAGAGTAGACCAGAGGTAGATAAATCTCCAGGATGGTTAACTACTCAAAAGAATCGTTCAGTAATCATCGAGAATCTTGAACAAGATATTCGAGAAGAAGACGTTATAATAAAAGACCCATTTTTCGTTCAAGAAGCTTATACTTTTATCTATGATAGTTTAGGTAGACCAGTAGCAATGGGTAAGCATAGGGCAAACAATTCAGCAGTAGATATAGACCTTGAAGGTGATGTCTATTCTGATGACTCTATTTTCGGAAAAGCAATATGCAATCATATACGAAAAGGAAAGACTAACATAATTGTACAACCAAAATGAAAAAGATTAGTTTCAAATGGCCATTTGGGAAGAAAGATCCTCCCACTATGCCACAGGCTGAGGGTAATAAAAAACCTAACAAGGTTCCTTCAGTATCTCCAGGTAGGGTATCGGTTCCAGAAGATTCTAATTTTATTTCTTCCTTAAAAGGGCTTACTTATATGGTAAGCCCTTCTTTCCGTACAGAGATAATACCTTTCATTCGAGATTTATATAAGGTAAATCCGGATGTTGGCATAGCTCTTCAGGATATGTTTAAGTTGTCTAATACTGGTCACTTAATTACATTCCCTAATAATACGGATGAGGAAGCAAGTAAGATGAGGGAACATCTAAAGAATGCTACCAAAAAATGGTCAACGTATTCTGCTGGGATTGATGGGTTAGTAAACAAAATGATAGTTCAACTCTTAGTTAGTGGAGCTATTTCTATTGAATGTGTTCCAGATGATAAACTAGAAGGATTAGCAACTATCCTATTCCTAAGACCAGAGAATATAGTATTCAAAAGGGAAAACAATGGAGTTTACCAACCTTACCAAAAGAACGTAGCTTTTACCAATAATCGGAGAGAAGACTACATAAAGCTAAATATAGAAACCTATATTTATTCCGGTATGTTTAATGATACTGATGAGCCTTATGGGATTCCCCCCTTTATGACTTCTCTTGATTCATTAAAAACCCAACATGATATGAAGATTAATTTCAAGCATATCATGGAAGTTGCCGGTATGATTGGTTTTCTTGAAGCTAAGATGGCAAAACCTGATCAGATGGCAAGTGAATCTGCATCAGCTTATGAAAACCGATTAAATCGAATCCTTGTAAACCTTAAGAAGAATCTTCGAGAGGGATTAAAGGATGGTATAGTTACTGGTTACATTGATGATCATGAATTCAAGCTTAACTCTACTACCAAGGAATTGGGTAATATAGAGAAGCCTTGGAATATGAACCAACAATCAGTAGCTAATGGTTTAGGAGTTAATGGTTCTATAATTGGGGTATCATCTACTACTGGTGAAGGTGCAACTGGTATAATGTTATCTAAGATGATTAGCCAGTTAAAGAATATCCAAATGATTGTAGCTTACGTATTGGATAGAATTTATTCTCTAGAACTGCGTCTGGCAGGTTTTAATAATAAGGGAATAAAGATTGATTGGGGAACTTCTACCGTTTCTGATGAAGTTAAAATCCAACAGGGTCTCCAATATAAGATACAGAACCTTGACTTATTATATAAGGCAGGTATCATTAGCCAAGATCAATATGCTTGGGCAATGGGATATGATTCACCAGATGAAAAAGAACCAAGAGTTCCTTTAGAAGATCAGGATGGTAATACTGATCCTCAAGAGGGTACTAAAAAGAAACAAAGGCAGGCTGACAAAAACCAATCTGCTCGTAGATCAAGAGATAAAACTAACCCGGCTCCTTCTCGAGGAGACCAAAATACTAAAGCAAGATGAGTAAATTTACAAAGAAAAACAAAGAGCATCTTGATTCTATGGTGATAGGTCAAGGCCATACTATTATGGCTGGGTATATACCAGAGTCAGTGGGAGCCCAGGCTTTCTCCGAGAATTATTACAAATGGAAAACTCCTACACCGGATTCCATTGCTCAATTTGGATTTTGGGGAGGTGATATAGATTATAATACCTATTATCCTAACCTTGATAAATCGGAATTAACTCCTAAGGATGAAGAGTTTATCGAACCGATGTTTCGATTGCTTTCAGAAACTATCGTATCGAAGAATTGGAATCCTACAGACTTCAGTCAGAATGGAGTACTAAAGGCTTCTATGAAGATGTTGCTTGGGCAAACGATTAATTGTGATCATGAAACCAATATAGGTAATGCTATTGGAGCTGTATCACAAGTAATGTGGCAAGAAGCCTATAAGGATGGTAGCTTTACTATACCGGCTGGTATTAATGGTATCCTGAAGATCGATGGTAAGGCAAATCCAAGAATCGCTAGAGGGATCCTCATGGAACCACCCTCAATTCACAGTAATTCTGTTACGGTACAATTCAAGTGGGATAAGTCTCATCCTCAAATGGAGGATAACGAATTTTATCAGAAACTTGGTACTTATGATTCTAAGGGAGTTCTGGTACGTAGAATAGTTACTGAAGTAGTTCGTTATCTAGAGACTTCATTGGTTTCACACGGAGCTGATTCATTTGCCCAGAAAATTGGTTCCGATGGTAAAATCATTAACCCTACTTTTGCTAAAAGAACTTGGGCATCTTATGAAGAATATCGGGATGATAAATCGAAGCAATATTTCTTTACCGATTACAAATCAGACATGAGTATGTTTCAGGAAAATAACGATACTCAGGGTTCTTTTAATGATAACCAAGAAAACCAAAACAATAAAAATAATGGTATGAACAAAGAATTAAGAGAATTTCTTGAAAGCCTTTTTGGGGATAATATGCTTACCCTTGAAGAAGGTAAAGAGATGGATCAGGAGAATGTGATTGCCTGTATCCAGAACTTGGTATCATCCAAAAACACTTTGCAAGCTTCTGTTGATAGTCTCAATACAGAGAAAACTTCTCTCACTGAGCAGATCAATAAATTAAATACAGAAGTGGCAAATCTGACGGAAATGGCAACTGTAGGGAAGAATCATATCGCTTCTCTCCGAGAAACTGCCGTAGAAACCTACAGAAAGTTAATGGGTGATAAGGTAGATGAAACTATCGTAACTATGCTCAATTCTGAAACTACTGGTATCAATACTTTGGTGTCACTTACCAAAGACTACCAGGCAAGGTTGGAAGAGAAGTTCCCGATGGTTTGCTCAAAATGTGGTTCACATGATGTTAACCGTGCTTCTTCAGTTTCTGAAGGTGAAGAGGGTAAACACCAAGAAGATACTGCTTCTAATAAGGAAAATTCTACAGACCAAGTTTTCGAGAGTCTGTACAAACAAAAGTTATCACATAAAAAATAAAGGTTATGGAAAAGACGAACATTGTAAACATGGACCAGCCGATGACTCTCTTTGGTTCTAAGACTCCGAAGACTGTAATCTACAAATCCGAATCACATAAGCTTCACCAAGCTTTCACAGTAAAGTCGGGAGAAATAATTGTACAGGGAGTTCCTGTATCACTTACTGAAGAAGGCCAAATCAAAGTATATGCCGATGGAGAAGTATTCTTGGGCATTGCAGTAACAGACAACGTTAACCCGGCTTATCAGGGTCAAAAAAATTTCCCCGTTGAGGTAACAGTAATGGTAGAAGGATATGCCCTTTGCAACTGGGTATCAAAGGCCGAAGTTAAATGTGGCTATGTTAAACCTTCCGGAGAACTTCTCAATTCTCGCTTCGTAAAGGCAGCCAATGCCGATGCAGAGACTCACTTCATCGCTATTACTCCGGCAGATGAAGCAAATGAACTTATCCAAGTACTCATCCGCTAAATTCAAAGCAAAGATATGGAAAAACAAGATTTATCAAAACTGACACAGAAGGATTTCATTAATGAATTGCCTTCAATGGTATCTCTGATGGATTCTTACCGTTCTGGTAGTAACAACAGAAAGCCAATCGAAATTACCCTCGGAGAAGTAGCAGAGGGTAAATGGGGTATTTCCCAAGATGAACTCTTCGAAAAGATCGGTATCAATCCTCATGTTGATACAATGGAGAACATCTTCACTATGCCTCAGCAGAATATTCGTTGGATTGTTCCGGAAATCATTCGTCAGGCAATTACTCTGGGTATGCGCCAAGCACCTTTCTATCCTGAGATCATTGCTTCTGACCAATCAATTAACGGTCTGTCTGCTATCATGCCGATGATCAACATGTCAGATGCTGCACCTGCAAAGGTAAACGAAGCTGAAACTATTCCTTTGGGAGAAGTAAGCTTCGGACAGAAGTCAGTATCTTTGTTCAAGATCGGTAAGGGCTTTAAGATGACCGATGAAGTTAAGAACTACGTTTCTATCGATGTTTTGGGCATTTATCTCCGTGATTTTGGTATCCAGTTGGGCTATGCTATGGATACCTTGGCAATGGACGTAGTAATTAACGGTAACAAACCAGATGGTTCAGAATCTGCTCCGATTATCGGTGTATATGAAACTGCCCAAGGAATTACTTACAAAGACTTGCTTCATATTTGGGTTCGTGCTGCTCGTATGGGCCGTAACTTCCAAACTATGATTGGTGGTGAAGACCAGGCAATCGAATTGCTGAACTTGCCGGAATTCAAAGATCGTCACTCTGGTACAACCCAGGCTACTTTGAATGTGAAGTCTCCGGTTCCCAGTAGTGCTAACTTCTACATCCACCCGGGAACACCTAACCAGCAGTTATTGCTGATTGATACTTCTGCTGCCCTGATTAAGCTTACAGCTCGTCAGTTGATGTTGGAATCAGAAAGAATCGTTTCTAACCAAACTGAAGCAGTATATGCAAGCTTGACTACTGGCTTCTCTAAGATGTATCAAGATGCTGCTCTCTTGCTGGCTGCAAATGAGAAGTTCACTGAACTCGGATTCCCCGATTTCATGAATGTGGATCCTTATCTCTTGGTAAACCTTGAGTAATACCGGTTTTCTTCATTTCCAAGTTTTTGTTTTTAGGGGTAGTCTTTATGGGCTACCCTAACTTTTTATAATACCAAAATCTTACAACAATGGCTAAAATATTTACAGTTACGGTTGGTCCAAGAGCTTATAGCTTTCATGATCAATCTACAGGAATCACCATTTCAAGAGGAAAGGCTAAAGAATTAACTCCTCGTCAATTCAATTCAAAGAAAATCCAATTGGCTTTGGCTTCTGGCCATCTTACTTTGGTAGTAGATAAAAATTCTCAGGTTTCAAAGTATACCGATGAGCAAATCGAAAAGATGGTAAAGAAACTCCAGGCTCAGATTGGTAAGGGTATGACCGTAGAAAAGATTGCTAAGGGTTATTCCTTAGAGGAAGTAAAGCTAATTGCAAAGAAATACGGCTTCGAGATCGAAGATACCGATACTGCTGAATCTCTGATCCAGGCAATCATTGAGGATTCTGAGAGTCACAAAGAAGAAGAGTAATCACTCATTTAAAATATAAGGAGTTATGAAGAAGTTTATTTTTATGTTTATGGCTTTGTTAACCTTAGCCATACCTGCATTAGCTGCTGAGGATATTGGAATTGCTCCAGCTTCCGAAGTAGTTATAGATGTTGGCTCATTCACTGGAATAGTAGCTTTAGTATCTATGATTGCTACTCAGATCTTAAAGGTAATCCCAGCTATTAAGGAAAACAAACTGGCAAAGATCGGTATATCAGTTGCCGTCGGTATTATAGTTTGCATGGTATGCTGGGTATTACAGGTATCACCTATATTAATTAGCATGGAATGGTGGGTAGCTCTATTATACGGCTTAGCTGCTGGATTAAGTGCTTGCGGATTCTATGATATCATTAAAGCTATCTATAATACGATTATAAAACCAGATAAATCCAATTAGGTATGGGCAAACTAGACTTCGTTTACACTACGTCAGGTCTAGAAGCTTCATTCCGAGTAATATCCAAAGTCCCAGTTAAGGCCATACTTGATTGGGACTTTGGTGATGATAAGGGAGAGGTTTTCAATGGTAAAAGGCATGAATCCTATTCTTATGAGGAATCAGGTTTTTATACTGTTACCCTGACTGTTTCAGATTCCAGTGGTTTGAATGAAACTGTTCAAAAAACAATTGTCATTTGTGATTATGCCCATACTACTCTTCCTGATAGTATCTATAATCTCATTGACAATTACCTTCCAAAAGAAATCGCTGAAGAACTAACTCAAGAAGAGAAAGCTCTTTTCATTCAAAAATGGCAATTGTATATTGGTCCTCTAGTAACACATTTAATTCCACCAGATAAATATAAAGACGAGTTATGGTATGAGGCACTAGAAAATCAGCTGATTATGGAATTAGCGGTATTCGATTATCTTCAAGTCCAATTACTTAAACTTTTAACCAACACCGGAGAATCACTTAGTGAAATCACCAAGCCTGGTGGTAATGATTCTGAAGATGGTGGAGCTAGAGGGGATAGAGTTAAACAAATCACTACCGGTCCTACTGAGGTTCAATTCTATGATTCAGTATCTGATAGTATTAGTTCTCTTTGGAAAACATTCTCAAATGCAATGCAACCAGGAGGAATAATCGATGAACTTCGGAAAAACATTTGTACTCTAGCTGAAAGGTTAGAGATATTCTTACCATTCTGTAGACAACCCTATTCACCTGTAGTACCAAGAGTAGTAGATCGAAGAATTGTTACTCAACTGGCAGGTCCTAATCCTACAGCCCCCTTGAATAGAGGTTCATTCAAATTAGTTAAGAAATCCAGATCATGACTAAACCAATCTCTAGATACTTAAACAATAAAACCTGGGATAGATATAAACGTATCATCACAGAGTTTATAGATTTCGATGCAGGAAGGCAAGATATTATATGGGCAAAAAAGGTAAACCAATTCCTTGATCATGCCGAAGATAGTTTACCTTCTTATTATGAAATTCATATTGAAGCCCTTTGTTATTATAACTCTTTTAGGAATTGGCCAATCAATAAGGCAACTGTATCTGGGGAACTAGATGATGAAAACCTTTCGATACTAATTTCTAAATCATATATAGAAAGGCTTGGGTACCTTGATGAACACGGGTACTGGAGATTTAATTGGTCAGAAGATAGGTTCATCATAAATGGGCTAGTTTATAAACCCGATGGTGATACCCAGGTAGCTCAAGCAAAAGACGAAGCTCTGGTCTTCTTGGTTATTCTTAAAAGAGACCGTGACACAGTTGTAAACTTTATAGAACAATAATATGGCACAGTTATTACTGAGATGGACAAAGGTTACTTTCAATAACCAGGAATGGTATGATAGTAATATGATAATCCTAAATGGTAATTCTGGAGTACATCTAGAGGTTGATGGAACAGGGAATTATATATCAGTATTTCAAAGTATGACTGGTATTAATTTCGTAACCCGGCTTCAAGATTACTTTGGACCTGTTTGGGATATGATACTTCCTTTCCCAGGAATAGGCCAGGCAATTAAATTGAGAGTAAATAAGCTACCTACCTTCGGTATTATTAAAGGCGATGTTCAAGATGGAGGAGATGGTGATGCTACTGACAATGCTTTTGCTGGTTCAGAAGGAATCCTATTCTGTGGAAAGGGTGGAGAATATTTCTTAGGGAAACCTAAGGCAGTTGGTTAATTATTTAAAACCTTATACCTATGTATACAAGTAAGTATTATACTGTTGAAGAAATCGATGAGAGACTTAAGCAGGGTTATCTCAATGATGCCACTGAACAAGGCTTTGTCGGTACTATGAAAGAGTTCTGGGCTCTCTTTCTTTCGATTGCCAATAAGGTAGATAAGAAAGAAGGCTATGGTTTGTCTCAGGAGGACTTTACCACAGAACTGAAAGATAAGTTAAATTCTCTTTCTGGAGAAATCCCAACTAAGGTATCCCAGTTAGAGAATGACCTTAAGTTCCAAACTAAAGAAGAAGTAGAAAAGTATATCAGCGACCTTATAGATGGTGCTGATGGAGCATTGGATACTCTTAAAGAGTTGGCAGATGCCCTGAACAATGATCCCAACTTTGCTACTAACCTTACTAATAAACTTATTGAGATTAGAGATGCCCTTACTGCTGAAGTTAATCGAGCAAAAGCTGCTGAAACTGCTCTGCAAGAAGGTCTCAATGAAGTAGATACAAAAATCGAAAAAGCTCTTCAGGGTCTTACTGATACCATCGATAAAACTATCAAGGACATCAAGGATTCAGTCAAGGCTTTAGAACAGAAAGTAGATAAAAATACCGAGGCTATTTCTAATGTAAAAGTGGAGGTAACTGGCCAATTAGCCGATTTCAAGGTAGAAGTTCATAAGGAAATCGATCTTGAAAAAGAGAGAGCTATTACTGCCGAGAATGCTTTGCAAAGAGAAATAGATAGCCTGAAAAATGGTTCATCTAATGACAAGGCAGAATTAGAACAAAAGATTCAGCAAGAGGCTACAGAACGAGCTCGTGCTGATGAAGCTTTGCAACAGAACATAGACAATGAAGCTAAAGCTCGTGAACTTTCTGAAGAGGAAATCAAAAAAGCTCATCAGAAAGATATTGAGCGTATTGATGGTGAAAAGGTAAAATGGGATAAATTTCCTACTTCAGAATTGCCCAATAGAAAGGGTATAGTTCTTGAAAATGGGGATCTCATCTTAGGCAAAGATCTTAAGGGAGATACTTTGCCTTTAGTTCAACTTAATCGTCGGGGTATAATCGATGCTGGTTCTCCTAAGGCTCCCTATAATATCAATACACCTCAGGGAGAAAGACCTACTATTCAAGAAGCAGGGCAAACTGGAGAACAAGCCTATCACATGGCTTATCAAGAAGATCTGGCTCACATTAGTGAAGAGATCGATGAAAAAGTTAAAGCTGAGGCTGATGCTCGAATTGCTGCCGATGAATTATTGGTAAAGAAAGAAGAAGGTAAGGAATTATCCTCTAATGATTTTACTGATGAATTAAAAGCTAAGCTAGAAGGTATAGAAGAATTTGCTAATCGTATCACTAATGTATCTCAGTTAGTAAATGATTCTAAGTTCCAAACTGAAGAAGAGGTAAAAGCTGCAATCGAAAGCATTATTGGTTCTGCTCCAGATGTTCTTGATACTCTTAAGGAAATCGCTGATGCTCTTGGTAATGATCCCAACTTTGCTACTACTATCACCAAGAAATTGGCTGCTCTTGCAGAACAGATTAACCAAGAGATTGAAGATCGTACAGAAGCTGTATCTCAAGTACAAGGGGATTTAGATACCAAGTATCAAGAACTTTCTTCTAAGATTACTCTTCAGGGAGAAAACCTTAATAAAGAGATCTCCGATCGAAAAGAGGCTGATGCTGCAATGAAGTCTGAGATAACCAATCTTGGAACTTCTCTTACAGCTTTGGGAACTGAATTGAGACAGATTATCAATCAGAATTATCAGACTCTTCAGCAACAGATTCGTGCTCAGGATGCTCTTATCCAAGAGAATACCCAGGCTATTCAGACTAACCTATCTTTGATCCAGTCTTTACAGACCAAGGTAGATATTAACGTTAGTGATGTAGATAAACTGAAGAAAGGCCTTGAAACTGAAGTAGCCGATCGTAAAGCTGCTGATACTGCCCTACAAGAGAAGATTAATACTAATGCCGATGGATTGGCTAAAGAGATTTCTGATCGTAAAGCTGCAGATCAGGTTCTTCAACAGAATATCGATGCAGAATCTCAAGCAAGAACCCAGGCAGATTCCCAAATTAGAACTGATCTCTCTAAGAAGATTGAAGATGAAGCTACTGCAAGAACTCAAGCTGATACTCAGATAACTCAGAAATTAGATCAAGAGATTATCGATCGTAAGGCTGAGGATGAAAAACTTTCTCAACGTATCACTGAGGAATCCCAAGGTCATACAGAAGCTATAGAAGATTTACAAGCAAAGGTATCCAAGAATACTCAGGATATTACTGCTGAAGTTAATCGAGCAACTGCAAAGGAAAATGAGATTGCCCAGAATTTGGCAACCGAAACTCAAAATAGATCAGATGCTGATTCTGCAATGCAGGCTTCTATTAAAAAGGTTGGAGATGATCTTACTAAATTTAAAGCTACTAAAGATCAAGCTAATGGTTTGGCTTCTCTTGATGGCAAGGGTAAGATTAAACCCGAACAGTTACCTGAGGGAGCTATCTACAGTGTAATGGGCATAGAGAAGCAGGTAAACCTTCTTTCAGATCGTGATTCAGTACCTGATATGGAAGTTGGTGATAGACTTTATGTTCTTGAAGATAAAAAGATCTACACTAAAACTGTAGATGGCTGGGATAATGGGATTGAACCTAAAGAGGATGTAATCTATAACTTCCGTAGAGCTGATGAAGAAGGTCGTACCAATATTACCAAACGATGGGATGGTAAGGATATGACTGTAATCTCAGAAACGGTAGTATTGGGAGAAACTCAAGGAACTGCCTATGAAGGTTCTAAGGGTAAGCTATTAAAATATAGAATTGATTCTTTGCCCAACAGTGTAGTTTCTGAGGTAACTTTGTATAAACCAAATGACTTTGGAAAAAGCCAAGTTAGGAGAGATAAAGTGGGTATAAATGTGAAACGGTATGAAAAGAGTCCGCAACATGAAGAATGGGAATTTAAAGATTCTACAGAATATGATATACCAGTTGCTTCTTTAGAGGATGGTGGATATGGTGGACTTATGTCGTATGAGGATAAAGTTCTTCTTCAGAAACTTGCTGCTTCAGTATTCCCATTAACTCTTACAGTAACTGGAGGTGGAGTATATCGGAAGACTACTACTCAAACTGTAACAGTAAACTGGTCACTCAAACAAGGTCCCGATATAGTTACACCAGATTCTTTAAAGATTAACGATGAACCGATAGGGGTTTCATTAACTTCTAAACAGTTCCCGGGAATTACTGTTAATACTACTTTTATAGTTGAGGCAACTAAGGAGGGAGTTACTAAGACTGGTTCGGTTTCAGCAGTATTCGTTAATCCTTCTTATTTCGGAGTAGTAGAAAGTAACTTTACTCCTACCCCTGAAGGTATCCAAGGTTTAAGCAGTGGTGAAATCATTAAGGATGACAGAACATATAATACTTCAGCATTCAACCAAAATGCCCAGAAGAACTGTTATGCTTATCCTAAAGTATTTGGAGCTCTTACTTCTATTACGGATGGTAAGAATGAGTTCATCAATTCTTATACTCGTAGTGAATTGGAAGTAAATGGGGAAATGTATTATGTATATGTTCTTTCCGAAGCTTCTACAGTATCTAATTACTCACTTCAATTCAACTAATTATGGCAGTACAATATATTGATAACCTTTCTTATAAGGGAAAGAAGCCAAATTTTGAAAGAGATCAATTCAAAACTTTGGCTGAGATGAAGGCTTTTTCTGAAGCTGATATTGATGAAGGCCATTCTTCTTACTGTCTTGAAGATGGTAAAAGATACACCTTCAAATCTTCTAACTCAGTAGATCCTACTACTGGTAGATGGAGAGTAGAGAATAATCCAGGTGGAGGGGTAGAAGTCCCCTCTAATCCCCAACCAGGCCAAACTTATTTCGATACTAAAGTTAATAAATTAGGTATCTGGAATGGCAATGCTTGGGTAGATTCAATGGGTAATCCTTTGGATTCTAAACGGCAGGGAACTACCGAAGAAAGACCTCAAGGAGTTCAAGTAGGTTATATTTACTATAACACAGAAGAAGAATTCTTTGAAGCTTGGAATGGCAATGCTTGGGTACCCATTACCTACTTGGTAACTTCAGTAAACCAAATCACATTCAGTTCAGATGGTGGAGATATGCCTTTTGAGGTATTCTCTAATGCCAAATGGACTGCTAAATAACTTATTCTATAACCTCAAAAAAAAAACAAATGGACAGAGAAAAATTGAGAGAGGCTAGAGCTATTGCAGGATGGGCTCACCTTGACAAGAAAAGTGGTACTGGTGACAGTACAGTACAGGTAACAGTAGATGCTTATCTCGGTCGTAATAGCCGTAACACTACTATTCAAGTTGCTACTAACGGAGGCGTAAGCCAATCCGTATCTGTAGTACAGGATGGTAAGGCAATCTACATCACTAAAGAATCAGATCCTAATGTGGGAGCTGCTGCTACTACTGCTACTGTAACGTTTAAAACTAACGTAGAGAAGTTTAAACTTGAAATTGGTAACAGCGGTACGGTTGGTTCAGTAAGAGTAAACGATGTAGATGTTCCAGAAGTTGGTGGTATTTATACTCCGGCTGGTGACCCGGGAGCTAGCGGTGAATATGTAGTAACTGTAGTTGTGAACTTTGCTGCCAACGGTTCTATTCAGAACAGACAGTACACAGTTAAGGCAAGTGATTCTGTAAATGAAGCAGTAAGTGCTACTGCTACGATTACCCAATCTGCTGCTGATTCTAACTTGACCGTTAGTCCTGGACAGCTTACCTTCGAAGCTACTGGTGGTGCTAAGACCATTACCATTACTTCTAACGATAGCTGGACTATCTCTTAAAAGTAATCAAGTTAAAAATCCGAGGAGCCTCAATCTTGAGGCTCCTCTTTTAATTTTGTAGGTTATAAAAAAGGATAAGATTATAACGGTAGCTTCAGCTGGAGGTGTAGTAAGAGAGATACAGATAAGTCAAGCTGCTGCTGAAATTACCTATGAATATATACTTGAAGCCGTAGTTTAAAGATATTTTGGGTGGGAATAGAAGTTTAGAGGGGTGCATATAATTAAAGTTATGTGTATCCCTCTTTTAGTTTAAAATGATATATTATATGGCAACTAAATCAGTAAATCGTACTTTAGGTATTCCTTCTGGAAGATTTGAGATTTACGTTGATAAAGCCCAACAAGCCAGAGCAGAGAAGCTTATACGAAGTGTACCAAGTATCCTTACTAAATCCTATGCAGAAGGTACTAGAAAGTTTGGTGAACAACTCCTTAGGATAGTGAAAAAATGTTTATCAACTGGCATGCCTCCTGCAGGTTCGGGAGTATCTTGGCCACCTCATTCGGCAAGTACCATAAAGTCTTTGGGAGAACATACTCTCTTAAACTGGACTGGGCAATATAGAAGATCGGTAAACATTTACCATCAACGTAATAGAACCTATGTAGGTTTACCTAATAATGTAAGGAAAATACGAAAGAAAGGTAAAGAATCTAGAAAAACCTTAAATCAAATTGCCATTCTATTAGAATACGGTAGTAAAGATTCTAACCTTCCCCCTCGTCCTCTTTGGGCTCCTGCATATAAAGCTGCAGGTGGAACTAAGGTATTACAGAAAATACTAAGGAATGGAATTAGAAAACAATTAAGGAATCATGGCTTTTAATATCGATAAGACTTCTGGGGTTGGACCTGCCACCATTAACATTCAACCCTCAGAATATAATACCACTGGTAAAGATATTAACCAAACTATATATGTAGAGATCGGTGGAAAAAGGCAACCAATTAACCTTATCCAGAGACCTGCTGCATTAAGTTGGAAATATACCTTTACCGTAGAACCAACTTCTACTAGCATTGAACCAGGTGGTGGATCTGTAAGCTTAACCGTTAAATCTACTAAGCAACAGCTAGTAAATGGAAATCTAGTAGGAGAAGAGATACCTCTAAATTACACCGCTATTCATTACTCTGGTAATTCCTTTGTAACTATAGATGGTACTACATTGAGGGCAGAGGCTAATGATAATACAGATAGTAGAATAGAGACTATTCGGTTTACTCAAGCTGAATCTGGACAAGTTCAGGATATAGTAATAGAACAAGCAGCTAATGTTCATTATTACTTCTCTGCAGGAGTTCCTTCTACTACAGTAGAATATGATGATACCTCTTATGACCCTAAAATAGAATCTTACAGGATGGTAGGTAATAGAAGAGAGGAAGTTGGATATACTTTGTATTCTGACAGTTCTGATATGAATGCTGGTAGTACTAGTTTCTCATTCTCTAAGAATCCTAACAATGAAGATAGAACTATGAGTGGTAGAGCAGTACAGAATGATACTAATCAAGTTATAAATTTACAAGTTACACAGAAAATGTTACCTATGTGGGTTTTCAGAGGAGTAGGAGTTCATTTTGGGGATTACTATTCTTCTAATGAATCTATTAATAAAGAACATCGAGTTATTATAACTAGTAAGTATGAGGATTTCTATACTATAGATTTTGAAGTATCTAAAGGTAATAGTATGGCTATGGCTTTAAAAGCCAGTGGCCAAAGTGATTCTTGGTCTAAACCCTTCAGAGTTATTCGAGTTTCTGGTAGAATGACTAGAATTGGCCAAAAACTTAGATTAGAACCCACAGGTGTAAGTGGTATAGCTTTAGGAGAATTTAACAGCAATGGAGAATTTAGTACTACAGAAAACCTAAGAGATCCATGGTTATCTGAAGATAATTATTATGATTTTGATCACTTAGATAGACCAGAATCAGAAAGGATCTGGAATTTAATTGGAAGATTACCAGGAGGTTTCTATGCTTCTACGGGTCTATCCAGTCAATATAGGTTTTCACTACGTAATCACCTTCAATAAAGATCCCTATGGTAAATACAGAAGAAATTGTAGAAAGAACTTTCTATATAAGTTTACTACATACGGCTTTAGAGAAAGGATTAACAGTTAATCCCCAAGATTATTTACCTGTATCTCCTGAAAATGAGAAAAAGTTTGAGGCCGATATAAAAGGTCTAAAGAAATTCATACCCATTTTCGGAATAGGTAATAATCAAGTACGGGGTATAAAAACTTGCCCAAGAATCACCTTAGAATTACAAGGGTATTACCCTGGTAATATAGGAGTAGAGAAATTTATAATAGGAGATAAGTTAGAGAATGGTAACTACCAAGCATCAGAGTTTCCTTTCGAAACTAAAGATATAACTATTGATGTTCACTTGGTAGCAAATACCCAGCCAGATATGAGGTTACTCCATAGCCTCATGTACCAAGCTTTACCTTCAAGAGGTTACTTAAAACCCTATTATAATGATCTAGAAGAATGGTCTTCAGGGCGAGTAGGTCCTACTGGTAATCTGTACATAGAGATAGGTAATTATTTCGATCACCCAGATGTAGAACATGGTATATTAGAGAAAGTATACCAATACACTTGTGTAGATGGCCTTCTTGAGGAAAAGCTTCCTGGAGATGGAGAACTTGTACCTATTACAGATATATCGGTTCTAATCGGCACAATCAAAGAAAAAGAAGAAGGAATGCTCAACTTACATCTAGTAAGCTAAACCGAGCGATACTTATCGGTTTTAAATAAACAAGTAACTAACTTTTAAATAAACAAGTAATATGCCAACTTCACCTCATGTTGATTTTGTCTTTCAGAACAATAATGTTCTGCAGACTACTCCTATGTTAGGAGTTTCTTGTGTATTGGCTAGAACTACTAAAGGTGTATACGATGACCCCTCAGAAATCATCTCTTCCTATTCTCAATTCCAAAGACAATTTGGAAAAGAGATAGTACCTGATGGTTCTGTATCAAATATCGAAAAGGCACTTATAGGTGGTTCAAAGCTGCGTATTATTCGAGTACTTGGTAAAGGTGCCACTAAGGGTGTAGTAAAAGCTACTCGTGAATCTGCCAGAAGATTGAAGCCTGCTTCAGATAAAGAAGAATCTCCAGTAATGGCTTCATCTACCCCAGACCCAGTTACTCCTCAAACCTTGGTAAAGATTACCTCAGGTTCTACTACCGTAGGATTTGGATTAGTAACTAAAGGCTATGGAGATCCCATTGGTACTAGAGAAACTTTTAGAGTGGGTTTCTATAAACAATTTAATACCATTTACTATGTGATCTATGGAGCTACTGGTGAGATCCTCGAACAAGGTCCAGTACTAACTTATAAAACCGCAGATTCTCTCAATAATACTTCTTTCGATTACTTGGCTCTTTCGGCATTTGCAAAGAATTCCCAGTATCTCGAACCTAAGATGACTGAAACGGTAGAAGGCATTAAATCTTGGGAGAACCTGATTCAGTGGTTAACTACTTCAGTAGATGGTAGCAAAGATAAGGTAACGGTTACTATTGGAGAAAAAGAAGTAACTAACGAAGAAGTATCTTTTGATGGTACTATTGGTAATGCCGGTACTACACCTACTGCTGACGAATGGATTGATTCATTGGAATTCGTAAAGGATTATACCGATGTATACCAACTTTTCTGTTCCCATATCTCTCAACATTTGGAACAAGATGCCGAAGTACTTAAGGTACATAAGGCTGCTGCAGATATGGTTAAAGAACTCGAAGAATATACTTATTACATTGAAGTTCCTAAACACCTTACTCATTATACTCAGGGTGATCAGCCAAGAGATAAGAGAGCTATCATCTCCTGGGTTGAAACCTGTTTGGGTACAATCGGTAACTCTAAGTATGTTGCCTATTTTGGTGGTGGTCTTAAATACTACAATGAAAATGGTAATCTCCAAGATTCAGATGTAGTAGGAACTGTAGTGGGATTGGGAGATGCTTCTGCTTCTCAATATGGTCCTTGGAAATCATTTGCGGGTATGAACCGTGGAGTAATCTATGATGCTGTAGGTCCAGTATGCCCGAACTATGGTTCTCCTTCTCGATATGCAGATCTGAACGAATTGGCTCAATCCTATGTTAATATGATGGTAATTAAGGATACTCCCGATGCTGGTAAACAGACTATGCTTTGGCACTTATTTACCTCACAGGTAAAACAAGATTCAGAGAGATTCCTTTCTATCGTTCGGTTGAATCTTTACCTTAAGAAGAGCTTAAGACCCATTTTCCAAAAGTATCTTGAAGAACCCAATATTTGGAACACTTGGAATAAGATCTGGATGGAAATTAAACCTATCTTGGATAACTTGGTAGATGAAGATGCCATGTCAGAATATACATATATGGGTGACCAGGATGCTACCTCTTACGATCAGCTTTCAGTAAATAATGAAGCAGATGTTCGTCAAGGTAAATATAAAGTGATCCTTAAGTATAAGGATATCGTTCCTATGCAAGAAGTTACAATTAACATAGTAATTGATTCTGCATCTAAATCAGTTTCTATTTCAGAAGATTCGTCTAATCAATAAACTCTAAGATATATGGGAGCAAAAGTAAAAAATCCTCGGAAGAAATTCTTATGGAGCATAACCTTCCCTAAGCACCCTATTAATACATATCTGTTTCAAACTTGTACTTTGCCAGATATTGAAATAGAACAGGTAGCTCATGGTGATATTAACAGAGATGTTAAAACTGCTGGTAGAGTTACTATCGGTAATCTGATAGTAGAGAAACTGATGACCACTTCTGGTTCAGATACTTGGCTTCATGATTGGCTTTATTCTTGCCAAGATCACATTGTTGGTGGAGGTTTGGTACCAAGCCAATATTGGGAAACTGTAATAGTAAATGAACTTGCTGAAGATGGAGTATCAGTACTTAACACTCACCTTTTCGAAGAGGTTTGGCCATGTAAAGTAAACGGTCAAGAACTCGATAGGATGGCTTCAGAAAACTCAATTGAATCAATCGAATTCTCTGTTGGTACAGCCGATAAGTACTAATCCTTAGTCATTTTTCTTTGCTAAGATTTTAGGTGGGAGGGGTGGGATTCCTTACGGGTATCTTCACCCCTTTTTTGTTGTTAAACCTTAACATAACTATAATTTTAAGTATAACCAAATAAACAAAAACATTATGGAATTTAGAACCTTTCGATTTGTAGCTCCTTCTGGTTATTTCTATGAAATCCGGGAACAAAACGGAGCAGATGAAGACATTCTTAGTAATCCCATAGATGCTAGAACTCTGATGAACCTTACCAAGTTTATTTCAGCAATCGTAGTAAAAACTGATTTTACTGCTAAGGGAAAACTAAGCATTGAAGATGCACTTGCTCTTCCTGTTAACGATAGGTATGCCATTATTATCCAATCCCGTATATTCTCTTTGGGAGAAGAAGTTTCTTTCGAATTCGATTGGGGTAAAGAATTTGGGGGTAAGGTAATGTATGGCCAAGATCTTCATGAACTCCTGTTCGATGATTACTCAGTATCTCCTTCCGAAGAAGAAGTTGAGAAAAAACCTGAAGCTATCCCCTATTATCCGATGAGTAAGAAATTAAGGGATCACCAGATCTTTACTTCTTCAGGCAAAGAGTTATTATTCGATTGCATGACTGGAGAAAGTGAAAAGGAATCTATTCAAGTAGAACAAACTAGAAATACCCCTCTTATTCATCGAAATCTTCGATTGAAAGTAGATGATAAATATGAGAAAGTACTTAATTTCTCTTTGTTCTCTCCAAGGGATATGCAGGAAATCAGAAGAGAGGTATTTGCTATAGACCCAATCTTCCAGGGTAATACTGAAATCGAAAATCCGAAAACTGGTCAAACTGTGAAATACTTTATATTCGGAGCTCCAGATTTTTTCTTCCTGACGGGAGAATAGACTTAGAGGGCGATTTTGCTTATATAAGTAGAGCTGAGATAAGGATGGATTATCTCAGCTTTTTAGTTCTCCCGTATAGGGTAAGGAAAAGATTCTTAGAGAATGCCGAAGCTTATTTTAAACTTATAGAGAAAAAATCCAAAGGCAAATAATATGTTCAATTCAGGTAAAAATATAGTTGAGGTTGGTATAGCAATGGTGCTAAGGGACCAATTCTCTAAAGAGTCGGGAAGGATCTCTAATTCGTTTAAGACGATGATGAACGATATGAGTACCTGGTCTAGAGGTATTCAGATGTCAGGTTCACCCTTAGCGGATTACGGAGCTCAGGTGCTCAAGAGCATGTATAGAGCCTATGAATATTCTGCTGGAGTTCAGAATGAGATTTGGATGGCTTCTAAAATTGCCGGAGCTACTCAAGCTGAACAAAATAGGTTATTGCAAGTAGCCAAGCAGGTGAATGAAGAAACTCCTTTGACAGCTATGCAGGTTTCTTCAGCTGCTCGTTATTTAGCTATGGCTGGTAATAAGGCTGATGCGATAGAGAAGATGATACCTCCAGTAGCTAAACTAGCCTCTATCCTAGATATAGATCCAGGTGGGAAAGGTGGAGTAGCTGATATGATGACTAATATCATGTCTATGTTCCAAATCCCAATGGGAGATGCTGCTAAAGTATCCGATGATTTGTATACAGCTACTACGAATGCTAATATAAGCTTGGAAGATTTAGCAGCTACTATCCGATATTCAGGAGCAGATATGAAAGCTGCTGGTGTTAGTATGAGAGAATTAGCTGCTGCTACTGGTGTACTTGGTGATATGGGTATTCAAGGATCCATGGCTGGTACCTCATTAGGTAACATGGTTCGTAACTTACAGCTATCATTATCGGAACAGAAAACATTGGGTTCCTCTTGGTTAAAAGAACTGGGATTAACTTCTGAGGATTTCTATGATGCTCAGGGTGGTTTTAAGGGTTTGTATAATGCTTTCCAACAGTTCCTTGATTCTTATAAGCAGATGACTGCAATGGGTAGAACCCAGGCTTTCTATAATATCTTCGGAGTTCGAGGTATGCGAGGTATTATACCCATTCTTAACGATATGGCTTCTGGTAGAGATAAGATGAATCTTATCATGGGGCTCTACGATAAGAATCAGGGCATCGTAGATCAGAAGAATAAAGAAAGGCTTAATACCATGGCTGGTAAGCTAGACCAGATGAATTCTGCTTTTGAAAACTTAGTAGTTACGGTGGGTAACAAGTTAGCTCCTCTATTCAATCCCATTATTGATAGCTTGAGATTCTTAACTAAACTAGCAGATAAATTAGCTAGCTTAGGAGGTATGGGCAAATTCCTTATTCAGACTATGGCTGTAGGAGCTGCTGTTACTGTTATAGTTAATGGCTATCGTACTATAGCTATGACTATCAGGATGATCAGAACTTTCCATGCAGCAGCTAATACTGTAGCCAATGGTATGACTGGAGCTACTTCTAGAACTAACCTACAGTTTGCTATCATGGAAATACACTTAGTAAGGATAGGTAATATCATGAGGGAAATACTTATCTTACAAATGCAGATGGCAGGTTTATCACGAAATAGTGCAGGTCAATGGATCTGGACAAAAACTGGTAGGTATGCTAAGGTTCCTAAAACTATTTTTGATCCCTTTGAGCCTCTGGCAGGTAATATTCGTGGAGGCAATGGTTCAGGAGCTGGATCTAGAATGGCAGGAGGCGGTAGCTTACTTGCAGGAGGTACTTCTAAATTTGCCAGATGGGCTCTTGGTAAAGGCTTAAGTAAGGGAGTTATTAAAGGTGTAGGTACAGCTTTAACTGCCGTGAGTACATTGGGTAAAATACTTCCTGGATGGGGATGGGCATTTACCATTGGAGTCCCTTTATTAACTAGCCTATTAGATAAAAACTCAGATTCTTTGGATAGTAATACTAGAGCTCTTGAGGAATCTCGAAGACTCCCAGAAGCTGCTATTCAGGCTCGTAATCAACAAGCTTTCATTGATGCCGTTAAGGTAGCAATTAGGGATGGTTTCAAAGAATCTAATATTGGCATTACAGTAGACGGTGAGTCAGTAGGTACTTGGACTCCTGGAACTTCTAATGATTATACTGGTGGTACATTATTGGGCATAAATTAAAATACATTCAATTATGGCAAGAATATTAAACCAAGCAGCCGGTAAGATTGTTAAAAAATATAATGATCTTACCCAAGATACTGCTGGAGTTCTTACTGGGCCCCTTAATAAATTATGGAGAGCTCGGATATTACTAAACCGAGCTACTTCTCTTTTACCAAAAGATAAAGCTGATAAGGGTAAATTATATATACCCAATGGGGTATTGGGAGAAGCTCAAGTTTCTTCTAAACAACCTAAGATAAACGAACAGCTACAGGGTCAATATAGGTTAATCTTAAAACATGAATTGACTAGCTTGGTAAAAGTAGAGGATGGGCCAGATCCAGCAAAGGGTCAATCGGCTTCAGAAAAGAAAACTGCTTTCTTTGTAAATGAAGTAGATAGGAATCCTGGAGATAATCAAGTGATCATCTATAACTTATCTAAATCACCATATCAATATATCATATTACAGAACAGACCTTCTTCTTTGGATTTCCGAGGAGAATCTACCTTAGCTACAATTAAGTCTATGGGAAGAAATACTCCTATGTATCACTTTACTGGATCCGAGGATATAATTCAATTCAATATCTCTTGGTTCTGTAATGATCCAGAAAATCCTAATGAGGTATTATTCAAATGTAGGTTATTAGAATCCTGGACTAAGCCTAATGGTTATCAAGCAGGCCCCCCAATCTTAATGATTCAATGGGGTAATTCAGGTATCTTCATTAACCATAAGTACATACTCACTTCGGCAACCTATTCTCTATCGAATTTTAGGAATGCTTATCGAAAGAGAGACTCTAATGGTAAACCTTCTCAAGAGATAGTAAGTTTGGGATTAACTCCCAGTACTGCTACTCAAGAGTTGATATTTAAGAGAGTTAGTTCATACAACTTATCCTATCGGGATTTTGTTACTGATGAGGACTTAAAGAAAACGAAAGGTATTCAGATATGATAAATTTAAATCAGTACTTAACTGGAGCTAGCCCCTATGATTCGTCCCATGTATTGAAATATAGGGATGGAGAATACTCTTTAGAGACTGATCCTCCATTAGTTCCCTATACTTCAAAGGATAAACAGCATACAATCAAAGAAGGAGAAACTCTTCAGAACATTGCCTTTGCTGCTTATGGAGATTCAGGTAAGTGGTATTTAATAGCTGAAGCTAATCAGATTATCGACCCATTTACCGAAGTAGTTCCAGGTAAACTTTTAAGGATTCCAATGTATGGCAACTAAAGTAAACCAGCCTATATTATATAATGGAACAGCCATGCCTTACTTGGCTTTGTTCGATTCCCTGGGTATGCCGGTAATGAATACCATTACTGGTATACCTCTTGGAGCGTATATAAGTAAATTTACTTATATGTATGATGAAGAAAAAGAGAATCTGGCTACTTTAGTATTTGATACTGGGGATCCAGATACCGTAGATATACCAGAATTACAAGAGGGCTCTGTTATCTTTCTTCAATGGGGATACGTATACCCAGATGGGCAATTTATTTCTGGGCCTATTAAGACCCTTAAGATTAGAGATTTCGATTGTATTTTTGATTCTACGGGTACTCATGTAACTATAAAGTGTATAGATTCAGTTGGAGATTTAAGATTCCAACCGCCTTACACTTACTCTGATTTGCCTCAATATAAATTCTCTAAGTTTATAGAAGGGGGATGTAACAATAATACGGGTATAATCATAGAGTTATTTCAGTAATGGCTAAACAAATTATAAGTAATAAAGTATACGAGTCACTACAGGTGCCTACTTATGATAATCAAAAATCATCCGGAAAGATACTCTATGCTAACTCTTTTAGTGGAGTAGCTCAAGTAGCTATGCCCGATGATATAAAGGAACTTTTGGATGATGATTTCGGATTAGCTGGTAACAATGTGTTAATCCAATTGGAGCAAAAGTTTTCATCATATCCCAATGGGCCTTGGTATGTAGATTCAAGGGATGGGGTTATATACATACACAATCGTAAATTTAACGAAGAACCCTATCATCATTATGCCTATCAACAAGAGAATGGCGAGGTATTAAGTATATCCTTTACTACTCGGGAAGTTACTAAAAGGGTAAAGTTTCAATTAACCCAAACTATAGACCCAGAGGGTAAAGACTTAGTAGTAGGTACTTCTGAAATAAAGGAGCCTGACCCAAAACAAGAGAATCCTTATATTCAATCAGTAGATAATACTCAGGTATCTAACTATGCCAGTAATGAATTTGAGGATTATAGAAGTGCTCCTACTGATGCTCCATATTTTGAATACAAAGGCAAGAATACAGATCACTGGGCAGCTAAGGAAAAGCAAATGAAGTTCAATAGTTCTCTAAGGGAATTCGAATCTGAGGGTCCTGCAGCAGCTTACAAATCTGGTAAAGAAGCTGCAATAAATAATCTTAGTAATAAAGATCTGGATAAAGCTATTTCTACTGCTGTTAAGGAATTACCCAGTAATAAACAAAAGGCCATTACTCAGGCTTTGGATAGGGCTAAAAAATCTGGTAAAGATCCAGAATCTGATATTAAAGAGGCCTTGAATGGTAGTAAGTATCTCTTTGTAGGTAATCAGAAAATGGAATATATGGCTGAAGAAGTAGTAGATCCCAGAGAGTTTGATCCTACTGGAAATGTTTCCGATGAAGTAGCTTTTGGAACTGACGGTAGTAAAAACCCAAGTGTTCAAAGAGGTATGGCTGCTTTAGAGAATGATCCGATGATAAAGGTGGTTCCCAATTCTCTTAGCATAGAAACTACTACTAATGCAGCAGGTGAAATTGAACAAGGTTCAAAATTTGAAAGAAAAATTGTTCAAGCAAAAGTAAAAATCAGAAGGCTTAAGAAAGTGGCTTATAGTGTACCAATTTATAAGCTTTATCACAACCTATTCAATAGGTTTGGGGGAGCTAAGAATTGGGCTAAAGCAATGCAATCTGCTGCTAATAATGGTTTGAAATATACCGAGAGGAAACAAGAATGTCAGATGGTAGTAGTTGGTAGACCTTCTCTAGAATCCTCCCAGATATTGATAATTGATAATATCGGTAGAAAATGGTCAGGAGCTTGGTATATCAAAAAGTGTACTCATATGATGGATGCTGGTAATGGGTATACTTGTCAATTAGAGCTTGTTAAGAATGGTGCTAAGAGTGGTAGTTCTACTACTAAGGCAACTCTTAATACTAAGGATATGATGGCAAATGGCCAAAAGAAGAATGCCACTACTTCTCTCGGCAAGGATCTAGATAATAACAACGGTGAAACTGGGGTTCAGGTTAATTTTACTGAACAAGAAGTAACCTACTATTCTACTCAGCTTACAGATAAAAGTAAAGGAAATAAATTTGCAGGAGCTAAAACTGTCGGGGATCAGGTATCTAAGGTTAGAGCTTGGAATGAAGCTTATGCAGATGATCCTGTAAAAAGTACTATGGGTACAGTAGTTACTACTGAAACTGTTACTAGTAATGGAGTAGTTCTAGATCAGAAAGTCCAAGTTAGAGAAGCTCCTAAAAAATATGTGGATAAGTATAAAGATCGATATAACTATCTAGATGCTGCTCGAAAATTTCTTCAAAAGAACCAAGAAAATAAGAAATAGCTATGGGATTTGAAACTGCAAAGGTAATAACCGAACAAGGGTTAGAGGGTCTTCAAAGATATTATGGTACTTATAGAGCTATCGTAGTTAATAATATTGATGAAGAAAAACATATGAATCGGCTTAAAGTAATGGTCCCAGAAGTGATGAGTGGGATTATGACTTGGGCTTTACCAAAGGGTCAGCATGGATCTACCCAGACTGGGTTTAAATATTTAGCTCCAAAGATAGGTGATATAGTATTTGTTACTTTCGAATTTGGAGACCCTACTAAACCTCTATGGGAATATCATGGTTGGGGAATAGAACAAATACCCTCACCCTTAGATGGACCCAACAAATGTGGTATAGTTACTCCAGAAGGTAATGTTATAGTAATAGATGATGATTCTGGAACTCTGAATTTGTACTTTAATGGTGATGTGATAGTATCTAATAAGGGTAACTCTATAGTTCATTCTGAAAGGGATGTTAATATAGTAGCTGGAGATTCTATCATTATGAACCAGGGTACTAATGAGGGGATGGTAATTATTGCTAAGTTAACAGAGAAACTAAACCAAACTGTTAAAGAACTTGAGAACTTGAGAAACTTGTTCAATACTCATGTTCATACTGGAGTTACTTCTGGTCCGGCTAGTACTGGGCCTACACCTACTCAAGCTTCTCAACCTTTTACCCAGTATAAACAAGAAGATTATGAAAACCCTAAATTCATACACTAATGGAAAATAATTATTACACCGGTATAGTTGGTAAGGGTATTCTATTTCCTTTTACCATAACCAAAAACGAATCAGGTCTTACTGGGATTTATCCAGTTAATGGGGATTTCGATTTGGTTAGAAATAATATTTCCTCTATCCTATATTATTTAATAGGGCAAAGATTCAGACAAGAAAACTTTGGTAATCGACTATGGGAATGTATTGAAGAACCAAATTCACAAGCCCTTTCGTTCATAATTAAAGAGTTCATTAAGGATGCTATCGGTACTTGGGAACAGAGGATTACCTTTGAAAAAATAACCGTAACAAGAGTTGGTTCAAAGGTAAATATAGAAGTTGCCTATGTGATTAATGGTTCTAACACTAGCCAGTACCTGGGCATTGCCTACGATCGATTAAATAATTCACTTAATAATTATTGATATGGGAATCACTAACAAATGGCTAAATCCTTATCAAAGGTCCTATCAACAAATTAAGGCTAAGTTGATAGAGGGGCTAACAAACATCCGGGATAAGAATGGAGATATCCTCATTACTGATTACTCAGAGGGGAATATCCTCATTATTATCCTTTCATTGTTTGCAGCTATCGCAGAGGTGTTACATTACTACATTGATAATGTAGCAAGGGAAACTTTTTTACCTACTGCTAGAAAGTATGATTCAGTAGTAAAACAAGGTAAATTAGTAGATTATAATACTAAGTCTGCTATTGCAGCTTCAGTAGATGTAACTCTAACTAGATCTATTACGAGTGAAAATATTGGTGCTAATATCCTTATACCTGCAGGTACTGTATTTACAGATAACTCTGGAAATGTTTGGATGTCTTCTCGAGATGTAACTTGGTGGCCTAATACTACTACTTGTAAAGTTCCCCTTGTTCAACATGAAATATACAGTAATTCTCGATTAAATGGCATTATTATACCTACTGATGATCGAGTAATTATTACTCTGGGTACTTTGCCCAATGGTAAATACTATGAACATGGTACCATGAGTTTAAAAATAGGTGGAGAAACTTGGGTATTAGTAGATACATTTGCTTATTCAAAACCTAAAGATAAACACTTCATGGTATCTGTAGATTCTGCCCTTAACCCATATTTACATTTTGGGGATGGTTTATATGGAGCTAAGCCCAATGCCGGAGATAGAATTACAGAGGTAATCTTCTATCTTACTAAGGGGTATAATGGTAACATAGGCTCAGGTTCTATTACTACGGTACCTGCTGTTATTTCAGGAGTGATTTCCGATGCTACTGTAAGTAATACTTATGCTGCAGCAGGTGGTTCAAACTATGAAAACTTCCAGATGATCAAAGAGCACATACCTCTTAGTGTTAAGACTTTGGGAGTAGCCATCACTGCTCAAGATTTTGCTGATTTAGCAATGACCGTAGAGGGAGTTAACAAAGCCGCTGTAGATTATGAATGTAGTAGAAAACTTACAGTATACATAAACCCAGATAATGGTAGCTCTGCAGGAGATGCCAGGATAGATAAAGTATATAACCTATTATCTCAAAGATCTCCTTTATCTACTTGGCTTCAGGTTAAGACTGCAGGTACCGTTCAGATTATCTTGGATATTGAAGTGACTGGCAGGAAGTCTTATAAGACTGCAGAGATTCAACAGCAGATACTTACTGCCTTGTATAATGCTTATTCTCCAGAGAAATCTACTATCGGAGGAAGCGTTAGAATTTCGGATATCTATGCCCTCATAGATAATTGCTCAATGGTAGATTACCTTCACATTAAGAAGTTCTATACTAAACCTTGGCCTAATACTATCTACGGTAACAGGGAGTTACTTATTAATAACTTTAAATTGGATAAGGCAACTGGTTCTAATACCTATTTTATTACTTTCTCTAATAACAACGAGTTTAGGATTCGGGCTGCAAAAGGAAGCTTCGATAGTACTGGTAGAGTAGGAAATTCTTCTACTTACCAAGATGCAGACAATGATGTAACTTTCTCATTTGGTGTAGCCGATAATGGTTATCAAAATGGATTTAGATATTCTATAACTATCTCAGAGCCCAACATGGATTATGAAGATCCAGGGTTTAACATCCCAGTATTCAGTAGTAACTCACAGCTTACATTAACCGTAAAAGAAACTATCTAATATGATCGATTTCAAGAATCTCATAGACATGCTACCTTATTACTTCAAGGATTCCGATACGTATAAGGTAGATGGAAAGGGCATTTTACAAAGGTTTCTAGATATCTGTGGAGATTACTTTGGGAATGAAATATATTCCGATACTACTAAGTTACTAGAAATCCAAGACCTTGATAAGACTCCTGATATGTATCTGAAATACTTTTGGGAATTATTGGGGCAAATGCCTTTTGCCATAGGCAATCATATAGATGAAGAGGCTTGGAGAACTAACTTCAATGGTCTCTTAGGTGACTCAGAATTAGAAATGTTATCCAGAACTTGGATTATACCGAAGTCTGGACCTTTCTCGTTAACTTCAGAACAAGTAAGAAGATTATTAGGGTATTCTATATCCCTTTTAAAAATCCGAGGTAGTCAAAGCTTTTTCGAGATAATCTTCCGAATGTACGGTATCCGATGCGAAATGTATGACCCTACTAAAGAAGAGGATTATAATGGTTGGATTAATCCAGAAGAATCTAAACCAAGATTTGATCAAGCTGTGTATTTCGATAAGGGTACTTTTGATAATTCTTTTCAGTGTACCCAATGTATACCAGTAAAGTTTAAAGTTACTGGTCATCCATATACCGATAAATACCAAAGTGGATTTTTCTCTTTTAGAAAGGGAGTAGAGAATATCATTAATAGGTTTAAACCTTTCAATGTATCTGCTACCATCATAGATTATGGGTTTAGATTTATCGATGAGTATACTATATTTGCTGAATTTGTAGATCCCAAGGTTAATTCTATTATACTGGGATCCAATAATAAAGTACCCATTCGAGTTACAGTAACCTCAGATTGGCCTGAAGCTGATTTAAGGTATCAGGTAATGTATAAAAAAGAAGAATCAGATCCTGATAATCTATGGGGATACAAAAGGCATGATAACGAAAGTATTTATATTGCCACAGTTCCAGGTATCTATTATTTTAGAAGTGTGGCTAATCCTGAGATAATTATTTCTATCGTAGTAGGTTCTGGTAGTAATTTACCTACTACTTATAGAATTTCTGCTGATCCCAAAACTCTTAGGATTACTCCAGAGAACTTAAACCCATCCACTGTAATAAAGGCTTCTGTAGTTCAAGGAGGTACAGAAACTGAATTAGTAGTGAGAAGAAAAGGTACAGAAGAAACTAAACCCTCTGGACAATCTTGGTCATTCTCAGAACCCGGATCTTACATTTTTGAAATAGTAGGCCATTCAAACTATACGGTTACAGTTATTGTTTCAAAACAAGAGAATCTATATACTGTAGTATGTAATCCAGAAGCTGCTAGAGTAGATATCCAAGATTTAGCTAAAGCCCAGACTAAGCTAACTATCTCAGATTTATACGGTACTCCAGATCTCCAATGTTATGAGCAGGGTAATCCTGGTAGGGTGTATAATAATGGAGATATTTTTACAGCCGATTCCTTTAGGTTATTTACTTTCATCTGTACTCTGGATACAACTCAAAGCGGTAATCTCGGTAAATTCTTGGTAACTCAAATATCCACTTACTATCAGTATACTTTGCAAGGCCCGGGTACTTTGGAACTGAATGCCAAGGAAGAAGCTTATGCTGATTTAACTCTTCTAGTTTCTCCAAAAGAAGATGACAGTAAGTATCTAAATAATCAATTAGATATATACTGGAATGGTATGCTAATTGATACTATTACAATGGAAAAAGCTGAAGATGATCAGTATACTAAATTCACTTATACTTTCACTTGTATAAATACTGGAGAATATAAGGCGGTATGTAAAGGAGATCCAGAAGTATTTGTAATTTGGGAAGTTAACCCCTATGTAAGGCCTCTTAAGTATAACCTATACATTGAACCAGAGAATGTAAAGGAAACTAACCCAGATGGTACTTCTCCTTGGACACCAGATTATTTCAACAATGATTTGGGATTAGATCCTGTTGATAAATCCGAAGCTAGTTATCAGTTAATCGATCATAAATCAGTAGCAAGGTTTGAACTAAGGGCAAACTTCGATATGGGAGAGAATAATACAGTAACCTGTGATCAAACAGGAGAAACCTATAAAGTAAACACTGGAGAGATTATCGAATTAAAAGAAGCTGGTAAGTATATTTTCTTCTCGGAATACTTCTTAATATCCGCTAAGTTGACTGTAAAAGATTTTCCATTGACTGTAGAGATTAAAGCTTCTAAAGAAATGGATACTCTTACTCCAGAGGTAGATTCTGTAAGTACCATAATAACCTGTACTTCTAACCATGATAGCTTTGATACCAGTATACAGTTAGAGGGGTCAGAGGAATTACATCCTTCTCCGTATACTTTTGAAACTTCAAAAGCCGGAGAGTATACCTTTATGGCAACTAATAAGAAGGATGTAAAAGTTACTTATCGGGTAGGTATAGAATTCCAGGTAACTCCTGTAGAAATTATCTGGGAAGCTTCAGATTTGGAAAATAAACAAGTTAATATTAATACAGGGGAAAGTCAACAATGGAATATAATACAGTAATAACCTCTCACGTTATGGATTCACTTGCAAAAACTCTATTTACTACAATTTTCGTAGAATGTACCCAGATCGTTTTCGATTTAAGATGGATGATCCTATTAGGGTTCATATTAATAGTTTCGGATTTATGGTTTGGGATAAGAGCTTCTAAGTATTTGAATATAAATGTAAGGAAGTCCAGAGCTGGTAGAAGAACTCTCAATAAGATGATAGATTATATTTGTTATATCTCTTTGGGAGCAGTACTGGGAAAAGCCATAGGAGAACCCTATGGCTTGGATCCTATAATTGTAGCCATATCGGTAATGATACTTTGTTATTGCTTTGAGTTGGATTCTATTTATGGTCATATCTGTACCTTACATGGGATTGATAAGAAGTATAGTATTTGGAAATTACTATGGTTACTTATAACCTTTAAATTCAAAGACTTCGGGGAAGCCTTTTCCAATATCAGAAGTCAAGTTAAAATTCACAAAAAAAACAAAAGTATATGAAAACCTATTTTCAATTCGAAAGCCTTATTAAATCTAAGGATGTAGCAGAAGGTATAGCTTGCCCAATTGGGGCAGGCCCTTTCTGTGGATTTGGTTCTGTTACTGTAGACGGTAATACTCTCAAGGTACAATCACAAGGTAATGATGATTCTTTTTTCAAGAATGATATACTCGATCGTATTAATGCTCGGTATATTAAGAAAAATGTGAATGATGGAGAATTACCTGATATATGGTTCGGATGTATTTCAAGAGATGGATATATCTTTATCTCAGACGAAAAAGAAATTGGTAATATACCCATTGAGGGGAATAGGGGTGTAACTGATGATGTATTTCTCTTTGCAGTACATGATGAAGTTACTGAGCCAATTGAAAACCCAGTTAACTTTGTAGCCTATTGGTCAGAAGGTAATGAATCTTTGTATACCCTATACAAGAAGTCACTTAACCCCTATTACCCCATAGCTGATAATGCTCATGAATGGGATATTAATGGGAGAGACCCCTATATAAATTCTCAAATGAATTTTACTTACTTGCTTAAGCAAGTAGAGGCAAACTGTACTAGATATAAGAACTCTAAAGATTCTATGGTACTTATTGGAATCTATGGCTCAGGTACCGATACTAACACTAACACTGTAGAGGATTATTCTATAGTTCCCTATGGTGGAGTATTCCCACAGCCTTTACCCTTTACTTCTGCTTATAGGGGATTGGTTAACAAATCAGTAAAGAGATTAGAGAATTTATTGTCTGGTATCCCCAATGATTATGAAAACATTAAACAGTACATTGATTACTTATTCGAATCCTATAAGGGAAGCATAGATCAATCTGCTAAGATTATACCTCAAGGAGCCATTATGCTTTGGTCAGGTACTACTCCTCCAGAAGGTTGGGCTTTATGTGATGGTATAGACGGTAGACCTAACCTTATCGGAAGGTTCGTTAAAGGATGGGGACCCAGTAATGGCACTATTGGGGAAACTGGAGGTAACTCTGAGGGTAAGATTACTCTTAACTCTAATCAATTACCTAAACATACTCACCCATACCGAGATTATTTCTTTCTTGATCATGCTCCTGATGGTGGTGGTCCGGGTAATGTTAAATATGAAAATATAGGTCAAGCTGTAAATTCCAAAAATAGATCCATGGATAATCCAGTTTGGGCAAGATATCTCGAATCTACTTCAGAAGTCAATAATTCTGCTCAGAATTCTATAAATATAGAACCAGGATATTACATACTAGCTTATATCATAAAACTATAATAAAATTGAAAAACTTTTTGATGTTGCGCATTTTATTTTTAGCTTAAAACTCATGTGTTAGGGAGAAGGAGGTGTTGGGAAATATCTCCTTCTTTTTGTGTTAATACTTAAGTTCTTCTTTAGCTCTGTCTTCCCAATATTGAATATCTGATCTTAATTCTGATATATATTTAACTGAGGAGTTAGTTTTAGGCATATCAAAGAATTCTACTAATAACCCGTTAGTAATCCTTCCACTATCTTTAATCCTTTCTTTAATATAGGGGGGAGGAGTAAGTAATACCTCGAATACCATGTAAGCATCAATAGATAAATGATTTTTCATATATGAATACATCATCTCAAGCATTTCAGATTTAGCTTTCTCTTCTTCACTGTCATCCTCTAACTCTTTATCATTATCGAATAAATCGTCTAACTTAAATAGGGATTGATTATACTCGGCTTGTTCTCCGTATGCCGAACGAAGTAATTTATTCTTAAATGTACTGAGTGAAGCAAGGATTCTTGCTTTTAAATGTTCTTCCGAACAAGTACCATAGTATTTATTGAATACATATAACATCTTATCCCAGAAATAAGAAGATATAATATCCGGAGTAAGATTATATCTTTTGTAATCAATTTGCTTAGTAAGGTTTCTAATTACTGGCTTACATACTTTATATAACCTTAGAAACATCTGTTGATCATAATTCTCTTGCATGGTTTTCAACCTATGCAATTCCGATCCGTTATTACCTTTACTTCTCATGTGATTTTAAGTTTTCGTTTATGCAAATATAAGAATAATATATTATATAAAATAATAATACTTATATTTTCTGACGTCATGGTAGAGGATAGTATAGTTCTTGATAACTGATACATTCAGTACAAACATAGGACTACGAATATCTATTAGCTTATAAATATTGCAATATAATTATGAGAAACAAAACTAAAACCAAATTTTCATTTAGCCCAGAGTTTCAATTAGAGATTCTAAGATATATCATTAAGGATAAGGAAGGAGGATTGATTCTTAAAAGGATTAAACCTAATTATCTGGTATTAATAGAGCATTCGATTATCTGTGAGGGCATCATTAAGTATTATAAAAAGCAAAACAAAATACCTTCTGAGAATGTTCTAAAAGAAGTTATTAAAGAATTGCTAGAGGGTAAACAATATGCAGACTTAGTAACTAAGGACGATATACCAAACATTGATAAAGTGATTAATAATCTCTATCATTTACCCTTATCCGATGCAGATTATATAAAAGAGAAGATTTATCAATTCTCAACTTATGTAGAGATGAAGAATCTAAATGATTCCTTCGATTTGGATAACTTCGAACAGTATGAGGAATATTCACGTAAGATTGAGAAAATCCTTCAAAAGAGTAAACCTAAGAAGGAGGATGAACCTGCTTATATGATTAGGGATATGGTAGAGAGACAATTTAAAAGACAATCAGAACCCTCCGTAATACCTTGTCCATTTAGGCAAATGAATGCTTTAACTAATGCTGGAGGGTATCCTGAGCACTCGGTTAATGTGATCTTAGATAAACCTAAGGCAAAGAAAACATTCTTTATGGTAAACCTTGCAAGAGGTTATCTAAGAATGGGAAAATCGGTTTATTATGTAGATACAGAAAACGGTAAAGATCAGATCCTCGATAGATTCATTCAATCATCCATCAATAAAACGAAGAAAGAGTTATATTCTGGAGAGTATGATAAGCTTGAATCTAAACATCTAAGAAAACTTGCCAGGTTTGGGGTTGAACTTATAGTTGAAAGAGTACCTGCAATGATTACTGATTGTAATTATATAAGGGATAAGATTATTAAGTTCAGAAATCAAGGTATAGATGTTAAGGTTCTATTCGTAGATTATGCTGGTAAGTTAGCTTCTATTGCCAGAGATAGAGAAGATTTCGATCGTATATCCAACGTGTATATAGACTTGCAAAATCTTGCAGAAGAACTCAATTTAGACATTGTATGGACTGCTCACCACATTACAAGAGAGGGTAAAAAACATAGAGCTACTAGATATGATGAAAATGATATATCCGGTTCCATTGCAATCATTCGTAATGCCCAAACTATTTTTGGTCTTAATTCTACTGCTCAGGAAGAACAGGATGATATATTAAGAGCTGAATTAGTTGTACAGAGAGATGGTTTACCTTCTGGTAGAGCCTTATTCAAATGCGATGTAGAACGTCAGAGATGTAAGGAATTCACTAGAGATGAGAGAGAGAATTATGATAAAATCTATGGAGCTAAACTGGATGAGCAATTTAAAAAGAGTACTAATCCAGATGCCGATCCTAAAAAGAGGGCTAATAATAGTGGAGATATTTAGACATGAAAACAAAGACGGTAAAAATAGTAAAAGATAGATGGAGCGATGAATTAGCTTTAGAAATATCTCATAATGGTTGGCAAACTACCTCTATTGGTAATTTAGATTTAGAGGATTTAAAGAGAATCCGAAAAGTAATTCGTAAAGCTATAAGGGAACATGAAAATAACCAATCAGTTTAAATCTAGATTAAGGACATACTTCATTAAACGATTAGGGGGAAGAGATTATAGGCATGGATGGATGCGTATACCTACTTGCCCCTATTGTGGTAGAGAAGAGAAACTGGGAGTTAATCTCTCTATGTACCGAACAAATTGTTTCAGGTGTAATGCCCATCCTTCTCCTGCTCAGTTAATAATGGATATAGAGGGATTTACAGAGTATCATGAATTAATTAATTTTTTGAACAATGGGCAATTTGATGAACTTCAATTTAAAGAAGAGAAAATCGAACTTGCCGAAAGCAAGCCGATATATCTCCCCGAAGGATTTAGAAATATTTCGCTCGGAAATAGTCAACTTGCAAAAAGCATTCGGGGATATGTCAAGAAACGTGGGTTCAGTATCGAAGATTTTTCAAGATATGGCATTGGCTATGGTACGATGAGGGAAACTTACGGGTACCTTATTATCCCCTTCTATTACCATGGGCAGCTTAAATATTACAATGCTAGAAACGTTATTGGAAAAGGCCCCAGATACAACAACCCAGACAAAGATATTACAGGCCTTGGAAAACAATTTATCATCTTTAATCATGACGCATTGGAGATGTACAGGTCGGTATTCGTTTGCGAAGGAGCACTTAATGCTCTCACCATGGGAGATAGAGGCATTGCCACAATGGGCAAAGCTATTAGTAAGTACCAAGTCAATGAATTACTTAAATCCCAATGCGAAAGATATATTATACTCCTGGACCCAGATGCCAAAGAATATGCAATCAATCTTGCGCTCAAACTTGTTGCCTATAAAAAGGTCAAGGTGGTGTTTCTACCAGAAGGAAAAGATTGTAATGATTTAGGAAAATCTGCTGTTATGAGGTTAGTATATTCTACTCGGTACCAGAGTTATCAAGAATTGATTGCTATCAGAAACTCATTGAAATAAGGAGTTCCTATTATATTATAAATAATATATTTATGCGTGAACCATCTATCCATATAACTAAGTCTCAATTTGAGGAAATATTAAATACCTTAGAGGTAGATAATTTCCCAGTTGAGGCTTTTTTTGTTATTGCTCGAAAGGAGGCAATAAATCATAGAGCAGTCTTAGTTTCTAACAATAAGAATACTAAGCGAGTTAATAACATATTACTAGCATCTAAGGGGGATGCTGCCCTTGTTGCTGATATTTTATATGCAACCCGTATAAAATTAAAACATCGGGGAGTTCGGAAAATAAATGAGAGTAATTCTCGAGAATGGGCAAACTGTAAAAAGCTTGCCGAAGTATGTAACACTTTTTGTGAGGATTTTAATCTTGATACTCGAGAGGGTTTTATCAAATACATTGAGACCGGGTTAAAGAGGATGACTGATTATCGTAATGTTATGCAAAGGTTATTATCTATGCAAGAGAATATTACGAATCAGATAGATGCAGAGATAGAATTATCCTCATTGGATAGATCCGAATTCGAAGAGGTGATAAGAATTAAAGATTATTACTTTAAAAAAGTGGCTTCTGCTACTGGTATTTATGATGGTGTAGATAATCCTGAGAAATTAATTCACTTCTTAAGGTTAAAAACTTTTTTGGATGAGAGAGGTTGGGATCCTATGAAATTTATAGATGCCCAATTCGAATCTCTTGCATGGTGTAATGGTTTACCAGAACCAAGTCAGATGTATAATGATAAAGCTATCGAAAGGTATAATAAATACCTATATAAAAATAAGAGTAAACAACTTCTGGATAATGAACCTCGAGTAGAGGGGAGTCTCTGGGATAAAATAAAAGATTAGTATGAGTAAGATAATTATTCAGAATGGTAATGTGTGTGAACTTGATATACCTCTCAAGTATGCACAAAAACTCTATAATGAGTTTGCCATTCGACATCCGAATGCCTTCTATTTACGTACAAGGCAAAGAGGTATGCAGAATTGGGATGGTAAGATCCATTACATCACCAAGACCGGGCAATTTAAAATAGGTTTACTTCCCAGGGTATATAATAGATGTATAGAGATGGGGATTAAACCTAAAGTTGTAGATATGCGTCAACCTTTACCTAAAGTCAGTAAAGTAGTTACGAATATAGGTAAATATAAATTAAGGCCAGAACAAGAGAAAGCAGTTAAATCTGTAATCAATAATAAAGTGGGTAATCTACCTTTTCATATTGGCGTATTAGATTATACGGTTAACGCGGGGAAAACCCTCATCATGTCGTCTTTATACTTATCATATAAGAAACAGTTAAAGACTTTGTTAATAACTAATGATTCTGATTGGTTAAATCAGGCTAGAGAAGAATTTAAGCAATATCTTCCCGGAGAGGATATCACTTTTGTTCAAGGCAAAGTTTTAAACTGGTCTAATTTTACTATAGGTATGGTCCAATCTATTTCAAGGAACATGAGATTCTATCAGAAAGAATTATCTCAAATAGATATGGTACTTGTAGATGAGGCAGATCAAGGGGGCAGTAAGCAATATCAGAATGTAATCACTCGGTTATTTAATACCCGAATCCGTATAGGATTATCTGGTACCATTTATATGAGTAAGCTTGCAAAGGATAAGGTTAAGAATATGAACCTCGAATGTTTTTTTGGTGAAGTGATTGCAGAATTTAAACTCAAGGATTCTATTAAGAAAGGTTACTCAACTAATACTGTAGTAAAGATAGTACCAGGTAAACCTTGGTATGGTAATTGGGAATCCGATTGTATATCCTATAAGGAGATATATGATGATTCTATTACCGAAAATAAAAGGGCTTGGTTAATGGCTTATAATCGATTACAATGGAACCTTAATCAAGGTAGATTCCCTGCTCTCGTAGTATGTAAGCATATTGCCCATTGTGAAAATCTATATAAATTCTTTAAAAAGAAACTGGGCGATGCCTATAATATTGCCTATGTTCATGTTAATACTAAATCTAAATTAAGACAACAAATAATGAAGGATTTTAGGGAAGGTAAAATCGATATCCTGGTATCAACTACCATCATTGCTCGAGGTAAAAACTTTCCTAAGCTTAGGTATTTGCTTAATGCAGCAAGTATGGATAGCCAAGAAAAATCGATTCAATTCCTTGGTCGTTTGGTAAGAACTGATAAATCGAAAAAGAAAGTGTACCTTGATGACCTTCATTATCCTGGAGATTATTTAGATAGGCATGGTAAACATAGGAAACAATATTATCAGAGACAAGAATTGAAAGTAATATTGTTAGATAAGCTTTGGAGGAATCATCCTAACCATAGCCTTAGTCAAAATTAACTAGAAGTACTATGAGTATTTACTTTTTCTCCGAAGGAGGAAAAGAAGATTACAATTAAAAGCATAGAGGCATATACCTATAAATAATACATTATGAAGATTACAATAACACTAATAACAATGGCTTTATTCATAATCCTAATATTTATTCTCAAGTTTATGAATAAAGAACCTTACGATTATACATGTCACAATTGCGGTAAGAGATTCCGAAAGAAAGATTTAAAAGATCTCAGAGGATCTTGGCATTTGAAAGATTGGACTTGTCCCCATTGCAAATATCAAAATATAACAGTAATAACCAGCTATAAGCCATGAATGATAAACTTATATGTATCAGGGATGAGGATGATCCCAAATTAACTGATCTTCTTTCAGATGGATGGAAGATAATTCAAATCTCTGCTGCTGGCATTTATTGCTGGGTACTTTTAAGAAAATCTTTAAATCTATAGCCATGATAATCACAATAATAATTTTCTTAGTTATACTAGCTCCAATCCCATATATTTTATTATTCAGCAACAAATACGATGAGAATGATGAAGAGTATTAAACAATTATTTAAGGTTTCCATTATGGATGAAAAGAACACTATAGATCAGGTATTCAATAATATGGATCTGATCTGGATATCTGATATCAGACGAAATCGGGACAGTCCCGATTCTTGCGATTATTATTTTATAATCAAGTACTCTAAGGACCTCTCTTTCAAGTTTATTCAAGAAGGTTCTACTAAGAAAGATCCTGTACAGTTAATAAATCTCCGTCAACTATTTATAAATACAATCGGACATAGTTATCTCTCTCTTACAAAGAGAGATACCAAAGATATAATTATTCGAACTTTATAAATTTTCAGAGAAGAATGGCAAAGAAGAAACAAAAGCTACCCGATCTTTCCAAACAAGACATCCTTACTTCCATAGATTTGAGTACTATGGGAACTAACGGAGATCCCTGCTTTGGTATTGGGTATGATCTATCAACTAAAGAATGTAAGCTATGCGGAGATTCAGAACTATGTGCATTCAAGATGTCCCAGAACTTGAACATTACAAGGAAAGAGTTAGAACAGAAGAATCAATACAAAGATTTGGGTGTATTAGAAGACACGGTTGGTATCAAGAAGTACATCCGAGGCTTGATTCGGAAAGGTAAAGACAGAAAAGAGATTATTACAAAAACTGTTGAGAAATTCGAAGTACCAAGAAAACGTATTAGAGAACTTTATAAAGAATGTATTAAATGATGAAACCAATAGAGATGATATGGGCTATGTTCAAGGTATACCTTAATAACCCAAACTATTTTGTAAAGCAAGAGGATGTACTTGCTAACCTATGTATGAAAGGATCAGTAGATGTATTAAAGATGTGTAATTCACTGGGAGTACACGTTTCTAGACCCGAGAAATTAACCTTTGGACAACTTTTACGTAAATGCCATATATTATGAACAGATTTAGATTTATCAAAGTAAGGGAGGTAGTATCTCCCAACAGAGCAAACCCAAATGATGCTGGGTTAGATTTTTATGTACCAACCAACTTGACTTCAGAGGATATTCATTCTAAGAATGAAGCCGATAGGGAGGGATATGGTTTGGATATCCCTTTTAGTGAAAATTTTGTAAGGCATATAGCTTTACAACCCGGTCATAGAATACTTATTCCATCGGGGATCAAGGGATTACTAGAACCTCCCACATCGATGTTAATGGCAGCAAATAAATCCGGTATAGCTACTAAGAAAGGTTTATTATTTACTGCTGAGATAGTAGATTCTCCCTATGTGGGTGAAATACATATCGGAGTATATAATACTTCTCAAGAAACTCAAATTATTGAGGCTGGTCAAAAGCTAGTACAATTTATTCATGTACCAGTTTATATTACTGAACCCGAGGAAATTCAGCAAGAGGAATTCTATTCAGAATCTCAAATGTGGGGAAGTAGAGGAGATAAAGGATTTGGTTCATCTCAAACTAAATAACCGTGGACATAAGGAATATAAATGAACAAGTGCCTCAGATAGAAGAAACTGAGGCACGGATACTACAAGAAATGTATGATCTTGGGATAGAACAATTCTTTGGGTATAAAGAGATAGAAAGGTTACCTGATTACCCATTAGATATAAATAACCCAAAGAACCAAGTTATCCTCAAGGACTTCATTGGTAGAGTTATCGAAGAATTAACCGAAGGATTCGAATCTACAGATGAAGTAGTATCTATATATCGGGATTATGGGTGGAATAATGATTGCTTAACTTCAGAAGAATATACTCAGGTATTAAATCATCTAGCAAATGCAAATGAAGAACAGGCAGATGCTTTGGGATTCTTCTTTACTTTGCTTGTGTATTCTAATATATTGCCAGAAGATATATTAAAATACAAAGATGCAAAGAGTTTATTTGAGGTAATGGCAATCGGAGTTAAAGAAATACTTATCAAGTACCCAGATCATCGAAGTGTAAGGAAATATCCTATACTAAGTTCAACAGATTGGGCAAAAGAAGATAGAGCAGAATATGATAAGATAGTTTCTTATACTCCCGGTTTCAATGAAATGAGTGAAATATCCCATGAAAACGAGAAGTTATATTTATGGGAGGTAGTATATGAACTAAACAAGGCAAGGAATTTCCTTAAATGTAGACCTTGGAAACAAACCCAAGTGATGACTAAGGAAATAGACTTTCAGGAATCCTTAGTAAAATCATTCTATCTATATATGGGATTTTTAGCTATGAATGGATTTACTCCTTGCGGCTTATTTAGCTTATTCTTTAAAAAACAACGTCTCAATTTATGGAGACAAAAAACTAATTACTAGCATGTCAGGTTGGAACCGTAAACTAAAGGGTCTTCAGACCAATACTGAGGAATCCTTACATTCATTGGAATTTGCTACTTCACAAGAGGCATGGGAAAAACTCAATGAGGGTTTCCTAAGATTAGATCCTATACTTTTTGAAAAAGGGTCTACTGCTAACAGTGGAGTAGCAGTAGTGTATAATGTATTTATAAAGATACGAAAAGCATGGGTAGACCCAGAATTTGATTATGGAAGATGTTTCAATTACAAAGAAACTAAGTGGACTAGCTTATTGAATAACTACATAGACTTTAATAAGCTTGACTTGATGCGTAGTAAACTGAGGGTACTGAAAAACAAGTATAATCAGAATTACAATGTAACCTATATGTTTAACAATCATCATGATAATGGTAAACAATGTCTGATAGCTGCTACATTCTCAAAACGGTTTGGGGAAGATATACCGGTAATAACTATGGTAATACGAGCTTCCGAGATTACGAAGAGACTAATCTTCGATTTCCTCTTAATCCAGCGTATGTCAGAATATGTATACGGACCAGATCAGTCGGTACAAATCAACCTATTCGCAACTCAAATGTACGGAAATGTGGAGACACTTCTAATGTATCATACCCATAAACCTTTGAAGAAAGTACTTAAGGGTACTGATAAAGAAAACCCTTGGATCAAAAGGTTAAAGGAAATCTTCGATAAATTTCAGAATGGTACAGAGAAAGAATTCTCTTCATTCAAGGTATTCTTTAGAAGTTTTAAAGTGCTTCGACCAGATTTATATGAGGAAACATATAAATCAATGAAAGCAAAAGAATTACTTCTTGAATATGAAGACATAGAATATCCAGAGAATGTAATTTCTTACTCTCAACGTAAAGCATATAAGAAAAAACTTTTAAAACAACAAAAGACATGAGGATTTATTCGAACAGTTTTGAGTTAATGTCAGAAATGGGCAGAGAGCTCAACAGTTATGGTCAAATTGTGAAACCAAAGACCTATCAGAATAAGGTGATCGAAGGTAATGGGGATTTTATAACAAAAGAACTCATTTGCCAACAATATTGCTTAACTTCACTTGGAGATCCCGTATGGTTATTTGTATTCTCTCATTCAAAAGAATGGGCAGATGCAGAGTTCCAAGAAAGGATTGATACCTCTGATAGAATTAATCCAGGTAAAGCTTGGGAATTAAGAAAAGATTTATGGGAACAGTTCTTGGTAAATGGTAAATTTGATTATACCTATAATGAGAGAATCATCCATGTTATTAAACCATTGATAAGATTACTGAAGGACGATAATGACACTCGTAAAGCAGTATTACCAATATTCAATGGTGGTATGGACGGATTAGATACTGATTGGTATGATGGTAGTAGACGTATACCCTGCTCTATGTATTATGACTTCCTTATCCGTCAGAATGGTAAAGGAGAAAAGGTATTACACATTTGCTATCACCAAAGAAGTTCGGACTTTGCCCAACATTTCGGTAATGATATTTATTTAGCTTGGAGATTAATGGAATACGTAGCTCAAGAAGTAGGTGTAAAGCCTGGTTATCTATATCATACCATAGATTCATTGCATATATACAAAAAAGATTGGCATTTCTTATCTTGTAATTTAGAGGATTTGAAAGATGAATACTAAATATTCAAATATAAAAGGGTACCCTGGATATTATATATCTAAAAGGGGTACCCTTTTTACTTCTCTTAAAAGGATAGGAGTTAAAGGGAAAGGCCATGGTGGGAAAGGTACTACTACTGTGATTTCTAATACTTGGAGAAAGAGGTTGGTATCATTAACTTCTAATGGGTATTTACAATGTACTTTGTTTAGAAAGAGGTTTTATATACATACTTTTTCTGATAAAGAAAGGAATTTAATAATGATAGACCATAAAGAAAAGGGTCTTAGTATAAAGAAAATATCTCTTAAGTATGGATATTCTAGGTACTTTATTCATCAGGTATTGAAAGGAATTAGATAATGGAAACAAGATATAAGATAATTAAGAACAAAAGAGAACTCAAGAAACTCATTGCCTGTTGTAAAGCAACTGGTTATGCTTGCTGTGACTACGAAACAAATGCAGAACCCATATATAATAGGGGTTTTAAGCCAACTATACTCTCAGTATCCTGGATGCCAGGGTTTGGTGCTTCCATTCCTTTAGACCATTTCGAAACGAAAGATTATACTTCATCAGGTTGGAATTGGAAAAAGATGCTAAGGAAATTTGGGGAAGAGGTAATTGAGAATTATGACATTGTAAAAGTTGCATGGAACTGGAAGTTTGATGACCAGATTAATCAAAAGTATCATATCTATTATAGAGGTACATGCTTAGATGGTATGCTTGCTAAATACTTACTAAATGAGGAAAAACCAAATGATCTAAAATCAATGGTAAGAAGGTATTTGCCTGAGTATGGTAATTATGAAAAGCAAGATGCCTTCGATAAGATACCTTGGGATCAAAAAGAATTAGACCCACTTTGCCATTATGGATGTCAAGATACAGATTATACTCTTAGATTAATGATATTCTTTGAGAAGAAGTTAATTGATTTGGGTTTATACAGTACTTTTAGAAATCTAATAATGTCTGCATCAAGGGTACTCACTTCAGTAGAGAAGAATGGTTTATATCTAGATAGAGAGTTCAATAATCAACTACTGGAAACATATAAACCAAAAATAGATGCGGCTAGACAAGCTATATATGATTTGCCAAGAGTAAAGAAATTCGAAAAGAAGTATAACCAAGAAAAGGTTGATAAGTATATCCAATCTATCGAATCAGAACTTGAAGAGTTAGATTATAATGACCCAAAGGATAAACGTAAGATTGCATCAAGGGAACAGAAAATTTCAAATATTAAGGCAGGCATATTCACAACTAAAAAAGAACAAGAACTTATAAGACCCATTAATTTGGGTAGTCCCATTGATTTACCTGCATTGATGTATTCAGAAAGGGGTTTTCATTTTGATGTGATTAAGAATAATGAATCTGGTAAACCAAGCACAGATGAAGAGACTTTAACTAATTTAAGGTTAACAGTTAAAAACCCAGATTCACCAAAGGCCATCTTCCTTGATAGACTTCTTGAATTACGAGGGTTAGAGAAGATGTATAAAACCTATATAGAAGGTTGGAATGAAAAAGTTCAAGATGATGATAGGTTACATGGAAGATTTCTTATTCATGGGACAACAAGTGGAAGATTGTCTTGTATAAGTGGAGATTCTTTAGTTCTAACAAATTATGGTGAGATACCTATTAGGGAGTTAGAATATTTCTCTGATGAGGATGATATAAAAGTAATGACTCAAGAAGGTTGGAAACCTTTAGTAGATTTTATTTACAAGGGGGAACAAGAGATGTATGAAGTTACTTTAGAAGATGGAACTTCTATTAGATGTACATTAGATCATAAATTTATAACTAATCAAGGGACTAAAAGTTTAAGGTCAATCTACAACAGTTCCCGAAAAACTATATCTAATAAAATTAAATTATTAAGATATGTCGAAGAACCAGAATAATCGACCTAAAGAAATAAGGTCTCTAAAAGGCCCGAGTAGGAAACTAGAACTTATAGTAGAAGATGGTAAGAGGTATATAAAGAAACACGACTTGCAGCATTATTTCTTTGATCAGAAGTGGAAGATAAAAGATTTCCAATATCATTTTGGACTTGGCCATAGGATAGTAAGAGGATCCCTATACAAATGGTTTTCTAAAGAAGAGATAGATAAGTCTCACAGGGAGAAAATTGCTGAAAGACAAAAGGGAGAGAATAATTCTAATAGGATTAATTGGTATAGACCTTCTAAGGTAATTCCTTTAGAGTTGTTAGAAAAAACCATACAAGGTTCTCTTACTAAAAGTGAAGTGAAAGAGAAATTAAATCTAACTTCTTATGAACTTTCTAGTATACAGCAATATTATAATTTCAGGCTTCCCAATAAAAATAGGTTGATAGATGATTTTTGTTCTAATCACTTAACTAAGAAAGAAATCTTTCTCTTATCAAAATTCTTATGTATACAGAAATTAGAGAAAGATTTCTTGAGTGGAGACCCTAAGAGAATCATGGAAGTAGTAAGAAAATTACATTACTTACAGTATGATCTAAGGATTATTATTAGAAAACTTAAGAAGTATTATAGGGAAGAAGATTATAATTTACCAACTAACATAGTAGAGTACAGGTTTTATAAAGAGCTTATAAAAATGAGGTATAAAGTGATACCTCAATTCTTTTTTAAGGATCTTAATATACATGTAGATTTCTTATTAGATGATTCTATAATTCTGGAGTTAGACGGGAAAATGCATGTACGAGAATTAGATTTAGAAAGAGATAAAGCACTTAACTCACTTGGTTATCAAGTAATTCGTATAGACTTAGAAAAAGAAAATCTAAGTAGGTTCATGAAAAATAGTGATATAAGAAAATGTTTAAAGAAGTATCTATTAAATCAATAATTCCAGTTGGATTACAGGGAGTATACGACTTATCAGTAGATGAGTGCCATCAATTTGTGGCAAATGGTATATTGCATCATAATTCTGCAGAACCAAATGCTCAACAAATACCCAAGACATCAGTAGACCCTAATATTAAATTACAATTAAAAGCTCCTAAAGGAACTCTATATATTGCTAGTGACTTTAGTCAAGCAGAATTAAGAATCATGGCTCACTTATCTGGAGATGAAACTTATCTGAATGCTTTTAACTCTGGTCAGGACCCTCACTTGGCAATTGCTGCAACAAAATATCATATACCTTATGAAGAAGCTTTAAAAATATATGAGGATGAAAATCACCCAGATCATAAGATATGGAAGGTAAGGAGAAAGCAAGCTAAACAGATTGCATTTGGACTTATTTATGGGATTGGTGCTAAATTACTAGCAGTAAAATTATCTGACCCAAAATCTGGTATCATAGTTACACCAGAAGAAGCACAAAAGGAAATGGATATATTCTTTGGTCAACATCCCAAGTTAAAAACCTTCTTAAAGAAACAAGAGAAGTTCCTTAGAAAGAATGGATACTTAGTTTCTCTATTTGGTAGAAAACGAAGATTACCCCAAATTTATTCTTCAGATAGAGGAGAAGAAGCTTATGCTTTACGATTAGCATTAAATTTCCCTTGTCAATCTGCAGCATCAGATATGTGTTTATTTGGAAGTATATTAATATACTACCTTATGAGACAAGGAAAATTACCTCCTACAAAATCAGTATGCTTAGTCCATGATGCTAATTATCAAATCACTAAACCAGAAAACATAAACACATGGAGTATTTATGAGATGTGGCAAATTTATCGAAACCCATTAACTAAACCCTATTTTGGTTTTCAGATAGATGATGTTACTATGGACATGGATTTTGTCATAGGTAGATCTATGGCAGAAGAACTACCTTTTATTCCTGGATATGATTATAGGAAAATGCTTGAGCCAGATTTTTCAGTAGAAGAATATATGGAAGAACATAAGAAGTATAAACATATACCTATTTCAGAGTATAAGAAACGTTTTAACAAACAAATGAAACAATATGAAGAAGATTTTAAACGGACCCACGGTATGGAGAGCTAAATGCCCAGTATGTGATTGTGAATTTGAATATGACACTAGTGAAACTTTTAGAGTTTACGATAAATCAAATAGGGATATTTATAAGGTAGTACAATGCCCAAATTGTAAAACTAATTTAAAGCATTCGGATTCAGTATCTACCATTACAGAAGCGAAAAGAGAAGATACTATGTCTACATAAATAAATTAAATTTATGAGATTATGGCAACAGAAGAAGAGTTTAAAAAAGCAAGCCAATTAACTGCACTTACTTATATGGTAGCAGGATGCTTAAATTATTCCATAGAGGACTTGAATAAATATCTAGATGCCAAGAATTTACATATTAGTGGACCAGAGAAGATGTTATTCAATCGTATAAAATCCCAAATATCCCAACTTCAATCAAACCTTTATACCTTAGAGGGTATGGCTTTTAAGGTAATGGCAAAAGACGAAGAGGGTAAATTAGCTTATGAGGACGCTACTCATATTTATTGGACAGCTTTCCTATTATTATTAGATAGAGGAGGAACCGATGCTTTATGCGATTTAAGATTAATGGCTTTAGTAGATAAGTTAAGTGTATACAAGTCTCTTCTTAAGTTACCCGGTATGAAATTGGCTTATCAAACTGCTTTTGCTCAAGTTACTAAAGCAATCAGTAAAGGTAAATTTAGTAAAGAAGACTTTAAAGACCTATTGGAAGTTTATGAAGACAGAACTGAAAAAACTGAAGGTTAAGTTTGAAGGTAAAACCATCGAAATAGATATTCAAAAGGAATTATCTATTAATGAAAATATAATCAATTCTCAGCTACGAGAGTCTCCTTCTAGTTATTATGTACTTTGTTCTCTTAGAGATAAATATATAAAAGAAAGGGATGCACTAGCAAGGGAAAAAGACGAAGCATATTCTGCTGCTTGGATTTATATAAAGGATTCAAATGAGAGATTTAACAATGATTATGTATCTCATAAGGCAAATATAAATCCGAAATATAAATCACTATATCAAAGGTATTTGAAAGCTGTAGAGAAATCAAATAAGTTCATAGCTATATGTAGAGCTTATGAGTCACGAGAAAATATACTTCGTACTATTAATGCCAATCTTAGAAAAGGATAGAGATAACTATATTCAATTACATAACTAATTAATTAACATACAATTATGATTTACTCACTAAACTTCATTTCAACTATGGTAGCAGAGCTTTTTAATAAAACTCTACCTGGTTTACCAACAGAAAATCGGGTTTTGATATTATCTCCGAAAGATATTAACACAACCAAGTCCGGCATCATTATACCCGGAACTGTTTCTGAGGGAGTTCCCAGAAAGGGAGTAGTAGTTAAAAGAGGTACTATAACTGAAGAATATAAAACTTATACCGATCTTACGGAGGTTGGTAGAGTAGTTACTTACGGTATGTATGCTGGTAAAGAATTGGAATTTGAGATCAGACCTGATTGGCCAGAATCTGTAAAGAATATTCTAGAAAAGAATATCGTTACAGTGTTAAGTTTGAATGAGATCATCTATTCAGAGGCTAACAACAATTAAATTTTAAATATTATGGTAAAAGACAAAAAGAAAAAGCTTTCTTCAGAGGGTAGTTCTACTCGAGATAAGATGCTTGCAAGAAAGAAGAAATTAGAATCCAGAGGAAACGGAGGGGGATTAGTATATCCCAAAGAGGGAACACTTAGAATGAGAATTAAATCTCCAGGTGATGACCAAGAATTGGGTATAGAAATTGTTCAATTCTATTTGGGAGGAGATCTTGGAGGAGTAATATCTCCAGCTACTTTTGATGAACCATGCCCTTTCATGGAAAAATACCAGGAATTGAAAAGTTCTAAGGATGACGATGATAAGAACCTTGCTAAATTGATAGTACCTCGTAGAAGATATGTTATTGGCGGAATCGTTTATGACGATGAGAAAGGTACTAAAGTTGGATATGAAGGTAAGGATAAGGGAGTATTAGTACCATCATCTGTATATCAGGATATTATTGACCTTTACCTCGATGAAGACGAGGCCGGTGATATGACTGATTATAAAACTGGATATGATATTAAGATCAAGAGATCTGGTTCTGGTAAATTTGATACCACTTATTCTGCTACTCAGTGCAAACCTACTAAATTGGACAAGAAGTATCAGGGTCAATTGGATTTGGAATCCATAGTTCGTTCTCAAATTAAGTCCTATGAAGAACTAGAAGAGATTTTGGCAAAATTCTTAAAAGAAGATCATGGTGATGATGAGGACGAAGAACCAAAGAAAAAGAAGAAAAAGGGAATCCATAAGGATCACTATATGGAAGACGATGAACCAAAGAAAAAGGAAAGAAAATATCGTTCAGATATCTAATTGGTGTTAGTAATTCATGTTTGTTGTTGGGTAGAGAGGGTAATTAGATTCGTTCGGTTATCCTCTCTTTTCATTTAAATACTTTACATTATGGCTAAATATGATAACATACCTGGATGTCCAGGATATTATATTTCTAAAAGGGGTCAGATATACTCACGGGTAATACCTAATGGGAATGATGCCGGTAAATTGAGAAAGGTATGGAGAGAAAGGAAAGTAAAGATAATGGTTAAAACTCCAACCTATAGTACCAAACGAGTAAAGATACGAAATAAATCATACTCGGTATCAAGGTTGGTGGCATTAGCTTGGGTACCAAATCCAGATAATAAACCTTGTGTATGTCATAAAGATAATGATCCTTTAAATAATCACTATAAAAATCTTTATTGGGGTACACACCAAGAGAATATGGCTCAGATGGTAGTAGATGGTAGAAAACAAAAGGGGGAAGAATGCCCTAGATGGGTGAATAAAGAAATACCAGAGTTGTTTGACTATTATTGTGATGGTGTTAGTATTATGGAATTAGCCGAGATGTTCAATACGAACAAATCTATGATAAATAAAATAATAAGGTATAAATTTAAAGAACTATGGCAAGGAAGAAAATAAAAGTACCATCTCTGAATGAGATGAGGAAGAAATTCTCAGGTTTTTCTATAGCTTCAGAAGAAGATGACTCTAAGTTACCCTGGTTACCTTCAAGATTTTTAGCTTTTAATTATATTCTGGGTGGAGGAATCCCCTATGGGAAAATACTCGAATTATTTGGTACTGAATCATCAGGTAAAAGTCTAATGGCATACGATTTCGCATATTCATGCCAGTACTTAAATGGTGTAGTTTTGTGGATAGATGCTGAACAATCATTTACTAATTCTTGGGCTAAGATTAATGGGTTAGATTTAAGTAGGGTAATTATCTATAGGGAAACTGCTATAGAAAAAATATCCGATTGGGTTGCATCCATGTCACTATATTGGAGAAGCCAATTAGTAAATAACGAACCCATATTATTAATTCTGGATTCGGTTTCGGCTTTGGACACAGAAACTAATATTAACTCAGAGATGAGTAATGCTTCTGCTGATATGGGTAATAGAGCAAAAGCCATATATAAATATTTCCGTATAAGAAATGAAATGTTATATTCTTTGGGAGTAACTCAGATCTATATCAATCAATTACGTACTAATCTAAAAGCAGGTATGTTTGAAAATCCTGATACTACTCCTGGGGGAGCTGCTTTAAAATTCTATGCTTCTCAAAGAATAGGTTTGTATGGAGGTAAATCCCTAACAAAGAAGATAAAAGGGAAAGAAAGAAAGATTGGTAGAGTAACTTCGATCCGTACAATGAAAAATAAGGTTGCTCCACCGAGAGGGACTATAAAAGCTGCTCCTGTATATAATAATTCTAAATACCATGACGTAGGCTTTGATAAGATATATTGGTTAAATGAGATCCTTATAGAGGAGGAGATTCTAGAAAAATCCAATGGAGGAGTTTATAAATATAAAGGAGAAACTCTCTGTAGAGGAGAAGAGAAATTTTTAGCTTTACTAGAAGAAAATGATGAATTAAGACGTAAGCTATTAAGAAAAGCTGGTATAAATACTATTGGAACCACTAAGAAGAAACTAGAGTCATTAAATACTAACCTATTCCCAGTAGAGGATGTTCAAGGGGAAGTAGATGAAGAAGAGGAGGGGGAAGATGAATAAAGAAGAGGTAGAAGAAGGTATAGAGATTCAAAGGTCATATATACCTAAGTTGATAGGTATGGGGTTTACTAGAAAAGAGGTATCAGAGATAACCGGGCTGGGACATCAACTAATATCAGATTATTATATTAAATATAAAAATAAATATGAAAAATAAAAAATTAATATTATTAGTTGACGGCGAGAATATTTTGCATCAATCTTTTCACAAATTTGAAAAACTTAAATCTACTGATGGCAAACCGAGTGGGGCAATATTCGGATTTTTCAAATCTCTACATATGTATCTTACAAGGTTTGAATCAGACGAGGTTTATATTTCATTTGATAATGGGCATTCTCCAGTAAGGATGAAATTATTACCTAACTATAAGGGACATAGAAAAAATATATCTGTAGATTACGAATCATTGCAAAAGCAAAAGGCAATCATAATGAAAATGCTGGGTATGCTAAGAATAAATTATATATTCGATAAGAATAATAATACTCTATATGAGGGGGATGATTTCTTAGCATACCTTGCAATCAAAAAATTCCAATCAGAAAAGATAATATTGATTTCTTCGGACAAGGATTTTAATCAGCTATTGAATAAGAATCTTCGAATATATAACCCAAGAAAAGATGAGATAATTCGATTAGAGAATTGTAAAGATCTATTTGGATATCATGCTCATGAGACTGTAGAATATCTAGCAATGGTTGGGGATACTTCCGATGATATTTCTGGATTTCCAGGTATAGGACCAGTGAAGGCAAGAAAAATCCTTGATGAAGGCAGAATTGAGAAATTTATTGCTCAAAGCAAGAATAAAGAGTATCTGAAGATATGGAGAAGAAATGAACAGTTAATAGACCTTTTCTGGTTCGTAAGGAATATTCCATTAGAGAAATTACCACTTAAATCGAAAAAGAAGTTTAAGTATGATAAGTTTAAAAAGATCTGTGTAGAATACTCTTTATCTTCATTCTTAACAGATCAGTTTATTGAACCATTTAAAGAATTACACCATGAGTAAGAGAATTATGTTTGTAGGCCCATCAGGAATTGGCAAAACAACTTTAGCAAAGTATATATCTGAGAAATATGGATTACCCTTTATTTCTGGTAGTATGACAGATCTATTACCTGCTACTAGAGATTTATCCCATATAGAAATATTATCTTTGGGATCAGAAGCCATGTATAAATCTGATTTTCAATTATTGAATTTGAGGAACAAATTATTCAAGGATAAAGAGGAATTTGTTACTGATAGAAGTTATACCGATTTAGCTGCCTATTTTTGGTATAAACAATCGAAATCTCTCCCCGAATGTGAGATGGAACACTTTTTCTGTCAATGTCAAACATTAATGGAAATGCAATGTGATCTAGCTATATTTCTCCCTTTGAATCTAGAGAACTATAGAGGCTGGAATATAGAAGAGAACGGTAAAAGAATACTCAACAGGTACTTCCAGATTCAAATATCTTCCCTTATGGGTGAATTGCTTGCAAATTGGGAAGTACCCACTGTATGTCTATCAAGTTTGGATTTAGAAGAAAGAAAAGAACAAATCGATTATCATATTAATGGGATATGGAGAAACAGAAACAAGTAATAGCAATAGTATTCTCAGATTTGCATTTGAATATCTATGCTAAATTTAATGAGGATAATAAAAGAACCCTGAATCATTTCAGGGTTTTGTCGACTATACAGGGTTTATGTAAGAAGTATAATTGCCCAGCTTTATTTTGTGGAGATCTATTTCATAGGGCAGAATCTATGGATCAAGAATTACATGAGATATGTTACAAGGAATTTAATAAACTGGGTAATCTGAATATTTTAGCTATCTCCGGGAATCATGATATCAAGAAAGTAAGTAAGATTGATATGCCACCTTTTAGTTGGCTTTATTTAGTAGAAAGGTATGGGTTAAAGATACTAGATTATGGGAAAACTCCCTTATCTTTAACTCATAGGGATATTATGGTATATGGTTTACCATATATAGATAATAATATCGGTTTAAGTGATCATCTAAAGAAGATTGAATTAGATAAACATAAAAAGAATATTCTTTTACTACACACTGATTATCCTGGTGCTAAGGATACGGATGGGAGAGAAATAAATTCAGTAGAAAATCTGAATGTGAATATCTTGAATAAATTTGATTTAGTATTATGTGGCCATATACATAAACCCCAAAGGTTATCAAAGAAAGTTTATATGATTGGGGCTCCTTTACAACAAAGGAGAACTGATAAAGATTGTAAACTTGGATACTGGAAACTTTATTCTGATCTTTCTATGAAGTTTGTAGAATTAAAGGGATTTCCGAAATTTGTTGATGTAGAATCTGAAGATGAGATTAAAGATGATGGCAATTATTATACGGTATTACCTAAAAAATCTAGTATACCCGTAAATACTAACCATCAAATAACTAAGCAATTATCTAAAAAAGTACTAGCAAAAAGGTACCTAAAAGAAAAAGGTATTAAGGATGAGGTTAAAACTAAGCTACTAATCGAAACATTAAAAAAAGCCGAATCATGTTAACATTCACTACACTAAATGCCATAGGATTTTGTTCAATTGAAAATTTACACTTACAATTAAATACTAACTGTACAGTACTAATTAAAGCAACTAATGGTAAAGGGAAGAGTTCTATCTTATCTTCATTAGTATGGGCATTATATGGTAAAAATCTAAAGGGAGTATCCAATGTGAATACTTGGGAATCAGTTAGACCTAAGGATTATCTGGGAACTATGGTAGAACTCTATTTTCAGAAAGATTCTCATTTGTTTAAGATAATTCGATGTCAGAAATATAAGGGAATCCTTGAGGATGGAGCAAAGGGGAACGATAGGCTTATATTCCTAAAAGATAATGAGTTAGTAAATGTAAAGGGAAAGAACCAAATTCAGGATGAAATTTGTAAAGAAGTGGGATTATCCTATACTCTGTTCATGAATTCTATAATGTTTGGTCAGGGTATAAAAAGATTAATACAAGAATCGAATTCTGATAAGAAAAAGATATTCGAAGAAGTATTCGATTTAGAGTTCTTAAACCTTGCAAAAGGCATTGCCCAACAAGATAAAAATAACCTAATAGCAAAGGTAAATGAGGTAGAACATCAATCCGAGTTACTTAAGAGAGAACTAGACACTAATAGGGAAGCTTACTTCGATTTAAGAGATAGAGAGAAATCATTCAAGCAAAAAATAAAAGAAGAGAAAAGGGAACTCAAGCAAGATAGAGAGAAGTTAACTAAACTCCTAATCGAAAAAAAGAAACAGATTAAGGATGAGGTAGATACTTCTCTTCAAGTTAAAATTAAAAGGCAAAACCATCTGATCCTTGATCTGAGAGGTAAAATAAAAGATGCCAAGAATTTATCGAATGTACCACTTAAGAAAGTAATCAAGGAGTTAGTAATACAGTTAGAATCTGGTCACTACAAACGTGCATTACGAGATGCTAAATCAATATATAAGGCATTCTCTGACCTTGATAAATACGATAAAGAATATCATGAGGCTTTAGAAAGATTAGAAGAACTTAGTAATGTAAATGATAGGTATAAGAAATTAAAATCCGATTGTGATGATATTGCTTCTGATATTGCTTCTATTGATGAAGATCTAGCTAAGCTCAAACAGGAAAAACTTAAGGTCATGTCTCCCAAATATAAACAAAAGCTTAAGGATATTAGGAAAAAACTACGTAAAGTTGATGAGGATTTTCACAATAAAGAATTAGAGTTAGAGAACTATAATTGGTTGATAGATGATCCTCTCGGTAATAATGGTATAAAAGCTTACTTATTTGATTCTTCATTGGATAGATTAAATTCTACCTTAGAAAGATATGCTCAGGTATTAGGCTTTAGAATAGAATTTACTATTGATCTGGGAACTGCTAGAAAGGATTTTGTTACTCTAATAGAAAGAGATGGGCAAATAATCGATTATGATGAACTATCAGGCGGCGAGAAACAGATTTGTAATATAGCAATGGCTTTTGCCATGAATGAAGCTCTTACTGCATCTAAAGGCATTAACCTTGCCTTCCTTGATGAAGTGTTTGAATCACTTAGCTCTGATAATATAGAAGTAGTAATCTCTCTTATACGTCATACATTCTCGGATAAAACCCTTTTCCTAATCACCCACCATGATTCATTACCATTAGGTAATACTAAAATACTACAAGTTGAAAAAGTCAATGGCCTAAGTAGGTATCAATTACTATAAGGATATATAACCCTTAAAACAAGACAATGAACTTATGGCAAATAGTAAAAAGAAGGGCTCAAGATTTGAACTCAAAGTCTCAAAATGGTTTACTAAATGGACTTCTTTCAAATTCGGTAGAACACCTTATTCTGGTGCAAATCATCATAGTAGGGATCTGTCTTCAGACGTTATGTGTCAGGATGAGAGACATGCCCACAGGTGTAAAATATCTGTAGAATGTAAAAACTACAAAGAGATTAAATTCGAACACATTCTCTTAGGTAATAAGGGGTGTGATATATTGAAATTCTGGGAACAAGCTTCTAAAGATGCTAAAAGAGCAAATAAAGTTCCTATATTATGTATGAGATATAACTCAATGCCCTCAGAAGAATTTTTCTTTGTAGTGGGGAAGAAGTTATCCTCTGTATTCTATAAACCTCTATTCGATAAGGCTCCCATTATGGTGATTGATGTACCAAAAATAGGTGAAATTCTTTATGTATTCATGGCTAGTGATATACTAAAGAATATCAGTTATAAGTTAGTACATAAACAAGCTAAGCTAATCCTTAAAAACTCTTAAAGATATGAAAAAACATACCCCTTATGTATACTGCATATTTTATATTGAGAAGAAATACTGCTTTCGAATCAATGAAGAATTGAAAGAGAAGGGGTATAAAAATATAAAAGCCATTATCCCAATGGTAAACGTGTTAAAGAAAATTCACAAAGGCAAGATGCAATTCGAAGAAATACCCATCTTATTTAATTATGGTTTCATTAAAATGCCCAGTGAGTTTGCTTATTCTAGACCCTTTCTTAATAAACTAAAAAGGAATATTTCTGGTATAAGGACTTGGTTAAAAGCTACAGAGACTTTACATCCAAGAAAGAAAAAAGTTAGGATAGATAACTCAGAAGATTTCGATGATTTCTCTTTAGTGGCCACTTGTTCAAGAAAGGATGTTAGAAGATTTAAGAAATTAGCAAGAGAGAATAAGAAATACTCCGTTGAGGATATGATGAATATTCATCCTGGAGATTACTTAGTATTAAAGGGATACCCCTATGAGGGAGTGGATGCTACTGTGATAGATGTAGATTATAATAATAAGTTAGTGAAGCTATTGTTATATCCCGAATGTGGTAAGATGGAATTGAAATTACCATTTGATAATGTTCTGTACTCAGTATATCAAAACTGTGATCCAGATAAACTCTATGCTAATCAGCAAGAATTTGACCCAAATAAGATTACATCAGAAGCAATTGATAATATAATGGCGTATAGGAGAAATTGATATGAATGAATTTCAAAAGAAAGCATGGGACTGTTTAACCCAAAAAGAACAACAATCTCTGTTCCTTCAATTATCCGAAAATAAATCATCTTGGGAAGCTGGTGAGATTTTAAAGTTGTCTCATTATAAGTATCTTGAAATCCGAGAAAGGTCTGAGAAGTTCTTTAGGCTTTTCTCGGATTTTTTTGAGAAAAGGACTTCTATATTCAGACCAGATTGCCCCTGTGAAAGGCATTTTCAAGATTATATAGAGGGATGCCTAGAAAAGAGATTAAAGAGAAGAGAAGCGGCTTTACATTCTGGTGATGCTGCTCAGATATTGCCCAAGGTGAATACTCATAATATAATGAGGAATATGAAAAGGTTAAGAGAATCAGAAGACCCCTGGGATCAGGATACTGTTAAGTTAATCTTTGAATATGATAGATGGAATAATTCTCGTATTCTTCCAAGAATGCTACAACAGCCATCTGCATTCAAAAGGAGATTGAATAAAAAGGATAAGATCTATATCAGATACCTTTTAAATAGAGTACCAGAATGGATGCACACTAAAGTAAAAGAAAGATTCCGATATAAAGTAAAACCTGGAAAGAAGAAATACTGGGTATGCTTAATATCTCAGGAATTATATACGGATGGTTATCTCTTACTCCCAGTAAGGCCTTTAGAGGAAGTAGTAAAAGAGTTTAGTAGATTTTACATGTATGTATTTGAAGAAAAAGATGATGCGGATACTTTTGGTTTTATGGTATCTAAATTCGTGGATAAAACTGGAGATGTGAAATTAGGGCAAAAGTTTTGGCCAGAATATCGTTACTGTGTTCAAAAGGCAGTTAATTATAACCAGGTAAATAATATTGACTTTAACGTAAAGGTAATGGATGTTGCCTATAATGTTCATAAAACCAGAAAACCACGAAAACCCAAATCAACTGGTACCGAACGAGTGAATCCTCAGCTATTATATAAAAAATAGTGATATTAATCTTATATTTGAATTAATCTTTATATATTTGCATATCGAAAAAATTTAAAACACTTTTAAAGTATGGTAAAGAAGAAAAAAGATAAACCCGTTCCCTCTAAAGAAAAATCTAATTTTCTCGGAGCTGCAGGTAGGAATCAAACCTATCGGGACTTAAAAAGAAAGGCAGTTATATTGGGAATGCCTTTTCCTGATGCTTGTTCTGCTTCAGTATTCCAATTAATCAATTGGATAAGTACTTCAGAAGAGAAACCAAACAAACATCTTATTAATGAATACGATGATTGGATGGATAGGCAACTAGAAACTGCAGGATTAGCAAAAGATGATCCCCTAAGAAGTTCAAAATTAAGACTTGGCTTTTTGGGAGAAGAAGGAGAAGATGGAAAAAGAAAAACAAGAAGAGTATCTGGAATAAAGAAACCCAGAGAAAAGAAACCACCCAGAGAAAGGGATGAATTTAACCTCATAAAGGGTACTAAAAAATCCTACGTATGGGAATTAACTTCAAAGGGGTACGAATTAGAGAGAATAATTCGAAGAATGAAAAAGAAATTCCCAGAAGCAAACGAGAAATCCATAAATCTTTGGTACCGTACTGCAAAAAGGAAATTGAATGGTAAAGATAAAGGAAAGTAGTAGGGAAGAGATAAAACCTGATCGGTATTATTTTTGGACTTGGAGACCAGATACTACCAATAAATATATAACCGAAAAGAAATTATATCGGAAGCATCTTACTTCTATCCCCTATTTTACTAGATCCCATATAAAGAGAACTCTGATTTACCTTTATGGAGTAGATGTTCTTCAATATATTCATATTATCTCAGGTAGGAAACTCCTAAGGCAAGGCATTAAGAAAGCCCAAGATATGAATGGGAAGAATCACTTTAAAGGAACTACAAAATTTTACTTTAAGGGTAAATTAGTAAAAGCTAGGAAGTTTATTATACCAGACGAATATAGGGTTGATAAACATAGAAGAAGACGATTCATGATACAGATGCACAGAGTTTTTCATTCTAAGGGTAAACAAGAATTTGATAAAAGGTATGCGAGAAAATTATATGGACAACGGCAAGGGATCTCTGCCCAAGCAATTAAACGAAAGAGAATACAGGTCCGTAATTCTATCTTACAGAATCTACAATAGATTACCTCAAAATGAGAAAGTAGAATTTGATCGGAACTTTCTTAATTACCCTCCCTTAATTGGGTCATTAGCCCTTTTCTTATGGAAATACTACCAAGGGAGGGTAAAGATGCAAAAGATACTTTTCATAAAAGCCCAGAGGGATCTATTAGATTTATTCGATAGGGCAAATACTAAATTTGTGGGGTATCTTCCAAAAGAAAGGTTTCTTAAGAAAGCTCTTTTATTTCAAGGCTTTGTATCTTTAGAAAAAGTTAAAATTCGAAAAGCTTATGCTTATATAATGACCAATCGGATGATAGAAAATCAAATATGGGTCTACCCAATTCGATTAGCTGATAACTATAAAACAATGAAAAAAGGGAAATACAAATTCTATACCGAATGCTTCGGAAAGGTTGGTATTCCCGGAATAACTAAAATTAAATATAGCTATGAATGATATACCTCAAATTTTTAAGAGAAAGGATTTTGACCCTTATCAAGGAAAAGTCTTTAAGATAGCTACTTATCAGGAAGATAAAATTCTTAGTAGTCAAGAAGTAAATATCACTTCTAAAGAACAGTTAAATACAGTTCTTGAAGATATAACACAATTTAATACTGCTCAGGAGGAATTATTAAACTCTGGGTATGTTAAGCTTATAAAACGGAAACGATTAATCACAGTTTAATTAATTATATTTATTAACCAACTTAAACATTACGAAAATGGCTAAGAAGAAAAAAGAAGTAGAACTGAAAGAAGTTTCTAGAACAGAAGTAAATGGTACAACTATTATCAAGTACGAAGATGGTTCAATCAAAATTATTCCGGCTCCGATTGCCTTGACTGCCGAGGAAGCAGAAGACCTTTTTGGTTCTGAATCAGAGGAAGAGGAAGAAGAGGAAGAGGAAGAAGATGAAGAAGAGGATGAAGATGAAGAGGATGAAGATGAAGAGGATGAAGAGGATGAAGATGAAGAAGAGGATGAAGAAGATGAAGATGAAGAAGAAGAAGATGAAGAAGAAGATGAAGATTTGACCGGTGAGGCTCTTGCTGAAATGGACTTCGAAGAATTGGAAGAAGTTTGCGACGACAAAGATCTTGACACTGATCCTGATGATTTCGACGAAGACGAAATTGAAAAGCTTCGTAAGGCAATTGCCCAAGAATTGGGCCTCAAACTCCCTGCAAAGAAAGAAGCAAAGGGCAAAGGTAAGAAAGGTAAAAAATAAACCTTAAAAAGAAAAAGAAAATTTAGAGGTAGTGGGTATTTTCTGCTACCTCTTTAACTATTACATTTCGTAGAAGTTTTACTTATCATTATTAACTAATAATTTCAAACCTATTATGGCAACAAAATCAAAGAAAGAAGATCCGAAGAAAAAGGGTTCTAAAGAGAAAGATCCAGAAAAAGAAGCAAAACGTAAGGCAAGAATGGAAGCTTTGAAAAACCGTCCGGCTGAGCAACGTCCGAATAGCAAACAGATCGATGTTATTGCTATCGATGACAAGAGCAAGATAATGAATTACGGCTATGCAGTAAAGAACAAAGAAGGCTATCAGGGAGTAGTAGTTACTTCCGTTTTGGTTACGGATGGTAAAGCAATCTCTACTTCAGTGGCTTTTGTTCCGGGCAATTTCACAGTTAAGTCAAAGAAAGGCCACGGAGTTATCACTTCTCCCAAGTCAAAGAAGGAGAAAGAGGATGACTCTGAAGAAGAATCAGAAGATTAATAATTGATCCGTCTGCATAAAGAGTTTAGTTCATAACACTAATTATTTTACATTTTGTTTTCACTTTTAAGCCAATTGCCTGGGATAGGTAGTTGGCTTTTATTTTATAATATTGCTTCCTATGGATAAATACGAAATCAGAAAGAATATTATTATCATTGCTTTGGATAATCTAGTAAATACTTATACTGATGCACTAGAATTTTTAAATGAAGAAGAGAAAGAACTTGCTTCTCTAATCATTGAAGAAGCCAAAGAAATGCTATCCGATCAAAAAATACCCAACACTATACCAAGACCCAAATGGAACTCAAAGAACTCATAAGAAAATATTCAGTAATTCTAAAAGACTTAGAATACTCTAAATATCAAATGAGCCTTGCTTTCAGGAAAGGCAACAAGGGTAAATACCAATCTCTTTCTCTTCATATTAAATACCTTAAGAGAAAACTTTCTGGTATCTCTAGATCTCTAAAAAATTTAATACAGGGTACTAGAACAGATGTAAAATTTCAATTGGGGTCTGATTTATATGAGGCATCTTTTAACAATTTATCTGAACAAGATATTCGAGATGTTTTAGAGATAATATCTATATCAAATCAGGAAGAACTTAAAATCCTAGAAATTAAGGAAAACCAAACTTATATTCGGAAATTATAACTATGGGATTATACATAGGGAAATAATTAACCAATAATACATAGGGAAATAATTAACCAATAAATTAACCAATAAATTAACTACAATGACTAAGGACAAAAAGAAAAAGAAGAAAGACAAACCGGTTAATAAGACTCCGGAACTTTCTAAGGCAAAGGCCGCTCTTGAAGCTTATCTCAAAGAGAACAGCCTGGATCCTACTAAGGATTGGACCAAAGACAAGAAACATGGTAAAAAGGTTACCGAACTTGTAAATAAGCTCAACAAAGAACGGGATAAAGTTGCTGCTAAATATCCCGAAGGTGATGAGGCTAATGAGGCTAAACTCGTTAAGCTTAGAGAGAAAAACTCTAAATCTAAGGCAAAAGCCAAAGAAGACAAAAAGGAACCTAAGGGTTCAGGTAGAGTAGCTACTAAATACGATTATCCTCTTATCGATGGTAGAGAAATGACTTCTGCCGAAAAGAAGAAATATCGTATGGAGCAAAGAAAACTTGCTCAGGGAGATGCTCCAAAAGAGAAGAAAGAGAAGAAAGAAACTTCCAAGAAGGAATCTAAGGCAAAGGCTAAAGAAAAACCTTCTACCAAGAAGGAAGACAAAAAGGCCAAAGACAAAAAGAAAAAGAAGGCCTCTAAAGAAGAAGATTAATAAAACCTTTCTATTCCCATACTTTTAAGTATTCGTTAATAACAGTAAAGGCCTGACAAATATCACTTTTGTTCAGGCCTTTCTTTTTATCATTAAAGCATTATGGAAAAAGAAGAAGTATTTAAACCGAAACTCAGAATCACTACTCTGTCAGAAAATGGTACTCCATTATCCGATAGATTGGTAGATGCTTATACAGAAATGAATTCCGGTCCAAAGGTACAACATAATGGACCTATAAGAGTAGAAGTAACTCTTACTAATCAATCCGAAATAAATAATTTTAAAGATTATCTAGATAGATTATCGGGTAATCTCCCAATAAAGGCACCGTCTGCAGGAAGAGGAAGACCTGCTAACTCTACTACTCAAGAAATAGAATCTCCAAGAGAGGATATTCTCTTAGATGTAGAGAAAATGGTTGAAGAGGGTAAAACCCAACAAGAGATTATCAAATACCTTAGAGGATTGGGATTTGTATTTATCCTTACAGAGGATTTCCTTTATCATTTCCCTGGGTTTGAGTTCAATAAAAAGGATGTGGGAGAAGCTACAGATAATAAGCAATATCCTAATTCGTTCTCTTGGATGGCAAGGTGTATTAAACGTGCTAAGGACCCAAAAGCAGATAAATTTGATCCAATGATTATCTTTGGTTTCAGTATCCTCAATGGGCCTTCGAAAAAGGTTATTCCCTATTTGTATAAGGAAAGAAAGAAACCATTAAAGGCCCAAATTGGTAAGAAAACTATTTCTTTCTCTCAGGCAGAGTTCACTAAATTACCTAAATGGATGCTTGAATCAGAACGTATTAAGTTCTCTACGGAACAAAGACAACTATTGCTCAATCCAGATAAGAAACCTTCTAAATTCTTCTTAAGATGGGTAGGCGATGCTGTATTCCCTGATTCAATCAAAGAAAAGATGGAAGAAGTCATTCAGAGAAAGTAACACCCTCCTTAACCACAGTTTTTAATAAAAAGATATTTTATATAGAAATAAATTTAGTATATTTGCATAAAGAAAAATTTTAATTATGGACAAGGAAACAAAGGACATCATTAAGCTAATAGCTGGTATTCAAATTGAATCACTATCTTCTCTCAAAGAAGATCTGAAAGCTAATAAACCTTTCGATGAAGGACTACTCAGAAGCCTTCTTCAGATTGAGGATGAGGAGATTCAATTTGCCTTAGATCAAGAGATAGGAAGATATGTTACCATAGAAAGGTACCCTACTTTCATAAAAATGCTCAATGAATATCAGCTAATGATATGTTCACATATCTTATTCAAAATGGAAGATGAATGGCTGATCGACAATTCTCAGGGAGTATGCGGAGCATGGGAACTCCTTCATAAGATTCAAATCAATTATCACCCAGAGATTACATTACTTAAAATATAAACACCATGGAAAAGAACGATTACTTAAAACAGGTTGAATCAATTTTGGGAATAGAGATGATACCTTGTGAATCCTCTAACTTAGAAGGATATGGTTATAGCTCATCCCAAAAGGAATTATGGGTAGCTTTTAAAAACAACAGAGTTTATCGATATGATAAGGTTTCTCATGATATAGCAAATGGCTTACATGGGGCATCCTCTAAGGGCAAATACTTAAACCAATATATCAAAGGCAAATTTGAAGAAACTGGATATGAACTCCAAAAATAATCTCATATTGCCCATTATCGGAGCAGGAATTGCTTTCTCTATTCTCATTGGGACCTTAGATAAGGGATCTCACCAATGCAATAGGGTTAAGGCAATTCCTGCTTTTATTTCTGATACACCCAGGGTAGAAGAGAAAAAGGTAATCATTTCTCAACCAAAGGGAACTCGGAAATATCGATATTTAGTAGAAGTAGAAACTTCACCAAATGCCCAAGTAGAAAGATCTGGTAATAAACTAAACATACACTTTAATGGACCTAAAAAGGAAACCTTTGAAGTATTATCAGATAAGCCCTTAACCTTAGAGGAAGCTTATACATACCTAAAAAACAATCCAGGTAAATGTAAGCTAGTAAATTGTAAGTTTTACACTAAAGAACAACAGGTAGATAATATCTTTGATTACTATGAAGAGCATCGGGAAGATTACTTATCAGATCCAGAAGATAATATTACCTACTCTGATGACATCTTCGATTTCCTTGAGGATTAACCTTAGAATTTAGAAAATAAATTTATTTTTCTTTTGTAGAATAAAATATTATTTTTATATTTGCATAGGGAATTAAAACAAATCACTTTTAAATATAGACGTTATGAAAAAGAATTTAGAAAACACTATTGCAACCTTAATTGCTAATCAGTTGAACGAAGTTAAGGAACAAGTTTCCAAGTCAAAAATTACTAAAGCCAAAGGCCAAAAGACCAAGAAACAATTGGTAGAAGAATCTAAAGAAGCTGCCAAAGAATTCTCTAAGGCTAAACTGGTAGAACTCAAATCAAAGGGAAAGAAATCCAAGAAGGAAGAAACCATCAAGGAAGTAAAACAACAACAAAAACCCTCAATCATTGAACAAGTGATTTCCAATCGGGAAGTGAAATACGTATACCCTGAGGATATAACTGATACACTTGCCCGTAAGAAATGGAGACAACAAACTCGAAACGAATTACATAGACTTGAACGGGAAATGTTCCGTATCAAGGATCAAAATTCTAAAGAGTTCAAGGATGCTGCTAAGAAATATGAGGACTTCAAGAAAAAGGTTCTCAAACCAGAGCAGGTTGCATAATTACGAACCATTAACCTAAGTCCCGGGAACTCACCTGGGACTTATATCTCTTCTTAAATTAATGGACTATATCATCTTCTCAGAAAAGGAGATGCTTAAGCAAGATAAAGAACTGCTAGAATTACATAAAAGATGTTGTAAGACTTATTTAGTTCAGAGATCACTTAAGCATTCTAAGATTAAGAAGTTCTTTATAATCTACGATTGGTATATCAATCCAAAGAATGTAAGGAATTACTTTTTCAGGCCTATATCGATATTTGTACAAGCCTTAGTTTTAAACCAATTAGATCAGATATCAGATTATATCGATAACAACAAAACCAATGGTAAACGAAAAAGAAAATCTAGAAAAGTATAAGGTACTTTACCTCAAGGGTAAATACCAGTACAAATCCAAATATCCTCAAATTATGGCAAGGCATCAGGTAATATATGCAGGGCCAGTTGATCCTATGACCCCTATATGGGATAACGCTTTTGGTATATTAAGGAAATCGGATAGGGTTTGTACTGAATCTCGAAGAGAATTGAAAAAGTTAGAGGAACATTCTAAAGATGGCTCTTACTTTAAAAAGAATGGTATCACTCACATAATCATATACAGATGTTTAGAGAAATAGTTAAAGACCTATATATAGGCAAATCGAAATTGACAATCGAATGCAATCAAAGAGAAATACCTCAAACTGCTTTAATCCAAGATGTATTACAACCTACCGGATTCACTGGTAATATGCCAGATTATTGTACTCTTGGTAACTTTAAAGAGGGTAAATTCGAAATCACTCCCGTAATGCCCAAACATCGATTATTCGTTACTGGAATCCCCAAAGGGGCAATCTTAGATAATTTTAGAATCCGGAGAACTTATTGGTCTTCATACTATGAGGATGATATACGGGGATATTTATTCCAAATCACAGATGAGGAAATCCCCAGACCTATAATGTTAATTAATCACTAAACCCATATGGAAGCAATCGATTACGTAAAATTATTCAAACTAGATCAAGAGAACTTTGATTTTAAAAGGGAAGAATTCATATCCGAATTAGGTAAAGAATTTCTAGAATATTGCCAAACTACTGCTATCGGAAGAGATAATAAATCTGGTATCATATATTATTATCGATTCAGGGAGATAGTGAAGAATTTCGAATCTAAATTCTGGGCAATATCAGAACTCAAAGTTGGAGAACCTCTATCACAAAAATTATGGAATGCCTTTTTTGCAACTCAGGTAGTTCCCCTTAGGGGAAGGTTATATCCGAAAATGCAAAAGAGAATCGAAGAGCAAAGGCAATTAAATAGCCATAGTAAACAAGACAAAAAATCCTCGGACCCTAAAAAAGCAAATTATGGTAAGAGAAATAATCGATCTTCATGGCAATAAATTTAAGGCATCGGATTATAAGGTTTGTTTAGAAATCCCTATAATAGGGGAAGAGAAATTAATTTACACCAGGGATCTATTCTCTGGTGTACCCTTTAGTTTATTCTATGGTAAGGATAGATATAAAGGATATTTCTATAATCAGAGTATAAACGCTTTCATCTGTTATACCTTAGAAAAGATTGGATATGAAGAATCTAAAGATATAAGAAAGGCTCACTTATATGGAAGGAAAAGATAAAATAAAGAGATTTCCTCGACCAATGGGAACTACTGCTCTTGCATTAGAGTATCAGAAAACCCAAAAGCCTGAGGATTTATTAAAAGTACAAAATTACCTTATAAATCAATGGTTATTGGGTAATGGAGTACTTTGTGGTGTTACTTATGATATTAACACTTTCTCTAATAAGTTAGGGATAGACGTTAATCAGATAAGAGTATTCATGAGAGATAGACTTCTGTCAAGTAGGATATGGGATAAGGATAAACAAGAAGCCCTTATAGAAGCCTTACTTGGAGAACAATTAGCATGGGTATTAGAGGATAGAATGGAAGTATCTCATCAGATTAATCTATTAAGAGATTCACAGGGTGGGAAGTATATGCCCTTTATTTCTGCTGAATTGAACAAGGCTTTGAAAATGAAGCTGGATTCTACTAATTCTCTTCAATCATTGATAAGAGGGTTCACTGGGAATGGTACTACTAATATCTTCAATCAATTCAATCAACAGAACAATATTCAGCAAGAACAGGGCATTAGTATAGAGGAAGCTAGAAAGATTATTTTAGAATCTCAAAAGATTCAAGATAAAACAGAAGAAGCTAAACTCTTAGAAGCTAAATATGATCTTAGTTCATTGCCCGAGGTAGTTGCTACTAAGCAAGAGGGAGTAGATGTTAGTAAAGAAGGCTTTAATATCAATAAGCAAGAGTTAGCTCAGATAACTGATGATTATAAGGGAGCATTAGAAGCTTCTTCAAGAGAACATCATGAATTGAGAAGAGAAATAGAAATGAAGATTGATACAGATGAAGAGGACCCAGAACTAATACCCTATGAAGAAATAGATGAAGAAGAGGATGATACTCCATTTACGGCCAGATTCTTATCTAAATAAACTAAGCCCCGATTATAGATGTCGGGGCTTCTCTATGTTTATGGGGTTATTGCATAATTTAATAAAAAGAATTATATTTGCATATCAATTTAAAAATAGACAAAATATGGAAACATTAAAACCAACCTACAAAGAAACCACGGTTAACAAAGTTAATCAAGGTACATATTTTAAACTGAATCCCACAGATACTGCTCCAGTATGGGTAAGAGACCATTTCGATAGATCATCTAAGACTTATGCTTGCCATAAGTATGATGACTCAAATCACGAAAAATTTCTCAAGGGAACAAGAAAGATATACATTGGCTTTACATTTTAATCACATGAACCCATTTAAGAAAAAACCAGAACAGCAGCTAAAGTACTGCAAAAACCTACTTTATTTGGATGATCAGAAGAACATTAAATTCTCAGATTTCTATAATGACCTAGAGTTCCACATCCCTTACATGTTGAGAACCTTTGCAATATTCGAGGATGAGATCTACATTAAACTCTATAACGATTATCAGAAGTATTACAAAGTATATGACCTAGTACCAAACTTGATGTACTACAGATTTATGTACTTTTTCTCTCTCTTATATTCTAAAAAAGAAGCTCTTAATCTAAGCTTAGGCTATCAAAATCCCCTAAAATCACTTTATAAAACCCATTTCATACCCGATATATCAAATCTAGACGATATTCCTCGGTCTTTGAGAATACCAGAAGAATATGTCGATCTGCTATGCAATATCAGGAATCTTGTTAGCCCCTATGCTAACACTAATCTCACTATTGAGGATCTTTTTGGTAATTACAGGTATTACTTAGAGGCTAACTGGATAAAAGAATGGGCAGCTTATTACAAGAATTCTGCTGATTTCCTTGCTGCTTTTGTCTCAGTGGAAATAACTAAGATAGAAGAAACTGCTAAAGATCAAACAGTAGTTTCAAACATCATACACCGAGAAATTCAATCATTCATTAACGATAAAACAAAAGATACAGAATTATGAAAAATCAACTACAATCGGTAAACTTAATAGTTCAGTTCGATAACGGACTATGCTTAGAGATTAGAAACATTTATGTAGAGGATACCAATGACATAGCCAAAATAAGGGAAGAACCCCTGAAGTTATTTAACTTATTATTACCATCAATCCCACTATACTTCAATCTAGATAGCGATAACTATTTCAAGGTTAGCAGAGACCTATATAGGGAATTTGTGAATCAAATCGTAGACCTCGGATATCAAAAGTGTATCACTACTAAGGATAACTTCTCTTTTATCAAAGAATTCAACCCCTTAGTAAAATCCGAAGAAGACCTTATAAAGTTGAGAACTGATCTGATTTCAGCCTATAACTCTAAAGAGCTATCAGAAGCCCTTACTGAACACTTAAAGGATTCGATAAGGGATTTCTTTAGTAAATTCGAAGTTCCTTCTCTTGCCAATAAAGAATCTTGCCTATTTATTGCTTTCGATGAACTGAAGAAGACAAGTAACCTTTCTTACATCCTCAGCTCCATATAAAAGTAAAAGAATATATTTTCTATAAAAATAAAAATGATTATATTTGCATAAAAAAACAATTTAAATATAGACGTTATGAAAAATTCAGTAACTTACAACGACTCCCAAACACTAAAGGTAGTTCGTAATTTCTTAGAAAAGAAATCTACATTTGAACTTGACTCTGATGAACAGGGCCATCTCCGTAATCTCTTAATGGAACTTCTGATCAGATTAGAGGATGATCATAAACTCAATTGCTTGGATATTAACCAAGTTCAAATAGAGGATACAGCATACTATACCTTCATCTTCGAATCAGCAATAGCCGCTGATACTAATCCCTATAAGGGGCAATTAGCTGATACTGCTATTGAATTCATGAATGCTTTCACGGATAACGACGGTACATTCATATCATTCAATCAACTTGATAAAAACAATTGGATTTTCCAACTTAATTTCTCAATCTCATGACAAAATATACAGTTAGTCCATTAGTTGCCAGGGAGATAGAATTTTCCACGGGCACTATCTTTGGTGGTAGCCGGTGCAGATACTTTATTTCAATTACCCTACACCAATGCTATATAGAAGCAACATGGAAGACCCGTCCTAAAAATGATTTAGACGGGAACAAAGAAATCTTTAACTCTTTACAGGAGTATCTAGATTGGTTTGCTAATCTTAAGAAAACTTACGGAAGGAGAATATCCCGTAAACAAATGGTATATGCTGCATACGATGAAACAACACGTACCTTCAGTTACAAACCATACGAGAATTGGGCTACAAAACGTTCTAAAGAGAAATTAAATAAGCCCAAGGAACCAATGCTGGCCGATGAATTATACTAATCCCTAACCAGTTAATATATCCTCAGGTAGTTCAGAAACACTAACATCTGAACTCCCTTAATTATTGCATATTTAAAATATAATTATTGCATATTTAAAATATTATTTCTATATTTGCATAAGAGAAAAATAAATATAATTATTAACCGACCTCGAACAGGGTCACAAAACTTATTTCTTATGACAACGATTAACGAAATCTCAAATCACATTATGGGTTACTTTGATGGAACTCTTGATGCTTTTGGTTACACTGATCAATCAGTTAACGAAATCTCAAATCCGGATGAATCATATATGGGAACTCTTAATCTTCAATTCCGGGATTATCCCATAGACGATGACGAAAAGGTAGAAACCTACTGCAGAGAATCCGATGCTTTTGAACAGGTAGTTCTTGATTACATCAACGAATTGCTTCAAAAGGAATATTATCCTAATGCCGGTTACCAATTAGAAAAACTCAATGATAACCATCACTTTATGGCAAATCATGGAGGAGATACTATCCAGGTACATTTCAATGATGAATCCCTTTTCATTATCATTACTATGACAGGGCAATATTAACAAAATCTTCTGGGAGGCACTCAAAACACCTCCCAGAACCTCCCTATTTATAAAAATAAAAGTAGTTATAAAAACAAGTTTAGAAATAATTTTGTATATTTACAATGAGAAATATTTCTCAAATAATTTTAATATAGACACGTTATGAAAGAATTAAAAAATTTAGAGGCCATCCGGGAACTGCTTGCTTTCCACACCATTTATACTTATGACTACTCCGATGGTCTTCTCATTAACAAGGAAGCTACCAATATCCAGGTTTATTCAATCGACTTAGAGGATGAACATCTTGATGCTTATATCTCAGGATATATCATCACATATGCTTCAGAGGAAGTTCTCTTCGAAAATCTAAAGGAAAACATTATCTCCCACATGGATCTAACAAAGGATGCTGACGACCAATACTATGATTATTCTCCATCACAGGTAGAAGCTATCATATTTGGTATTCCTCAATTAACTCCAGAACATCAGAATTACATAATTACTGGACTCAAAAAACATCTCCGGGAATTCATCCAGGACGAGGAACAAGATGAGGACATGATATCTCAATATACGGCAACATATAATGCTCTCGAAAAATGGGAATCCGACAAAAGAGAAACCCAACTCTTGGATTCCCTGGCTGCATCAGAACTTATTCGACAGCTTAATAAATAATCACTATGGTAAACTTATATAAACTCTTAAACGTATTACAGGGCATGTCCCTGTTCCAACTTAATAAATGGAAAACCGAAGGCATCTGGTATCCTATTACTCCATACAAAAAGGAATCAGACGAAATTCAGGTAGTAACCAATTTATTTATTCCGGAACAAAAGGAATATCACATTCAACTTTCTGGAAATTATCCCGAAGAATCAGAAGCCTGGGACAAGTTTCTAGAGGAAAACCAATGGAAAATCTACCCATTACTTGCAAACATAATGCAAGCCTTCTTGCCCACAGGGAACTATCAATTATTCTATACTCAATATCCACAAGGATTCATATCCATAATCGCTAAACCCTTATAATCATGACTAGAATCAAATTAATACTAATTGCCTTGATAGTTATCATGGTAACTATCATGCTTTTCCCTACCAAGAATAACTTTCAACCAAAAACGGTATGGGAACATTACTGCAAATACACTTTGCATATACACCCATCACAAGCAACAGAGGATCAATATGAATACTTCATAGATTGCTGGTCTGGAGATGACGAATATACTTATCTTTATGACTACTACGAGAATAAATACCCCGAATATAACAAAGAACTAAACCATTACAGAAAATGACCGAATACATCAAAAACCAATTAATAAAACTCTGCGATAATCCTGAATGGTTTAACGATATGCTAAATACATGGGATTTCAAACCAGAAAGAGAATCTCAAGCTATCAAAGAATATTTATCCCATGTACTACTAAACGGAAAACTAGAAAATACCCATATAGAACGAATAGAATTACAAGGTAGAATGATATCAGCATTCATATTTGATATACCAAGGGATCCTCTATACTTCTATGTAATAGGGGGAGTTCTCGATCAAAATCATAATCTAGCTTGTGTTCTACTCAGACATATTAAACCAACCTTTAACCCTCAACTCAATTAACATCATGGAACCAATCATAACAATAAACGACTACCCAATCGGATGGGAATGGCTAGACAGAGTACCTCTAGAAGACTTTACCTGGCTAATTGAAATATTTGATACCATGACTGATAATACGGATACTTACGACTTTGCTACTTTCGATAAGGAAGCAACCAATGGAGAACCTCCATACCCCGTAATCGAAATCAATAGGAAAGGATTAGCCTACTTCCTAAACGAAGACCAGGGCTATCAAACGGGTATATCAATGTACGGTCACTACATAGCATGTAAATGCTTAGGCATATCCTCAGAAAAGGAATACATGAATCGATATACCGATATCCGATTATTAGCCAACGAACTAAAGCCATGCTAAGAAAAGGAAAATTCCTGGTATCTTTCGAGGTACCAGGTCACACTAAAGACTACACAGAGGGGTTCACAGAGGAAATGGTAATCCCCTACAGAACTGAGGAACTAAATCCCTACCTTCGCTACCCCCACCAAGAAATAAACAAAAATCACCTTCACTCAGAATTCATAAGGCTAAGGCTAAGAGAGATCCTTAAAGTAAACCCAACAGATATAACCATAATCGATATAATCCCACTACCATGAATATCACATGCCTAAGGGTAATCCTATCCCTAATCACCATCCTAATCCTCATACACAATGAGAACACCCACCAATCCCACCCAACAAACAAAATAAGGTACCCAATATCACAAATCCTAATCCTAGTAATATATACCATTCTAATGATCCTAATACAAAGGTACCTATAACCAATCCCCCCCCTCCCCAAACAAAAACAAAAAGAGAAATAATAAAACACTAATACCATACATAAATCAATATAATCATATCCCATACCTCATATAATACACTAATACCATATATCCCTCATATAATATAATACATATACAAGGTACATATACAAGTAAGATACATATACAATTAATACTCATATCATATAATACATATACTCTAAGATACATATACATATCATACATATCTAAGATACATATACAAGGTATCCCCGGGGGTTTCGAAAATTTGAGGTACCTCAAGGCAATCCCCCCTGCTTACTATACCAAAACATACCACGCTACTATATAGCTACTATACCCCAGAGCTACTTGGCTCATTTTAAGGTAATCACAAAAAGGCAATAAAAAGGCCCCTAATCTCCATAAAATCCTCATAATCCCAGTACCATTAATGGCCGCTTATTATATATATATATAAGGTAAAGTAAGTGAAGGTAAAAGGCAATTATAATACAGATAGTCATATAGCTACAAACGTATGTAGGAGTGTACTATAGCTTTAGTACAGTAGTCGATTAATGGCCCCTTATTTGCCTTTTGCCCAGAGCCTTTTATTTAGTATTATATATATATATATAGTTGATAAAATAGGCTACGTGTTAAAAAGGCAGTGTACGGTTGTTCGTAGGATGTTGCCTTTTACTGATTTTAGGATTTGTGGGGCAATGGGGATCTCTTGGGGATTTATATTTGCCTTCAAGGTACCTAGAAATAGGATTTGTGGGGCAATCATAGGGGATTATTAGGCAATGATCCTAGTAACTATGTAAGTTATTACATTAGTATTTATATTATTGATAAATGCAATAATTCTAGGACATTTTGTGATTTAGAGGTACCTTGATTGCCTTATTAGGTAAGGGTTATTATATGGGTAAAGGTTATAGGGCAAATTAGGATTTATAGGTTATAGGGCAAATTAGGATTATGGCAATCTCCATTCATGGCCTCAAGGATTAAATTATAATCAAGGCCCTTAGGTACCCCTATAAGGCAATTGGGGATTTGCATATATAATATTTAATATTATTGTAATAATAACTAATTAAAGATAGACTTATGGGAACAGGTATTTTAAACACTTTTGCAAAGATCTTTCATTAATTGCTGCACCTGATTCCTATCCTCATTGATCAAGGATTACATTTATCCTATCCTTTCTGAAATCCAGGAAACCCAAATCCCAGAACGGTTAACCCTAATATCCATTAACACCATGAGGAACAAGGCTTTCACCTATGGTCCTTTACCATTAGGGATCCCGATACACTTACCCCAGAAGAATCCTTAGAAATCTCTAATCAATAGGTATTTCCCTTCGATCCCGAAGCTTCACTAGAAATGCCCCTAATACATATATGGTCTACATTGGTCATGGTAACAGTTCCCTTCACTTGCTAATTAATCCCACTAAGCCTAACTTTGGTCCAGGCCTAACTTTGGTACTGGACCTTTTTATGTTCTTACTCTACACCTATTTTCAAAATCGCTATCCATGGCCCTATATTAGGTAATTAGGCTCTAATACTCCCATACCCATAAGCCTTCTAGAATATTTCCTTAATGGCTCAATATGAGATATTTACTACTGGGTACCATTAATGGCCTATGGGGTACTTCTATACCTATAACCAATACTCTCTCTCTATTCATACAGGTAATATATAGCTACAAAGCGTACGTGATTTTAAGCTTGAACGTACCCCCAAATTTAAGTGCAAATTTTAAACTACTTTTTAGGGTGCAATCTAAAAACCTCTCCAATTTTTAGATTTTTAGAAATTTTAATTTTGAAAATTTTGATTTTTAGAAATATCATTTTCTTGAAAATTTTTCTTTAAAATATTTGTGTAATCTAAATAAAGTTCTTATATTTGCAATGTGAGAAAAACAAAGAGATATTTGAATAAATTTTTAATTAAAATTTTTTAAAATTAAAATTTCTAAAAATTTTGTAGATTAAAAATAGTTTTTATATTTGCATAGAGAAATAAAACAAATTCCTTTTCTCTTTTTCTTATAAATCATTTAGTTTTATAGAGAAAAAGATCGGAAGAGCACACGTCTGAACTCC